>VYME01000162.1_pt1 | contig 28290 bp, 23 predicted proteins | sample 5115281 | NCBI WGS metagenome assembly VYME01 (sample SAMN12291780, study PRJNA351875) | freshwater metagenome | isolation source: freshwater lake | place: USA: Michigan, Wintergreen Lake | collected 2013-08-08
GGTTGCGCCGACACCCGTCGACGGCAGCCCGGGAACGCCGCCGCCACCCGGAAGGATGGGCGGCGGCACCAGCGGCAGGGGGACATCCGGGACGCCGGGGACGCTGACGCCGGTACGAGCTGCCGCGTCGGCGCCCGATGTGCCGTCGGGACGGGGCCCGCTGCGTCGGAGATTCAGCTTTTCCTCCAGCTTCTCGAGCACCTTCTTGTGCCGGCCGTCGAGCAGCTTCTCGTTGAGCGACCCCGTGAAGAAGTCCGGGATCCGCTCGAGCAGGGTGGGCTTGCTCCCCTTCGCGAACGGGGCAAATCCGGCGCGGTCGCGGTCCTCGATGTCGACGGTCCCCTCCGGCGTCTCGATGAAGATCGAGCCTTCGTTCACGCGATCGTAGGTGCCCGGGATCCCGACATCGCTGCCCAGGGGGATGAAGTAGGGCTCGTGGTCGGTGCCGCGGACACCGATGGTCGCGGTCAGGGTCTCGATCCGGTAGCTCTTCGGCGACAGCCTCGGGATCCAGCCCGTGAACGCGCGGAGCGAGCCGACCAGCAGCTGCAGCACGCTGCGGTCCTCGGCGTCCCCCTTCGCGCGGTACTCCTTCACGCGTACGCTGGAGTTCGACCGGACGGCCAGATAGCCGCCGTCCTCCATGTCGAGGTGGATCTCCCCCGTGCGACCCGTGACGACGGTTTCCGTGGCGAGGAGCGTGTCGCCCTTCGCGGGCGTCCGGGAGCGCCGGGCATCGTCGACGAAGCGGACATCCCCCACGATGAAGTCGACGCGACCGGCCACGGGCAGTGGCTCGGCAGCGTGCACGCCCCAAGCGATGGCGCACAGGAAGAGGGCGAAAAAGGCGAGTTGGCGCTGCACGAAATGTCTCCGTATGAGTCGATCGGTATTGCAGCGGTAAGAGCCGGGAAGAGATGATTCGCCCGCGCGGGGCGATGCAGGTGAGGGGTGTCGGGAGAGGCCTGCCGGAGGGAGCATCCGTCGGCGGGATTCTGCCACGCGACCCCCGATCGATGCGCGGCCTTCGTGGTGGCATTAGTGCCGCGCTTCCGGGGCTGACCCGGGCATCGATTTCGCACATGATGGCGCGCTCGATGCCAAGTTTGGCCGGCGTGCGCATATTGGCTTCGGTCTTGCGGTGTCCAGCGACCACCGAGGTCGGCAGTCTAAGGTTTGCAGTGCCGGTGTCGTGAGTATCTGTCGTGTTGTCGGATCCTCGGCGCCGTTCATCCATCTCAGGAGACCATTTCATGAAGCAGAGTCACACCTTGGTCGCCCTCGTCGCGGCATGCGTGCTCTCGGCATGCAGTTCGCCCAAGCCGGCCGGGCCGCGCATCGATGTCACGATCGGCCAGCAACTGATCGAGCTGAAGGAGGCGCGCGACGTCGGCGCCCTCAGCGAGAAGGAGTATGCCCGGCAGAAGAAGGCCCTCATCGACAGCATCCAGTGACCGGGACGGACATCGAACCATGAAAACCACGCATCTCCCCCGCACCGCGATCGCACTGATCGCGGCCCTGGCCCTCGCCACCGGCCTCTCCGCCTGTGGCGGCGACACCGTCGTGAAGGTCGAGCAGTCGACGCAGATTTCGAAGGGTTGGGAGTTGAAGGATCTCCAGAAGGCCTACGATGCCGGCGCCGTCACCCGCGACGAGTTCGACCGCATCAAGCAGAAGCTCCTGAAGCGCGCGAACTGAGGCCGCGTCCGCCGCCTCGAGATCGTCAGACATCGGACGGCCAGTCGATCGTGACTGGCGTGTCCGCCGGTCTCTCCAGGTACGGGACGATCGCGAGGCGCGGTGCGCGCAGCCGTGCCGTCAAGGCGGCAAGATTTTCATCGAATGCCGCCATGTCGGGGTCGATGCGATTGGCCACCCAGCCTGCGGGGCGCAGGCCGCGCGCGTGGATGGCCTCCTGGGTCAGCAGCGCGTGGTTGAGACATCCGACGCATCCCCGCGACCAGTACCGGTGGCACACCCAGCGCCACGGCGATATCCGCGAAATCCAGCGTGTCCGACAGCGGTACGAGAAATCCTCCGGCTCCTTCCACGACCACCGCGTCGGGAATGCCGAGCCCACACCGGACGTCATTCTTGGCCATCGCCCTGCGGATCCCTCTGCTCGACGGCGAATCGTCTTGTTCTCGCCGGTTGCCACGGATGGGATCCCAACGTGTGTCGACCTCAGCTTCTTCAAACGTGGCCCTGGCCTACGCAAGTTTGGTGGGGCTGGATGAGAAAGGCTCCAGCAACAACTCGACTCGATAGGGACATCTACCTATACAACTGTCTCGTGTGCAGATTGCTTGCGTGCAGGATCCGCAAGCCTGTTGCTCTTGCGCCGGGTTCTGCCACGATGTTACCTTCGGGTCACCAAACGCTTGTGCAACGTCTGTCCGCGCCGGAGCATAGATCAATGAAGACCTACCGAATGATGAAGGCGATGTTCGCTGTTCTGCTGGGTATCTGTGCAGTCAATGGGGCAGTCGCGAGGGAGTTCGCCGATATCTATACGGAGTGTGGTCTGGGTTCGTTGATCGCGCCGAGCAACACGGCTGTCGCTGCCGTGACGAACGTCACGTGGGATTCGGGCACGACTGCCATCAGCTCCAACATTTCATCGCCGGACACCTGTAAAGGTGGACAAGCAAAGAAGGCCGCATTCATCCATGAGACTTACCCGCAGCTTGAGCGAGATCTTGCGCGGGGCCACGGAAAGCACTTGGACACTTTGCTCTCTATTGCCGGCTGCAATGTGTCGGTGCGTGAGAATGTCGGTCTGGCACTTAGAAGCGATTTCGCCAAGCTGATCGCCGAGCCGGGGTACTCGACCAGGAATCGGTACGAGCAGTCGAAGGGATTGTATGAGCGGCTGAATGCCCGGATCGGAAGCGACTTCGCAACATCCTGCTCCATTGCTTGATCATTCAGGTCGTCCGTTGCTCTCCTTTGGTGTTCGATGTCGTTTCAGCAGGGGGCCGCATTGAGCTGGGCAATGTCCGTTCGAGAGAGCGTTTTCTGCTGAATGTTGGTCGTTGCCGGGAGCAGGTCTGTGGGTGAGGTGGAAGCCGCCGGCGCCCGAGGCTTGCTTTCCTTTCGGATGACGATTGCTTAGGCTCGTCGGTGCTGCTCTCGACGTCAGGAGGGTGGCGGGGCAGTTGTGTTGCTTCGTCGTATGGTTTGCCGTAGTTCTGCATGTGCCGCCGGGACACGCGTTGCCGTCGACTGAAGCGGTCCGTGCAATGTCTTCTCCTGAAGACCTGGCACGAGCTTCGACGTGGTTACGACTTCTTCACTACGACCGCGCTGGCGGTCCCGGTGAGGTTGTATCTGACGACTTCTACCTCAGCCCGAACGGACGGACAGACCCGTTTGCAGAGTTGCAGGCGACGATCGCGGCCCATCAGACGCCGTGGTCTGTCGATGGCGATGCGCATCCGCGCTGCCGCTATCCAGCCCGCTACTTCTGGCTATCGCAGCACATCCAGTTACCTGGCTACTTGGTCCACGAGCCTCGCTGCCGCCGTCTCGAGCAGTGGGCTGACCTGGACCGCACGCAGTCCGCAAGCTTGCTGCTCGTCAGTGGTTACTTTGGCAACCCAGCGTCGTCTTTTGGCCATGCGTTGCTCCGACTGAAGAAGAGCGGTGACGGAGCGGCCGAGTTACTCGACATCACCGTCAACTATGGCGCGCTCGTGCCTCCCCGCGAGTCGACGCTCTTGTACGTTGCTCGCGGCCTTTTCGGAGGCTATCGCGCAGGCTTTTCTGACAAGCACTTCTACACGGAAGACTTGGTCTACGCGCGGACCGAACTTCGTGACATCTGGGAGTACGAGCTCGATCTTGACGAAAGGCAACTCCAGTTGCTGGTCCTTCACCTGTGGGAGGTGATCGGCAAGAAGTTCGACTACTACTTCCTGACCAAGAACTGTGCTTATCGCCTGGCCGAGTTGCTGGAACTGGTCACGGAGCGATCATGGGTCGAGGCATCCCGACTCTGGTACCTGCCGGTCGAGCCATTCCACCGGATGGAACGTCTGAACATGGAGCGCCATCGCGGCGTACGCGGGGGTCGACGGTTCATCCCGTCGGCCCAGCGCGAATTGCGGGGAGCCTTCGCAAACTTGTCTGAACCCGAGAGGGTTTTCGCTGAGCGTGCCATCAGCGCGCGTACCGCGAGCCTCGAAAGCTCCCTCGAGGGTCTGCATCTGCCAGGACGGGTTGCCGTCGCAGATGCCCTTGTCGGCTACTACCAGTACCGGTTGGTTTCCCCTGAGCCGGAATCAGTGCGCTTTCTGACAGAGCGAAAGGACGAGGCGGTCGGCCTTCGTCTTGGGTTGCCGGCGGCATCCAGGACATCGGAGTTTCAGACGGCGAGCCCGTCCCCTGCGGATGGCGCTGCTCCCATGCTGACCGGTATCGGTGTTGCGCATGACACGACTCGCGGCGGCTATACGCAGATTCGCTTCGCTCCGTTCCACAGCGATGAGGTGGGTCTCAACACCTTGGCCGGAGGTGCATTGGTGGTGCTGGATACGGCTGTAGGAGTCGATGCAAAGCAGGGCGCCTTTCTGGACCGCATCGACTTCGTCCGAGTGAGAAAGCTCGACCCAGACAGTGCGCTCGTTCCGGAGGACTCCCCCTGGTCGTGGCAGGCACGGATCGGACTCGGGCGAATCCGTCGTGGTGGCGGCGACCATCTCGATCCGTACGCGGTCTTCGGGGTCGGAAGATCGGCGAGGCTCGGGAACCGGTTCGTGACCTACGCGATGGTCGACGCCCGCGCGCAGGTTGCTCCATCGCTGCTCAGGGTCGAACCGAACATCGGTCTCATCGCGGAGGCCGGACCCTGGAAGGCGTGGATGCAGGGGGGGATGATGCTCGACGCCGGGTCTCTGGGGTGGAGTGCTCGTTTCTCGACAGAGGCCCGTTACGCGTTGTCGAAGAATCAGGCGATACGCTTGGAGTTCCTGAGCGAACGTGAAACGCGGCGCTATGTGCTGTCACTGTTCTGGTACTGGTAGCTCGTCAGTGGGACCGCTGTTCGTACCTTCTCGGGTGGTCGCCGGCAACGTGACCTTCGACTGCAAGTGAGCGGGCAACCACTCGAGGGATCCGAGGAGGGGTGCGCAGATGCGCTGCACCAAGGTTGCATCGTTCTCGGGCGCTGCAGCCATTCCCGGATCGATCCGATTCGCCACCCACCCCGCGATCGAGAGGCCTCGCGCGCGGATCGCCTCCTGCGTGAGCAACGCGTGGTTCAGGCAACCCAGGCGCATTCCCACGACCAGCACAACGGGCAGGTCGAGGCGACGCGCGAGATCGGAGAAATCTTCTCGCTCGTTCAATGGAACGAGGAATCCTCCCGCGCCTTCCACGACGACCACGTCTGCGCGTGCAGCGAGCGCCGTGTATCGCTGCATGATCACGTCGAGGTCGATGGACCGCCCTTCGCCTGCCGCGGCAATGTGCGGAGCGATGGGCGCATCGAAGCAGTAGGGATTGATCTCTTCGAGCGGGGCATCCACGTTGCCCGCGGCCCGCAGTCGTGCCACGTCGTCGTTCATGCGCCCGTCGGGTGTGTCGATGATGTCGCCCGCGGCGACCGGCTTCATGCCGGCGACCCGGAGTCCCTGCTCCACGAATCCTCGAATGAGCGCACATGCGACCACGGTCTTGCCCACCCCCGTATCCGTCCCCGTGACGAACAGTCCGCGCGCCATCGTCAGCCCGTGAATGTGGCGTCGAGAGCCGTCTGCGCGGCACCGACGATCATCGCGAACTCTTCGTCGTCGACCACGTAGGGCGGCATGAAGTAGACCGTGCGGCCAAGTGGCACCAGCAGCGCACCGGAGGCCAGTGCCGACGTCGAGAAGCGTCGCGCGAATCCGCGAGGTGCCGACGGCACGTCGAACGCCCAGATCATCCCGGTCCTGCGGAACCACGCCACCCTGGGGTCACCAGCGAGCGGTGCAGCGATTGCATCGAAGCGCGTTGCCTTGTCGCGGTTCGTCGTGATCACGTCGTCGTCCGCGAAGATGTCGAGCACGGCGAGCGCCGCCCGGCACGCGAGCGGATTGCCCGTGTAGGAATGCGAGTGCAGGAAGCCGCGAGTGGCGTCGTCGTCGTAGAAGGCGTCGTAGATGCGATCGGTCGAGAGCACCACCGAGAGCGGCAGGAACCCGCCGGTCAGTCCTTTCGACAGGCACAGGAAGTCGGGACGGATGCCGGCCTGCTCGTGCGCGAAGAGGGTGCCGGTGCGGCCGAAGCCGACGGCGATCTCGTCCGCCACGAGGTGCACGTCGAATCGGTCGCACAGGGCGCGCAATCGACGGAGGTACTCGGGGTCGTGCATCGCCATGCCGCCGGCGCACTGGATGAGCGGCTCGACGATGATCGCGGCGATGTCATCCGCATGCGCTTCGAGGTGACGCTCCACGGCCGAGGCGGCGCGGACGGCGCACTGGACCGGCGACTCGCCGGGAAGCGCACGGCGCCAGTCGGGACTCGGCATCGTGACGGCCGCCCGAACGAGCGGTTCGTAGGCGCGGCGGAAAAGCGGCACATCCGTCACCCCGAGCGCACCCATCGTCTCGCCGTGGTAGCCGCCCTCCACGCAGAGGAAGCCGTGCTTGCCCGGGCGCCCGGCGTTGCGCCAGTAGTGGGCACTCATCTTCAGTGCGATCTCGGTGGCCGACGCGCCGTCCGACGCGTAGAACGCGTGGCCGAGTGCGCCGCCCGTGGCGGCCGAGAGCCGTTCCGACAGCGCGACCACGGGTTCATGGGTGAAGCCCGCGAGGATCACGTGTTCGAGGTGGTCGAGCTGGTCGCGGACGGCCGACACGATGCGGGGCGCGCGATGCCCGAAGAGGTTCACCCACCACGAGGAGATGGCATCGAGGTAGCGACGCCCGTCCGCGTCGGTCAGCCACGGTCCTTCGCCGGACACCATGGGAATCAGCGGCACGGTCTCGTGCGCCTTCATCTGCGTGGCGGGGTGCCACACCGCGCGGAGGCTGCGCGCGGTGAGTGCCGCATTGCCTGTGCCGATCGGGGTGATCACGCTGCGCGTGCTGCTGCGGGTGATGCCGTCGCGGTCTCGACCAGGGCGGAGACGAGCGTGTCGATGTGCAGATCCGTGTGGGCCGCTGACAGCGTGATGCGCAGCCGCGCCGTGCCTTCGGGCACCGTGGGCGGACGGATCGCCGGCGCCCAGCAGCCGCGTTCCAGCAGCGACTCCATCACGTTCAGCGCCGCGGTGTTATCGCCGATCACGAGCGGCTGGATCGCACCCTCCGACGGCAGCAGCTTCCAGGGCAGATCCGCGAGTCCGCTTCGCAACCGTCGGGCGTGGGCGCGGAGCCGGTCGCGGCGCCAGTCGTCCTCGCGGATCACCACGAGGCTCGCACGTACAGCAGCCGCCAGCATGGGGGGCGTGGCCGTCGTGAAGATGTACGTGCGCGCGCGCTGCACGAGCCACTCGATGATGTCGGCGCGACCTGCGACGAAGGCGCCCGACACGCCTGCCGCCTTGCCGAGCGTGCCGAGGTAGAGGATGCGGTCGGATCGGACGCCGGCGTGCGCGAGCGCGCCCTCGCCGTGGGGCCCGAGGACGCCGAAGCCGTGGGCGTCATCGAGCAGGATGAGGGCGTCGTGCCGTTCGGCGAGGTCCGCGAGTTCGCGCAGCGGGGCGAGGTCGCCGTCCATGCTGAACACCGAGTCGGAGAGGATCAGGCGATGGGAGGCGGGGCTCGCCTGCAATGCGGCGTCGAGCGCTGCCATGTCCGCGTGCGGGTACACGTGCAGGTCCGCGCGGGACAGCCGTGCGCCGTCGATGAGGCAGGCGTGATTGAGGGCGTCCGAGAACACGGCGTCACCGCGGCCGGCCAGCGCCGGAACGATGCCGCTGTTGGCCATGTAGCCCGTGGAGAAGTAGAGCGCGCGCTCGGCGCCCACGAAGGTGGCGAGTTCCTCCTCGAGGCGCACGTGCTCGGCGTGGTGCCCGGAGATGAGGTGTGACGCGCCGGCGCCGACGCCGTACCGCTGCACGGCATCGATGGCCGCCGCCGCGATCGCGGGATGGTTCGCAAGGCCGAGGTAGTCGTTCGAGGCGAAGGCGATCAGCGATCTGCCGTCGACATCGAGGACCGGTCCCTGCGGGCCGTCGACCGTACGGCGGCGGCGGCGCAGCCCGGCGGCGTCGAGCGCCTTCAGCGACGCGGAGAAATCGCGCACGCGGCGTCCCTTGCGATCAATGCTTGCGAACTTCCGTGTAGAGACACTAGAGCGGCTGCATGCCGAGACGGCCGAGCAGGGTGCGGTCGCGGTCGGCATCCGGATTTCCGGTGGTCAGCAGGCGATCACCGTAGAAGATGGAGTTCGCGCCTGCCAGGAAACACATGGCCTGGCCTTCGTCGGACATCTGCGTGCGGCCCGCGGAGAGACGCACGAAGGCCTTCGGCATCGTGATGCGTGCCGCGGCGATGACGCGCACGAAGTCGAGAACGTCGACCGGCGGCGCGGTGTCCGCGAGCGGTGTCCCTTCGACCTGCACCAGGGCATTGATCGGGACGGACTCGGGATACGGATCGAGGTTGGCGAGCTGCGAGATCAGCCCGGCGCGGTCGCGGACCGATTCGCCCATGCCGACGATCCCGCCGCAGCACACGTTCAGGCCGGCGTCGCGCACGCGCCCGAGGGTGGCGAGGCGGTCCTGGTATTCGCGGGTCGAGATGATGTCGCCGTAGAACTCTGGCGAGGTGTCGAGGTTGTGGTTGTAGTAGTCGAGCCCGGCATCGCGCAGCTGCTCGGCCTGACCATCCTTCAGGAGGCCCAGCGTGGCGCAGGTCTCGAGTCCGAGGGCCTTCACCTCCTTGACCATCTCGAGCACGGGTTCGAGGTCCCGCTGCTTCGGTCCGCGCCAGGCAGCGCCCATGCAGAACCGGCTGGCGCCGGCCGCCTTCGCCGCCTTGGCGGCGCCGAGGACATCACCGAGCTGCATCAGCGCGGAGTCCTCCACCCCGGTGTCGAAGCGCTTCGACTGGGGGCAGTAGGCGCAATCCTCGGGGCAGCCGCCCGTCTTGATCGAGAGCAGCGTGGAGAGCTGCACGCGCGTCGGGTCGAAGTGCTCCCGATGCACCGTCTGCGCACGGAACAGCAGCTCCGGCAGGGGCAGATCGAGCAGCGCCTGCACGGCCTCGGTGGTCCAGCGGACGGCGGTCGGTGCAGCCGGCGTCAACGGCGTCACCGGGGCGAGGGGCGGATGTGTGTCGAGCGGAGTCATGGCGGCGGTTCCCGGGGGCTCTGGCGCAGTCTGTAAAGATCCTGCGAGGATAGAGCTTTACAGCCGCGACGGAAAGCAGGCCGCAAGATGACCGGCAGACACCGTGGAATAGGACGAACGGACCCCTCAAGTGCCGGTCGATTCCGCCGATCAGCCCTTGCGGTGTTTTGTGGTTGACCGTTCGCGATCCGTGCGCCCTAATCCCGCTTGCGCACTGCAGCGCGCTTTTCCAATGCTCGGCAAGGAGAATGTTGAATGAATATCGGAACGAAAGCCCTTTTCGCTGCCCTGCTGGTGGCTCCCCTGTCTGCCATGGCGGCCGGCAACAACGTCGGGACCTGCGGCTGGGGTTCCAAGGTGTTCGACGGCCAGAGCGGTATCGCCCCCCAGGTGCTCGCTGCCACGACCAATGGCACGTTCGGCAACCAGACGTTCGGCATCACGTTCGGCACGTCGGGTTGCACGCAGGATGGTGCGGTGTCTTCCAGCTGGAAGACGGCTGCCTTCATCGACGGCAACAAGGCCAAGCTTGCCCGCGACATGTCCCGCGGCAAGGGTGAGACGCTCGACGCGCTCGCCAAGGTGATGGGCGTGGCGGACGCCGACAAGGCGCACTTCTACACGACCACCAAGCAGAACTTCGATCGCATCTTCCCGTCCGACCAGGCCGACACCCAGGCCGTGCTGGATGGCCTGAAGCAGGTCGTGGCCTCCGACGAGCGCCTCGCCGCCTACTCCGCGCGCATCTGATCGCAGAGCCAGGTCACGGACACCCGGTGGTTCGCCACCGGGTGTCTTTTTTTGTGCGTCCGTCCGATGGGATATCGCCGCTTGCCTGAAGCCCGCATGACCAAGCCGTCCCGTGTGGCCAGGATCATCGCCACGATCGTTCTGTTCGGCCTCGCGCTGACGGCCCGGGCAGATGCTTATCTGGATGCGCTGGTCGCCCGGGCTCGTGCCCAGGATCTGGCCGCGAGCCCCGAGTGGCGCGCGCTGCTCCACTACCAGCCGCGGTTCGGCGTCCTGCCCGCCCGTGCCCTGCCGGACAGTCCCAACTTCTTCCTGTCGCCGCGCGGCAAGACCGACGCCGCGGCGGAGCTCGAGGCCACGCTCGCCGCCTTCTTCTCCGACGAGATCGAGACCGACACCACCCAGAATCCCCAGTGCCGCTTTCGCGCGAGATTCGCGTGGCTCGATGCGCGGCTCGGCTTCGATGCCGACCGCCTGCCGCGACAGCCGTGTGCCCGGTTCGAGCAATGGCGCCGTGCCCTGGACCCCGGGCGAATCACGCTGGTCTTTGCGAGCGCGTATCTGAACAGTCCCTCGTCGGCCTACGGACACACCCTGCTCCGGGTGGATCCCGCCGACGGGGGCGCCGGCACCAATCTGCTTTCCTACGCGATCAACTTCGCGGCGCGCACCGACGGTTCCAATGCGCTGCTCTACGCCGCGCGCGGCCTCATGGGCGGGTACGTCGGCGCGTTCGCGATGATGCCGTACTACGCCAAGGTGGCCGAATACAGCGACATCGAGAACCGCGACGTGTGGGAGTACGAGCTGACGCTCGACGCGGCCGAGATCGACCGCCTGCTCGCCCATGTGTGGGAGATGGGGCCCGTCGAGTTCGACTACTTCTTCCTCGACGAGAACTGCGCGTATCACCTGCTCGCCATGCTGGAGGTCGCGCGCCCGGGACTGCGCCTCACGCGGTCCTTCCCGCTCTACGCGATCCCCGCCGACACCGTGAAGGCCGTCATGCGGACCGACGGTCTGGTACGCACGGTGACGTGGCGGCCCGCGCGCGGCACCGTCCTGCGACATCGCCTGCGCGTCACGGCACCCGCCGTCGTCGCCGCGGCCGACGGCCTGGCCAGCGGTGCCATTCCCGTGGCGGAGGCGTCCGCGCGGTTGCCCGCGGAGCCGGCGAGGGCCGAGGCGCTGGAGCTGGGGTTCGAACTGCTGGACTACCGGCGCCTGCGCGGGGACGTTGCCGGTGCGGGTCTCAACCTGCGGCTGCGCGAGTTGCTCGTGGCACGGGCGAAGATCGATGGCCCGCCGGCGCCGGAACCACCCCGGCCGGCCGTGCGGCCCGATGAAGGTCACGGCTCGCTGCGACTCTCGATCGGCGGCGGCACGACCGCGGGCCATGGATTCCAGGAAGTGCGGCTGCGCTTCGCGTACCACGACCTCATGGATCCGGAGCCCGGGTTCCTGCGCGGCGGGCAGATCGAGTTCCTCGGCCTCGGGCTGCGCCGCGACAACGACACCGGACAGATCGCCCTCGACCGCTTCACCTTGGCCGACGTCGTGTCTCTCACCCCGCGCGATCCGCTGCTGCCGGCATGGTCATGGCGGGGCGGCGTCGGCGTCGAGCGCACGACGGTCGGACCCTCCGGGCATCGCCTCCCGCTCGCCTACGCGAAGATGGGGGCAGGGCTTGCGCTGGAAACGGCGCGTGGCTGGCTTCTCTATGCCTTCGCCGAGGGTGACATCCGCGCTTCGGGGCATCTCGATCGCGGATACGCCGTCGGTCCTGCGGTTCGCGTCGGCGGTTACTTCGACGTGACGCCACAGTGGCGCGCGCATCCGTATGCGATGGTCGGCCAGCGCGTCGCGGGCGCCACGGGCGTCTTCTCGGATGTCGGCGTGGAGCAGCGCCTCACGCTCACCCGACGCGCTGCGCTCGCGGTCGAAGTCCGTCGCCGTGTCGACTTCGGCATGCGCGAGAGTCGTGTCGCGGCATTCCTCCATCTCTATTTCTGATGGCACGGCGCCTCGTCTTGTTGCTGGTGCTGGCCTGCCTCGCAGGCTGTACCGGACTCTTCTTCCAGCCGATGCGCCAGCACGTCCACTCGCCGATGGATGCAGGTGTCGCGTTCCGCGACATCGCCCTCACCGCGAGCGACGGCGTGCGGCTCCACGCCTGGGTGCTGCCCGCGCTGGGCGAAGCCCGCGGTGTCGTCGTCTTCCTGCACGGGAATGCCGAAAACATCAGTACGCACGTCGCCTCGGTCCTCTGGCTTCCCGCGCGCGGCTACCACGTGGTCGTCCCCGACTACCGGGGATACGGTCGCTCGGAAGGCAAGCCTTCGCTCGATGGTGTGCTGCGTGACGTCGACGCCGCGACCGCCTATGCCGCCGACCCGATGAACTTCGGTGGACTGCCCATCGTGCTGTTCGGACAAAGTCTCGGTGGCGCGCTGGCGCTCGTGCATGCCGGCGATCCGGCGCACCGCGAGCGCCTCGCGGGCGTCATCAGCGACAGCGCCTTCAGCGGTTTCCGCGACATCGCCCGGGAGAAACTGCGGCTCTGGTGGGTCACGCGCTGGATCGCCTGGCCGCTCGGCTGGCTCGTGGACGACGACGCGCGGCCCGTCGACGCCGTGGCGCGCATCGCCCCGGTGCCCGTCCTGCTGATTCACGGGGATCGGGACGTCATCGTCCCCGTGCAGCATGCGTCGCGACTGTTCGATGCGGCGCGCGCGCCCAAGACCCAGTGGATCGCCCCGGGTGCCGGGCACATCCAGGCGTTCCGCTCGCCGGAGATGCGCGATCGCTTCGCACGATATCTCGACGGACTCGTCGCCCGCCCGTGATCACCCGCCCGCGAGGGCGATGCACTGCGCCGCCACTTCCACGGCGACGTCACGACCGGCATCGGCGGCATGGCTGGCCGCCACGTTGCGCGCGCTGTCGCGCCATGCGGGTTCGCGCACGAGCCGAAGCACCTGCTTCGCGAGTTTCAGACGCGCCTCGCTCTCCGTGACGAGGATGCCGGCGCCGGTCTCCGCGACCCGGCGCGAGAAGAGCAGCTGCTCCGCATGCATCGGCAGCAAGGCGACGGGAATACCGGCGCGCAGCACGGTGCATACGGTACCGGAGCCTGCATTGCAGACCACGGCATCCGCTGCCGCACAGACGGCGCGCATGTCCACCGGCCCGGGCGCGAACGCCATGCGTGGCGACGTGAAACGCTGAACAAGCGCCTTCGGAAGGCCGGGCACGTACGCGATCGTGCGCAGCGGTGCCGTCTTCAGCGCATCGAGCGCCGGCTCGATCGCGGCGTAGTCGGACTTCAGGTACGCGAACACGCGGGGTGCATCGCCCGCCGGCCATTCGGGCGTCACGCCCTGGTCCGCCGTGGGCAGCGGCCCCCAGTACCGCGAACCGGGCGAGGGAGGCCGCTCCCGGTAGTGGTCGAGTTCGGGCCAGGTCAGGAGGAAGTTCTCGTCCGTCTCCACCAACTGGTGCAGGCGGCCGATGGGGGCCTCGCCGAGCGCTGCCAGGACGAGATTGGCGGTGGCGATCGCCCGGTCTTCCGACTGCCGCACCCGGGCCGGGTCCACGGTGTCCCATTCGCGGAAGGCGGGGATGGGGGCGAGAGCGGGCGGCAGGAAGAAGCCGGTCCCGATGGCTGCCCGCGGGATTCCCGAGCCCCGACTCGCGAGCAGTGCCGTGGGCGCGTGATCGACGAGCAAGAGGTCGGGCCGCACGTGCTCCAGCAGGGATCGCCAGCCGCGGACGAGGCCCATCAGCCGGCGATCGTCGAGGAAGCCGGCCCGGAACAGCAGTTCCGCGTACGTCGCGGTCTCCGGCAGTCCGCGCAGGCTGGCTGTCCAGATGGGTGCCTGCCACAGGCGCAGTCGTGGATGGACGGCGAGCTCACCGAAGGCCGAGTGACTGGTCGAGAGATCCCGCAGTGCCACATGCACTTCGTGACCGGATTCCAGCAGCGGACGTGAGAGTTGGGACAGCGGAACGGTATGGCCGAGGCCACCGCCCAGTTCCCAGGCGAACAGGAAGCGTTTCATCGGGCCTTCGGTGCAATGTGGAGTGTGTCTTGCTGAAGCGCTGGAATGTCGGTGAAAATCTGACCGAACGTCAAGATTCTCGACAACATCCAGGAGACCTCATGTTGCAACCCAAGCCCATCGCGCTGGCCGTCGCTCTCGCCGCGCTTACCCTGTCCGGCCATGCCACGGCGCTCACGGTCGCGAACGAAACGATGGTCGGCACCATCTCCGTCAACGGGACGACCGTCTCGGAGAAGACAGCCTCCTTCGCCTCCGGCGACCTTTCCATCTACGACACCGTGTACACGGGTGGTCGCTTCAACAACGACACCTTCTACAGCGCCGATCTCCCGACCGGTTCGACGAACATCCGCGTGCTGGCCGGCGCTGCCGAAGCCGGCGTCGCCACCGAGAGCAAGATCGTGTACTCGGCACTGGTGCGCAACGACACCGACACGGCGATCACGGGCATCACATTCAGCTTCTTCATTGGCCGCGGCCGCGTGGCGGTCCAGAGCGAGTACGAAAGCACGCCGTTCAACGGCTATGCGGGGCTCTCCGGCGAGATCACCTGGGGCGACACCGTGCTCTGGGGCGTCGATCTGGACGTCTACAGCGCGGGCATCTACGACAGCCAGGAGAACTTCGTGCGCACGTCCGACCATGCGCTCTCCCGCCGCGGCGCTGCCGACGACTTCAATGTGACCGGCTCCGATGCCGAGTATTTCTACGATCCCTATGCCAAAACGCTCGACCTCGGCGTCCTCGCCGCGGGCGAGGAGCGGCTGCTGACCTACACGCTGGGCGGCATCGGCGAGTACGTGGGCGGTGGTGGTGGTGACATGTACGGCTACGGCGGTCAGGCCCTGGTCGGCGCCTACGATCCGTTCGACTTCGACGGCCGCCCGGTCGACGAATTCGGCAACCCGCTGCCCGGCGGCCTGCAGGCGCCCATTCCCGAACCCGGGACCTACGCGATGCTCGGCATCGGGCTCGCGACGCTCTTCGGCGTCACGCGCCGCCGGCGACAGCGCACCCGATAGGCCCGGCGCGCAGGCTTGCCGATCGACAAGGGGACACTCCGGTGTCCCCTTGTCGTTTCCGGCAACGACGGCCTTGTCTCAAGCGCTTGTCAGACCGATGTAGGTCGACAACATGTCGCTCGACGGCTGCTGCCCGAGCAGCGATGCCAGGAGGCGTCGGAATCGCTCGAACACCGCCCGGGCCTCCGCCGGTTTTCCGAGCTGTCCGAGGCAGTGCATGAGACGGCGCACCAGGTCCTCGTGCATCGGCGCGACATCGACCATCCCGTGGTAGAGCGTTGCCGCCTCGTCCCAGAGGCCGTGGTGTTCCAGTTTCCGACCGACCTCCAGCACGGCGCGCACCGCGCGGCTCGCGAGGCGCTCGCGCAGGCAGAGCATCCAGGACTGCGTCTCTTCGAGGTTCAGGAACGGCCCCCGGTAGCGTGCGAGGAGTCGCCGGGCGTTGCGCAGCGCGGCCTCGGGTCCGGCGTCGTCCGGGATGCCGCCCAGCAGACGTTCCAGCGACCAGACGTCGACCCAGCACACCTTGTCGTTCAGCGAGACCTTGCCTTCGCCGAGCAGGATCGCATCGTCCCGCCCGAGAATGCGCCGCAGACGGAGCAGCGCCACATCGAACGACTTGCGACCCGCGTCGCCCTCGGCATCCGGCCACAGCGCCTCGATGATCGCGCTGAGTCCGATATCCCGGCCGCCATACGCGATCACCACCTTGAGGAGATCCATCGGGCGGCGCTGCGCGCGTCCCTGCGGCCTGAGCGTGCTGCCGTCCACCGTGACGCTGAACCGACCGAGCGTGTGCACCCGCACCGGCCAGGGCCAGCCCTCCGGTTCGGGCGAGTCGGGGATGAGACCTCGCTCGCGGATGAGACGTGCGATGTAGACCTTCTCCCCGGAGTGCTCGAGCGCATGGCGCAGGACGCGGGTCATCATGCGGGCATCCCACCACGGATGGCAGCCCATGTAGCCGTGCCGGGCCCCCACATGCACGGCGGCCGCGGCGATCTCCGGCGCCGTCGCGCTGCCGATCTGGTCGGCGCACCACGCGCTCCAGAGGCCGGCGTTCCATCGGAGCAGATCGCTGTCCATCGCCTCGGCGAGCGCGCGGGCCTCGTCGAGGTGCCGCAGGGCGCGCGCCGGCTGCCCCGCCATGGCGCAGAGCGCGCCGGCATCCAGGAGCGCCAGCGCGAGTGGCAGCCGACGCCCGGCTTCCCGAAGGCGGTCCGCGTGCTGTTCCTGCAGGTCGATCGCCTCGGGCAGACGGCGCCGGGCGACGAGCGCACGCACGCGTCCCCGCAGGCTGACGCCCGTTCCGGGTTCTCCTGGCTGGACGAAATCGAGCAACCCCACGAGCCCGCTCCGGGGTACGCAACACCCGGCGTCGCCGGAGGCACACAGGGCGTCGTCGGGGTCGCGCCCTGCGCCCAGCATCCCGCGGATCAGGAGGCTGCCCAGGCGCCGGTCGTCGTCCGCGCAGGGCAGGTCATGGGATTCGAGCAGGGCCGTCGCCCGCACCACGGCACCGCGCCAGAAGTGGTAAGAAGCGCCGAAGGCGACGAGGCGCGCAGCGAGGCCGGGATCGTCGATGGCACGGACCAGCGCTGTCACGCGTCGGGCCCATCGGGACAGCAGCGGGTGATCCAGTCCGGCGTCCATCAGCACCTGCCCGCACACGACGAGGTGGGCTTCGGCTCGGGGAGGCAACGGGTCGGCGGTGCCATCGCTCAAGGCGTCGAGCCGTTCGCGCCACGGGGTGGCATCGCCGAGATTCGTGCTGGCATCGGCGAATGCGGCGAACGCAGCGTCCAGCGTCGTGGCGAGACCGGTGACGTCACCCTGGTGCGAGAACGCCTGCCATGCAAGCTCGAAATTGCGGAGCCCCACCGCGCGATTGCGGCCGACGTTGAGGATGCCGCGCCAGAGCACGACCCAGGGGTCCTCCCGCGCGACGCTTTCGGGGATCCCATCGAGCCACCGGGCGACCCGGTCGTGCTGCCGCGCCTCGATCAGCGGCGGAACGGCGCGGCGGAGCACCCGCTGCAGCGCATGCCATGACGACACGGCCGCGTAGTGGTCCGCAGCGAGTTCGACGTGACCCCTTTTCTCGACGATGCAGCCGGCCTGGTACAGCAGCGTGCGGACACGGGCGGGCGGCAGCGTCTGGTCGCGCAGCCAGACGAGGTAGGCGCGGAACATGGGGTGGATCTCGAACCGGGAGTCCCAGCGCTGCTCCACGAACAGGTGTTCGGCCGCGAGCCGCGCGAGGAGTTGCCCCGCGTGGGGCAGTTGCGACATGGCCGCTGCGTCGGCCATGTCGAAGTCCGGCAGCGCCACCACGTGCAGGAGGGCCTGACGCGTCTCGAGGTCGAGGTTCGCGAAGACGTGGCGCGCGAAGTAGTCGGTGATGCCGGGCGCCAGCAGTACCGGATCGCCGCCCGGGGCGCCGCTCGCCAGCAGGAGGGTGCCCGCCAGCCAGCCCTGTGCGGCGTCGTGAACCGACATGGCATGGCAGGCGGCGCCCGTGGGCACGATCTGCAGCAGAGCCTTGGTCTCGTCGACCGTGAGCCGCAGGGTCTCCGGCGGGACGATGGCCACGCGACGGTTGGCACAATGCCGCGCGAGCGACGGCGGCGGCGCCAGGTGGGTTGCCACGAAGACGGTGGCGCCGGCAGGCACCTCGTCGGCGATGAGGGGCAGCACGGCGTCCATGGCGGTCAGCATCGATGCGTCGAAGTCGTCGAGGACGATCACCGCCCCGGGAGGTAGGTCGCACAGCGCTGTACGCACCGCCTGGCGCAGGCTGGCCCCGGGGACCGCACCGGCCGACCGGGGGCGATCATCGTCCAGCGCGTGGGCGACCACCGATGCCAGCGTGTCCACGAACGTCGGAACCGATGCGTCATCGCCATCCAGGCGGTACCAGATGACCGGGCCGGATTCCCCGGTGAATGCGTTCGCGAGCAGGGTCGTCTTGCCTGACCCGGGCGGCCCGGCGACCCATACCAGGGAACAGCCACGGACTGCCTCCAGCAGGTCCCGCAGTGCCGGGCGAGGCAGGAGGGCGCCGCCGGCGGGCGGCGTGAACTTGGTGGAGCGGATCGGCAGCGCAGCGTTCATCGGTATTCTCCCTGTCCGGTGGCCAGGCGGCGTCGCGGGGCCCGGGCGGGTCGTGGATCGACCCGTATGCCGTCAGAGTAGGGAGCCGTTCCGAATCGCTCTATGAACTATTCACACACAACGATTCGCCCATGGCCAAGCCGCGGTTCGGGCCATCGGCGCCCGGCGCGCCGACCGGCGTGGAACGGACCGTGCTGCGCGTTGGCGCCTGCCGTGGATGCCATCGCCTCCCGGTGACGGCGGGAGGCCTCGCCGATCGATCCGTGCGAGGCGTCATGCGCTGCAAGGCGATGGTCTGGCTTCAGCGCTGACCCGCGCCGGTCGGGCGTCCTGTTGCATCCCGCATGCCGTTCGGCGGGAGGCATTTCCGATTTCTGTAACATTTCGTGCTCACCATCACTCCCCGTTCCTCTGGAGGATTCGTCGATGAAGTCGTTGCTTTGTGTGCTGGGGCTGCTCGTGGCCGCCACTGCGGTTGCGCAGGACAAGCTGCCCGCGGGCGTGGTCGGAAAGATGGGCGACGTCGAACTGCGAGCCGACGAACTGAAGGCGGTCATCGACGGCGTCGCCCCCGAGGCCAAGGCCCAGCTGGCGGCCAACCCCGGTGAACTGTCGCGGATCGTTCGGGCCGAGCTTCTGCGCAAGGCACTCGCGGCCGAGGCCCGCGGCAAGGGTTGGGACAAGCGCCCCGAAGTGACGGCGCAGATGGATCGGGCCCGCGACCAGGTGCTCGTCTCCAGCTACATGAACAGCGTGGCGAAGGCGCCCGACAGCTACCCGTCCGAGACGGATGTCCGGACCGCCTACGACCAGAGTCCCGGTGCCTTCACCGTGCCGCGCCAGTTCCGCCTGTCGCAGATCTTCGTGCTGTCGCCCCCCGAGTCCGACAAGGCCGGGTTTGCCAAGGCGCAGGCCAAGGTGGCCGATCTGCTCGACAGGGCCAAGAAGAAGGGCGCCGATTTTCCGGCGCTGGCCAAGGCCGGTTCCGAGCATGCGGAGAGCGCGGCGAAGGGCGGCGACATGGGATGGGTGGCGGAGCAGAGCCTGATCCCCGAACTGCGCGATCCCGTGCAGACACTCAAGAAGGGTGAGGTGGGTGCCACGGCGATCAAGACCGCGCAGGGCTGGCACATCGTGCGGCTGGAGGACATCCGCGAGAAGGGGGTCCGTCCGCTGGCCGAGGTGCGCGACCAGCTCGTCGCGGCACTGCGTCTGCGCCGCGCCCAGGAGACCGAGCAGGCCTACCTCACGCTGCTCTCGAACCGCACACCGGTGAACGTGAGCGACGCCGAGGTCGCCAAGCTGCAGGCCACGCTGAAGTAGTCCGGACGGCAAACGGGGGGTACGGGCCATCGGCCCGTACCCCCCGCGTCTTTGTGGCTTGACCTTCGTGGGTCGGGTTGAAGCTCTACCCCACCCGGTTGTACACGTCCGCGAATCGAACGATGTCGTCCTCGCCGAGATAGCTTCCCGACTGCACCTCGATCAGCTGGAGCGGGACGATCCCGGGGTTCTCGAGCCGATGCTTCACGCCGAGAGGGATGTACGTCGACTGGTTCTCGGTGAGCAGGATCTCCTCCTCGCCGCGCACGACCTTCGCGGTGCCGCTCACGACGATCCAGTGCTCCGCGCGATGGTGATGCAGTTGCAGCGAGAGCTGCTGCCCCGGGTTCACCGTGAGGCGCTTCACCTGGTATCGGCCGCCCGCATCGATGCCTTCGTACGAGCCCCACGGCCGATACACCCGGCGATGCAGCATGTGCTCCGTCCGGCCGTCGGCCTTCAGGCGGTCGACGAGCAGCTTGACGTCCTGGGCCGCGTCGCGACGTGCGACCAGCACGGCGTCCGCCGTCTCGACGATCACCAGATCTTCCACGCCCAGGGCCGCGACCATGCGGGTCTCGGCCTTGATGTAGGTGTTCCGGACGCGTTCGGTCATCACGTCGCCCTCGGTGACATTGCCGTCGGGAGACTTGTCGTGGATCTCCCAGAGGGCATCCCACGAACCGACGTCGCTCCAGCCCATCTGCGCCGGGATCACCGCGCCGCGGGTGGTCTTCTCCATCACCGCGTAGTCGATCGAGATCGAGGGCGATTCGGCGAACGCGGCCTTGTCGAGGCGGCAGAAGTCGAGATCCTCGCGACTGGCCTCCAGCGCCTTCCGCACGGCCGCGAGCACTTCGGGCTTGTACGTTTGCAGCTCCTGCAGGAACACGGAGGCTTTCAGCAGGAACATGCCGCTGTTCCAGTAGTAGTCACCGCTTGCCAGCATCCGTTCGGCGTTCGGGCGGTCGGGCTTCTCGACGAACTTCCCGATGGCGAACGTGCTTTCCAGTCGCGGCACGACCGCGCCACGCTGGATGTAGCCATAGCCGGTCTCGGGCGCGTCGGGAACGATGCCGAACGTGGTCAGGAGCCCCGTCTCCGCGGCAGCCGCCGCCAGACGGATCGCCCGGTGGAACGACGCCCGGTCGCGGATGACGTGGTCGGACGCCAGGACCAGCATGAGGGCGTCGGGATCGTCGCGCGTCAGCGACAGCGCTGCGGCGGCCACGGCGGGCGCGGTATTGCGACCCATGGGTTCCAGGAGGAGGGTTCGCGGTTTCACGCCGATGGCGCGGAGCTGCTCGGCGACGAGAAAGCGATGCTCCTCGTTGCAGATGATCGTGGGGGCGGCGACCTCGGGAAGATCCGACGTCCGGCCGATGGTCTCCTGGAGCATCGAGTGCTCGCCGGCGAGCCGCAGGAACTGCTTCGGATAGGCGCTGCGCGACAGCGGCCAGAGGCGCGTGCCGGAGCCGCCGCAGAGGACGACGGGGTGGATTCTCATGAGTCTCGGGAGCCTGATGTCGGAGGGTCGCGGGGAAGCCACTTGCAGAGCAATTGGCGTTCCGGGCCCGGAGAATACCGTCTGTCGCCTGACGGCGGTGTTACACCACGAACTCGGACTGCATGGGGAGCGGCACTGCCGGACGTTCCCCGCCGGCCGCCAGTTCGAGCGCGGCCCGCAGATCTTCGAGCCGATAGGGCTTCGCCACGAAGCCGTCCATGCCCGCCTCGATGCACCGCGCGCGGTCGCTCGCGAAGGCGTTCGCCGTGAGGGCGACGATGATCGGCTGGTGGCAGCCCGGGTGTGCCCGGATCGCCTGCGCCGCCTCGATGCCGTCCATCTCGGGCATCTGCATGTCCATGAACACGAGGTCGAAGTGACCCTGGCTCACGGTGGTGACAGCCTCGCGTCCGGTCTCGGCGAGTTCCGCCTCCACGCCCAGGCGTCGCAGCATCGCGAGCGCGAGCGTCTGGTTCACACGGTTGTCCTCGACGAGCAGCACGCGCAGGTTGCCGACGGCCCCCGGCAGCGGCACCGCCGCCTCCGGCGTGGCAGTCGCCCGGGGCGGTTCCCCTGGCGGGAGCCGCAGCATCAAGGTCATCGTGGTGCCGGTGCCGGGGCTCGATGCGGCCTCGATCACGCCACCCATCGCCTCGGCGAGTCGGGCGCAGATCGCAAGGCCGAGGCCGGTGCCACCGAAGCGCCGGGTGGTGGAGCTCTCCGCCTGCGAGAACGGTTGGAAGAGGTGCTGCATGCGGTCCGCCGGAATGCCCATGCCGGTGTCCGTGATCCGCACTTTCAGGTCGATCGCGTCGCCGTCCTGGTGGCAGTCCCACCGGAGGGTCACTTCGCCTTCCTCGGTGAACTTGATCGCGTTCGACAACAGGTTCGACACGATCTGGCGCAGACGCACGCTGTCGCCCCGCACCCAGGGGCGGACCGAGATGCTGCCCTCGACCGACAGCGGGAGATTCTTCGCGTTCGCCAGCGGCCGGAACAGGCTCTCGATCTTCACGAGTTCGGCGCGCACGTCGAAGTCGTGGGATTCGAGTTCCATCCGGCCGGCCTCGATCTTCGAGAAGTCGAGGATGTCGTTGATGATCGCGAGAAGACTCCGGCCACTGTCCCGGATGGTGTCGACCCAGTCCCGCTGGGTTTCGTCGAGCCCGCTGCCGGCGAGGAGTTCCGCCATCCCGAGGACGCCGTTCAGCGGCGTGCGGATCTCGTGGCTCATCACGGCCAGGAACTCGCTCTTGGCCTTCGTCGCCGCCTCGGCGCGCGCCAGGGCATCGTTCAGATCGCGCGTGCGTGCTTCGACCTGGGCTTCGAGATCTGACGCGGTGCTCTGGAGCGACTCGTTGGCGTACAGAAGCTCGAGGCTGATGGCCTCGAGCATCTGCTCCGCCTGCTTGCGTGCCGTGCGCTCCCGCTCGACGCGGCGCTGCAGGCGTTCGAGGCGCTCGTCGGGAGTCTGGTCTGTCATCGCTGATCGGTCATCGTCGATCGGTCATCGCTGGATCAGCGTGAACTCCTCGGCCCCGTCGGCCAGGGTATGCCTGTCTATTGCCACGGGATCACCGAAGTGGGCGATGCAGCCCTCGATCAGCCCATGAGCCAAATCGCCCATGTGCCGCGGCGAGCGGTAGACCAGGGTCAGGGCGCCCGGGCCCGTCCACCGGGCCTCGAACCGCGGCAGTTCGGCATCGGGATAGAGCTTCAGCACCTCCTCGTGGATCACGCCCTCCACCCTCGCGAGGAACTCGAGGGCGTTCTCGACGCCTTCGAAGAACAGCGGGTAGAGCACAAAGAAGCGGCCGAACAGGTGCTTTCCGAACTGGTGCAGGAGGGCCGGCACGGGGTGTCCGGAGAACTCCGACAGGGCACCGACCAGGGAAACCATCTCCTTGTGATCGTAGGTCCCCACCGCCGTGTAGGCGCCGCCCGAGGGCACCCGCGCCGCCTCGATGACGTCGTCGACCATGTCGGCCGAGATCGTGGTCTCGACCATGTCCAGGAACTCCGTGAAAACGATGCCCTTCATGCATGCCTCCGGCTGCCATGGGCCCAGATGCCCGGCTCGAGCGCCCGGGGACTGAGGCGCCGGCTCTGGAACGGCACGCAGCGCCGGAACTGAAGACGCGACTTGCGGGGGGGGGCAGCGATAGCCTGCGCGAAGGTCGGGGTCCTAGTGGGGCAGGACGACATTTTCATGACATGTCATGGTTCTTTTTGCCCAACCCCTCCGATGCCGACGGGTTCTGCCATGAAACACACCCGAACGATGCTAGCACCGCTTGACCGTCGGTCGCGCTGCCGATTGGTCAAAAGCTCAACGACCAACAGGAGACCGCAGACCATGAAAGGCAAGAGTCATCCCACCAACGATGTGACGCTTAACCCCTCCAGCAACGAATCGATCCGCGACGTGATCGATCGCGTGGACGTCTCTCGCCGTACGTTCATCAAGAGCGGTGTGGGCGGCACCGCCCTCGCGGCGCTCGGTGGTGTGTCCATCGCCGGTCTCGTCGACACCGTCGAGGCAGCGCCGCTGCCGCCCGCCGCAGGCTTCGCGGGCATCGGTTTCGACAGCATTCCTCCCAGCCTCGCCCCGGTAGTGGACATGGTGAAGGTGCCGGCCGGCTACAAGGTCGAGCTCCTGATGGCCTGGGGTGACCCGGTCACGCCGGCCGGTCCGGCGTGGGCCGAAGACGCATCTCAGGATGCCGCAGCCCAGGAAACACAGTTCGGCATGCACACCGACGGCATGCACTTCTTCCCGTTCCCGACCGCGGGCACGGGCCAGCCGTCGAACGAGCGTGGCCTGCTCTGCGTGAACAACGAATACACGCACGAAGCCATCCTCCACACCGACGGTCTGAACGCATCCACCGGTGTTGTCAGTGCCGTCGTCACGATCCAGAAGGTCCGGAAGTCCCAGGCCGCCCACGGCGTGACGATCGCCGAAGTGCGCAGGACGGGTGGCAAGTGGGGTGTGCACCGGATGACGCCCTTCGGCCGTCGCGTCACGGTCAACACGCCGATGCGCCTCTCCGGGCCGGCAGCCGGCCACGCGCTGATGAAATCCAAGAAGTTCCGCATCCTGCCCACGGGCTCCGTCGAGGACGGCCTGAACAACGGCACGGAGGCCTTCGGCACGCTGAACAACTGCGCCCACGGCTTCACGCCCTGGGGCACGTACCTCACCTGCGAAGAGAACTGGAACGGCTACTTCGCTGCACCCACTTCCGGTGCCGCGATCGGCCCCGAGTTCGCCGACCAGAAGGCCGGGATCCTCGCCGACCAGTCGCGCTACGGCATCAGCCGCACCGGGTTCGGCTACGCGTGGCACACGGTGGATCCGCGCTTCAACGCCGACAACAACCCGCTCGAGCCGAACCATTTCGGTTGGGTGGTCGAGATCGACCCGTTCAACCCGAAGAGCGTGCCGGTCAAGCGCACCGCCATGGGCCGCTTCAAGCACGAGAGCGCGCAGGTCGCCGTGGGCCCGGACAACAGCGTGGGCTTCTACATGGGCGATGACGAGCGGAACGAGTACATCTACAAGTTCGTCTGCGCGAAGCCGTTCAACCCACGCAACCGCGCCGCCAACATGAATCTGCTGGACGAGGGCACGCTCTACGTCGCCAAGTTCTCCAGCACGGTCGGGAGCAAGCCGAACACGTTCCGCGGCGAGTGGATCGCGCTGACCCCGGGAACGATCGGCGTGAACGGCGTGGCCCTGCGTGACAACCCGCGATTCGCGGCTGCCACCGATGCCGAAGTGCTGGCGCTGATCCTGATCCGGACCCGCCAAGCCGCCGACGCCGTGGGCGCGACGATGATGGACCGCCCCGAGTGGACCGCGCTGCGCACCTACTCGTACGGTGGTCGCCCTGCCGACGGTTACAGCTACGGCCCCGGCCGTCCGCTGGAGGTGTACTGCACGCTGACCAACAACTCCCGCCGCGGCAACAACCCGGCCTCGTCGAACAACCCGAACGGGTCCACCAGCGCCGCGGGCGCCAACCCGCCGGTGGACGTGGCGAACCCGCGCCCCGACAACGACTACGGCCACATCATCCGCTGGCGCGAGGACGGCAACACGGTGAAGGCGCTGGGCTTCGAGTGGGACCTGTTCGTGCAGTGCGGCGACAAGCTCACCACGAAGACGCTGGGTGCCAGCTACAACCCGGCAGGTGCCGACGGCTACAAGGGCAACATCAACGGTGCCGATTTCGGCGCGCCCGACGGCCTCTGGTTCGATAACTTCGGTCGCCTCTGGATCCAGACCGACCAGCCCGGCGATGCACTTGGCGACTGGGTGAACATCGGCGCCAACACGATGCTGTGCGCCGACCCGAACACCAAGGAGATCCGGCGCTTCCTCACCAGCCCGCGCAACTGCGAAGTCACGGGCGTGATCACCTCGCCCGACGGCCGCACGATGTTCTGCGGCATCCAGCACCCCGGCGAGGACGCGCTCGCCACCGACCCCGATCAGTTCAGCGCCTGGCCCGGCAACCAGTTCCCGACCAACAGCGCAGGCGAGCCGGTGCCGAACGGTGCCGCCCGTCGCCCCCGTTCCTCCGTGCTCGTGATCACGAAGGAAGACGGCGGCGTCATCGGCAGCTGAGCCCCAATTCCATACCATTCAAGGAGACCTTCCCAATGAAGACCCATAGCAACCTCCTCGCGGCCGCCGTCCTGGCGCTCGCCATCCCCGCCGCCAACGCGGCGCTCGTCATGGACCCGATGGACCTCGGTGCCAGCCTGATCACGGAAGATTTCGAGACCGTGTTCGGCGGCCCGGCCCCGGTGGCAGTGAATGCCGACGTGACCATCTCCGGCTTGGGCTTCCCGCCTGCCAGCCTGTCGATCGGCGACAACGGTTTCTGGGCGCTCGGCGAGAACGGCGCGTGGAGCCTCGGCAAGACCTTCGCCGGTCACAACGCGCCCATCGGCGGGCTGCTGATTTCGTTCAACGGCAAGACCGTGGATGCCGTCGGCGGCTTCCTCAACTACCACCGCACGCCGGACGGCAATCCGATGCAGCTGCTGGCGCTCGACGTGGACGGCAATCCGCTCGAGGGTCACAGCGTGACCATCACGACGGCGGCCGACGGCTACAACGAAGGCGCCTTCTACGGCATCCGCCGGTCCCAGGCCGACATCGGCTGGCTCATGATCACCGCCCCCTACGCGGTGATGGATGACCTGGCCTACACGGCCCCGGTGCCGGAGCCGACGACCTACGCGATGGTCTTCGCCGGTCTCGCCCTTCTGACGCTGGCTCGCCAGCGTTCGAAGCGCGGCTGAGGGTCGCAGGACCCGCAGTGACGAAGGCGCGGACTCCGGTCCGCGCCTTTTTTGCCATCTGACTACCACCGAGCGATGCCCATGAGAAATCTCTCCCATCGATTCGCCGCGATCACAGCACTCATCGCGTTCCATGTCGGCGCGGCGAGCGCCGAGGTCCTGTCCCTCACCCCGCTGCGCGACACGACGATCTTCGCCGACAGCAACGACACCGCGAGCAGCGCCGGCGTGTACGCCTTCGTCGGTAACACCGCCAGCGGTCAGCCGCGGCGGGCACTCTTCGTGTTCGACTTCGCCGACGTCCCTGCCGGATCCCAGGTCGTGTCTGCCAGCTTCTCGATATCCGTCGACCGAGCGGCGGGTGGCGAACAGGCGATGACGCTCCACCGCTTGCTGGCCGACTGGGGTACCGGTGGCTCCGACGCCAGCACCAACGGGGGTGGCACGCTGGCGCTACCCGGCGATGCAACCTGGTCGCATCGCTTCTTCGGTGACGCTACGCGCCAGTGGCGCGACGGAGATGGCGAACCGGCACCGGGCGGATGGTTCGTCGCGACGCCGAGCGCCACAACCGTCGTTGGTGGTCCTGACCGCTATACCTGGAGCAGCGTCGCCGGATCCACGGGTCCGTCCCTCGTGACCGACGTGCAGGCCTGGCTGGATGCGCCGGCGACGAACTTCGGCTGGATTCTGGTCGGCGACGAAACCGTCTCGCGCACTGCCAAGCGCTTCGGCGCGAGCGAGATCTCCGTGGAGTCACTGCGGCCGACGCTCACGCTCGAGATCGTGCCGATCCCGGAACCGACGACCTACGCGATGATGTTCGCGGGGCTGGCGCTGCTGTCGATCGCGCGGCAGCGTTCCAGGCGCGGCTGATCGGCGGGCGCGCACCGGCACCCGCTCAATCGAGCGGGTGCCAGTGTCTCGCAGCGGACGGCAACCCGCCGTCGGAGGCGGCCTCCAGCACCTCGGATTCGTCCAGCGCGGTGCCGTCGAACCATGGCAGGGTCGCGTGCCGCACGCGCCACGCGCCCTTCGCGTCGCGCACGGCGTAGCGGATGTCGAAGTCCAGCCAGCCGCGCAGGGTGTCGTCATCGACATCCGCGGCGAGCGCCACCATCGAAGGTGCGGGGGCCAGGACTTGCGATCTTGGCCGGACACGGATGGCGTGGTCGCCGCTTCGAAAGAGCCACACCTCTCCTTCGGGCGTCGTCGACGCCATCGCGGCCCACGGGCCGACAGACCCCGGGACGCGTTCCCAGATCTCGAAGTAGTCCTGCTCCACGCCGTGCTCCAGCATGCGTTCGGATGTCTCGAACACGATGCGGCCGACGTCGGAGAAGCCGGAGGCAGGCTGGAAGTCCACGCGGCGATGCCAGCGGCAGATGTCGCCCTCGACGGTGGTGACGCCGGCGAAGCCCTGCTGGGCCGCGAGGGCGAGCAGCGTGCTGCGCGGAAGACTCTCTAGCCCGTGCGCGCCCGTGGTGGCCGGGCACGCGGGGGACACGCGGATGTCCGCATGCCAGCGTGGCGTCTGCAGCCAGAAGACCGCAGTGGTGGTGTCGTCGCGCTCCGGCGTCCGCAGGAGGCGGCGGCGCCAGACGCCGAGGTACTCGTCGGGAACGGCGGCAGTCATTTGGCGGCGAGCGCCTTCAGGAAGCGCATGTCCATCGTGTTCTCGCAGGCGGGCTTGCGGGGGATCTGACCCTTGGCTTCCAGGATGTCGGCGATGGCGGCGCACGCGGTGTAGAACGATTCCGGTGCCGGGCTCTTCGTGAACGCCGTGATCATCTCGGGCAGCGGCAGCGCGTGGATGGTCCCCTGCTGCTCGATCACCTCCGCTTCCGTGATGCCCAGGGCCTTCGCGATGATCTTCGCGGACTCCGCCGGCTTCGTGCGGATCATGTC
>VYME01000163.1_pt1 | contig 28285 bp, 29 predicted proteins | sample 5115281 | NCBI WGS metagenome assembly VYME01 (sample SAMN12291780, study PRJNA351875) | freshwater metagenome | isolation source: freshwater lake | place: USA: Michigan, Wintergreen Lake | collected 2013-08-08
CTCGCCACGGCGGCGATCCGCGCCGAAACGCCGCGCGCGGCGTCGGTCGTGCCCGCGATGCCGCGCGAGATCTCGCGCGTCGCCGCCCCTTGTTCTTCGATCGCCGCGGCGATCGCCGACGCCGTGCCGTCGATCGCCGCAATGGTCGTCTCGACCTCGCCGATCGAGCGCACGGCCGCCTCGGTCGAAGCGCCGATTTCGGCGACGCGCTTGGCGATATCCTCCGTCGCGCGGGCCGTCTGGCCGGCGAGGCTTTTGACCTCGCCCGCCACGACCGCGAATCCTTTTCCCGCTTCGCCCGCGCGCGCCGCCTCGATCGTGGCGTTGAGGGCGAGAAGATTGGTTTGCGAGGCGATCTCGGCGATCAGCTTCGTTACGGTGCCGATTTGGCCGACCGCTTCCGACAGTCGCGCGACGGTGGCGCGTGCGGCCCCGCCGCGTTCGACGGCCACGCGCGTGGTTTGCGCCGTGGTCGCGATCTGACGGCCGATCTCGTCGATCGCGGCGGAAAGCTGGCTCGTCGCGGCCGCGACCGTCTCGGCGTTGCGTAGAGCCGCGTCGGCCGCTTCAGCGACGTCGCGCGAATCCGCCGCCGTGCCGCGTGCCGCGGTCGCGAGCGTGCCGGCAAGCCCGGTCATCTCGCCGGTTTTCGCGGCGGTCGCGTCGGCTGTGCTGCGCGTCGCGCTGCGCACCGTTTGGGCCATGCGCGCCAGCGCTTCGCGCCGCGCGGCTTCGGCGTTGGCCCGGTCTTCCGCCTGGCGCGCGCGCGCGCGTTCGGCCTCGGCCAGCCCATCGCGCAAAGCCGACAAAGCGCGCGCCGCGTCGCCAATTTCGTCGCGGCGACCGGATTGGGCGATCTCGCCCGCGTAATCGCCGGCCTCGACGGCTTTCATCCGCGCGACGATGGCGGCGAGGGGGCTAGCGATGCCGCGTCGGCCGATCGTCAAGCCCGCGATCGCGCCGATCGCGGCGGCGGCGATTGACAGGATCGGCAGCCAAAAGCCAAGACGGCCGAGCAGGCCGACCACCGTCGTGGTCGCTGCATCCGCCGCGCGCGCGTTGCGGTCATAGAGATCCGTCAGCGCGAAAATCGCTTCCAGCACCAGCCCGCTTCCGTCGACTGCAGCGGCGCCAGCCTGTTCGCGCGCGCCCGAAATCGCCAGGGCGACAACCTTGTCGGCGACGGGTTTGTAGGCGTCGAGCGTCGCGCGTGCTTTTGCCGCCGCTTCGCGCGCGGGCGCATCGAGTAGATTTGGGGCGAGGGCCGCGAGATTGTCGCGAATCACCTCGAAGTCCTTGGCGGCGGAGGCGGCCAGTTCTTCGCGCCGCGCGGCGGGCAAGTCGAGTCCCAGCGCCTCGACGTTGCGCGCGAAGGAAATGGTCGAGGCGCCGATATAGCCGGTGGTCTCGACGTTGCGGGCGGCCGCGTTGATTTCGCGGGCGGAATCGACCGCCTGTGACAGGCTCCAAGCCGCCCCGGCGGCCATGGCGAGGGCGAGAAGGCTGGGTGCCATGACCGCCAGCAGGATCTTTCGGGCGATCGGCAGATTGGCAAGGCGCATCGCGAGTTCCCCGGTTTGTGTTGGCACGGGATTCGCCCGCCGCGGCGAAAAGGTTACTGGCGTAACCCCGCAGGCGGCGGCGGCGAACAGAGGCCGAATGCTTCGTCCGGGAGATGTTCGATGACCGCCTTGCGTCCGATTATCCTTGCCGTTCCTTGGCTTCTTGCGCTGTGGATCGCCTATATCTTCGTTTGGTATTTGCAGTACAAATTCACCGGCGCCGATGGCTCGGTATGGCTGTTCACCGTGCTGACGGACTGGCTGGGGCTTTCCGGATACGAAAAGGTCATGCGCATCGGCGTGGGCTCGGCCGAACTTCTGGCGGCCGTCCTGGTGTTGATCCGCCGCACCCAGGTTTTCGGCGCGGCGATGTCCGCCGCAATCATGACCGGCGCTATCTTCTTCCATGTCGTTTCGCCCCTGGGCATCGATCCCTACGAAGACGGCGGGGTGTTGTTTACGGAAGCTTGCCTCGTTCTCCTCGCGGCACTCGCCATTCTTTGGCTGCGGCGCGACGAAGCGCTCGACCTCGCGCGCCAGTTGCCGGTGGTCGGCCGCTTCGCATGAACGCGACGGTCAAGAAGCCGCGCGATCCGCGCCTCGATTTCTTCCGGGGTTTGTCGTTGGTCGCGATCTTCTTCGCTCATATTCCCGGCGGCTGGGCGCGCGAGATCATCTGGGCGCGCTTTGGCCTGTCGGACGCCGCGCATGTGTTCGTTTTCATTTCCGGCTTCGCTGCGGCGATCGCTTTCGGCGGCACGTTCGGGCGCATGGGCTTCGCGATCGGCACCGCGCGCATCGCCTGGCGTGCGGCCCAGCTTTACGGCTGCCATATCGCGCTTTTCTTCCTGACGCTGTTTATCGTCGCTGCGTTCTTGCCGGATTATGCCGCGTTTCTGGGGATCGGCGGGTTCTTCGCCGATCCCGCGCGGCACATCGTGGATCTGTTCGCGCTGCGCTACGTTCCGACCTATTTCGATATCCTGCCGCTTTACACGGCGGTACTGGCCGCCGTGCCGCTGGCGATGGCGCTGGCGCGCATCCATCCAGGCTTGGTGATCGCGGCGAGCGTCGCATCATGGAGCGTCGTGCAGGTCACCGGCTCGAATTTGCCGGCGGGCGATGGACGGCTTTGGGGCTTCAATCCGTTCGCCTGGCAGATGCTGTTTTTCGCGGGTTTCGCGCTGTCGCGCGGCTGGATCGCCGCGCCCAAGCCGACGCGTACCGTTCTGACGCTGTGCATCGCCTATCTCGCTTTCGGCTTCGTCGTCGAGTTCCGCGCGGTCTGGTCGTTGCTGCCCGAACTCGCGGCGCTGCACGAATGGGCCTACGCCCACGCCAACAAGCCCAATCTGGATGCGCGGCAATTCGCGCATTTCGTCGCCTTGGCGATCGTCGCGCTTTGGGCCGTCGCGCGGCGTCCGGCGCTGCTGGAAGGCGCGCTGGCGAAGCCCCTCGTGCAGCTCGGCCGCCAGGCGCTGCCGGTGTTCTTCGCCGGTATGGCGCTGTCGCATCTGGGCGGGATTGCATTGACCGTCCACGGCACGGAAATCGAAGTCCAGATCGCGGTACATGCATTGGGGCTCGCCGGTCTATACGCCGTCGCGCGCATCGCGTCCTACGTGAAGAACGCGCCTTGGAAGACGGGCATGAAGCCCCCGGGGGCGGCGGCCGTCGCGCCTATCGCCCCCAGCGTCGCGCAATGAATTCGAGCGCCTGGGGCAAGGCGCGTTCCCAAGTGCCCCATTCATGCCCGCCGGGGGCGGTCTCGCTTTCGACGTCGAAACCCTTGTCCTTCAGCAGGCGCGCGAGATCGTCACTCTGCGCGCGAATCGTGCCGAAATCCTCGGTGCCCGCGGCAAGGTAGATCGCGGGCTTGGGCATCGCCGCGGGCAATGCGGACGCCAGCGCATAGGCGCTGTGCTTCAGGAAATTCCCGCGCTCGAACGGGGTGCCGAAGGCGCCATCGAACACGCGCGCGATCCGTGCTCGCATCGTCTCGTCGAGCGGCGATGGAACTTCCAGATTCGTCCACAACGCGCCTGACATCGACGCGGCGGCGGCGAAGCGTTCGGGATAGGCGAGGGCGATCCCCAGTGCGCCGAAACCGCCCATCGAATTGCCGGCGATCGCGCGCTGGCCGCGCGAAGGGCTCGCGGCGAAGCGCCGCTCGATCTCGGCGGGCAACTCGCTGGCGATCGCCGTCGCCATCGCGCCGGCGTACCAGCTATTGCCGCCGTCGGGCAGCACGATCAGGCAGGGCGGAATTCTGCGCGCGGCGATCAGCCGGTCGACGGTTTGCGCCGCATGTGCCATGTCGAGCCAATCGGCCGGTTTGCTATTGCGCCCGTGGAGCAGATAGACCACCGGCAGATCGCGCGCAGCCCCGTCGGGCTTGTAGATCGAGTAGACGAGGGGACGGCCGAGTGCCGCGCTTGGCATCGACAGATCGCGCGATACGTCGCCCGCGTAGACGGGCCCCGCGATCACGACGGCCAGCAGAGCGGCGATGGCGCGCATATTGCGAGCCTATCGCGCCGCCGGGGCGGGCGCTACATTCCGCCTTCGCAGGTATGACGGAATTTCCGAGGAGCGAAGATGCAGCTTCCCACGCACGGCCGTTACGAGTACTCGCCGATTTCGACCCGCAAGCCGTATGACTGGCCGAACGGCAAGCGGCTCGCGGTCTATCTCGGGCTCAATCTCGAGCATTTCGCGTTCGGCGAGGGGTTGGGGGCGGAGCTTGCGCCCGGCGGCCCGCCGCCCGATGTGCTGAACTACGCTTGGCGCGACTGGGGCAATCGCGTCGGCGCTTGGCGGATGCTGGAGCTATTCGATGAGTTGTCGCTGCCCGCGTCGGTGCTGATAAATTCGTCGATGTACGATTACGCGCCGGAACTACTCGCCGCCTTCCGCAAGCGCGGCGACGAATTCGTCGGCCATGGCCGCACCAACGCCGAACGCCAAGGCACGCTGCCCGAGGCGGAGGAAGCGTCGCTGATCGCCGAATCGACCGCCGCTATGCGCGCGAAGGAGGGAAAGGCGCCACAAGGCTGGCTCGGCCCCTGGATCAGCCAAAGCCATGCGACGCCAGATCTGCTGCACGAAGCCGGCTACACCTATCTGCTCGACTGGTGCATGGACGATCAGCCGATCTGGTTCAAGACGCGCAAAGGCCGCATCTTGGCCGTGCCGTACCCGCAGGAGCTGAACGACATTCCGATGATCGTCGGCCGCAAGATCGGCGGCGACGCCTTCGCCGACATGATCGTCGACGCGTTCGACGAGATGCTGCGCCAGTCGAAGGACCAGCCGCTGGTTATGGGCATCGCGCTACATGCGTATCTCGTCGGGCAGCCGCATCGCTTGAAGCATCTGCGCCACGCGCTTGCCCATATTAGGCGCGCATGGCCGGAGATCTGGTTCACGACCTCCGGCAGGGTTGCGGCGCATGCCGCAAGCCTGCCGCCGGGCGTCGTTCCCTGACCAATTCGGTTCAGTCGCCTTCGTAACGGGCGGGACGGCGTAAATTTGAGCAAGTGCGAGTTATGGCCGACGGTTCGCGCCAAACAAACGCGCGGATCGCTTTCGTATTGGTTGCGTATCCCGCGAATGCGCCCATCCGCGCGTGGTACCCAGACGCGCCAATCCACAGTCACGCATAGGTGATTCCGCGTATGGCATGAGGCTTGCTCCCCCATGAATTCGGCTGATGGGCCACGCAACGAAACATGGGGGTTTCGCGAAAATGAGCATTTCTCGTCGTCGTCTATTGGGCTCCGCCGTCGGTGGCGCCGCAATTCTGCACTATGGGCGGATGGGCGCGTTCGCCCAGGCGCCGACGATCAAGATCGGCATTCTCCACTCGCTCTCGGGCACGATGGCGATTTCGGAGACGACGTTGAAAGACGTCATGCTGATGCTGATCGAGGAGCAGAACAAGAAGGGCGGCGTGCTCGGCCGCAGGCTCGAAGCGGTGGTCGCCGATCCCGCGTCGAACTGGCCGCTGTTCGCCGAAAAGGCGCGCGAGCTTATCGCGCGCGACAGGGTCGCCGCGACGTTCGGCTGTTGGACCTCGGTCAGCCGCAAGTCGGTGCTGCCGGTGTTCAAAGAACTCAACAACATCCTCTTCTACCCGGTGCAGTACGAGGGCGAAGAGAGCGAGCGCAATGTGTTCTACACGGGTGCCGCACCCAATCAGCAGGCCATTCCCGCCGTCGACTACCTGATGTCGAAGGATGGCGGCGAGGTGAAGCGTTGGGTCCTCGCGGGCACCGACTACGTCTATCCGCGCACGACGAACCGTATCCTCGAAGCGTATCTGAAGTCGAAGGGTGTCGCGGACGCCGACATCATGATCAACTACACGCCGTTCGGCCACGCCGATTGGCAGACGATCGTGTCGAGCATCAAGACTTTCGGCGCCGCCGGCAAGAAGACCGCCGTGGTTTCGACGATCAACGGCGACGCCAACGTTCCCTTCTACAAGGAACTCGGCAACCAGGGAATCAAGGCGACGGATATCCCCGTCGTCGCGTTCTCGGTCGGCGAAGAAGAACTCGCCGGCATCGACACGAAGCCGCTGGTCGGCCATCTCGCCGCCTGGAACTATTTCCAGTCGGTCAAGAACCCCGACAACGACGCCTTCATCAAGACGTGGCAGGCCTTCACCAAGAACCCGAAGCGCGTGACCAACGATCCGATGGAAGCGCACTATATCGGCTTCAATATGTGGGTGAAGGCGGTCGAAGCGGCCAAGTCGGTCGATCCGGACGCCGTCATCAAGGCGCTGCCGGGCGTCAAGGCGCCGAACCTGACCGGCGGCATTTCGGAAATGCTGCCGAACCACCACATCACGAAGCCCGTGATGATCGGCGAAGTTCGCGAGGACGGCCAGTTCGACGTGGTCTGGCAGACCAAGGAGCTGGTGCCCGGCGACGCGTGGTCCAAGCATCTCGAAGGGTCGAAGGACCTGATCGGCGACTGGGTGACGCGTAACTGCGGCAACTGGAACACCAGGACCAACACCTGCGGCGGCTGAGAAGCAACGCGGTGAATCATCGTTACAAGATATTGTGGGGCCGGGCGCGCGCAATCGCGCCCGGTCTTGCGTCCCCGGCGGTTCTGGCGCTGGCGTTTTCGTTGCTACTGACGTGCCTGGCAGCGTTGCCCGCGCGCGCGCAGGACTACGACGCCGCCCTCGACAGATTCCTGTCGGATGCTTTTCCGGACACCGAGGCGGGAATCTTGGGCGTGCAAGCCGCCGGCGATCCGCGCGGCGTTCCCGTCATCGAAGCGCTGCTCGACCGGCGACTTTTGGTGAACCAATCGTCCAGAGCGATCGTCTATCGCGATCGCGCGGGCGCTACGTTCGATGCGCGTACCGGCGAACCGGCCGCCGCGCCCGATAGCCCGACGACCGTGCGCCTCAACAATCGCTTGCGCGGCATGGCGCAAGCCGCGCTGGGCGCCATGACCCTGTTGTCGCCGGAACCCACCCGCCGTCGGCAAGCGGCCGAGGCGGTGTTCCGATCGCGCGACGCGTCGGCCTTGCCGGCGATCGATCAGGCGCTGGCGCGCGAAACGCTGCCCAGCGTGCGCGAGGCGTTGCGTCTGGCGCGCGCGGCGATCGTCCTGGGCGACGACGCCGCGCCGCTCGCGGATCGGATTGCGGCCGTCGATGTCGTGTCGGCCTCCGCCGATCGCGATCGCATCGGCCTGCTGCGCCAGGTCTTCAACCGTGCGCCGGCCGAGTTGAAGCCCGCGCTCGAAGCGGGGATTGCGAAGATCGAAAACATCCTGAAAATGCGCCAGATCGCGCAGACCTTCTGGTTCGGCCTGTCGCTCGGCTCGGTGTTGCTGCTCGCGGCCATCGGACTTGCCATCACCTTCGGCGTGATGGGCGTCATCAATATGGCGCATGGCGAAATGGTGATGATCGGCGCTTACGTCACCTTCGTGGTGCAGGAGACGATCCGCAATTCCGCGCCGGAACTCTTCGACTATTCGCTTTTGATCTCGCTGCCGCTTGCCTTTCTCGTCGCGGGCGCCGTCGGCGTGGCGATCGAACGCGGCATCATCCGGTTCCTCTATGGCCGGCCGCTCGAAACGCTGCTCGCCACGTTCGGCGTGTCGTTGGTCCTGCAGCAAGGCGTACGGACGATCTTCGGGCCGACGAACCGCGAAGTCGGCGCGCCGGCATTCATGTCCGGCTATTTCGAGTTTTTCGGCCTTCAGATCACCTATGGCCGCCTATGGATCGTGGTGTTCGCGATCTTCGTTTTCGCGATGCTGCTGTTGGTGCTGAAGGGCACGTCGCTGGGCTTGCATATGCGCGCGGTCACGCAGAACCGGCGCATGGCGGCGTCGATGGGTATTCGCACTGGCTTCGTCGACGCGATGACCTTCGGCCTCGGTTCTGGTATCGCGGGCGTCGCTGGCGTGGCGTTGAGCCAGATCGACAATGTCAGCCCCAATCTGGGGCAGGGTTACATCATCGACAGTTTCATGGTCGTGGTGTTCGGCGGCGTGGGCAATCTTTGGGGCACGCTGGTCGCGGCGCTGTCGTTGGGGGTCGCGAACAAGCTGCTCGAACCCTTCGCTGGCGCGGTGCTCGGCAAGATCCTTATTCTGGTGCTGCTGATCTTGTTCATCCAGAAACGTCCGCGCGGTCTCTTCGCGCTCAAAGGCCGGGCCGTCGAACAATGATCGCCGCGTTGCTTGCCGAAAAGCTCGACGGCCGGGGGAAAGTCTTTCTGATCTTCCTGGCGCTTCTTGCGGTGCTCGTGCCGATCTGCAACTTGATCGTGCCCGCGAGTTCGGCCTTCCATATCGGCACGGGAACGGTCGTGCTGCTGGGAAAATGGCTGTGCTACGCGATGCTGGCCGTCGCACTCGATCTCGTCTGGGGCTATTGCGGCATTCTCTCGCTGGGCCATGGCGCGTTCTTCGCGCTGGGCGGCTACGCCATGGGCATGTACCTCATGCGCCAGATCGGCCCGCGCGGCGTATACGGTCACCCGGTACTGCCGGACTTCATGGTCTTCCTGAACTGGACGGAGCTGCCCGTCGCCTGGTGGGGCTTCCAGAATCCGCTTTACGCGATGTTCATGGTGCTGGCGGTCCCCGGCGCGCTCGCCTTCGTGTTCGGCTGGTTCGCCTTCCGCAGCCGCGTGACCGGCGTGTATTTGTCGATCATCACCCAGGCGCTGACCTACGCGTTGCTGCTCGCCTTTTTCCGCAACGATATGGGTTTCGGCGGCAACAACGGTCTGACCGACTTCAAGGACATCTTCGGCTTCAACGTACAGTCGGCGGGCACGCGCATGGCGCTGTTCCTGGCGAGCGTCGCGGGCCTCGTTCTCGCTTTCCTGATCGCGCGTTTCATGGTGACTTCGACCTTCGGCAAGGTGCTGGTCGCGATCCGCGACGCCGAAAGCCGCACGCGGTTTTTGGGTTATCGCGTCGAACGCTTCAAACTTCTCGTCTTCGTCGTCTCGGCGATGATGGCGGGCGTGGCGGGCGCCTTGTACGTGCCGCAAGTCGGAATCATCAATCCGTCTGAGTTCTCGCCGATCAACTCGATCGAAGCGGTGGTGTGGGTCGCGATGGGCGGTCGCGGAACGCTGGTCGGCGCGGCTCTCGGCGCCGGTATTGTCAATGCGTTGAAGACGACGTTCACCACCGGCGCGCTCGCACCGTATTGGCTGTTCGTTCTGGGCGCGCTGTTCGTGCTCGTCACCGTCGCCCTGCCCGCGGGAATTCTAGGGGCGGCCGAAAGCCTGTTGAAACGCATGCGCGGGCGTGACGCGCCCGCCCGCAAGCCGGCCGAATGAGGGCGCCGATATGAACACTCCCGTGGTGCGGGCCCTCCTTTATCTCGATGGCGTCAACGTCACCTTCGACGGATTCCGCGCTTTGCGCTCGCTGTCGCTGACGGTCGAGACGGGCGCGATGCGCGCGATCATCGGTCCGAACGGGGCCGGCAAGACCACGATGATGGACGTCATCACCGGCAAGACGAAGCCCGACGACGGCGACGTGCTGTTCGCCGACGGCACGGTGGATCTCACGCGCCACGACGAAGCGTCGATCGCGGAACTTGGCATCGGTCGCAAGTTCCAGAAGCCGACCGTGTTCGAAAGCCACACGGTGGCGGACAACGTGCTGCTTGCGACGGCCGGTCCGCGCGGCGCCTTCTCGTCGCTCTGGGGAGCTCGCGCGCGCGTCGAACGCGAGCGGATCGACGAAGCGCTGGAGACCGTGCGCTTGCTGGGACATCGCGACCGGCGCGCGGGCGAGTTGTCGCACGGCCAGAAGCAATGGCTGGAGATCGCCATGCTGCTCGCCCAGAATCCGAAGCTTCTGCTGGTCGACGAGCCGGTCGCCGGCATGACCGACGCGGAGACCGAAACGACGGCCGAGCTTCTGCGCGAGATCAACCGCGATCACACCGTGGTCGTGGTCGAGCACGATATGAGCTTCGTGCGCGCGCTCGACTGCCGCGTGACCTGTCTGCACGAGGGTTCCGTGCTTGCCGAAGGTTCTATCGACACGGTCGCGTCGAACGAGCGCGTCATCGAAGTCTATCTGGGGCGCTGAGCAGCATGTTGGCCGTGGACAAGATCGATTTGCATTACGGCCAGGCGCAGGCTTTGCGCGGCGTTTCGATCGAGGCGCATTTCGGCGAAGTGTGCTGCGTACTGGGACGCAACGGCGTCGGCAAGAGTTCGCTGTTGCGCGCGATCACCGGCCAGCGCGGAATCTCTGCGGGTAGCATCAGCTTCGAAGGCAAGCGTATCGACGCGATGGCGCCCGAGGATCGCGCGCGGGCGGGCATCGCCTACGTGCCGCAGGGCCGCGAGATTTTCGCGATGCTGACAGTGAAGGAAAATCTCGAAACCGGCTTCGCGCCGTTGCCGCGCGGCCAGCGCACAATTCCCGACGATCTGTTCGATCTGTTTCCGGTATTGAAGGAAATGCTCGGGCGGCGCGGCGGCGACTTGTCGGGCGGACAGCAGCAGCAATTGGCGATCGGCCGTGCCTTGACGATGCGCCCGAAGTTGCTGGTACTGGACGAGCCGACGGAGGGCATCCAGCCTTCGATCATCAAGGATATCGGCCGGACGATCGCCTATTTGCGCCAGCGCGGCGACATGGCGATCGTGCTGGTCGAGCAGTATTTCGATTTCGCCAAGGAACTCGCCGACCGCTGGTACGTGATGGAGCGTGGTGAGGTTTCGCTAGCCGGCACCAGGACGAGCATGGACGAAGACGAAATCCGTCGCCGGATGTCGGTCTAGGCGGATTTCTTCGCGGCGCGCGACGGCTGCGGCGGCAGGAAGATGGTTAGCAAACCGATCGCGGGCAGATAGGCGCAGATCGCGTATACGGTGTCGAGACCGCGGATATCCGCGATCTCTCCCAGTGCGGCAGCGCCGATGCCGCCGAGCCCGAACGAGAAGCCGAAGAACATGCCCGCGACCAGGCCGACGCGGCCGGGGATCAGTTCCTGCGCGTAGACCAGTATCGCCGAAAAGGCCGACGACATGATGAGGCCGACGGTAAAGGCGAGAATCAGCGTCGCTTCGAAACCGACATGCGGCAGCGCAAGCGCGAAGGGCAGGGCGCCCAGGATCGAGAACCAGATGATCGGCAGCCGGCCGATGCGGTCGCCCAGCCAGCCGCCGCCCAGCGCGCCGATCGGCGCGGACAGCAGGAACGCGAACAAAGCATATTGGGCGGTCTGCACGTCCACGCCGAAACGGCCCATCAGGTAGAAGGTGAAATAGGACGTGAAGCCGGCCATGTAGAAGGTCTTGGAAAAGACCAGCGCCACCAGCACGGCGACGGCGACGGCGACCTTGCGTTTGCCCAAGGCCGCCGCGACGCCAGCGCTCGCGTTCATGCTCGCAGGCGCCGCCCGCGGTTTTGCGCTGCGCGCGTACCAGCCGCCGATCCAGAAAAGCACCGCCATGCCGACGAAAGCGGCGGCGGAGAACCAAGCGATGCTGTCCTGGCCGTTGGGCAGCACGATCAACGCTGCGAGCAGCGGCCCGATCGCCGAGCCCGCATTGCCGCCGACCTGGAACAGCGATTGCGCCAGGCCGTGGCGCCCGCCCGACGCCAGGCGCGCGACGCGCGAGGCTTCGGGATGGAACACCGCCGAGCCGAGGCCGACGAGGCAAGCCGACAGCAGAATGATCGGATAGGAATGCGCCTGCGACAGCAGCAGCAGGCCGATCAGCGTCGAGCCCATGCCGATGGCGAGCGAGTAGGGTTTGGGATTGCGGTCGGTCGCGAAGCCGATCACCGGCTGGAACATCGAGGCGGTGAACTGGAAGGCAAGGGTGATGAGACCGATCTGTCCGAAATCAAGTCCGTGCGCTTCCTTGAGGATCGGGTAGATCGCCGGGATCATCGACTGCATGGTGTCGTTCAGGAAATGGCAGAACGACAGCGAGAACACGACCGTGAAGGCGCCGTTGGCGGCGGTGGGCGTGATCTTCGGGGCGGCGAAATCGACGGGGGAGGCGGTCAGGGCGGCGGATTGGCCGCGCGTATCGTCGGGCATAGGGCGTTCACTCCGGTGCCACAAGGATTAGTCTTGGTGACGGTCCTTCGTCGACCGCAATTGGCGCAAGTCTGGTCCGCGCCAGTTTTTCTCAATTGGTTTCAGTGAATTAGGTCGAGGATTGTTGGGAAATCGCGGACGCATTTCGATAATGATCGCGACATCGGCGGCGGGCGCGTTTCGACGCGCCTTCGTCGCAACGCATGAAATTCTTGACCCCCAAAAGCGGCGCTGTTACGCGTCGGTTCTCCTTGGGGAGTAGTCGGCGTTCCCGAAACGCGTTCGCGTCAACATACTTGGTTTTTCGGAACCATGGCGCGAGCAACCCGCGGCCCACTGATTTGAGCCGGGCGAGTTTGGCAAGACCACGGACCTTCGCTTTGCCGGGACGGCCGGGGAAAGCGCGAGGTCGCGTTGCGTCTGGCCGTGGGAGCGTCATCCAGTGGAAGCCTTTCTCGTCTCGACCAGCGCCGTCGCCCTCGCCGAAATCGGCGACAAGACGCAACTGCTCGCTTTTCTTCTCGCCGCGCGTTTCAAGAAGCCCTGGCCGATCGTCACCGGCATCGTCGCCGCGACCGTGCTCAATCACGCCATCGCGGGCGCGGTGGGGGCATGGATCGCCGCGGCGCTGGGCGGCGACATCCTGCGCTGGGTGCTGGGTCTGTCGTTCATCGCAATGGCGATATGGACGCTGATCCCTGACAGTATCGAGGAGGAAGAGGCCCAGATCGCACGCCAGATCGGCGTGTTCGGCACGACTTTCGTGACTTTCTTCATCGCCGAGATCGGGGACAAGACGCAGATCGCGACCGTGGCGTTGGCCGCGCATTACGCGCAGGCGGTCGCGGTGGTCGCGGGTACGACGCTGGGCATGCTCATCGCCGACGTGCCGGCGGTGTTCCTGGCCGACAAATTCGCGGCGAAAATTCCGACAAAATTCGTGCATCGCGTCGCCGCGGCGCTGTTCTTGGCGCTGGGCCTCGCGACGCTGCTGTCGGATTTCGATCTGTTCTAAAGGCGCGTGAGGAACGCGTGGAAGCGCGCGTCGAATTCGGCGGGCGCTTCCACCATCGGCGAATGGCCGCATTGATCGAGGACCAGCAATTCGCTGTTCTCGATTCCGCGATGGAGCGTCTCGGCATGATCGACCGTGCGCCCGCCGTCGAGGCGGCCATGGACGATCAGAACCGGGCAGACGATCCCGTCCAGCCGATCCTCGATATCGGTTTCGATCAGGCTGCGCTGCACATCGACGATTGCCGCGCCGGGTGCGAGAACTGCCGTTTCAACATAGCTTTCGAAGAAATCCTTGGATGTCGTAGCGAACCAGTGTTCGCTGGTCTTGCGGATCTGCGCGGGGCTCACGCCGTCGCGCTCCATCTCCGCCAGAAGCTCGCGCGCGAGTCCATGACCGCGCACCGAAGCGCCGGTGCCGATCAGCACGAGACCGCCGACTTTATCCGGTGCCGCGAGCGCCGCGAGCTGGCAGACGACGCCGCCCATCGAATGGCCGACGAGGATCGGCTTTTCCAGGCCGAGGGCGGCGGCGAAATTCACGACCCGCCGCGCGAAAGCCTGGACCGAGTAGCCGTCCGGCGGCGCATCCGACCAGACGAAATTGTTGATCGCGTAACCCTTATGCGCCGTAGGTAAACGTGCCATCGTCTCGCGCCACAGCACCGAAGACGAGCCGAAGCCGCCATGCACGAAGATCACGGCGCGCGGACCCGTACCCGTCTCCTCGTAGGCGACGTTCCGCCCGTCGATGGCGACCGACAGCATCACTGCGCCGCCAGCGGCGGACGAACGATCGCCGCCGTCGTCTGGTCGAGATTGCGCGGCTTCGCCGGCGGCATAACCTGGATCGCGTGGACCGACCGGCCCCAGCCTTTCGTCTCCGCGATCAGCTGGCGGTCGCGCACGACGAAGCGACCGCGCACAAGCGTATGGACCGGCACGCCGCGCACCGCGCGGCCGTTCCACGGCGTGATCTTGGCGCGGGATTGCAGATCGGCGTCGCAAATCATCGACGAGCGGCGCAAATCGACCAGCACGATATCGGCGTCCGCGCCTGCGCGCAGGATGCCCTTCTTGGGAAACAGACCCCAGGCACGCGCCGGATTGTAGGAGGTCCAGCGGACGTAGTCGCTGATCGACATGCGCCCCGCGTTCACTTCCGTCAGCATCAGCGACATTTGCGTCTCCACGCCGGGGAAGCCGCAATCGCAATCCCAAATCGCGGGCCGCGTCTTCTCCTCCGGCACGTGGGGCGCGTGGTCGGTCGCGATCATGTCGATCGTGCCGTCTTTCAGCGCATCCCAGATCGGGCCCTGGTTGCGCGCCTCGCGCACCGGCGGGTTGACGCGGATGCGCCCGCCCAAGCGGCCGTAATCCTCCGCCCCGAGCAACAGATATTGCGGGCAGGTCTCGCCGGTCACGTCGACGCCGCGCGCCTTGGCGTCGCGCAAGGGCTTGAGCTCGTCGGCCGAGGAGATATGCAGCACGTGTATTCGCGCGCCCGTCCACTCCGCGAGGATCGCGGCACGGCTGACGGCTTCGATCGCGACCACGGCGGGACGTGCTGCGAGATGCGCCAAAGGATCGTTGCGCCCGACGTCCTGCAAGTGCTTCTGGCGGCGCGCCATGATCGATGCGGTTTCGGCATGCAGCGATATGCGCTTGCCGTGACGTGCGACGATCTCAAACCCTTCGAGCATCGCGCCCGTCGAAGGCGCGGGCAGATTGCCGAAGGTGTTGCCCATGAAGCATTTGAAGCCGATCACACCGCCCGCGACCAGGTCTTCGAGATTGGCGAGATTCTCCTCGCCAAGCAGGCCGTATAGCCCGTAATCGACATGCGCCTTGGCGGCGGCCAGCGCGTGCTTCTGCGCAAGCTCGGCCTTGCCCGCCGTTGGCGGATTGACGTTCGGCATTTCGAACACGGTCGTCACACCGCCCATCGCGGCGGCGGCCGTCCCCGTCTGCCAATCTTCCTTATGCGTATAGCCGGGCTCGCGGAAATGCACATGCGCGTCGATGGCGCCCGGCAGGATATGCATGCCACTCGCGTCGAGCGTTTCGGCGGCCGGCGGCATCGCCGCGTCGTCGCCGATGGCGAAGATCCTGCCGTCCTTGATGGCGAGACTGCCTTCGTGCGCGCCGTCCGGGTAGACGAGCGTGCCGTTGCGCAAGACGATGTCGGCGGTGACGGTCATTGTCGTTTCCTCGGTTTTCAGAGTGCTGCCCAGCCGCCATCGACCGGCAGATCGACGCCGGTGATCTGGCGCGACGCGTTGCTCGCCATGAACAGGCAGGCATTGGCGACGTCGGCGTCGATCGTCACGCGGCGCAGCGCGTAATCGGCGGCGTGGCGCTGGGCCGCCTCTTCCGGCGTGATGTTCAAGCGACGCGCCATCTCCGCGCAGACCTTCTCGCGGAAGCGCGGCCCGTCGACCATGCCGGGGGCGACGCTGTTGACGTTGATGTTGTAGGGCCCGAGCTCCAGCGCGAAGCTTTTTGTTATGCCGCGCAAGCCCCATTTCGACGCGGAATAGGCGAGACGCCCGGCGCGTCCGCGCATGCCGAACGTGCCCCCCACGTTCACAATCTTGCCGTAGCGCTGCTTGATCATCGACGGCGCCACAGCATGGATCGTGTGGAAGCAGCCGTTCATGTTGAGGGTGACGATTTCGTCGAATTCCTCGGCCGTCGTCTCGACACCCGTTTTGCCGATCGGGCCGGAACCGCCGGCGACGTTCACCAGCACGTCGATCCGCTCGAAGGCCGCAAGGCAGGCGCCGACCGCGCGCTCGACGGCGGCCGAATCGGTCAGATCGCAGGCCTCGACCCGAACCTTGCGGCCCGCGGCGCGCGCGGCCTGGGCGACGGGTTCGATGGCCGCGACGTCGCGGCCGAGAAGGGCGAGATCGCACCCCTCGGCCGCGAACGCGGCGGTGATGGCGGCCCCCATCCCCTTGGCGGGACCGGTGATGAGAACGATCTTGCCGTTGAGTTGGAGGTCCATCTTTCCTACTTCATCGACGAGGGGCGTTCGGCGCGCGGGGGCAGGAACGAACGATTGAAGACCTGTTCCACCGGCGGCTTGGTCTTGAGATCGAAGGCCATCGCCAGAATGTCGATCGAGGCTTTGAGGCGCGTATCGTCGACATCTCCAAGGCCGATTCTCGCAATCTCCGGATGGTTCATTTCGTCGAGGATCGTGGCGTCGAAGCGCTCGCGCTCGATCTTTAGATCGATCAGCCGGTCGCGCTTGGCGACGGCGGCCACCGCGGCGGTCGGGTCCTTCAGCGCATCGACGACGCCTTGGTTGATCGCTTTGAGCAAGCCGCGAACCGCTTGCGGGTTCTCCCGGGCGAGCTTCTGCGACACCATGATGACGTTCGAGTAGAGATCCATCCCGAAGTCGCCGAACTTGATGAAGCGCAATTCCTTGTCGGCATCGATGCCGATCAGCTTGGCCGAAAAGCGGATCGTGTTGACGAAGCCGAAGGCGCCGTCGAACTGGCCTTGCATCAGCAATTGCTCGCGCAAATTTGGCTGGATGTTGGTGAGCTTGACGCCCGCGCAGTCGATCTTCGCGAGGTTGCAGAAGGCGGGGAACAGCTTGAGCGCGCCGTCATTGGCGGGGCCGCCGAGCGTCTTGCCTTCCAAATCCTTGGCGGTCTTGATCGGCGATCCCGACTTCACCGCGATGGTGAAAGGCGGCTGGTTGAACATCGCATAGACGGCGATGGGGGCAACTTCCGGCTTCTGGCTGGCGAAATCGATCAGCGCGTTCATGTCGCCGAAGCCCACATCGTAGGCTCCAGATGCGATCAGCGAAATCGGGGCGCCCGATCCCGTGCCCGGATCCATCGTCACGTCCAGCCCTTCGCGCGCGAAATAGCCGCGATCCTGCGCCAGGAAGAAGTAGCCCTGAGGGCCCTGATACTTCCAGTTCAGCACCATTTTGAGTTTGGTCTGCGCGTCGGCCGGGGCCGACAACGCCGCACCGGCTATCGCGAGGATAGCGGCGGCGAGATAACGCAATTTCATGCGGACTCTCCTGTTTCGGGTTTGGTTTTCTTGTCGATGTCGGACGTGAAGGCCCGCGCGATCGCGGGATTGCCGGCGACGGCGCCGTACAACAGGCGCACGAGGAAGGGGATCGCGTCGGCGACGTATTGCGGCGAAGTGGTGGCGCATGCATCGAGAGCGAGCACGACGTCGTATCCGAGATAGGTCGCGTCGCTCAGCGTCGCGAACACGCAGCGATCGGTGTTGATGCCGGCGAAGACCAGCGTGGTGATCTGGCGGCGGCGCAATATCGAATCGAGCTCGTTGTCCCAGAAGCCCGACAGGCGATGTTTGCGGACCAGGATATCGCCCGGCTCGATCGGCAACTCGGCGATATTCGCGGCGCCCCAATCGTCGGCGACAAGCGTGCGACCCTTGCCCGAAATCGCGGGATCGCCATAGGTCGGGCGCTGCCCGTTGTTGCGCGCACGCTCCAGCGCGAAGGCGGGCAGATTCGCGGCGTCGGGGCGTACGCCCCAATTCACCCAGAAGACGGGCACGCCGCCGCTACGCGCCGCGGTGGTCAAGGCCTTTACCGGGCCGATCGCGCGGCGCACCGGGGCGGGATCGAAACCCGAGGCGGCAAACCAGCCTTCGTCGTGCAGAAAGTCGTTCTGCATGTCGACGACCAGCAAGGCGGTACGCGCGAGATCGACTTCGACGGATTGCGGATCGCTCGCGATCAACGCTCGGCGCGGGGCTGGGGCTGCCCGCACGAAACTGATGAGACTGCGCCGGTGTTCGCTTTCCATGGGAAAAGCCTAGGCGCGGTTATTGCTTCCAAAAACTGCCTCTTTCGAAGGAAAGAGGTTCGAAAAAGTACACGGTAGCTCGGCGCTGCCCGGCGATTGGGCGCCATGATCGAGCGGAAGCGAAAGCCTGCCCAATGAAGTATCAGCGGATACTGTCCTATTTCGATGCGGTGGCGCGGACGGGGTCGTTCCGCAAGGCTGCCGAGCGCGCGAACATCACGGGCTCGGCGCTGGTCCGGCGCATCCAGGATCTGGAACGGGAACTGGGCGCACCGTTGTTCGAACGGCGCGCGCGCGGCGTCGGCCTGACGACGGCGGGGGAGATGTTTCTTGCCTATGCGCGCGCGCAAAGCGCCGAGGCGCAGCGCCTGGCCTCGCAGATCGAGGATATGCGCGGCGTGCGCCGCGGGGCGGTGCGCATCGCTTGCAGCCAGGCGGCGGCCCCGCATCTGCTGCCCCAGGCGATCGCACGCTTCGCCGAGAAACACCCGAAGATTTCGTTCCATGTCGAAGTGCTGGATCGCGAGGCGGCGGTATCGGCCTTGGCGGACTACCGTGTCGATCTGGTGCTGGTCTATCGGCCCGTCCCGGCGGCGGGCGTGTTGCACGCGCTGAAGCGTCTGCCGCAGAAGCTGGTGGCGTTGCTCCCCGAACGTCACGCGCTCGCGGGCAAAGGACCGTTGCGCCTGCGCGATTGCGTGCGCCACCCTATGGCGCTGCCCGAGCGGCCGCTGGGCGCGCGCGTGCTGCTCGAGGAATTCGCGGGGCGGGCGGGGATCCGAATCGCACCGGCCGTGGAGTCGAATTCGTTCGAAATGCTGCGCGGCTGCGTGCGGCACGCCGGATTGATCTCGTTCCAGATCGAGGCCGGCGTGGTCAAGGCGCGCGCCAAGTCGATCGACGGTATCGTCGCGCGCCCGATCGACGAACGCGACGCGCCGCCCGCTGATCTGATTCTGGGCCAGCTGCGCGGGCGCAATTTGCCTGTCGCTGCGGCGTTCTTCGCCGAGATGTTCGCCGAACAGCTCGGAACGTTCTAATATGGCGTCTCAAGAAACGAAGAAAGGCAGCGTATGGAGAAGTTGAAGATCACCGCCGGTGGATTCGTCTTCGGCGCGAAATTCGAGGACGCGGCGCCCAAGACGGTCGCGAAGTTCCGCACGCTGCTGCCCTATCGCCAAAAGCTGATCCATGTCCGCTGGAGCGGCGAGGGTTGCTGGATTCCGCTGGGCAATTTCGATTTCGGTCTCGGCTACGAGAACCACACGAGCTATCCGGCGCCAGGACAGTTCCTGCTATATCCGGGCGGGATCAGCGAAACCGAAATCATCGTCGCCTATGGCGGCGTGCAATTCGCCAGCAAGATGGGCCAACTGGCGGGCAACCATTTCATGACGATCACCGAGGGGCTCGAAAACCTCGCGACGCTCGGCAAGAAAGTGCTGTGGGATGGCGCTCAGGCCATTGCCATCGAAGCGGGCTGAACGGTCGGGGCGGGCTTCTTCGGCCCGCCCCGCCCCGTTTCAAGCGACCATACCGGGCTCGGCCGCTTCGAAGGCGAAGCTCGCCGGCGGCGGGACGGGCGAGGTCAATGCCGGCAGGTTGCGCAGCGACGCCGGCAACAGCCCGCGCGACTGATCGCGCAGGAAACCCTTCAACGGCGTCTCCGCCTCGCAGAAGCCCGGCATCGTCGCGGCGGCGACGAGCTCGCGGCGCGACATGCTGGCCAGCAGGAATTCGTTCTGGTCGCGCCATACGCCCAGTTCGCAGCGCGTGAACCCGTACCAGTCGAAGCCGTGCAGGCGGAAGGTCGAGCCCTCGACGATCGCCGCGACCGCCTTGATCTGCCAATGCGTGGCGACGTAGAAAAGCGCCGCGCGCGCGAGCGCCTTGTAGACTTTCGTGTCCTTCGACACGTTGATGCCGCCGCCGAACCAGCCAAGATGCGAGGATTCCAGTTCGTAGGCCGCGGGCGCGGAGACGGCGCAGGTGCGGCCTTCGCCTGCCATCGCTGTCGCCTGTTCGCCGTACCAGAACGAAAGATCGGACATCATCTCGGCGAGCGAGCGTTCCAGCCACACGCGGCGCATGCCGATCGTCGCGACCGGGCCTTCATCGGGCCGCGAGGCGGTGAATACGATCACGTCGGCTTCGGCGGGATCGTGGAAGCGGCTGTCTTGCGCGGGCGGCATGCGGACCTTCGCGCGCTTTTCGTCGGACAGCGATTCCCAGAAACGGCGCACGTCGTCGAGACGGTGGCTCACGTCAATATCGTAGGCGTGCCCTTCGAACCACGCGCCGAGCTGCATCCAGCGCGTGAACGCGATCTTGGGTTCGAGAACCGATTTGTCGGGGCTTTGGAACACGTCGAGGAATTTCATGGCTTGCACCTCCGGAAGCGGAAAAGGGGAGGCAGCCATTGAACACGATTCCGGCGACAACCGGAGGTGCGATACGCGTCAATTCAGCGGACGCGACGAACTTTCTTCGAGCACGACGGACGTCGTCGCTACGAAGGTAGCGTCGTCGAGCCGGAAGGGTAAGATTAACTTCTGATACGCCGTCCAGTGCGTGCCGAAATCGACGCGCAGCACCCGGGCTTCGGGTTGGGCGCGTTCGGCCGCCTCGCGCGCGTGACGGTCGATCATCGCGGCGTACGGAACAAGCTGCGTGCGGTCGAGGACGCGCGCGCCGATCCAGCGGCGCGTCGGCACGTTGAAGCGCGATCCGATATGCAGGCATACCGCTTCGCCCTCGACGATCTTGAACAGCGACGTGGATCCGCCCTTCAGCATTTCGACGAAGTAATGCGCCATATCGCCGGCGGCGCCGCTTTCGAGCACCGAACGCAGCTCGGGCTTCAACTCGCCATAGGGCATGCGCATATCGACCCAGTCTTTGGGAATGGGCGTGCGTGCGCGGATCAGGCGGGCGACGACCGCGCTGAGTTCGCGCGTCTCGAATTTCTGCAACGGCGCATTGGCGGCGCCAAGGCCGACGAGCGCGAAACGCGCGCGGCTGGCGTGGATCGCATCTTCGAGCGCCACGGCCGCCGCGCCGGTGATCGCCGTTCGATCGAAGGTCACGCGCATGCCGTCATGCCCGACCGGCTCGATCCCTGCCCAGCCGAAGCCGCGCGCGACGAAGGCGCGCACATCGCCATAGCCTTCGCCCGGCGTGCCCAGGCGGCGGCGCGCCTCCTCGACGAGCCCGTCGGGCGCGGAAAGGAACTCGCCTTCGTCCGATATCCAGCCCGCTTCCACCCCGGCCAGACGCTCGGTCGACTTCGCTTCGGGCGTCAATATGACTTCGCGCAGGAAAGCCAAACGGTCGGTCAACGGCAGCGACGCGGCGATGGCTTGCAGCCAGTCGGCGTTGACCTTGCGCGTCAGGCCCGCGCTCAAGCGCTCGAACGTATCGGAACTGGTGCCGCAAATCCGAGCGGCATGGGCCAGGCGAATTCGCCGCCGGGACAAGGCCTCCAGAAACCGTTCGCGGACGTTCGGCATACATTTTTCTCCATACCCGCAGAACTGCGGGTGCCGGATGCCTAGGCTTCCCGTCGATCAGTCCGGTCCCCCTCGACCGGCATACAATAGCGCGGCGCCGTGTTCCGGCCTAGTGATCCCCATTTTCACAATGGGGACTTGGGGTTGGCGTGGTGCCCGGAGACGAGAAAGGCGAGACCGACCATGGAAACGACCACCGCCCCGGTACCCGTCCCCGCGAGTACCGCGATCTCCTTGCCGCTGGCGCCGCATGGACGGCCGAAAGGACGCAAATCGCGCCCGTCGCCGCGGTCCTACAAGATCGGCGCAGAGGGCGGGCGTACCAGCCTGCGCCTGGAAGCGGAATTCCAGGCTGCGCTGCGCGACATGTGCCGGATCGAAGGGATCACCATGTCGCGCTTCCTGTCGGAATTGCGCCAGGGCCTGTCGGACGACGCGAACTTCTCGTCGCGCGTGCGCTGCGCGGTGTTGAGCTGGTACGCCCAGCGCGTCGTTCTGCCGCAAGGCCGGCCGGAGCGCAAACGATGAGCGCGGGCGGTTGGAGTCCGGCCGCGCGCAGCCTTACTCTGGTCGTGCGCGGGCCGGGCGGGGCGCCGACGGCGGCTGAAATCGCCGCCTTGCTGTCGTCGATGCCGGCAACGGCGGGCGCGAGCGACGGCGGCGGCGCGCGCTTGCGCATCTATAACGTCGAATGCCCCGAAACCGCACCCTTGTGCCGGGATTGCGCGCCCGCCGCCGCGGCGGTTCAGCCGAGATTGGCTTCCGCGAACTCGTAATTGGCGAGTTTGTCGAGGAAGTTTGCCGTGAAATCCGGCCGGCGATTGCGGAAATCGACGTAATAGGCGTGTTCCCAGACGTCGATGACCAGCAGCGGTTTGCCTTCGCCGATGGCGATCGGCGTACCGGCGTTGGCCGACTTTGTCGTCTTCAGCTTGCCGTCCGCGCCGAGAACAAGCCACGCCCAGCCCGAGCCGAATTGTGTGGTTGCGGCGGTCTTGAACGAGTCCTTGAAAGCGTCGACCGAACCGAAATCTGCCTCGATCTTCGCCTTCAGTTTGCCCGGCATCGCGCCGCCCTTGGGCGAAAGCGACTTCCAGAAGAACGAATGGTTCCAGTGTTGGCCGGCGTTGTTGAACACCGGCGTCAGCGCCGCGTCGGCGGCGGAGAGCTTCACGATATCTTCGAGCGGCTTGCCTTGCAGCGCCGCGTTCTTCTCCACCAAGCCGTTCAGCGCGGTGATGTAGGTTTGGTGGTGCTTGCCGTGATGCAGTTCCAGCGTTTCCTGGCACATGCCGCGCTCGGCCAGCGCGTTCAGCGAAAAATCCAAGGCGGGAAGTTCGAAAGCCATATTGTCGCTCCTTCGTGCATGTGTTGTCGGTTACCGGCGATGTCGAGCCCGGGCAGCACCCGCCGCGCGGCCGTTCCGGTCGTCCCGGCGCGCACTATTTTACCCGGCCCGGCGGCCTGTCAACCTTGCGGGAATTACGTGTTTTCGGATTTGAATGGACCGGCAAGACGGGCTTTTCGACGCGCCGTTCCGGCCCATCTATTGGCAGGGACCGCGCGATGCCCTAGACCAGACGCGGCAATCGAACGGGGCGTTTCATGGACATTTATCTGTTTCTTTTGTTTCTCGGCGCGACGTTCGGCGCGGCCGCGACCGGCGCCCTTTTTCCGACAGGGGCTTGGTATGCGGGATTGCGAAAACCCTCCTGGGTGCCGCCCAACTGGCTGTTTCCCGTCGCATGGACGTCGATCTATCTGCTGATTGCCTTCGCCGGCGCGCGCGTGGCGCCGCTGGAGGGGAGCGCCTACGCGATGGCTTTTTGGGCGCTGCAGATTGCGTTCAATGCGCTGTGGACGCCGGTGTTTTTCGGGCTGCGCAATTTGCGCGCGTCGATCCCGGTGATGGCGTGCCTGTGGTGCGCGGTGGCCGGCGCTACCGTCACCCACTGGCAATTGGACATATGGGCGGGGCTCGCCTTCGCGCCGTATTTGGCGTGGGTCAGCGTCGCGGCGGTGCTGAACCTCGCCATGTTGCGTCTCAATCCCGACCAGAAGCCGCTCGATTTGGCGAATAGCTGATGCCGGCGCCCAAGCGCGTTCTGCTGCTGGGAGCCACCGGAACGATCGGCCGGGCGACGCATCGCGCGCTGTGCCAGCGCGGCCATCGCGTCGTTTGCTTCGGCCGGCGCGGAAGCGGCGGCGATTTTCGCGCCGGCGATGCGACCGATCTCGCGTCGATCCGGCGGGACGGGCTTCGCGGCGAAGCTTTCGACGCGGTCGTTTCCTGTCTTGCTTCGCGCACCGGCGCGCCGCAGGACGCCTGGGCGATCGACTATGGTGCGCAGAGGAACGTTCTGAGCGCGGCGCGCGAGGCCGGCGCGGGACAATTCGTGTTGCTGTCGGCGATCTGCGTGCAGAAGCCCAAGCTCGCCTTCCAGCATGCGAAGCTGGCGTTCGAGAAGGAGCTGATCGGTTCCGGTTTGCGCTACTCGATCGTCCGGCCGACGGCATATTTCAAGTCGCTCTCCGGCCAAGTCGCGCGCGTACGCGGCGGCGGGCCGTTCCTGCTGTTCGGCGACGGGACCGCGACCGCCTGCAAGCCGATCGGCGACGACGATCTGGCGTCCTATCTCGCCGATTGTCTCGACGATCCGGCCCTTACCGATCGAATTCTGCCGATCGGCGGGCCGGGCGACCCGATCACGCCGCGCCAACAGGGCGAGTATCTGTTCCGGGCGATGGGACGGTCGCCGCGCTTCAGATCCGTGCCGCTTCGGCTGCTCGATTTGATCGCCGGGGGGCTCGACGTCGCCGGGCGTTTCGTGCCCGCCTTGGCCCACAAGGCCGAGTTCGCGCGGATCGCGCGCTACTATGCGAGCGAGTCCATGCTGGTATGGGACGCGTCGGCTGGGCGGTACGACGCGGGCGCGACGCCGTCCACCGGGACGCAAACGCTGTTCGCCTTCTACGATAAACTCATCGCCGGGACGGCGGCGGTCGAACGCGGCGATCACGCCGTTTTCTGACCGGTCGGGCCGCTCAGGCGGCCAGGCCAAGCACCAGGCTTGCGATCGCGCCCGCCGACAGCGGGACCCGCAGCGCCCGGTACCAAGCGGGCGCCGCGCGCAGCCGAAGATCGGCGGCCAGCAACGCGGCCAGACCGGCCGCCAGCACCAGAAGGCCGACCTTGATCGGCAGCAAAAGCGCGATCCACGCGGCCAGCGAGGGCGCCACGCTGATCGCGAGCGGCCTGAGCAAGTTGACGCCGTCCCGGACGCCGATCGTAAGGCCCCAACGCACGCCGCCCAGGAACGACAGGATGACCGCGCCATAGGCGATCAGCGCGCGCGGGCCGAAATCGTGGAAGGAGGGTTCCGGCAGAAAGCTCGCCGCCGCGGCCGCGAAGAACGGCGCCAAGCCCGCGAACCCGAGCGCGCGCGCCGCCGGCGGAATGTCGTTCAGTCTGTCCAGCATTTTCCTCACCGATTGGGGACGCGCCGCGCGACGCGAACGAAGCCGCGGACGATCGCGGGTCGCAGCAGCAGAAACGCACGATAGGCGCCTTCCAAGCCGCGAAGAACAAGCGGGCGCGCGGCGAGCTTGCCAAGCCACCGCCAGCCCGGCACGCGCCGCCAAAGCTCGGCAAAGGCGGCGGCGCCCGAAAGAAGGGTGCCCTCGGCGGTGACGACATGGAAACGGGCCAAGGCATTTTCCTTGGATAGGCCGGGCGGCAAAACGCTGCCGGGCGCCGCGACATCGACGAAACGCAAGGCGCGGCCGCAATCCCGTTTCGCGTAGACGCCTATCTCGGCCCGGCACAACGGACAAGCGCCGTCGTAAAGCACGATCGTCTTGTTGTCGTTAAGGGGCTGCATATGGTCGTGTACGCCGCCGAAGGCGGATTGGATCTCGCGGGTCGGCGTCGCGCGAGCAGGCCTCTGCCCATCGAGTGGCTTCCGGCCGGCGGTTTCCGGCACGGCGCGCGGCGTCGTTCAGCAGATATGCGTTCGGACGGACGGATTTCGGTCAGCCAACGGCAAGCATCGCGCTGACCAAGTGTCTGCGCAGCGCGGGGTCAACCGTGAGACCGATCGCGTTCTTATAGGCGTCGATCGACTGTTCGCGCGCGCCAAGCTCCGCCAAGACGCGGGCGCGCACGGCCCAATAGGGCTGATAGGCCGCCGTTAGCGTCGTGTCCAAGCGATCGAGCAGTTCGAGACCCGCGCGCGGCCCGGCGAGCCTTGTCCGGACGGCGGCGTGTCCGACCTTGGCGCCCACGCCCGGCGCGATGGCGACGAGCCGTTCGTACAATGCGTCGAGCGCTGCCCATTCGACGCGACCCGTGGCCGCCCGTCCGGCATGGACCGATTGGATCGCCGCTTCGAGCTGGTAGCGGCCGATCCGCGCGGCGTGCGCGGCGGCCGCCAGGAGCCTCTCCGCTTCCGCGATCCCGGCAAAATCCCATCGCGCCGTGTCTTGCCGATCAAGCGGGACGAAGGCGCCGTCGGCATCGCGCCGCGCCGCCCGCCTGGCCTCGCAATGGAGCATGAGCGACAGAAGGCCGCGGGCCTCGGGCTCATCCGGCATCAGCGCGACGAGGACCCGCGCCAGCCAAATCGCCTCCGCCGCCAGTCCCAGTCGGCATGAATCGCCGCCGTCGAGGTCTTCCCAGCCGCTGTTGTAGGCGGCGTAAATCGCCGAGAGGACGGCGTCGAGCCTTTCGGGCAGATCGTCGGCGGCCGGGACGGCGAAGGCAATTCCGGCATCGCGGATCTTCGCCTTGGCGCGCACAAGCCGCTGTCCCATCGCCGCGGGCGAAGCCAGAAACGCCGACGCGATACGCGCCGCGTCGAGACCCAGCACCGTCTGGAGCATCAAGGGAGTCCGCGCGCCTTCGTCGATCGCGGGATGCGCGCAAACGAACAACAGCTTCAGACGCTCATCGGGAATTTCGGGCGATCCGGCGGAATCCGCCGCTTCGGCGTGCGCGAGGACGGCGAGGTCGGGCGCGGCGGCTGCGCGTACTTTCTCGTGGCGCCAGCCATGCCCGAGATTCCGGCGCGCGGCGGTCAAGAGCCATGCTTCCGGACGGTCGGGGACGCCGCGCAGCGGCCAAGTCTCCAACGCGGCGCGAAAGGCGTCCGCGAGCGCGTCTTCGCAGGCGGCGATGTTTCGCGCGCGGGCGGCAAGATAGGCGAGGAGCCGGCCATAGGAGTCGCGCGCCGCCGCCTCCGCCGCACGGCGCGCGAGCTCCATTCTTTCCGCTGCGCTCGTCACGATATCGGCGGCAGGACCGGGCGCACCTCGACCGCGGCGATCGCCGCCGCCGGGCTGCGCGCGGCCCAGCTCAGTGCGGCGTCCAGATCGGGCAGGTCCATCACGAAAAACCCGGCGAGCTGTTCCTTCGTATCGGCGTATGGCCCGTCGTGGACGATTCGTTCTCCTTTGCGCACGCGAACGGTCGTCGCGGTCGCGGGCGGCTGCAGTCCGGCGCCGTTGACGACACTTCCGGAGTCGTACATCGCTTTGATATAGGCGCCCCAAGCTCCCCAATAGGCCTGCGATCTGGCGGGGTCGGTGCGCTCGTTGAATTGCTCCTCCGTTTCGTAGAAAGCGATCATGTAGTGCATGGTGGTCTCCCGCGAGAGTTGCGAAGGACGCGGCCCGATGCCGCATCCGGACGAATAAGCCGCGAGCCCTGCCGATTTCGACACATGCCGGAAAAAAAGCGGAAAGGCGGCGGCAGGCGCAAGAACTACCGCGCCGCCACTTGCGGAGCCGTCAGGATGAAGGCATCGACGCGAAGGCCGGTCGGCAAGGCGATATCGGCCGGTTCCAGCGACACGAGCGTCTCGAGGATCTTCGTATCGTTGCGTTCGGTCGGATCGTCCGTGCGCAGCGTTTTGCGGCCGAGCCGTTGGCCCACCCGCACGACCGTCCCGTGGAAGCGGCGGCCGGGCCATGCGTCGGCGGTGACGAAGGCCCGCTGGCCGACAGCAATGCGTCCGACATCCGTTTCGTCAACGTCGACCCGGACCCGGAGCTCCGAGATATCGCCGATCTTGACGATCGGCGTCGGGGGCTGGTCCGATACGCCTTCGCCCGAACGTTTGAAACGATGCAGGACCACGCCCGCGATCGGGCTGCGTATCCGCGTCTTCTCGAGATAGGCTTCGGCCTCGCCGAGCTGCCCGCGCGCCTGATCCAGCATAGCGCGCGCCACGGCGACGTCCTCGACGCGGCTGCCGGCGTCGAGCAGGTCGGCGCGTTCGCGCCGCGCGCGCAATCGCGCCTCGGCCGCCGCGACGTCGGAGCGCGCTTTGTCGAGCGCCTCGCGGGAAACATGACCCTGGGCGGCGAGCGGCTCGCGCCGCGCAAGATCTATCCGGGCTTGGTCGAGCGAGGCTTGCGCCTCGCGCACCATCGCGGCTGCTTCACGGCGTTCCTGGGCGCGCGTTCCAGCCAGTGCCCTTGCGAGTTCGGCCTCGCGCACGGCGACGAGCCCGCGCATCGCTTCGACGCGCGCCCGGTACTCGCCGTCGACCATTTCGGCGAGCACCTGTCCCGCTTCGACCGTGTCGCCTTCGTCGACCAGCACGGTCGCCAGACGGCCGCGCAGTTCCGACGTCACATCGCGCTCCTCGCCGACCGGCTCGACGCGCCCCGGCGCGGCGATCGCGCCCGGCGGCAAGGTGGCGCGGAAGCTCTGCGGGGCGGGCGGCGTCTGCGCCGACGGGCCGCCGATCAGCGGCAACGCCAGCGCGGCGGCGCCGAGCGCCAGGATGGCGAATGCGATAGCGAATTTGC
>VYME01000165.1_pt1 | contig 28143 bp, 30 predicted proteins | sample 5115281 | NCBI WGS metagenome assembly VYME01 (sample SAMN12291780, study PRJNA351875) | freshwater metagenome | isolation source: freshwater lake | place: USA: Michigan, Wintergreen Lake | collected 2013-08-08
CCGCGCCCCGCGCGCCCGAAGGCGGGCGCGAAGACAAGAACCGCCGCCAGCAAGGCAAGATGTCGGTTCACCAAGCGCTCGATTCGGAGGAAACGATCCGCGTGCGTTCGCTCGCCGCGATGAAGCGCGCGCGCGAAAAGGAAAAGGCGCGCTTGGCCGCGCAAGGCCCCCAGGCCAAGCAGGTCCGCGAAGTCGTGGTACCCGAAGCGATCACGGTGCAGGAACTCGCCAACCGTATGGCCGAGCGTTCGGTCGACGTCATCAAGTCGCTGATGAAAATGGGCGTGATGGCGACGATCAACCATCCCCTCGACGCCGACACGGCCGAGCTGATCGTCGGCGAATTCGGCCACAAGGTGAAGCGCGTCTCGGAAGCCGACGTCGAAATCGGCCTGACCGGCGATACGGACACGGACGAGCAGCTCCTGCCGCGCGCCCCCGTCGTCACCATCATGGGCCATGTCGACCACGGCAAAACGTCGCTGCTCGATGCATTGCGCGCGACCGACGTCGCCAAGCACGAAGCGGGCGGCATCACGCAGCATATCGGCGCCTATAAGGTCACGCTGAAATCGGGTGCGGCGATCACGTTCCTCGACACGCCCGGCCACGAAGCGTTCACCGCGATGCGCGCGCGCGGCGCCAAGGTCACCGACATCGTCGTGCTGGTCGTGGCCGCCGACGACGGCATCCAGCCGCAGACGGTCGAAGCCATCGCGCACGCCAAGGCCGCGCAGGTGCCGATCATCGTGGCGATCAACAAGATCGACAAAACCGGCGTCGATCCCGACCGCGTGCGCAGCGAATTGCTGCAGCACGAAGTGGCGCTGGAAGGCTACGGCGGCGACGTGCTCGGCGTCGAAGTCTCGGCCAAGACCGGCAAGGGTCTCGACAAACTCGAGGAAGCGATCCTGCTGCAGACCGAACTTCTCGATCTGCGCGCCAATCCCGAACGCGCCGCGCAAGGCGCGATCGTCGAAGCCAAGCTCGAACGCGGCCGCGGCTCGGTCGCGACCGTGCTGGTGCAGAAGGGCACGATCAAGGTCGGCGATATCTTCGTGGCCGGCGAGGAATGGGGCCGCGTGCGCGCGCTCATCGACGATCACGGTCGCCAAGTGGTCAGCGCGGGCCCCTCGACGCCGGTCGAGGTTCTGGGCCTTACCGGCACGCCGCAAGCGGGCGACGACTTCCAGGTCGTCGAAAACGAAAACCGCGCGCGCGAAGTCACCGAGTTCCGCCAGCGCCGCACGCGCGAGCAGACGGCCGCCGCACGCGCCCGCGGCACGCTCGAGCAGATGTTCACGAAGATCAAGGAAGGCGAAGCCAAGGAACTGGCCGTCGTGGTCAAGACGGACGTCCAAGGCTCGCTCGAAGCGATCGCGGGCTCGCTCGCCAAGCTGCGCACCGACGAAGTCGCGGTGCGCCTGCTGCACGGCGCTGTGGGCGGCATCACCGAGGGCGATATCGCCCTGGCGAAGGCGAGCCAGGGCCTGATCGTCGGCTTCAACGTGCGCGCCAACCCGCAGGCGCGCGAGATGGCCAAGCGCGACGGGATCGAGATCCGCTACTACTCGATCATTTACAACGTGATCGACGACATCAAAGCGGCGCTGTCGGGCCTGCTGTCTCCCAGCTTGCGCGAGAAGTTCCTGGGCAACGCCGAAATCCGCCAGGTGTTCAACATCACCAAGGTCGGCAAGGTCGCGGGCTGCCGCGTTGTCGAAGGCATGGTCAAGCGCGGCGCCAAAGTGCGCCTGCTGCGCGACCAGACCGTCATCCACGAAGGTACGCTCAAGACCCTGCGCCGCTTCAAGGACGAAGTCCGCGAAGTGCAGGAAGGCTACGAGTGCGGCATGGCGTTCGAAAACTACGACGACATCCGCGAAGGCGACGTCATCGAGTGCTTCGAGGTCGAGGAAGTCGCGCGCACGATCTGACGCGCAGACCGTCCGAAAACGAAAGGGCGCGCGGTGCCCGCCGCGCGCCCCTTTTGTTTTGCGCGACCGCCGATCCGGCGATCAGCGCGCTTTGGCGTACCAGCGCAGGAACGGGTTCAACAGCCGCCCGGTGACGCCGGGCAGGCGCGCGGCACCGTCGTCCACGGCCAGGCACAGACAATTCTGGCCGCGATCCACGGTCGGGCTGTGCATCACGTTGCCGTCGCCGATCGACACGTCGCCGCGCGCGTAGATGGCGCGCTCGTCGTGGAAGCTGCCGTCGAGAACCAGCAGCAATTCGGTGCCGGTATGCGAATGGGTCGGCACGCGCCCGCCATTGGTCGAGCGTAGCAGGCTCATCGCGTGCGGCCCCTGGCGCGTCAACATCGCTTCTTCGAAGCCGCGGCTGACCTTGCGCCATTGCAGCGCCTCGATCCCGTCGGGGATGTACGGGGCGAGCGCCTTGGGCAGGCCGGACGCGTCGTGGGCCTGCGGCAAGGCGGCGCGGATATCCTGCGGCGTGGAGTCGAGCTTGGCGAACACCGCTTCGATCGTCGCGGGCGACAGGCCGGCGGGCGGCAGCTGCTCGAGCAGCACGCCGCCCACGGCCTCCAGCCGGGCCAGGGTGGCACGCGCTGCGGGGCACAGCTCCAGATGCGAGGCGACAAGCACCGACACGGCTTCGGGGGCGGCGCCGGCGGCGTAGTCGAGCAGATATTCGTCGTGGATCGGTCGGGGCATCATTTCTCGTCACCGAACATGGTGCGCAAACGGCCGATGGCAAGCCGCAGGCGCGATTTGACCGTGCCCAGCGGCAGGCGCAGGGATTGCGCGATATCGCCGTGGGACCGGTCCTCGTAATAGGCAAGCTTCAGCATCTGCGCCTGTTCTTGCGGCAATTCGCGCAAGGCTTGCGACAGGCGCGCTTCCCAGCGCCCGGCGTCGAGCGTGCGGTCGGGCAGGGCGTCCGCTTCGGGCTGCAAGGCCGGATCGTCGGAATCGAGCTGGGCGCGCTTTTCCCGCCGCAGCGCGTCGATGCGCCGGTTGCGCGCGATCGCGAAAATCCAGGTCGATGGGCCCGCAAGCTTCGGATCGTAGGACGGCGCCTTCCGCCAGACCGTCAGCATCACTTCCTGCGTCAGATCCTCGGCTTGCCCTTGATCGGCGCCCAGGCGCAGCAAGTAGGATTTAACGCGCGGACCGAAATGCCCGAACAACCTTGCGAACGCCGCGCGATCCTGATTGCGGGCGATCGCCAGCAAATCGCGCACGTAGATATCGAGCGCTTCTTCCTGCCCGTCGTCCATACGGCCTTGTAGCGATGCCGGGCCCCCAGCCGCAAGCATGGCCGATGCGGCCATATCGTCGCGGAATCGGGGAGCGGGGCGGTTGACGTGAAGCATTGTGAATGCGATACGGCGCCGTCATGGCTTCGGATCATCGATTCGCGATTCGGCTCGGGTTTCTGGCTGCGGTTTGCGCTTTGTTCGCGCCGGCCCTCGCCCACGCCCAGCAGGCACCCAGGCAGCTCGGCAAATTCGACACCTGGTTCGCCTACGAGGCGGGGCCGAACAACGCCAAAATCTGCTACGCCGTCGTACGGCCGTCGAAATCCGAAAGCCGCCCGGCGGGCGCCAATCGCGGCGATATCGTTCTGATGATCGCGCATCATCAGAATCCGCGCCGGAACGACGAATTCACCTGGACGGCCGGCTATTCCCCGCGCGATGGCGGGGAAATTGAGATCGGCCGCGCCAAGATCGCATTGTCCACGCTCGGCCAGCAGAACGCGACCGGCGCCTGGGCCCGGGAAGCCGACGGCGATCGCCAGATCGTGGCGGCGTTGCGCGGCGCCCCCGCCACGGCCAATGCGGTGGTCAGGGCGACGTCCAGCCGGGGCACCGAAACGGTCGATACGTTCCCGCTGGCCGGGTTCCAGAGGGCATTGGCGGAGATCGACAAGGCGTGCGGCGTGCGCCGGTAGAGCCGGTGGACTCGCCAGCGCACTGCGCCTATTAAGGCGCCATGCTCGAAGCCCAAGTTCCGCCGCCGCCGGCCCTCGCCCCATTCAAGGAGGCGCTGCCCGCTCCCTCGCACGCCGACGGGCGCACCAATCTCGTCGGTCTGTCGCGCGAGGAATTGGGCGAATTGTTCAAGTCGATGGGCGAGCCCGCCTTTCGCGCCAAGCAGCTTTGGGGCTGGATCTACGGCAAGGGGGCCCGCGATTTCGCCGACATGACCGACATGTCGAAGAAGCTGCGCGCGAAGCTCGAAGAAGGCTATGCGGTGCGCCGGCCGCACGTGTCGCGCCTGCAGGATTCGATCGACGGCACCAAGAAATGGCTGCTGCGCATGCCCGACGGGCAGGAGATCGAAACCGTCCATATTCCCGAGGACGACCGGGGCGCGTTGTGCGTGTCGAGCCAGGTCGGCTGCACGCTGACCTGTAAGTTCTGCCACACCGGCACGCAACGTTTGGTGCGCAACCTGACGCCCGAGGAAATCGTCGGCCAGGTGATGCTGTGCAAAGACACGTTCGACGAATGGCCGGGGCCGGAGACGAACCGCAAGCTCACCAACATCGTGATGATGGGCATGGGCGAGCCGCTGTTCAATTACGAGAACGTGGCGAAGGCCCTGCGCATCATCATGGACGCGGAAGGGATCGCAATTTCCAAGCGCCGCATCACGCTGTCGACATCGGGTGTCGCGCCGCTGATCCCGCGCGCGGGCGAGGAATTGGGCGTCATGCTCGCGATTTCGCTGCACGCGGTGCGCGACGATCTGCGCGACGTGCTCGTACCCCTCAACAAGAAATACCCGATCGCCGAATTGCTCGCGGCGTGCCGCAAATACCCGACGCTGTCCAACGCGCGGCGCATTACCTTCGAATACGTGATGCTGAAGGGCGTCAACGACAGCCAGGCCGACGCGCGCGAGCTCGTGCGCCTGATCGCGGGCATTCCGGCCAAGATCAACCTGATCCCGTTCAACCCGTGGCCGGGCGCCCCGTTCGAACGCTCGACGCCCGAGGCGATCTGGGAATTCGCGGATATCGTGAGCCGCGCAGGCTATTCGGCACCCATCCGCACGCCGCGCGGCGAAGATATTCTCGCCGCCTGCGGCCAGCTCAAGAGCGCGTCCGAAAAGCTCAAACGCAGCGAGCGCGACGCGCTGGGCGCCTGATCTTGGGGCTTGCCCGTCCGGGCCCGATCCCATAATTTCCGCGCGAATTTCCCTTCCGCCAACGGGACTTACCCAGATGGACAAGCCGGTCAAGAAAGTGGTGCTCGCCTATTCGGGCGGCCTCGACACGTCGATCATCCTGAAATGGCTTCAGGACACGTATCGCTGCGAGGTGGTGACGTTCACGGCCGATCTGGGCCAGGGCGAGGAATTGGAGCCCGCGCGCAAGAAGGCCCAGATGATGGGCATCAAGGAGATCTTCATCGACGATCTGCGCGAGGAATTCGTGCGCGATTTCGTCATGCCGATGTTCCGCGCCAACGCGCTGTATGAGGGCCAATATCTGCTGGGCACGTCGATCGCGCGCCCGCTGATCGCCAAGCGTCAGATCGAAATCGCGCGCCAAGTCGGGGCCGACGCCGTGTGCCACGGCGCCACCGGCAAGGGCAACGACCAGGTGCGCTTCGAGCTTGGCTATTATGCGCTGGAGCCGAATATCCGCGTGATCGCGCCCTGGCGCGAATGGAAGCTCGACAGCCGCACCAAGCTGCTCGAATACGCCGAGCAGAACCAGATCCCCATCGCCAAGGACAAGCGCGGCGAAGCCCCGTTCTCGGTCGACGCCAATCTTCTGCACATCTCCGCCGAAGGGAAAGTGCTGGAAGATCCCTGGGAGGAGCCGGAGGAATTCGTCTATTCGCGCACGGTCGCGCCCGAGAAGGCGCCCGACAAGCCCGAATATGTCGAGATCGAATTCGAGAAGGGCGACCCCGTCGCCGTCAACGGCAAGAAGCTGTCGCCGGCGGCGTTGCTGACCGAACTCAACGCGATCGGCGGGCGCAACGGCATCGGCCGCCTCGATCTGGTCGAGAACCGCTTCGTCGGCATGAAAAGCCGCGGCGTCTACGAAACGCCCGGCGGCACGATCTGGCAGGCGGCGCATCGCGGGATCGAATCGATCACGCTCGATCGCGGCGCCATGCATTTGAAGGACGAGCTGATGCCGCGCTACGCGGAGCTCGTCTATTACGGCTTCTGGTTCGCGCCCGAGCGCGAAATGCTCCAGGCCGCGATCGACAAGAGCCAGGCCAACGTGTCGGGCACCGTGCGGCTCAAGTGCTACAAGGGCAGCGTGAGCGTTGTCGGCCGCAAGAGCCCGAACAGCTTGTACTCGCTGAAGCACGTGACGTTCGAGGAAGACGCCGGCGCCTACAACCAGCGCGACGCCGAAGGCTTCATCAAGCTGAACGCGCTGCGCCTGCGCCTGGCCGCGTCCAAGCGCAAGTGACCGAGACGGGCGAGATCGATCCCATCGACGCCGCGATCCTGCGTTTGACGCAGGAGGCAGGCGCGGGCAAGTCGATCTCGCCCTCCGACGTCGCGATGGCGTTGGAACCGCAAGACGGCGAATGGCAGAAGCTGTTGCCGCGCATTCGCGCGCGGGCGGTGGAACTCGTTCACGCCGGCAAGATCGAGATATTGCGCAAGGGCAAGCCGGTTCCCAATCCCGAAGGGGCGAAGGGCGTGATCCGCCTTCGCGCGACGCGCGACGCTTAGAGCTTGATCCCGCGGCGCAGTTTCGCCGCGCGCAGCGTGTTTTCCAGCAAACACGCGATCGTCATCGGCCCGACGCCGCCGGGCACGGGCGTGATGGCGCCGGCCTTTTCGGCAGCCGAGGCGTAATGCACGTCGCCAACGAGCTTGGTTTTGCCCTCCGCCGCCGGCACGCGATTGATGCCCACGTCGATCACGATGGCGCCCGGCTTCACCCAATCGCCGCTCACCATCTCCGGCTTGCCGACGGCGGCGACCAGAATGTCGGCCTGGCGCGCCATCGCGACAAGATCGGCGGTCTTCGAATGCGCGATCGTCACCGTGCAATCGGCGGCCAGCAGCAATTGCGCCATCGGCTTGCCGACGATGTTCGAGCGGCCGATGACGACGGCATGCTTGCCCGCGAGCTTCGTCTCGACCGAACGGATCAAGCGCATCGATCCCGACGGCGTGCAGGGCACGAGGCCCGGGCGGCCGATGGCGAGACGCCCCGCATTGATCGGATGGAAGCCGTCGACGTCCTTGTCGGGATGGATCGCGTCGAGCACCGCGTCGGCGTCGATATGTCTGGGCAGCGGCAATTGCACGAGGATGCCGTCGACCGAATCGTCGGCATTCATGCGTTGGACGATCTCCAGCAGCTCGGCCTGGCTCGTCGTCGCGGGCAGCTTGTGCTCGAAGCTCTTCATGCCCGCTTCGAGCGTCGCCTTGCCCTTGTTCCGGACATAGACTTGGCTCGCCGGATCCTCGCCCACCAGCACGACCGCCAAGCCCGGCGTCACGCGATGCGCTTCCTCCAGCTCGTCGACATCCAGGGCGATGGCCGCCCGCAGATCGGCGGCGATTTGCTTGCCGTCGATCGCCTTGGCCGTCACAGCCAATACTCGTAGACCAGATTGCGCGCGAAGATCAGCAGCAGGATCAGCACGACCGGCGAAATGTCGATCCCGCCGATGAAGGGCACAAATCGGCGGATCGGCCGCAAGGCGGGTTCGGTGATCCGGTAAAGGAAGTCGCCGATCGTGTAGACGACCTGGTTGCGGGAGTTCAGCACGTTGAACGCCAGCAGCCAGGACAGAATCGCCGAGGCGATCAGAATCCAGATGTAGATGGAGATCGCGGTCGCGATCAGGATACCCAGGGACTGCATCGTTTCCCCTCACAGGCGAATTCGGAAAGGAACCGTATCGGACCGGTCAAGTCCATGCAAGGCCACGATAATCCGCCGCTTGACTTACAAGGGAGGCCCCGACATTATCCCGCGCCATTCATTCGGGCGGCCGGGGCCGTAGCTCAGCTGGGAGAGCGCCTCGTTCGCAATGAGGAGGTCGTCGGTTCGATCCCGATCGGCTCCACCATCCCGCCCCCGAATGAATGTTTGAAGCAGGGGCGGCGGCCCCCGCGCAAATCCCCGAATCGCCGTATAATTTGCGCTCCATGAGCGCCGAACTCCTCGCTTCCATCGAACATGTGGGCTTGCGCGGCCTTTTCCGTTATTGGCTGCGGCACTGCCCGGCCAGCGGCGGCATTCCGCGCGCCAAGACCTTCGGCGTCGAAGGACTGTCCGATTGGGCGCGCAATCTGATCGTCATCGAAGTGCGCGCCGCGCAGAATTTCCGCTACGGGTTCTACGGCACGTCGTTCCGCAAGGCCTTCGGCATCGATATGACGGGGGCGAATGTCGACGATCTGCCGACCGAGCAAGCAAGCCTGCTGCGCGCGGAATATCGCCTCGTGCGGCGTACGCAGCGCCCCTATTGGCGCGTCTACGCCGCATGGTTCGGCAAGAACGACGAGCCGCAGACTTGGGAGCGTTTGTCGCTGCCGCTGACCAACGACAAGGGCGATGTGAAATTCATCCTCGCCGCCGCCTATCGCGTCGATCGCGGCGGCAAAGCATGAGCGTGCGGGCCCGGATCGTAATCGTCATGACCGCGCTCGGCGTGGCGCTGGGCGTGGTCTACGCAATGTTGAACGGCGGCGGCAGTGTTTCGAGCTTCGCGCGCGGCGTGGTCGCCGGATTGCCGATCAGCCTGGGTATCTCGCTGTTCGAGGCCTATGTCGTCGACGGCCCGTACGGCAAATGGCTGCGGCGCTTGCGCTTCATGGCGCTGTTGGCGATCCGCATCGCCGTCTGGCTGACGATCATCGTCGTCAGTTTGGCCGCCATGCGCGCCGTTCTGCCGATCACGGACGAGACGCCGGTTTTCGGCTTTCTCAGCGACGTCGCTTTCGGCTTGTCGCTGGTCGTCGTCGCCATCGCCTATCTTTCGATCGACCGGCTGCTCGGCCGGGGCAATTTGTGGCGCTTGATGATCGGCCGCTATCACCGGCCGCGCGAGGAAGCGCGGCTCTTCTTGTTCCTCGACATGGAAGGCTCGACCGCCGCGGCCGAAAAACTCGGGGCGCCGCGGTTTCTCCAAATGCTGGGCAGTGCCGTGCTCGACGCCACACCGCCGATCCTGGAATCGCGCGGCGAAATCCATCGTTACATCGGCGACGAGATCGTCGTCACGTGGCCGCTCGCGCGCGCCGACGCGGCCGTGAAGGGCGCCATCGCGACGATTGCCGCCCTCGACGCGCTCGCCCCGGCCTACGAAGCGCGTTTTGGCGTCGCGCCGCGGTTTCGCGGCGGCCTGCATGGCGGCACTGTGGCGGTGGGCGAAATCGGCGATGTGCGGCGCGAGATCGTCTATCTCGGCGACGCGGTCAACGTCGCCAAACGATTGGAGACGGAAGCGGGCGCGCGGCGCGCCCGCCTGCTCGTTTCGGGCGATGTGGTCGCGGGCCTGCGCGACGCCGGGCTGCGCGCCAGGCTCGCCGATCTCGGCGAGATTCCCATCGCCGGACGCGCGGCGCCGTTGCGGACCTATCTCGCGGGACTCTGACTATTCGGCGCGTTTCAGCTTTTCGATGCGCTCGGCCAAGTCGCCGCGCGCGGGCGAATCCGCGGGGATCGTGTCGAGCAGGCGTTGCCACAACGCCGTCGCCGCCAGCTTGTTGCCCGCATTCGCCGCGTCGAGCCCGTTGAGCCACAGCGCCGCCGGGTTGCCGGGTTCGAGCTCCAGCAAACGCGCCATCGCCACGCGGCCGGGCTCCGGCAAGCGCTCCGTCTCGGGCACGAGATCCAGGAGCGCGTCGGCGTAATCCTGCAGCACGCCGGCATTGTTCGGCAAGATCGCGGCGGTGCGCGCATAGGCGGCGAGCGCCTTGTCCGTCTCGCCCAGCACGCGCCAGCTGCGCGCCAGGCGCCGCCAGCCATCCAGATCGTCCGGTTGGGCTTCCAGGCGCGCGGCGAGCGACTCGACCATGGTGCGGATCGCGGCCAAGCGATCGGCGTCGGGCAGCGCGGCGATACCCGCCCCGCCCGGCGGCACGAGCGACGGCGGGCCAAGCGTGATCTGCGCCGGCGGGTTATCGGGCGACGCGCGCAGCGAACGGAGATTGATGCGCGATTCGTTGGCCGCTTCCTCCATCCGCGCGCGCACGGTTTCGACCCAGGGCGCGTCCTTCGGCGAGGCTTGCAGAAGATTGAACCAGATTTGAACCGCTTCGCGCGCCTGACCCGCCTGCAAGCGCGCCAAGCCGGTGAAGAACCGCGCGCGCGGATCGCCGGGTGCCGCTTCGAGAACGCGCGCGAAGGCGGTCTCGGCCTCCGGCGTCACGTTGCCGTCGTTGGCGGCAACCGCCGCTTCGCCCAGCAATCCGGCGATCTCCGGCGGCTTGCCCGCGATCTCGTCGGCCCGGCGCCAAGCGTTCAACGCCTCGGCCGTCTGGCCGATCGCGCTCGTGGCTTGCGCCAAGCGCACCCAGGCTTCCAGATCGTTCGGGTCTTTGGCCGTCCGCTCGCGCATCGCTTGCGCGAAGCGCACGATCTGCCGGCGATCGCTCTCGCCTTCGTCGGGCCCTTGCATCCGCCGCTCGGCCAAAGGCTGGCCCGGCTGGTCCGGCGCGCCGCGGTCGGCGTAAAGCGCCACGCCGGCGAGCGGAATCGCCAGGACGATCAGCACCGCGAATTTGCGCAATGACGGCCGCGCTGCGCTGTCTTCGGCCGTTTCGTTCGCGACCGCCAGCAAACGCCTTCCGATCTCGGCGCGCGCGGCTTTGGCTTCCGCGTCGCCGATCGCCCCGCGCGCCAGATCGCGATCGATCTCGGTCAGCTGATCGCGATAGATTTCCTTGTCGAATTCGGCGCGCGACTGCATGACCGCTTTCGGACGCAACAGCGGCCACAAGACGGCCCCGATGCTTGCCGCCGCCAGAAGAATCGCCAGCGCCCAGATCATTCGCGGCGCTCCACGATCGCCTTCAACCGCGCTTCTTCCTCGGCCGTCAGCGCGGCCGCATCGGTCTGCGGTTTGCGCCGTCGCAGATAAACGAACGCGCCGGCGGCGCCCGCCAGGAAAATCGCCAGCGGGCCGAACCACAGCACGGCCGTATCCTCGCGCACCGGCGGCCGCAGCAGGACGTAATCGCCGTAGCGGCGGACGATGTAATCGAGCACGCCCGCGTCGCTGTCGCCCGCGACCAGGCGCTCGCGCACCAAGCGTCGTAGGTCGGCGGCCAAAGGCGCGTTTGAATCGTCGATCGACTGGTTTTGGCAAACCTGGCAGCGCAGCTCCAGGCTCAACGCGCGCGCGCGCGCCTCCAATGCGGGATCGGCGAGCCGCTCGCTGGGCAGCACGGCGAAAGCCGGGCCCGCCAGCAGCAGAAACAAGAAGACGAGCCGCATCATGATTTGCGCTTCAATTCCTCGATCAGCGGCAGAATTTTATTGTTAAGCACGTCGGGCGTGATCGCGCCGACATGCTTGAAGCGAATCTTGCCGGCCTTGTCCACGACGAAGGTCTCGGGCACGCCGTAGACCCCCCAATCGATGGCGACGCGGCCGTCGAAATCCCAGCCGATCGCCGCATAGGGATTGCCGAGCTCGCGCAGCCATTTGGCCGAATCCTCGGCCTTGTCCTTGTAGGAAATACCGTAGATCGGCACGGCGTTGTCGCGCGCCAGCCGCATGAAGATCGGATGCTCGATCCGGCACGGCGCGCACCACGACGCGAAGACGTTGACCAGCGCGACCTCGCCTTTGAGCCGCGCGCTCGTCAGCGCGGGTTTGCCCGTAGCCGCGATTTCCGGGAGCGCGAATTCGGGAATCGGTTTGTCGATCAGCGCCGAAGGGATCTTGCTGGGATCCCGCGTCAGGCCGAAGCCGAAATAGACCGCCACGCCCGCGAAGACGAGCAGCGGCAGAATGAACAGCAGACGCTTCATTCGGCCGCCGCGGGCAATGCGGCGTGCGGCAAACGCTGCGGGGCGCCCACGCGATGGCGCCGGTCGGTGAGCGATACGCCGGCGCCGATCATCATCACTAACGCGCCCAGCCACACCCAGGGTACGAGCGGGTTGTGATAGATGCGCGCGGTCCACGCCACGTCCTGGCCCGCTTGGGCGAGGAAGGCGGGCGGGCCGGCCGCGCCGGGCTGACCGGCGCCTTCGGGATCGCCGATCGTGGCGTAGAGATCGGCGAGAAGATTCGTACGGATCGAGGCCTCGGTCGTCGTCGTGCCCGCGGCGGGGAACAAGCGTTTCTCGGGCGTCATCACGGCGTAGAGGCGCTCGTCCTTGTAGACCTCGAACACCGCGCGCGTGGCGATGAAGTTCGGACCTTCCTGGCGCTGCGTGCCTTTGAACACGAAGCTATAGCCCGCGACGTCGAACGCGTCGCCCGCCCTCACCAGGCGGATCACCTCGGTCTGCCACGCGGTCGACCCGGTGATGCCGAGCACCATTAGGCCCAAACCGGCATGCGCGATGGTCATGCCCCAGGCGGCGCGCGGCAGATTGACCGCACGCGACCACACGGTTGCCAGCGGCGCGCGGAACAGCTTCACGCGTTCGGCCCATTCGACCAGCGCGCCGAAGATCAGCCACGCGGCAAGGCCCATCGCCAGCGCCGCGAGCACCTGGCGGCCCTTGTCGAGGGCGAAGGTCAGAACGACCACGCCAATACTCAGCGCGAGCGCGACCCACAGCCGCTGGAACACGGCACCGAGTTCGGCGCGCTTCCAGCCCATCATCGGCCCGAACGCCACCGCGATCAGCAGCGGCACCATCAACGGCACGAAGGTCGCGTTGAAGAAAGGCGGGCCGACCGAGACTTTGGCCCCGCCGATCGCTTCCAGAAACAACGGATACAGCGTGCCGATGAACACTGTCGCGGTCGCGGTGCCCAGCAGCAGATTGTTCAGCACCAGCCCGCCTTCGCGGCTGATCGGCTGGAACAGGCCGCCCGCTTTCAGCATCGGCGCGCGCCACGCGTAGAGGGCGAGCGATCCGCCCACCGCGACCACCAGGATCGCCAGAATGAAGACGCCGCGCTTTGGATCGACCGCGAAGGCGTGGACGGAGGTGAGAATGCCCGAGCGCACCAGGAACGTGCCGACCAGCGACAGCGCGAAGGCGAGAATGGCGAGCAGGATCGTCCAGGTCTTCAGCGCGTCGCGCTTCTCCGCGACGATCGCCGAATGCAGCAGCGCCGCGCCGACAAGCCAGGGCATGAAGCTGGCGTTCTCGACCGGATCCCAGAACCACCAGCCGCCCCAGCCCAATTCGTAATAGGCCCACCACGATCCCAGCGCGATGCCGCCGGTCAACGTCGACCACGCGGCCAGCGTCCAGGGCCGCACCCAGCGCGCCCAGGCGGCATCGACGCGGCCTTCGATCAACGCGGCCATCGCGAAGGCGAACACGATCGAGAAACCGACGTAACCGAGATAGAGCAGCGGCGGATGGAAGGCGAGGCCGGGGTCCTGCAGCAGCGGATTGAGGTCCTGGCCGTCCGGCGGCGGCGGGATCACGCGGTTGAACGGGTTCGACGTGAAAACGATGAAGGCGAGAAACGCCACCCCGACCATCGCCTGGATCGACAGCGTGCGCGCCTTCAAGCCCGGCGGCAGATTGCGTCCGAACGCGGCGACCGCCGCGCCGAACAGCGCGAGGATAAGGGCCCACAGCACCATCGAGCCCTCGTGGTTTCCCCAGGCGCCGCTGACCTTGTAGAGCATCGGTTTGGCGGAATGCGAGTTGCGCACCACGTTTTCGACGGTGAAGTCGGAGACGACGAAGGAATAGATCAGGCAGCCGAAGGCCAGCGCCACCAGCAGGAACTGCGCGTAGGCCGCCGGCTTCGCCGTCGCCATCAGCGCGGGGTCGCGCGTTTGCGCCCCCGCCAGCGGCAGCACCGATTGGATCAGCGCCACGCACAATGCCAGGATCAACGCGATATGGCCGAGTTCGGGCGCCATGTCAGTTCCTCACTCCCGGCGGTTCGGTGTTCTGCCAGCGCCCCGATCGTTTCAACGCTTCGGCGACTTCGGGGGGCATGTAGTTCTCGTCGTGGCGCGCCAGAACTTCGCTGGCGGTGAACACGCCATTGGATGCGAGCTTGCCGTTGGCGACCACGCCTTGGCCCTCGCGGAACAGATCGGGCAAGACGCCGCGATAGACGACCGGAACGGCGTGTTCGAGATCGGTCACGCGGAAACGAACTTCGATGCTGCCCGCGACGCGTTCCAGCGAGCCTTCTTCGACCAAGCCGCCGATACGCATCTGGCGGTCGAGCGGCGCCTTGTTCGTCGCCACGTCCGTCGGCGTGCGGAAGAAAACGAGATGATCGTCGAACGCCGTCAGCGTCAGCGCGGCGGCCGTGCCGAGGCCGATCATCGCGAGCAGCAGCACGGCCATGCGCTTGCGCTTGGCGGCGCGGGCTTTGGGAAGTTTCATGGCGCATCCTCGCGCTCGAAGGCGGCGAGCTCGGCTTCCAGCCCGCGCAAGCGCCGCCAGCTCGAAACGCCGAGGCCGACCAGAACCACGGCGGTCAGCGCGTAGCTCGTCCATACATAGACCGCGTAGCCGCCCATGGCGAAATACTCGCTCATTGCGCGTGCCCCGCGGACAGGCGCGCCTGGACGAGCGCGCCCAAGCGCCGCTCGATCAGTTCGGCCTGGATGCGCACCAGCGCCAGGACGACGAAAAGCAGCGTATAGCCGACCGCCATCGCCAGCAGCGGCCACAGCATCGAGGCATGGATCGCCGGCCCGTCGAGCCGCATGACCGAGGCGGGCTGATGCAGCGTGTTCCACCAATCGACCGAGAATTTGATGATCGGCAGATTGACCGCGCCCACGAGCGCCAGCACGGCGGAAGCGCGCGCGCCCCGCGTGGCGTCGTCGAACGCGTTGTTAAGCGCAATATAGGCGAGATAGACGAAGAACAGGATCAGCACCGAGGTCAGACGCGCATCCCATTCCCACCATGTGCCCCACATCGGCTTGCCCCAAAGCGAACCGGTGGCGAGGCACAGGAAAGTGAACGCCGCGCCGATCGGCGCGATCGCGCGGCCCGCGACCTCCGCCAGCGGATGGCGCCAAACGAGCGTCGCCGCCCCGGCGAGCGCCAAATTCGCGTAGACGAACATCGCCATCCAAGCGGCGGGAACGTGGATGTACATGATCCGCACGCTCTGCCCCTGCTGGTAGTCGGGCGGCGAAACGAACAGCGCTTGATAGAGGCCATAGCCCAGGAACAAAGCCGCCCCGCCGGCCGTCCAGGGGAAGATCCGGGCGGCGAGCCGTTTGAAGTTCGAAGGGCTGGCGAAACGATGCCAATTCACGGGCAAACCTGCGGTTTTTCGTGCGTCGCAATGGGGGGACTATGGCGCGCGGACGTATGAAAATCCAACCCAATGAAGGCGACAAGATGGCGCGGTGCCCGAGGAATTGAACACTGCATTGCGGGAGTTATTCCGCCGCCTGGCGCAAGGCGGCCGCCATCGCGAAGGGGGCGATCGTCAGGGCGAAGACCGATAGTCCCGCCAGCAGAAACAAATGGGGCCGCGGGCTCAACCCCGCGATCGCCGCGTCGACTGCCGCGACCGCGAAAATCAGGATCGGCACGGTCAACGGCAGCACGATCAACGCGAGCAGCGCCCCGCCACGCCGCGCGTTGACCGACAGCGCGGCTCCGATTCCGCCGAACAGCGACAGGCCGGGCGTGCCCAGCACCAGAGTCAACAGCAGCGTCGCGTAACCTTCGGCGGGCAGATGCAGCATCGTTGCGACGATCGGCGAAATCGCGATCAGCGGCAGCGCGGTGGTGATCCATTGCGCGGCAACTTTGGCCAGGGCGAGCAATTCGAGCGCGGCGGGCGCGCCGACAAGCAGATCGAGCGAGCCGTCCTCCGCCTCCGCCTGGAACAGGCGGTCGAGGGACATGAGGCACGCGAGCAACGCCGTCACCCAAACGATGCCGATGGCGACGCGCGCCAGGATTTGCGGCTCCGGCCCGATGCCGAACGGAAACAACGACGCGGCGATGACGAAGAAGGCGAGAATCGTCGCGATCTCGTTGGGGTGGCGCCACGCCAAGCGCACGTCGCGGGCGATCAGGGCGAAAGCGGCGCTCATGCGGCTTTCCGGCCGCCCAGCGTCAGCGTCGCCGCGTCCGCGCCGGCAAAATCCAAATGGGTCGCGGCGACGACGATACCGCCCGCTTCGCGGTGCGCCGCGATCGCGGATTCCAAACGTGCCGTCGAATCAGCGTCCAACCCGTTGGTCGGCTCGTCCAGCAGCCACAAGGGTGCGGTGGCGGCGATAAGCCGCGCGAGCGCCACGCGCTTGCGCTGGCCTTGGCTCAGCAAACGCGCGGGCAAGTCGGCGAGCCTGGCCAGCGCGAACGCGTCGAGCGCTGCGGCGATCCTGTCGTCCGTGCAACCGCGCAATGCCGCGTGAAAGGAAAGATGCTCGGCGACGGTCAAGGCCGGTTTCAGCGCGTCGCTATGCCCGGCATAGGCCGCGCGCGCGCGATGCGCGTCGGGGTCGTCGGCAATGTCGGCGCCGTCCCACAGCAGTGCGCCGTGCGCCGGGCCGATCAAGCCCGCCATCATCCGCAACAGGCTCGACTTGCCCGCGCCGTTGGGGCCGCGCAGCACAAGCAAGCCGCCCGCTTCGACGCGAAAATCCAAACGCGCGAACACGATCCGACCGCCGCGCAGGCAGGCGAGGTCATGGGCTTCGAAGGCGGCGCGGCCGGTCATGGGGGCGCAATCTATCGAAGATGGGCGAAGATGGAAAAAAATCGGCGGGCGGGGCGATACATCCACGCCCCAACCCGCCTTCGCGCAAGTTCCCGAGGGGACTGGAGTCCGGGGAGTCCCTCTCGGGCGAGAGGTCGGCGGAACTTTCGTGTGCGCGATCACCGTCGCTCCGTCGATAGGCATATAACGGGCCGGATCGGGCGCTATTCGGGCGCGTTTATGGCCAAATCGTGGTTTTTGCCAAGTCGTTGTAATCGCGTGAAAATTCATGACTGAAACGGATCCGACACGCGTTGTACGCATTCAATTCGTCTCGATACATGCGAGAATCGCATGTCTTGCCTCGCGGCTTATCGCAAGTCTTTCGCCAAAGGGTGGCGCATCTTCCGTCCGCATTCGCGCCGGGACATGACCCGGCCGGTCATGGAGAGAAAAATGTTGGCGTTCGTGTCGATGGTTTCGATGGTGGTGGCTCTGGGTGCGCTGGCTCTGGCGCTCGGCCGCTCGTCGGAGTCGCTGATCGCGACCCACCCGGCCGTCATGGCCGCCGCGGCGCACCGCTAACACCGGCGCCGCGCGGGTTCCTTCCCGCGCCTCAATCGTGTTTCCGCAGGTCCTCGATCACCTTGCCGTCATTCGGCAGGGTGCCGGGGCCCGCGAATTCGATCACGCCTTTGAGCTTGGTGAGCGCCGTGAGGTCGCTCGCCAGCTTTGCGGCGAGCGAATCGCTCGGCGACGCTTCGACGCGCAGCGTCATGCCGTCGTTGTCGCCGTCGCGCGTCACGACCAGGCGGAATCTCGCGAGGCCGGATCGTTTCGCCGCCTCGGCCACTTGGCCGGGATGGACGAACATGCCCTTCACTTTGGTTGTCTGATCGGCACGGCCCATCCAGCCGCGCAGGCGCGCGTTCGTGCGCCCGCACGCCGAAACGCCGGGCACGAACATCGACAAGTCGCCGGTGGCGAAGCGGATCAACGGATACTCGGGCGCGAGCGTCGTCACGACGACCTCGCCGACCTCGCCTTGCGCCAACGGCTCGCCGGTTCCCGGCCGGACGATTTCGACCAGAATCGACTCGTCCAGAATCAAGCCTTCGTCGGCCGCGCTCTCGTAGCCGATCAGACCCAAATCGGCGGTCGCGTAGCATTGCAGCACGTCGATGCCGCGCGCGTTGAACTCGGCGCGCAACGTTTTGGGCAAGGCCTCGCCCGACACGACCGCACGCTTGATCGACGAGACATCGCCCCCGGTTTCCGCCGCTTTCTCCAAAAGTATCTTCAAGAACGACGGCGTGCCGACATAGGCGTCGGGCTTGATATCGGCGATGGCGCGCAGCTGAAGCTCGGTGTTGCCCACACCGGCGGGTACGACAGCACAACCGATCGCTTGCGCCGCCATTTCCAGCATCGAGCCGGCCGGCGTCAGGTGATAGCTGAACGCGTTGTGGACGATCATGCCGCGCCGGAAACCCGCCGCCCATAACGCGCGCGCCATGCGCCAGTAATCGCCGCGCTTGCCTTCGGGATCGTAGATCGGGCCCGGCGACATGAAAATGCGGCCCAACGCGCCGCTCGCCACGGCGGTCAAACCGCCGAAGGGTGCTGCGCTTTTCTGCAGCTCGATCAGATCCGATTTGCGCAAGACCGGCAATGCGGCCAGCGCCGCGCGATCGGCGACCGATTCGGGATCGACGCCCGCCAGCGTGCGCGCGAAATAGGGCGCGTTGGCTTTGGCGTGCGCGACCTGCTTGCGCAATTCGGCGAACAGCGCCGCTTCGCGCGTCGCCGCGTCGCGGGTTTCGAGCGCGTCGTAGAACGCACTCACGCCAGCCACCGTTTGCGGCGCTTGTAGTGTTTGACGTCGCGGAAGGATTTGCGCCCCGCCCCCGAAACGCCGAGATAGAATTCCTTGACGTCCTCGTTGCCGCGCAAGGCTTCGGCCGTGCCGTCGAGCACGACGCGTCCGTTCTCCAGGATATATCCGTAATGCGCGTGGCGGAGCGCGATCGACGTGTTCTGCTCGGCGAGCAGGAACGACACGCCCTGTTCCTTGTTGAGCCGCGCCACGATCTCGAAAATCTCCTCGACCAGCAGCGGTGCCAAGCCCATCGAGGGCTCGTCGAGCAGGATCGTCTCCGGTGCCGCCATCAGCGCGCGGCCGATCGCGGTCATTTGCTGCTCGCCGCCCGAGGTATAGCCCGCCTGCGATTTGCGCCGTTCCTTGAGGCGCGGGAAATAGGCGTAGACCTTTTCGAGGTCGCGCGCGATCGCGGCGCGCCCGTCGCCGCGCGTATAGGCGCCGGTCAGGAGGTTTTCCTCGACCGTCAGATGGCCGAAGCAATGGCGGCCTTCCATCACCTGGATCACGCCGCGCTTGACCAGATCGTTGGGCGTCAGGCCATCGATGCGCTGGCCCTTGTATTCGATCGTGCCCTTGGTCACGTCGCCGCGTTCGGCGCGCAGCAGATTGGAAATCGATTTGAGCGTCGTCGACTTGCCGGCGCCGTTGGCGCCCAGCAGCGCGACGATCCCGCCTTTGGGCACGTCCAGGCTCACGCCCTTCAGCACCAGGATCACGTGGTCGTAGATGACTTCGATATTGCGGACGGCCAGCATGTTCGGGACCGGCGGAAAAGAAAGGGGCGGGTCGTCGCCGATCCGCCCCTTCGTCGTTGCGTTACGTCAGCTCTGGCTGGCGCAATTGCGCGGGGTGATGTTCTTCTCGCGCGCGTATTGGCCGGAGCTTTGCTCGTACATCTCGCGGATCATCTTGCGGTTGGGTTCGATCCAGTCGGACGCCCAGTTCCACTTCTTGCCGTCCCATTGCTGGATGCGGACGATGCCGCCGCCTTCGTGATCGGCGCAGCTGAGTTTCAACGGCGGCATGAAGCCCTCGAAACCCATCGCCGCAAGGCGTGTGGTGTCGAGGTTCAGCGCCTCGAACCCGTCGCGCACCTGGGCGCCGGTCATCGGCCTGCCCTTGCCGTGCTTCTCCTGTGCCGTCCGCACGGCTTCGACGATCATCGCCGCGTTCACCGCGCCGCGATTGTAGAGAACCGTGCCGATATGCTTGCCGTCGCCGGTCGCTTGGCCCGGTTTGTGGACGAGGTTTTCGATATCGCGGATGACCTTATAGTCCTTGCCCGAGCCGTGGAAATTCGCCGAGAGATAACCCTTGGCGAGATCGCCGGGCGGCGTCACGTCCTGTTCGGAACCGGCCCACCACACGCCGATGAACCTGTCGCGCGGGAAGCCGACGGCCGCCGCTTCCTGGATGGCGGTCGGGTTCATTATGCCCCAGCCCCACATGATGACGTAGTTGGGGCGGATCTGGCGGCCGACGCGCAGCCAGATCGCCTTTTGCTCGACGCCGGGATTGGGCACGGGGAATTCGGAAAGCTCGAACCCGTGCTCCTTCGCCAGACGCTGGATCACCGGCAGCGGCTCCTTGCCGAAGGCGCTGTCGTGATAGATGTAGCTGATCTTCTTGCCGCGCAGATTGCCGCCTTCCTTGCTTTTGATGAACTGCACGATGGCGTCCATCTGGGAGAAGTAGGTGGCGGGGGGCGTGAAGGTCCACGGGAAGACGCGCCCGTCCGAGGCGTCCGAGCGCCCGTAGCCGGAGGTCAACAGCGGAATCCGATCCGCCGCCGTGCGCTCGATCAGCGCGTAGGTGATGCCCGTCGACAGCGGCACGATCGCCGTGGCGCCGGTGGGCCCACGGCCCTTCAGGCGCTCGTAGCATTCCACGCCGCGATCGGTGTTGTAGGCGGTCTCGCATTCCTCCCAGGTCAGCCGCACGCCGTTCACGCCGCCGTCGCGCGCGTTGATCATCTTGAGATAGTCGACGAAGCCATCGGCGAAAGGCGTGCCGTTCGGACCGAAAGGTCCGGTGCGGTAGACGAGGGCGGGGATGAATTGTTCCTGGGCTTGGGCCAGAACGGGCGTCGGCGTCGACAGCGCGCTTGCGGCGGCGGCCGCGGCGGCGAGGACGAGCCCGAGTTTCGCGAACTTCATGGGCGATCTCCCTGTATCCGTATCGATCACGCGGCCTGTTTTTGTGCCGTCGTGCTCCAACGATAGCCCGAATTTCCCGGGCCGATAAGGGTGTTTATCGGACCCGACGCAGCGCCAGATACGCAAGGCCCAGTCCGATCGCCTGGGCCGCGACGAAGGCGGGCACGTCGGCCGGGCGAATTCCCGCGAAACTGTCGGTCAGCGCGCGGGCCAGCGTCACCGCCGGATTGGCGAAACTGGTCGATGCCGTGAACCAATAGGCGCCGGCGATGTAGCAAGCGACGGCGGAAGGGGCTTGAGCGGCCGATATGCGCAGAACGATCATCAGCAGGCCGCAGCTCGCCACGATTTCGGCGAGGAACTGGCCGGCCCCGGCGCGTATCTTCACGCCCTCCATCACGGGTGGCAGGCCGAACATCAAATGCGCGAGCACGACGCCCAGCACGGCGCCCGCGATCTGCGCGGCGATGTAGGGGACGAGATCGTTCTTGGGGAGATCGCCGCGCCAGACCATCGCCAGCGACACCAGCGGATTGAAATGCGCGCCCGAAACCGGGCCGAACGCGGCGATGATCGCGTAGAGAACGCCCGCCGTCGCGAACGCGTTGGCGAGCAGCGCCAAGCCGACGCTGCCGCCCGCGAGGTTCTCCGCCATGATGCCCGAGCCGACGACCGCGGCGAGCAGAAACGCCGTGCCCGCGAATTCGGCGAGAAGCCTGTCGCCGCGCGTCACGCCGGTTCCTTACTCTTGCCCATCTCGTCGATTTTGCGCTGGATCTCCAGCTTCGACAGCGTCGCCAGCGGCAATTGCGCAAAAATCTGAATGCGCCGCTCGATCATGCGGAACACGTCGGCGGTGAAGGCGGCCTTCTCGGCGTCGCTGCCCTGGACGCCCGACGGGTCGGGGAAACCCCAATGCGCGGTCATCGGCTGGCCCGGCCATACCGGGCAGACCTCGCCCGCCGCCTGATCGCAGACGGTGAACACGAAATGCATCACCGGCGCGTCCGGCTTGGCGAACTCGTTCCAGTTCTTCGACCGGAAGCCGGACGTATCGAAGCCCATGCGCTGCATCAGCGCTTCGACGAACGGATTGATCCGGCCCGACGGAAAGGAACCGGCGCTGAAGGCCTTGAAGCGGCCCTTGCCGTGTTTGTTCAGCAGCGCTTCGGCCATCACCGAACGCGCGGAGTTGTGGGTGCACAAGAACAGGACGTTTTTGACTTCCTCGGTCATCGCACGGCGCTCTTGGTTCGAGGGGCGGGGGATTTGACGGGCGGGCAGGCTGCCGCCGGCGCGCACAGCGCCGGGTTGCCGCCGCAGCAATTGTCGGTGAGGAAGCCGACCAAGGCGGTCATCGCTTCGAAATCGGCCGTATAACGGATCGAGCGCCCTTCGCGCGCCGAGGCGACGAGGCCGGCGTTTTCCAGATCGCGCAGGTGGAAGGATAGCGTCGGCGGCGGCACGTCGAGCGCGCGCGCCAAATCGCCGGCCGCGATGCCGTCCGGCCCGGCCGCAACGAGCGCGCGGAAGGCCCCCAGCCTTGTGGTCTGCGCCAAGGCGCCGAGCGCGTCGATGGCATGCGTATCTTTCATATTTTTAAAAATATCAAAATGAGATTCCCGCTGCAAGCTCGGAATATATATTTCTATATTTCCGGAAATACGGTTGACTCCGTGATTGCGCGATGACATCTTCGCGTCATGAAGACCGAAACCGCCGCCGCGCATCTCGAAGCCTTGGGCAATCCCACGCGCTTGGCGATTTTCCGTCTGCTCGTGCGCGCGGGCGAGGAAGGCTTGCCCGTGGGCCGCATCCAGCAGCGTTTGGACCTGCCCGGTTCCACGCTGTCGCACCATCTGAAGGCGCTGTGCGCGGCCGGTCTCGTCCGGCAAACGCGCGAGCGCACGACGCTGATCTGCACCGCCGACTTCAAGCTGATGCGCGGGCTGGTCGATTTCCTCGTGGCCGAATGCTGCGTCGAATCGGGCTGCGCCGCGCGCGACGGCAAGGCCGCGTGAATTTGGCGATAATTTCCAATTTTCCAGAAATATGGAGATTAAAATGAACCCCGTGAAGCGCATCGCCATCGTCGGCGCCGGGCCTGTCGGCCTCGCCGCCGCCGCCCATGCCTTGGAATACGGAATCGAACCGATCGTGTTCGAGCGCGGGCCCGAAGCGGGCCACGCCATCGCCCACTGGGGGCATGTGCGAATGTTCTCGACCTGGTCGTTGAACATCGATGCGGCGAGCGCGCGCCTGCTGGCGAAGACCGGCTGGAAACGGCCCGACGATAACGGCCACCCGACCGGGATCGAACTCTGCGACCGCTATGTGGCGCCGCTCGCCGCGACCCAAGCGATGCGCGCAGCCATGCGCTATCGCCATACGGTTCGTTCGATCGGACGGGCGGGCATCGACAAGGTCAAGAATGCGGGCCGCGCGCAAGCGCCCTACGAACTGATCGTCGATACGCCGGACGGTCCCTCGCGGTTCCGCGCCGATGCGGTGATCGACGCGTCGGGTACCTGGTTTGCGCCGAACCCGGCCGGGGCCGATGGCCGCGCGGCGCCCGGCGAAGCGGCGAACGCGGCGCATATCGCCTATGGCATGCCCGATATCGCGGGGGCGGCGCGCACGCGCTACGCGGGCAAGCGCGTCGCCGTGCTGGGCGGCGGGCATTCGGCGATCGGCACGCTGATCGAACTCGCGGCCCTGGCCGAAACCGCGCCGGGTACCCGGATCGTCTGGCTCTATCGCGGCATGCGGCTGGAACGCGCTTTCGGCGGCGGCTCGGCCGATGCGCTGGCCGCGCGCGGCGCGCTCGGCCGCGATATCGCGGAACTCGTCGCCTTGGGCCGAATCGACGTGGAGAAGGATTTCCATCTCGACGCGATCGAGCCGGGCTTGGTTCTGTGCGCGGGCGAACGCCGCGCGACGGCCGACGAACTGATCGTCGCGACGGGCTTTCGGCCCGATCTCGAGATGCTGCGCGAAGTGCGGCTATCGCTCGATCCAGCCCTGGAATGTCCCGCCGCGCTGGGGCCGCTGATCGATCCCAATCTGCATTCCTGCGGCACGGTGCGCCCGCATGGCGCGGCCGAATTGGCGCATCCCGATCCGGGCTTCTATCTCGCCGGCATGAAGGCGTATGGCCGCGCGCCGACCTTCCTCCTCGCCACCGGCTACGAACAGGTGCGCTCGATCGTGGCGGAACTGGCGGGCGATACGGCCGCCGCGCGGCGCGTCGAACTGGTACTGCCCGAAACCGGCGTGTGCGCCGGGCCGGTCAAAACGACCGTTCGCGTCAAGGCCATGAGCGCGCCGGCGGCGGCAGATTGCTGCGGTGGGCCCGCTGTGGCCGCCGACGCGTGCTGTGTCGACGACCAAGCGGCGAAGGCGGCGGGTGCGGCGGGATGCGGTTGCGCCGGGCCGACGCTTACTTCAGCGTCGCAAGATACGCGATGACGTTCGCGCGTTCGGTGTCGTTGCGGATGCCCGCGAACGCCATCGTCGTGCCGGGCACGACCTCGCGCGGATTGGTCAGATACTTGTCCAGCACTTCCGGCGTCCAGACGAGATTGATTTTCTGATTGGCGGCCGAATAACGGAAGCCTTCGACCTTACCCGACTGGCGGCCAACGACGCCGAACAGCGTCGGACCGACGCCGCGGCGGCCTTCGGCCGTCACGATATGGCAAGCGGAGCACAAACGCTTGAACGCCGCTTCGCCGGCGGCGACGTCGGCGGCCTGGGCGGGAGAGGCGAAGGCGGCGAAAGCGAGAAGTGCGGCGGCGAGGGGGAGCTTCATCAGAACCTCGGAATGTTCGAGCCAGAAACAAGCCAAGACCTAGGGCAGATGCGACGGGATTTCAACGTCCGGCGGCCGCGACCATCAGTCGCCATTATACGACGGGTATTTTTACAGCGTTAAAGAGACGGAATATCGTTCGCCAATCGATTCCCGATTGACCGAGTGCGATTCGTTCAAAATACTCGCTCCGAGTCCAACGCGCGAATGGCGGCAACGGCCATCGCCGGATAGGGGGCCTAAAGTGGGGAAAAGTCGAAATCGGCGCCCGGCCATTCTGGCCGGAATCGCGGCGTTGGCGCTTGGCGCGTGCAATCAGACCGACAAAATAACCGCCGGTGTGGGCGTCGGCACGCTGGTATTGGCGCAAGCCCCCACCCAGGAACTCGACCAGACGCATTACGTCGGCATTTTCGATCCGGCCGACCAAATCCCGCCGATGGTCTACCGCATCCGCGTGCGCGGCCAAGCGAGCTTCATTAGCGCGACGAGTATCCAGGCCGGCTGGGTCCCGGCGGCGGTCGCGGATTCGCTGAGCACGAATTTTTCGTTGTTTGCGCGCGGCACCGAAACGACGCCCGCACCGCAATTGACCGTCACCGCGTCGGACAAAATCGAGCCAGTCACGCTGGCGCGGCACGACACGCAGCGGCTCAACCGGCGCTTGGTGATGTTCGGGCCGGAGGGCTTCCGCGAAGCGCCGTCCGACCATCGCTTCGTGGTCGTCGCGGGCAGCTCCCCCGACGGTTTTTTCAAGGCAGTCGATCAGGTGATGGGCGACGTCGCCAAGGCGCGCGACGGGGCGGGCACGCGGGCTCTTCGCTCCGATCTTCTCGAGATTCTGGCGGGCCTATCGGCCGACCGGCGCGTCGCCGAAACGCTGAAGCGCGGCCTCGACGTCGATTTGGGCAAGGGGAAGTGACGATGGGCAAACCCGCAGGTTTCGCTCTTGTCGCCGCGCTGGTCGTGGGGGGCTGCGCGAACGTGGAAATCGACGTCGACGTCTATAAAGGCCCGCTGGCCAACCACGAGGACATGCAAGTCCAGCAACTTGCCGCGATGGCGGTCGCGGCGCGGCCGCTGCTGGTCGGCCTGCGCGACGAATTGGCAATGGCGGACATCCATCGCCGGCTCAATACGGCCCTCGGCGATCCGCGGCGCGATGTTTGGCGCAACGACGGCGCCGAGAAGTACTACGAGAGAATCTGCCAAACGGCGAGCCTGAATTCGCACTTGCGCCGGATGGACCGGGGCGATTGCAAGGAGTTCGTCGCACCACGCGCCGAGCGCGTGAACGCGATCATCGGTCTTTACGAACCTAAAGGCGGGCGTTTCGACGGCGTATTCGGCGAGCTTGCGTCTTTGCACAGCCGGTACTCCGAACTGATACGTCGAGATGCCGACGTGGCGCTCGGATTCGCTTCCCGCAAAGAAGCGATCGAAAAAAGCGCGGCGCCCGCAGCATCGGCGAAAACCGTTTCAAAGGCGGCGATCCGATTTCTCGAAGCGCAAACCGTGGACGGCGAGAGTCCGACGCCGCAAAGAATCGACGCGCCGATGCGGGGTCTCGCCAATGCGCTCGGCATAAGACCCGAAGCCGCCGGCATGGCCCAATCGTCCAACGAAGCCGCCTTATGGCTGGTCGATCAACGCAACTGGCGCCAAAAAATCGACGCGACTTTCGGGACCGACGCCGCCGGGCGGATTTCGCAGGAGGTCGCCGACGGTATCGTCGCGCGCGCGCGCGCGTATTTGGAGGCGCGCGAGCTGCTCGTGTCGGGGCTCGATCTCGCGCTCGATCTTTACGCCGATCCGACATCCCTGCTGCGCGCGCAACCGAACAGCCGAGACTTGGTCGCCAATCCCGGCGCGCGCGCGGCCGTCGAAGAACGCAATCGGTTGCGCCGGCAGTTGGCACCTTTCATCGGCACGCTGGTCCAAGGCGAGCATCTCGTCATCGCTCTCAGTCTACCGCCCGAAGCGGGCGCGCGCGCGTCGACGATCATCGACGGATTGAAGAGCCGCATGACGGTCACGATCGCGGATTTCGGCGACCGACAACGCACGGGCCAGCAGCGCGCAGAAGCCGCCAAAGCGGCTGGCGAAGATCTGGCGCGTTGGCTGGTCACGGGGCTTCGCAACGATACCAACGGCGATAACGATGCGCGCGATCAAGCCGCCGCGATCCGCGCGCTTGATTCGCGCTTGCGATCCGCAGCGGTCCGGGCCACGCAAGCCCCATCTCTGCCCGGCGACACCTGGCTGATCAATCGCTTGAAAGAGCGCGACCGTTTCCGCTTCGGCTTCGGGCGCGGCCCGACCGTCGGTCCGGCGATGGAGGAAGCGGAACGGGCTTGGCAGACGGCGATCGGATCGGCGGGTATCGGCCTTGAAGACGGACGATCCGACGACGGGCTGGTCCAGTACATCGAAGCGTTCTTGCGCAAACGCGACGGAGCGGAAGGCCGGGCGCGGAACAAAGGGTTGCCGCCCGAAGCTTGGCCGCTGCTCGACGCGATCGGCGATTTCGCCACCAAGGTCGCCTTCTTGGCCGACAACGACAGCGTCTTCGCGGGCGGCGCGACCCAAAGTGCCACCGTCACGCGTTACATCGCGGCCCTGCAGGCGGTCGCCAACCAGCTGACCGTCCAAGTCGACGAAATCCGGCGCCGCCAGACCCATCGCGACCGGCATCCCGGCGCGGCGGCGCGCCAAGCGGCTGCCCATGTGCTCGCCGTGTCGCCCGAGCGTGCGGTGGCGGGGCTTCTGTCCAACCTCGAAGGGCTGAGCCCGGCGCAAAGCCTCGAACTCCGGACCATCGAAGCGGCCTTGACGGAGCTGAAGCTTTCGCCCGCCTTGACCGTCGATGCCGCGACCAAGGCCAAAATTGCGGCCGACGAGCCCGTCAAGCCGAGCGAGAGCAAGCGCGATCAACTGCGTGCGCTGGACGCGCGGCTCGCCCTCGCGAGCGCGGCCGTCGCGCGCGGCCAGGTTTTTGACCGCGCGCTTGCCGATGCCGCCGCCGATTCCGCGCTTGACGCGAATCTGACCTACACGGCATTCGCGGACGCCGTCGCCGCGCGCGCGAAGCGTCCCGCCCTCCCGGGATTGCCTTTGACGCCGGAAGCGGCCGCCGCAGCCGACGCGATCGAGAGATTCCTCGGCGATCTGCGAACCGACGACGCTTTCAAATCGGGCGATAAACCGCGTGCCGACTGGGAGGCGGCCATCCGCAAACGTTTGCCCGAAGCAGTAACCGCCGTTGCCGCCGTTCTGGCGGCGGCGACAAAGGAGGCCGCCGATTTCAAGGCGAAAGCAGACGCCGCGACGGCGGCCGAGACACTGGCCAAGCGAGCGGCAAATCTGCGCGCCGAGCTCAAAGCCAAGAACGCGGCCTACGCGGTCGTGACCCCCGAGCGTCCGGCGCTCGTCCAGATCTACGAAAGCGCCCAGAAGCAAACGCCCCCGGCCGACGCTTGGGCCGCCTTGAAGGCGGAGTTGCGCCGCCGCGCCGGGCTGGGCGCCGCGGATGCGCGCGCGCACTG
>VYME01000179.1_pt1 | contig 28090 bp, 28 predicted proteins | sample 5115281 | NCBI WGS metagenome assembly VYME01 (sample SAMN12291780, study PRJNA351875) | freshwater metagenome | isolation source: freshwater lake | place: USA: Michigan, Wintergreen Lake | collected 2013-08-08
GAGGCGCTCCGCTGGCCGCACGGACCGTTCGAGATACCCGTGGGCGTCCGCGCGATGTGGGATGCGCGCGCCTCCGGCGCCGCAGCCCAGGCGGAGTGGCAGGCGCTCGTCGATGTCTGGCGCGCGCGGCATCCGGAGGACGCCGCCGAGTTGTCCCTCAGGATGCGTCGCGAAGGCTCCGCGGACATCGCCATGCCGGGCCGGCGCACGATCGAGGCGTCACCGGATCACCTGGTCCCCACCGGGCGCCGGAGAGGTCACGGGCCCGTCCGGGACGACCATCGCGGCGCCATGCGCCGGCACGACGCCGGACTTCGGTCCGCCGGTGGCCCCGAGGTGGGCATCGCCGCCTCCGCGAGCATCGCGTAACCTCCCGCCCTTCCCGCAACGAGCACGCGCCCATGGCCCTCATCTCCCTGCGACAGCTCCTCGACCACGCCGCCGAGCACGATTACGGCCTGCCCGCCTTCAACGTCAACAACATGGAGCAGATCCACGCGATCATGCAGGCGGCCGATGCGTGCGACAGCCCGGTGATCCTCCAGGCGTCGGCCGGTGCCAGGAAGTACGCAGGCGAGCCGTTCCTCCGCCACATGGTCGAGGCGGCCATCGAGATGTACCCGCACATCCCAGTGTGCATGCACCAGGACCACGGCGCCTCGCCGGCGGTGTGTCTGCAGTCGATCCGCAGCGGCTTCTCGAGCGTGATGATGGACGGCTCGCTGAAAGAGGACATGAAGACTCCGGCGAGCTACGACTACAACGTGGACATCACGCGCCGCGTCGTCGAGATGGCGCACTCGGTCGGTGTGTCGGTCGAGGGGGAACTCGGTTGCCTCGGTTCGCTGGAGACCGGCACGGCGGGCGAGGAGGACGGTGTCGGCGCGGAAGGTGTGCTCGACCACGCGCAACTGCTGACGGATCCCGCGCAGGCGGTGGACTTCGTCGCGCGGACCGGCGTCGATGCGCTGGCCATCGCCATCGGTACGAGCCATGGCGCGTACAAGTTCTCGCGCAAGCCCACCGGCGACATCCTCGCGATCGGCCGCATCCGCGAGATCCACGAGCGGCTGCCCGACACGCACCTCGTCATGCACGGTTCGTCGTCCGTCCCGCAGGAATGGCTCACCGTGATCCGGAAATACGGCGGCGACATCAAGGAGACCTATGGCGTCCCGGTCGAGGAGATCTGCGAAGGCATCCGGCACGGCGTGCGCAAGGTCAACATCGACACCGACATCCGCCTCGCGATGACGGGCGCGATGCGCAAGGCGATGGCCGAGAAGCCCGAGGAGTTCGATCCGCGCGCCTTCTTCAAGGCGGCGGTCGCCGCGGCCCGCGACATCTGCAAGGCGCGCTTCGAGAGCTTCGGCTGCGCCGGACAGGCAGCGAAGATCGATCCACTCCCGCTCGAGAAGATGGTGCAGCGCTACAGGACGCACTGAGCGTCGCCTAGGGAGCCTCTGCATAGCCTGCGCGGATCGCGTTGCTGTCGGAATCGATCGGTGGCAAGGCGCGAGGTGCAGTCGATATCGAGATATCGACAAGCCGAGCAACACCGCCAGCGTTCGATTCCGGCGCAACCCTTCGGGACGGGGCCTTCCGGGCGGCTGACATTGTCGGCACAGTCCTTGTGTGCAACGAGCACACGGCGGCCTGGTCCTTCGCCTCATCCGCCCGGAACTGGACGCCGCGTCCGGGCGCGAGGAGACTCGGGGCCGACCGGCGGCGCATGGTGCGCGCCGGATCGAGAGACCCCCGCCCCCACGCCCGGACGACGCCCATGGCCCTCCACTTCCTCCCCGCCCACCGACTCGCGCGCCTGGTGCGCGACGGCAAGATCGGCTGTCTCGAACTGCTGGACCTCCACCTCGCCCGCGTGGCGCGCCATGACCCGGTCGTGAACGCCGTGGTGGTGCGCGACATCGAGCGCGCGCGGAAGGACGCCAAGGCGGCGGACCGCATGCTGCGCAAGGGAGAGTTGCGCGGTCCGCTGCACGGCGTGCCGATCACCGTGAAAGAATCCTTCGATGTCGCCGGCCTGCCCACCACGTGGGGCCGCACCGACTTCGCGAAGAACATCGCCGACGAGGACGCCGAAGCCGTGAAGCGTCTGCGCGCGGCGGGGGCTGTGGTGTTCGGCAAGACCAACGTCCCCACCAACCTCGCCGACTGGCAGACGTTCAACGCGATCCACGGGACGACCCACAACCCCTGGGATCCGACCCGTGTGCCAGGCGGCTCCTCGGGCGGCGCTGCCGCAGCCCTCGCCGCCGGCATGACGGCTCTCGAGACCGGCAGCGACATCGGCGGCTCGATCCGCAATCCCGCGCACTACTGCGGCGTCTACGGCCACAAGCCCACGTTCGGCATCTGCTCCACGCGCGGTCAGGCACTGCCCGGCTTCGACGTGCCGCAGGACATCTCCGTGATCGGCCCGCTGGCCCGCAGCGCCCGCGATCTCGAGATCGCCCTCGGGCTGCTCGCCGGACCGGATCCCGTGGACCATGTCGGCTGGAAGTTCAGCCTGCCGAAGGCCACGCGCACGGACATCCGCGAGTTCCGCGTCGCGGTCATGCTCGACGCCACCGTGGCCCCCGTGGACCGCGAGGTGTCGGATGCCATCCAGGCCGTTGCCCGCTCGCTCGCTCGAGCCGGCGCCAAGGTGAGCTAACGCGCGCGCCCGGCTATCGATCCGCTCGAATCCCACCGCACGTTCATCCGGCTGCTGCGCGGTGCCACGTGCGGCGCGATGACGGATGCCATGTTCGCCGGCCAGGTGGAACGCGCCGCGCGGGTATCCCCCGGTGACGACGACTACGAAGCATGGATGCTGCGCGCGAACACGATGACCCACCGCGAATGGCATCACTGGGACGAGCAGAGACTCCGCCTGCGCCGGGCGTGGGCCGACTTCTTCAAGGAGTGGGACGTCCTGCTCTGCCCGGCCGGCGCGAGTGCGGCCTTCCACCACGACCAGAAGGGCGAGCGCTGGGAACGCATGATCCCGGTGAACGGCAAGCCGCAACCCAGCACGACGCAGATGTTCTGGGCCGGCCTGCCCGGCGTGGCGAACCTGCCGGCGACGGTGGCACCCGCAGGCCTCACACCCGGCGGTCTGCCCGTGGGCGTGCAGATCATCGGGCCGCAGTACGGCGACCTCACGTGCATCGCCCTGGCGAAGATCCTGGAGAAGGTGCACGGCGGATTCGTGGCGCCGCCCGGATACGAATGACGGCAGAGCCACGCTGGGCGCGGTGCGGGTCGGGCTGCCGCGCGACGGCCTTGGTTGCGGCCCCCTGCCTTGCCTGCCCCACGTCGATCGATCCGCGCTCCCCGTCGCGCATGGGCCGCCCCGCGTCGGGCTGAAACCCGACGCACGCAAACGCTCCAGGAAGCCTGCCTCTGCCAGGGAGCCTCTGCACACCCTGGCGGGCCTCGACTTCGCGATCCCGCGCCTGTTTGCTCTGCATCAAGCCCCCGCACGGTGAACGTCCCACACTTGGCGGCGAGGCATCCGGGAGCCATCGATCCCGCGGCGCGGCGCTTGCCGACGCCCACCTCGCAACCAACCATCCGGGGGACCGAACAATGAAATCTTCGACGACCGCTCACCATGCTGGTGTCGTGTTGGCGCTGGTGCTGGGCTCGCTGAGCCTGCCTGCTGCCGCCGACCTGGTGTTCACCGACTTCAGCAGCGTCAGCGGACTGAATCTTGTCGGCAACGCCGCCCAGGCGGGAACGGCCTTGCGCCTGACGCCCTCCGTGGTCGGCCAGACCGGTGCAGCCTGGTACAGCTCTCAGGTGAAGGTGGATGCCGGCTTCACGACGGACTTCACATTCCGGATCAGCGATCTCCAGAACACGGGTTCCGACGGGTTCACGTTCGCAGTGCAGAACACGAGCGGGACGGCCATCGGCATCGGCGGAGGGGATGTCGGCTACGGCGGCATCGGCAACAGCATCGCGGTCAAGTTCGACACCCATGTGAACGGCTTCGAGCCACCGGCGCCGTTCGTGAGCGTGCAGGCAGGCGGCAATGCGCTCGCGTCGGGCGCACTCGCGTCGACCTCGAGCATCCCGAACATCAAGGACGCGGCCATTCATACGGCGCGGATCGCCTATGTCCCAGGAACCCTGACCGTCTTCATCGACAACATGATCACCCCGGTGCTCAACGTATCGATGCTGATGAACTCGTTGATCACGCTGAACGACGGGCAGGGCTACGTCGGCTTCACGGCCGCGACCGGCGGCGGGTTCGAGAATCACGACATCCTGTCGTGGAAGCTCACGTCGGTACCGGAACCAGGCACGCTCGCGCTTCTGGGCATCGTGGCCATCGTTGGTGCGCGGCGGTCCTGGATGAACGCTCCGAGCGGTCGATGACGGCGCCAGCGTGACGGCAGCCGATTCCGCGACTATGCGGGTGTAGGCGACGGGCTTCGGCCCGACGTCTGTCGTTCCGGAATCACGGCGTCGGCCGTGCGGCGCGCCGCGTCGAACGGAAGCCAGACGCACGAGAACCTTCGGCTTCGGCAGCCCGTCGTGCCACACGCGAGGTCCCCCATGACTTTTCCGCATGGACCCGCGCGGATTCGTCGTTTGTGGCACCGCCCCTCTCCCCTCAGCATGCCGGTTGGCCGGAGAGTCCCGGCATGCGATGGAGAACCCGCGTGACGTGTGCTGCCGACTTCCGTTGCCCCGAGAGCCCGGGTCAACAGGCCTACACCGTCGCGACCGGCGTCACCGGTGAACCGACGGCACCGGGCAATCGCAGCGGCGGCGCCGTCAGCAGGAAGCGCGTGCGCTTGTTCGCGCGGAGCCATTCACCGAGATCCTTCAGCCACCAGATCTCGCCCAGCGGGATCCCGAGCTTGAAGAGGCAGTGCTGATGCAGCGGCAGATGCGGTGTGGCACCCGGAAGATCGCGCGGCGGATAGAACTCGACCGCGTAGTTGTCCGCGCAGATCGCGGCGATGCCGCTGTCGGTGATCCACTGCAGCAGGCGGTCGTCGCGGCCGTCGAGGCCCATCCCCGCGGCGTTGAGCTTTGCCATGTCGGGGTCGCGATTCATCTCCATGATCGCGTCGGAGAAGCCGGTGCGCATCACGAGCAGGTCACCCTTCTCGATCTCGACGCGATCCTTCTCGATCACCATCTGCACGTCGTCGTACGACAGCGCCCGGCGCGTGCGCCCGAAGTGCGCGTGGAAGTCGAGCATCACGCCGCGGCCCTGGATCGGCTTCTCGGCGAAGTTCGCGATCGACAGCTTCAGCGCGCCCATGTGCTCGCCGCACTCCTCCTCGTGGTCCGCGTGGTGGATGACCGGACCGACGATGTGCTCGTGACCGCGCCAGCCGTTGTAGTAGACGATCTCCGGCACGCCGTCGGCGTCGGCGTCGAACAGCGCGCCCACGTGCGCGAACGAGTCCCACTGCGTCGAGTACTGCAGCGTGAGCAGCACCTGGTCGTCGCACACGACGTCGGTGCTGTGCCCGTTCTCCTTGTAGAGCGGGAAGTTCATGTTGGGCTTGCCCATCCGCTGCGTCGGCGCGAGCTTCGGCGGATGGCGACGCGGGTTCAGCTTGTTGCCGCCCGGGTAGTCCAGCGGCAGCGAGAGCCCGAAGGCGATGCCCTCGCGCACCTCGGCAACGCCCTGCCGAACCTTCTCGGGCGTGAGCAGGTTCAGGCGTCCCATCTCGTCGTCCGGCCCGAAGTCGCCCCAATTGGCGCCCTCCGGACGCTGCTTCCAGCGTGGATTCATCGCGTCACTCCCCCTCGTTGTCGCAGGGCCGCGGCGGCGTGTCGCCGTCGTGCACCTGTCGTTGTGGACATCGTCGGATTCTACGCATGCACTGGCCGATCCCCCTCGCCGTCGCTACAGTACGCGCCGGCTCAACCCCGCCTCCGGAGAACACCATGAACGCCCCCCAGTCCCGCGCCGCCTTCCAGTGGGCCGACCCGCTGCTGCTCGACGACCAGCTGACGGAGGAGGAGCGCATGATCCGCGACAGCGCGCGCGCCTACTGCCAGGAGAAGCTGATGCCGCGCGTGCTCGAGGCCAACCGGCACGAGACGTTCGACCGCGAGATCCTGAACGAGATGGGCGCGCTCGGCTTCCTCGGACCGACCATCGACGGCTACGGCTGCGCGGGCGTGAACCACGTGGCCTACGGACTCATCACCCGCGAGATCGAGAACGTCGACTCCGGCTACCGCTCGTGCATGAGCGTGCAGTCGTCTCTCGTGATGTATCCGATCCACGCGTTCGGCAGCGAGGCCCAGCGGCAGAAGTACCTGCCGGGGATGGCGAAGGGCGAGATCGTCGGCTGCTTCGGACTCACCGAACCCGATCACGGCTCCGACCCGGGCAGCATGGTCACGCGCGCACGCAAGGTCGACGGCGGCTATCGCATCAGCGGCGCGAAGATGTGGATCACGAACTCGCCCATCGCCGACGTGGCCGTCGTGTGGGCGAAGGACGACACCGACGTGATCCGCGGCTTCCTCGTCGACCGCGGCGCGAAGGGCTTCTCGACGCCGAAGATCGAGGGCAAGTTCAGCCTGCGCGCCTCCATCACCGGCGAAATCGTCCTGGACGATGTCTTCGTGACCGACGACGCCATCCTGCCCGGCGTGAAGGGCCTGAAGGGGCCGTTCTCGTGCCTCAACAAGGCGCGCTACGGGATCGCCTGGGGCGCCATGGGCGCCGCGGAATTCTGCTGGCACGCCGCCCGCGAATACACGATGGATCGCAAGCAGTTCGGCCGCCCGCTCGCCGCGAACCAGCTGATCCAGTGGAAGCTCGCGAACATGCAGACCGAGATCTCGCTGGGCCTGCAGGCCGCGCTGCGCGTGGGGCGCCTGATCGACGAGGACCGCGCCGCCCCCGAGATGATCTCGATCATCAAGCGCAACAACTGCGGCAAGGCCCTCGACATCGCCCGCGTCGCCCGCGACATGCACGGCGGCAACGGCATCTCGGACGAGTACCACGTCGTGCGTCACATGATGAACCTCGAAGCGGTGAACACGTACGAAGGCACCCACGATGTCCACGCGCTGATCCTCGGTCGGGCGATGACGGGGATACAGGCGTTCACGGGCTGAGGCGACTTCAGGGGCTAGGGGCTAGGAAGAAAAGGCAGGGGCTAGGGACTAGGGTCTAGGGAAAACCAGTGGGTAGGTCACCGCCCGGCCCGTGACTGCGGTCCCATCCATCCGTCGCCGCGGTCGCGAACCACTGGTGCTCCCTAGCCCCTAGCCCCTCCAGCCACCCTCCCGAGCCCCCATTCCCACTCCCTTCAATCAAACCACGGCCCCTACCCCCCAAAACGACCCATGCCCGCCCTCTCCCACATCCGCGTCCTCGATCTCTCGAGGGTGCTCGCCGGCCCCTGGTGCGGCCAGATCCTCGCCGACCTCGGTGCCGAGGTCATCAAGGTCGAACGTCCCGGCGCGGGGGACGACACCCGCACGTGGGGACCGCCCTGGATGAAGGACGCCGAGGGCCGCGACACCACCGAGGCTGCGTATTTCATGGCGGCCAACCGCGGCAAGAAATCCGTGACGGTCGACATCGCCAGGCCCGAGGGTCAGGCCGTGATCCGTGCGCTCGCCGCGCAATCGGACATCCTGCTGGAGAACTACAAGGTGGGCGGGCTCGAGCAGTACGGGCTCGACTATGCGTCGCTGCGCGAGGTGAACCCGCGCCTCATCTACTGCTCGGTCACGGGCTTCGGGCAGACCGGTCCGTACGCCAGCCGCGCGGGCTACGACTTCATCATCCAGGGCATCGGCGGTCTCATGAGCATCACGGGCGAGCGCGACGATCTCCCCGGAGGCGGCCCGCAAAAGGTCGGGGTCGCGGTCTCGGATCTGATGACCGGCATGTACTCGAGCGTCGCGGTGCTCGCCGCCCTCGCGCGGCGCGAGGTGAGCGGCGTGGGCCAGCACATCGACATGGCGCTGCTCGACACGCAGGTCGCGATGACGGCCAACATGTCGATGAACTACTTCGCGACCGGCAAGCCGCCGAAGCGCGCCGGCAACGCCCACCAGAACATCGTCCCGTACCAGACGTTCGCGGCAGCGGACGGGTACGTGATCATCGCTGTGGGCAACGACAGCCAGTACGCGAAGCTGTGCGACGTGGCGGGTCGACCCGACCTCGCGAAGGATCCTCGCTTCGCGACGAACCCGGCGCGGGTGAAGCACCGCGAGATCCTCGTGCCGCTCCTCGAGGAGATCTTCGCCGCGAAGCCGCAGCGCTTCTGGGCCGACGGGCTGGAAGCCGCGGGCGTGCCGTGCGGTGCGATCAACGACCTCGGGCAGACGTACGCCGATCCCCAGGTGCAGCATCGCGGCATGCGCGTGGAACTGCCGCATCCGACCGCCGGCACGGTCCCGCTCGTCGGCAGCCCGATGAAGTTCTCCGAGAGCCCCGTGGAATACCGCTCCGCGCCACCGCTGCTCGGCCAGCACACGGACGAGGTGCTGCGCGACGTGCTCGGCATGGACGACACCGCCATCGCGCAACTCCGCGCCGCGAAGGCCGTGTGAAGCTGCCGGCCGTGGGATCACCGCGGCTCTCGCGGCCGTGGATCGCCGTGCTGGTGGTGTACGGGCTCTGGCTCGCGTGGTCGTACGTGGTGCTGCTGCGGTCGAACCCGGTGTACGTGTGGCACTTCGCGCTCTATGCGTTCGTCGCCCTGCTGCATTTCCGCCCCCAGTGGATACGCCCGCGCCGGGGCACGCCGAAGCGCATCCACTTCGGCCTGGTGACAGTGCTGTGGATCTCGCTCGTCGCGCGTCCGCTCGCCTCTCTGGGGCGGGGCGATCTCCATCCCGATCTGGTCGTGAACGCCGCGCTCTGGCTGGGGGGCAGCATCGCGCTCGCCGCCGCGTGGCTCTGGTTGATCGTGCGCTGGCGCTGGAAACCACTGCCGCTCTTCATGATCGCCGGGATGCTGGCGTTCGCCGAACCCGGGTTCGTGGTGCTCCGCGCCGTGCAGGCGGGCGCCTGGACGGGCCTCTTCGTGCTGCTGCCCGTCCTGCACGCGACGCATGCGTGCCTCGTGGCGCCCGTGGCGAATGCCTATCGGGACGCGCTCGGGACGGAGGCGTCACCGCTCGATCGCGCCGGCATCGCTGCGGCGATCGGGGTGCCGGTCCTGGCTTACGTCGCGGGCAGCGTCCTGTGGTTCGAGGTGGCGCGCTTCGCGCTGAAGACGGCGGTGTCGTAGACCGGGCGCTCAGTCCTTCACGCCCTCCGTCCCCGTCACCGCGATCATCGTCGCCTGCATCAGGCTCACGACCTTCTCGCCGGTCGACGACCGGGCGATGACCTCGCCCGACACCACCGTGATCTGACGGCCCGGGCGGATCACGCGCCCTCTCGCGACGAACGTGTCGCCGGCGGCGGGCGCGAGGAAGTTGCTCTTGAATTCGATCGTCAGCACGCCGGCACCGGGCGGCATCAGCGTGAGCGCCGCGAAGCCGCAGGCGCTGTCGACGATCGTCGTCACCACACCCGCGTGCACGAAGCCGTGCTGCTGGCAGAGATCCGGGCGGAACGGCAGCACGATGTCGACCTCGCCCGGCGCCACGTGGGTGAGCGTCGCGCCGATCGTGGTCATGATCGTCTGCCGCGCGAAGCTGTCCGTCACGCGCGCCCGGAACTGCGGGTCCCTCGCTCCCATCGGCTTCGAGGCCGCCATCAGCCGCAACTCCTGACGAACTTGGCCTGGTCGCTGGCCGCCGCCATCAGCAGCCCGAGATCATTGCCGGCGAGGACGAAGCGGACGCCGCGGGCGACGTAGGGCTCGAGCTGCGCCTTGCCGTAGATCCCGCCGAGGCCCGCCGACTTGCCGTGCCTCCGGCAAGCTGCCACCACGGCGTCGATGGCCTCGGCCACCTTCGGATTGCCCAGTTCGCCGGGGATGCCCATCTCGACGCAGAGATCGTTCGTGCCGATCAGGAGGACGTCGACGCCGGGCACCGCAGCGATGGCGTCGGCGTTCGCGATCGCTGTCGGGGTCTCGAGCATCACGACCACGAGGGTCGCGTCGTTCATCGCGCTCATGGCCTCCTTCGCCGGCATCGCGCCGAAGCCGAACTGCGGGTAGCCGCCGGCGATCGATCGATGGCCGAGCGGCGCGAACCGCAGGGCGTCGACGATGGTCCGCGCGTCGTCGGGCGTGTCGACGTGCGGCATCACGATGCCGAGCGCGCCGCCATCGAGGCATCGCGTCGCGAGGCGGAGATCCATCTGCGGCACGCGAACGATGGGCGCGATGCCGGCATCGAGCGCGGCGACCGAGATCTGGTACGTGGTCTCCAGAGAGAGCGGGCCGTGTTCCATGTCGATGAAGAGGTAGTCGAAGCCCGCGGTCTTCATGATCTTCGCGATCTCGACGCCACGCACGCAACGCACGCCCACGCCCACCGACAACCCACCTGACACCAGCGCCTGCTTGCTTGGATTCACGATACTCATCTGATCCTCCTCCCCTGTTGGAATGGTGTCACGGTGCGGGTCCGCCGAGAGACCGTCGGCGGCGGACATCGCAACACGTGCGGACGGGATGGTAGACCTTGGCGGTGGGCGCGGGCAGCGACAGGTCCAGTCGCGTGCCCGTCGCGATGACCGATCGCCCGGCAGGTCGGTCTTCCGTCCGACCTGCGTTCCGCTACGCCACGGTCGGCGCGTCCCCCGCGACCGTGGCCCGCACGAGGTGCCGTGCCTGGTACGCATCGAAGGGCCGACCGCGATGCACGGTGCAGCGGTTGTCCCACATGAGCAGATCGTTCGGCTGCCATCGGTGGGTGTAGACGAATCGCGGCTGCGTCGCGAACGCCATCAACTCGTCGATGAGACCACGCGCGTCGGCGTCCGGCATCCCGACGATCCCCGACGCGTGCGAACCGAGATACAGGCTCTTCGCGCCGGTGACCGGATGACTACGCACCACCACCTGCCGCACGGGTGGCAAGGCCTCGCGCTCGCGGTCGGTCATCAGCGTGGGGTCGACCTGACCGCGGGAATGCGCGTAGTCGTGGATGGCGACGAGCCCGTCGATGCGCCGCTGCATCGGCCCGGGCAAGGCGTCCCACGCCGCGCGCATGTTGACGTACTCGGTCTCGCCACCCTCGGGCGGGACGACCCGGCCGGAGAGGATGGAAGCGAGCGCGGGGATGCGCTTGAACGACGAATCGCTGTGCCACAACCGGTTGGCCTTCGTGTTGAGCGCCTGGCGATGCGTCTCGGGCAGGATGCTGCCGTCGTCCGCGATGTTCGTCAGGATGACGACGTCGGTCCCCTCGCCGACCGTGCCGGGCTTGGTCTTCTCGAGCGGACCGAACCGGCGCGCGAACGCGGCCTGCTGTTCGTTCGTGATCGGCTGGTTGCGCAGGACGAAGAGCGCGTGCTGCTCGAAGGCGTCGCGCAGTTGCGCGAACGTCGCGTCGTCGATGCCATTCACCACCGACACACCGCGCACTTCGACGCCGATCAACGGATGCAGCGGAACGAGTTCCAGCATGTGGCTCCCCCAGGACTCGGTGGCGCCCGATCATCGTCGGGAGTGCCGGGATGGTAGGGGCCCGTGCAGGCACCCGCAATACGACGCGACGCCGGGGCAGGATCGGACGCGCCGGGCTGAAGCCCGGTCTACGCCGTCGGCGGATGAATGAGCTGCAGTTCCGCCCACCTCACCTCGGGCGCGAGAAAAGGCGGTCCACTCGCCGCATTCCATACCGACGACCGCTCCTCGTCGACGGCATCGGGATCCCACCCGACATGGGTCCAGCCGTCATCGACTGTCGCGACGATGGCATCGAACATCGTCGCCGAGCCCGGCACGACATCGAACGTCAGCTCCCACCATCCGTCGACCTTCGGGTAGCGCACCGGCACGTTGGCCGCGACGGGCTTCCAGGGCGCGAGCACCTCCGCGAGGGAACGTGCGATCGACGCGACACCTTCCGCATCGACCTCGACGAACACGCGCAGGAAGAGCTGCATCCGCTCAGGGCGCCATCTCGTCGTCGCGATGGGCCGCCAGCCATCCGCCGAGCCGTTGCGCGATCTTCGGCATGTCGACCTCGGCGCGCGGGATGCCGTAGACCGTCTGCGGAAAATCGAGCGGCTTCTGTAGGGACCAGATCCGGTCGTGCTCACCCGGCGGGAGGACCTCGCAGGGATCGCCGACGGCCACCCAGCCGATCGGCACCGTGGCGCCTGCCGGGACGCGCGTGCGCAGGTGCACGACCGCGTTGATCCGCACTTCGGCACCGGCACCGAGATGCGCGGCGTGGAACACCGATGCGCCGGTCGCGATGAACACGCCCGACTCGACGGTGCAACCCGCGACATGCGTGTTCGGCCCCACCACGCAGTGATCCCCGATCGCGAGGTCGTGCAGCGGCGTGCTCCGCAGCACGGCGTTCTCCAGCACGACAGTACCGCTGCCGATGCGGATCGCGCCGCCCTCCGCGATCACCTGCGCACCCCACGCGATGCGCGCGCCGGGACCGATCGTGACGTTGCCGCACACCACGGCGTTGGGGGCGATCCAGGCATCGGGATCGATGCTCGGCGCGTGACCGGCGTGGGTGAGGATCATGGCGGGGCTCCCGGGATGCGGCGGACGACCGGACGTCGTCCCGACAAGCGCGAACATAGCTCGAATCGCGCGCAACACCGAAGCCCGGAGCGGGCGTCCACGGTCGATCCTGGCGGATCAGGCGCGGGTGGTCGGTCCCTCGCCACCGCCCGCTGCCCAGCCGAGCCCATAGCCGGGATCGCGGGGCCCGAAGAGGAAATGCAGCACCCGTCGCCGCCCTGGCGCCAGCGCGCGCGACGACGCGTGCAGGATCAGCGGGCGCATCACCAGCACCCCGCCGCGCCCGACCAGGCAGTCGACCTCACCGACTTCGTTTCGCAGGCGTTCGCTGCCCGACGCATCCAGGCGTCCATGCCGATGCGAACCGGGCACGACGCGCAGCGGACCATTGGCGGCGCCGCAGTCATCCAGATGCAGGCGCACGGCCACCATGCGATCGAGCAGGCCGGCAGGGGCGATCACGAAGTCGGTGCCCTCCTTGCGGGACCACGCCCCGAGGTCGGGGTGTGCGACGCGCTCGCGCACGGGCACCGCGAGATCCTGGTGCATGGTCACGAGCCAGTTGCGATCGTCGGACTTGTCGAAGAGCGTGCATTGGACCGGCTGGGGCGCGTCGGCCAGCAGCCCGGCGAGAGAAGGATGCACCGGGAACGTCGTCGCAAGGTCCCGGCACCAGCGGGCGTCGAGCATGCGTCTCGATCCGGCACCATCCACTGCCGTCGCGGCCAGCGCCGCGTCGATGGCGTCCAGTGCGCCCGGACGGATCACGTCGGCCATGATCACGTGGCCGTCGCGGACGAATGCTTCGGCGACATCAGTCACCGCCTCCTCCTCCGCATCCACCGCTGCAGCCGGCCGAGTCTCCGCCGCCGAACCACGATCCCCCCGAATCGCCGAAGGTGTCGGATCCGATGAGATTGCCGCCGGACCCGCAGTTCGACAGCGCGTTGGTGCATTGCGTCCCGCCGCTCGCGGTGGACGGCCGGTTCGAACAGTCGAGCGAGTACACGAAGCCGTTCTCGATCCCGAGCTTGCCGTCGATGGCGAAGAGGAGCGGCAGCCGCGTCGGATTCCGCGGATCGATGTTTTCCTCGAGGCACGAGAACCACCACACGCGCCGCAACCCGGCGTCATCCTCGCGACTGCCGCCGCGCACGACCGCTGGCGTGTGGTGCAGGAAGCCGCCGAAGGCGCTGCGACAGAATCGCTCGTAGTTCCGCGTGTAGAGGATGAACTCGTGCCAGAGATCGTCGACCACCTGGGACGGCATCGCCACGCGCTTGCAACCGCCGCGCAGGTACGCGAGGAAGAAATGCCGCAACGCGCGGGCCACGAGTTGCTGTTCCTTCACGGACAACCCCGGGCGCCGCGCGAGCAGCTTGTCGAAGAGCCCCGCAGGAAACATGAACCGACGCACGAAATCCGCCCGCGCCGCGCGGCGCCACTTCACGAAGGCGTACGCGAACGCGGCAGCGAGACAGGCGCAGAGCAGGGCGAGCAGTTCCATGGCGCGGGGTCCCGGGCGGTGGGCGCGATGCCGACGGCGCGAGCGTAGCCTGCCCGGCCGACCGCGCAAACCCAGCCGGGCGGCCGACGTCGTCGCCCTCTGGCCGGAATAACGAAAAGACCCCTGCCCGCAACGGACAGGGGTCTTCGGGACTTCGGGAACCGCGGCTGCGGCCTACAGCGCGACGTCGGCGTTCGCCGGCGCGAGATCGAGGGTCTGCTCACCCTTGTCGGTGCTCACCTGCACCTTGACCTTGTCGAGGCCGGGCAGGCCTTCGGTCAGGCGGATCTTCACGGAATCGATGCGACCCGACGCCGCACCGGGGCAGCTGAAGCGGTACATCGCCTGGATGTTCCCTTCGCCCTTCGTCGGCTTGCCCTGGGTGTCCACGGCAAAGGCGTTGGCGCTCTGCACCACGCACTTCGCCTTGTCCGGGAAGATGAAGAGCTTGTCGGCGGCCTTGATGCGAGACAGCACCTCTTCCTGCGTGAAGTCCTGCTTCTCCTTCGTGGTGGAGTCGGACCGCGTCATCGGCAGGCGCAGTTGCAGGCTGACGTCCGTGCCGGACACGTCGAGCGTCAGGCGGCCGCTCAAGTATTGCGCGGTGGCCGAACCGTCGGCACCGGCCAGCGGGACATACGAGAGAGTGGCGGACAGGGTTGCGAACAGGGCCGCGACGGCCGAGGGGCGCAGGTGCATCACGTTCGAGCTCCGGAGACATTTGAGACGGCCGGAGTCTAGCGCAACCGCGCGCTCTGCTGAGCCGGGGAAAAGCTCCCGTCTGCGATCGGCGGATGCACGACAATGCGCCCTGGTCCCGAGCCCATCGTCCCCGCCATGCCTGCCATGTCCACCGCGCTGTTCCAGCGCCTCGCATTCGCCCTCTGCCTCGTCGCGACGGCGGCGCCCTGCCTCGCCGCACCGCGGATGAGCGAGAACGCCTTCCTGCAGATCGCCAACGAGCCCCGCGGGGGCGACCTCGACGAGATCCGGCGCCGGGGATTCCTCCGCGTGCTCGTCGTACCCAACAAGACCCATTTCCTCGTGGACCGCGGCCGCGAGTTCGGCGTCTCGCACGACATGGTGAAGGAGTTCGAGAAGGTGCTGAACGCCGGCGCGGGGAAACGACCGGCGAGGCCGCTGCAGGTGGTCTTCGTCCCGGTCCACCGCGACGAGATCTTCCAGCGCCTGCACCAGAAGCGCGGCGACATCGCCGTGGCGAACCTCACGCAGACGCCGGAGCGCGAGCGGCTCGCGGACTTCTCGGTCCCGTTCATCGACGACGTCCGCGAGATCGTCGCCTCCGGCCCCACCGCACCGGCGATCTCCCGCGTGGAGGACCTCGCAGGCCGCACCGTCTTCCTGCGGACGTCCTCGAGCTTCCACGCGCACCTCGTCCGCCTGAACGACGAGTTCGCGGGCCGGGGTCTCGCTCCGATCCACCTGCGCGCCGCGGCCGAACATCTCGAAGCGGAGGACCTGCTCGAGATGCTCGATGCCGGCCTCATCCACTACACGGTGATCGATCAGCACGTCGGCGAAGCGTGGTCGCGGATCTTTCCCCGCGTCACGCTCCATCCCGACGTGGCGATCGCCTCGGGCCAGAAGATCGCCTGGGCGATCCGCCAGGGCGCACCGCAGTTGAAGGCCCTCGTCGACCGGTACATGGCGGGCCATCGCAGCGGCACGGTCATCGGGAACACGGTCCTGCGGCGGTACCTGCGCGATGGGAAGTGGGTGAAGGGCGCGACCAGCCGCCAGGAGCTGGCTCGATTCGAGCGGACCATCGCCTTCTTCCGCAAGTACGCGGCGCAGTACGCCTTCGACCCGCTCATGCTGGCCGCCCAGGGCTATCAGGAATCCGGGCTGGACCAGAACCGCAAGAGTCGCGTGGGCGCGATCGGGATCATGCAGATCATGCCGGCGACGGGCCGCGAGCTCGGCGTGGGCGACATCCGGCAGGAGGAGAGCAACATCCACGGCGGAGCGAAGTACATGCGGCGCCTGATCGACACCCATTTCGAGGCGCCGGGCATCGACGACTTCAACCGGACGCTGTTCGCGTTCGCCTCCTACAACGCGGGACCGGGCCGGATCTCCAGCCTGCGCAAGGAGGCGGCCAAACGCGGCCTGGACCCCAACCAGTGGTTCGGTCACGTCGAGACGGTGGCGGCCATGCGCATCGGACGCGAGACGACGCAGTACGTCGCCAACATCGCCAAGTACTACATCGCCTACAAGCTGATCGACAGCCAGCGGCAGGAGGCGGCGCGAGGCGGGTCCGACTGAGCCCGGATACCCCGGGTATGATCCGGGACGCCCTGTCGTCCATGCGATCGACGATGCCGGGTGGATGACGCACCGCTCGTCGCGGAACGGTGGCAGCGGGTACGACAACAATGAGCGGGATCCAGTCCCGCCGGGGAGAGCTCGGCATGGCCACAGCCGTCACGGATGCATTCCGGACCCGCACCATCGCGCGCATCTCCTGGCGTCTGCTCCCGCTCATCATCGTGAGCTACCTGGTCGCCTACATCGACCGGACGAACGTGGCCTTCGCCGCGCTCACGATGAACAAGGATCTCGCGCTCAGTTCGTACGTCTACGGGCTGGGCGCCGGCATCTTCTTCGTGGGCTACGCGCTCTTCGAGGTACCGAGCAACATGATCCTCGAGCGGGTCGGCGCGCGCCGCTGGATCGCCCGCATCATGATCACGTGGTCCATCATCTCCGCGCTGATGGCGTTCACCGCCGGCCCGACCAGCTTCCTCGTCCTGCGCTTCCTGCTCGGGGTGGCGGAGGCGGGCTTCTTCCCCGGCATCATCTTCTACCTGAGCACGTGGTACCCGTCGCGCTACCGCGGCCGCGTGATCTCCGCCCTGTTCCTCGCCGTGCCCGTGTCGAACGCCCTCGCGTCCGTGATCTCCGGCGCGATTCTCGGCATGGATGGCGTGCTCGGCATGAAGGGCTGGCAATGGCTGTTCATCCTCGAGGCCCTGCCGGCATTCTTCCTCGCCTTCGTGGTGCTGCGGACGCTCACCGACCGGCCCGGGATCGCCACGTGGCTCGATGCGGATCAACGCCAGTGGCTGGAGGACGAACTCCAGGCGGAACGCCGGAAGGTCGAGACCGCGGGCCGCCTCACGCTGCTGCAGTCGCTCACCGACCCTCGTGTGCTCGCGCTCGCAGCCATCTACTTCATGAGCGTCTGCGCGAGCTACGGCATCGTGTTCTTCCTGCCGCAGATCGTGAAGGGCTTCGGGCTGTCCGATCTGATGACCGGTGCGGTCGCCGCAATTCCTTACACCATCGGCGTGCTGGGTCTCCTCGCCTGGGGATGGTCGTCCGACCACCACCACGAACGCCGCTGGCATCTGATCGCGGCCTCGGTCGTCGCGGCCATCGGCCTCGCGGGTGCCGCGTGGTTCGGCCAGTCGTACTGGGCGATGGCCGCGATGTCGTTGGCCACCATCGGGCTGTACGGATCGCGCCCCTGCTTCTGGCCGATGCCGTCGCTCTTCCTGACGGGTGCGGGCGCCGCAGCGGGGATCGCCCTGATCAATTCCCTCGGCAACCTCGGGGGCTACGTCGGCCCGTTCATCGTCGGCTGGATCAAGGACAGCACCAAGAGCTTCGAGATGGGTCTCTACTTCCTCGCCGGCTGCGCGCTGGCCTCCGCCGTCATCACGTGGTTCGCGACACGTGCGACGCGGGATCTCGATGCCGAGGCGGCGAACGCTGCCTCCCGCCGGGCCACCTGACCCGCTCGACGCATCTCCGCCCGAGGCCGCCCCACGACGCATCGCGCGGTGGCCGGACCACTCCCGGTTCGTCGATCACGTTTACATCGGCCCTGGTTCGTCCGCAGCCAAACGCCAGCTATTCAAGGCGTTACCCCGTCGGGACCGCAACTTGCCACGTGCCCCGCGACGTCGTGAGGCAGTGCTGGCGTCACCCCGCTGACAAGGAAAGGAGACCTACCATGCTGTCCATCCGTCGGCCTGCGCCGCCGGTCGCGGTGCGTCCCTTGCGCTGCTGACCGACCGCAGTTTCGGAATTCGCCGGACGTCTGGGTTCGGTGATGCCTGGCGCCCGCCTCGTGCGGGCGTTTTCATGTATGCGATCGGCACGGCGACGGGCCCTTCGCTCCGCCCCCTGGCCCGGCCGTCGGCACCCGTTCGAACGCGCCGGCGTTTCACCCGCACCAGCGCCGTGCGCCCCGCACGCCTCACCGGCGATGCATGCCGATGGCCGGCGCCGATCCTTCCTCGGAAAACCCCGCCATCGGCATCACCATCGGCCTCCGGGCGCGACTCGTGCAAGCATCGGCATTACCGAGTTCATCCCGTCGTCCCGTCCGATCGATGCCTCGTCCATCGCGATCGGAACGACGCGCACGCCATGCACACCGCCCAGAGGGAAGTCACGTTCGAGGAATTCCTGATCCCGGCGTCGGAGTTCGCGGACGCCGCCACGCCTTCGTTCAAGCTCTGTCTCGTGCTGGAGGGTGAGGCGGACCTCTCCTATCGCCGCGATGACCGCGCCGTCACCACGGTGCTCCGACCGGGCATGTTCGCCCCCGTCACGCCGCCCTCGGTCGATGCGAGGCTGGGGATCTCCCGGGCGCAGCGGCACCTGATGATCGAGATCGGCGCGACGGCGCTGCAGCGGGCTGCCGACGCCGCGGGCCGGCCCGCGATGGACCTGGGCGTGCTCCACGACGGCCCGTTCCGCAGCCAGTTCCTGACCCAGCTGGCGACGCAGGCCCTGCGCGAGCACCGGTCAGGGGACGGTCTCGGCGCGGCGTTCGTCGACGCCATGGAGGATGTCTTCATGCTCACCCTGCTGCGTCTCGGCCACGCTGGACGCCGTCGCGAGACCCGGTCACCCCCTGCCCTGCCCGATATCCTGGTCGACCGAATCCGGCGCCATTGCCTGGATCGCCTGGAAGGGCCGGTGACCGTCCTGGAAATGGCCGACCTGGCCGGCCTGGGGACCCATCAGTTCGCGCGGTCGTTCCGAGCAGCCGTGGGCCGCTCGCCGCAGCAGTACGTGATCGCGTTGCGACTGGAGCGCGCGCGCCACCTGCTGGCGACGACCGCCCTGCCCATTGCCGAGATCGCCCTGCGCTGCGGATTCTTCGACCAGGCCCATCTCGCCACGACGTTCACCCGCGCGATGGGCATCCCGCCGTCGCGCTTTCGCCGGGAAGCCCTGGGGCATACCGTCGCGACCGTGCGCAGAGATCAGAGTCTCCCCTAGCCTGAGCCCCCCCCCCGGCCGGTCACTTCGCGGGCAGGTAGTCCGCCGACACCATGCCCTGGGACGCCACGGCGTTCGCCAGCAGCTTCTGGGCGACCATGAAGCGGCCCATCTCCGCGACGGTCGCGTGGAAGGGGCCTGCAGCTGCCAGAGACGTCCGGTTGGCATCCAGAGGAATGATGTGCACGCCGGCCCACATGTCCTCGAACTCCGCGACGGAAACGCCGGACGCCTTGGCCATGATGGCGAACGACTCGGACCGGTTCTTCTCGACGTAGTCGAGCGCGTCGAACCACGACTTCAGCAGCCGGCGCACCTGGTCGGGCCGCTTCTTCAGGATCTCGTTCCGCATGCCGAGCACGTCGACGATCGCACCAGGGGTGTCCTTGCTGGTCAGCAGCAGACGCCCGCCCGCCTTCACGGCCTGCGTGCCGTAGGGCTCCCAGGTGACCGCCGCGTTGATCGCGCCCGAGGCGAAGGCCGCCCCGGCGTCGGCCGCCGTCATGTTGACCACCGTGACGTCGGTCTCCTTCAGCCCGTGCAGCGCCAGCAGCTTGTCGAGGAAGAAGTGGCTGACGCCGCCGACTTCCACGGCGATGCGCGCGCCCTTCAGCTTCTTCGGGTCGTCGATCCCGCGCGACACCAGCATGTCGGCACCGGCAGACTCGTCGTGGAGCAGCACCACCGACGCCTTCGGCGCGGCGGCGTTCACCGTGAGGATGTCGTTCGTCGCGACGCTCGCGCCGTCGAGCTTCCCGCTCGCGAGGGCCTGCACCGCATCGCCCTGCACGGCGAAGTTGCGCAGTTCGACGCTCACGCCGTTGCGCTTGAAGAGCCCCTTCTCCTTGGCGACCCACCAGGGCATCCAGCCCACCCAGACCGGCACGCCGATCCTCAGAGTGGCGGGCGCGGCGAACGCGGGCGCCGGAGCGAGACTGCCGACGACGGCAGCCGCGAGCGTCATCACGAGGGCGATACGGCGGATGGGGGACATGGGAACTCCTGGTACCTGGGGAAGGATCACGCGGCAGCGGATGGCGGCGTCGGGAGACCGCCCGCCGGAAAGAGGCGTCGCTCGAACAGGCGGCGCGGGATCATGCAGCCGACCACCCAGTTGGGCTGGTCGACGATCTCGTGGATACGCAACTCGCCGATCATCCCGAGCATCGCGTAGGCCTCGTAGGGCTCGATCACGAGATGGGCGGCAATCGCGTCGACCGCATGGCGCGTCGCATCGCGGGCGGCCTGGAAGAGATCGGGGCCGATGCCCAGGAAGTCGCGGTACTCCGTCTCGACGAACCGCGCCGTCGAGATGTCGAGCACGGGAGCGCGCAGGCGCTGCCCCTTGAGGACGTGCACCCGGATCGTCGCCGCCATCGGCGCCTCGATCGCCGTCCCGGAGATCTCCCCCTCGCCCTGGATCGCATGGCCGTCACCACCCGACAGCAGCGCCCCGTGGTTGAACACGGGCAGGTGGATGGTCGAGCCGGGCATCAGGTACCGCACGTCGATGTTACCGCCGGCGACGGTCGGGGCGATCGACGGGTACTCGCCCGGCAGGGCCGGTGCCACGCCGAGCACGCCCATCATCGGGCGCAACGGGAACGGGATGCCGTAGAGGTCGATGTGACCGCGCGTGAGATCGAAGCTCCGGAAGTACGGCACCGGGAATTCGTCCGCCAGCAGACCGAAGCCTTTCAGGAGCCCGGTCCATCCCCAGGACGCCATCGCGATGTCCAGCACCTCGACCGCCAGCGTGTCACCCGGCTCGGCGCCTTCGACGTGGATGGGCCCGCACAGCGGATCGAGCATCCCGAAGTCGACGCGCGCGATGTCGTCCGACGTGGAGTCGCGATGGAGCATGCCGTTGGAGGCATCGGGGCAGGTCATCGTCACGACCGCACCGGAGGCCACGATGTGGGCGGGCGGCAGCGAGCGGTCCCAGTGCTGGTGCAGGCTGGTGCAGTGGACGCTGTGGATGTGGGGAATGGGAGGACGGGCAGCCATCGACGGAAGGGGCTCGCGGTGAAGATGCCACGACCCTACCGGCACGCTGCGATCGGCGCTTGGAAAAAACGAGCGGACTTGCAGGAATCGGATCCGCGCAGGCCCCCTGCCGCGCTTCGACGCGACGACCGCCTGCCCTCTTGGGTCATCGCCCGCCGGGCCGGTGGCGGCCGGAAGTGGCGCCCCCTCCGTCCCCTACTTCGCGCGCCCGGCCGCCCGTGCCTCGCCCAGCACGAGCCGCGTGTCGCCCGCCGCCTTGCGATCCTCGATGTCGTGGATGCTGCCGATGGCGCGCATCCAGACGCGGATCCGCACGGCGCGATAGCAGCTGCCGTCGACATGACGATCGAGCCACTGCGCGAACAGAGGGTCTTCCATCAGCGCGGTCCACACCGGCGGCGCGTAGGCGTCTCGCGCGGACGCGTTCCGCATGCCCGAGAGCCCGCGCTGGTAGAGGGCCTCGTAGTAGGGCTCGCTTTCCGCGTTCAGCCGCGCGCAGTCGTCGCGGGTAAGACGTGCGGGATTCGGCAGCAGTTCGGCCGCGGTGGGCGCCGGCGCTGCAGGGTCCCGCGCAGCGGCCACCTGCCTGGGATCGTGGGTCGGACGCGGCATGCCGGGCGCGGGGTCTGCACTCCAGGCTGTCGCGGCCACGGCGCACCCCAGCGTCACCATCATCCATCGCAGGTTCACCGCCCCGCGGCGTCGCATCGTCATCGTCACGCGCTCTCGAAAACTCTGCACCCGGCCCTCCGGGCGCTCCTGCGGCGAGTGTCGCACGGGCATCCGAAGATCGCTGCGCCGTGTGCGCCGACCCGCCCTCAGCTGTTGCGCATCCCCAGCACCTCGACGAACCGGAACAGATAGCCGTCGGGATCCCGCGCCTGCAACTCGAGCTGGCCTTCGTCGCGGTTGTCGGTCACGGCGTACCAGCTCTCGACGGGTTCGCGATGCAGCGGGAAGCCCGATTCCCGCAGTGAGGCGACGATGGATCGCGCGTCGTCCACTTCGACCTGGAAGCTGGTGCCGCGACCGCGCGGGCGCTCGAGAGGCGGATTCGCGGCGTCGCCCGGGGTGTCCTCCTCCAGCATCAGCTGCGCCTGCCCGAGTTCCAGGTAGGCGAACTCGGGTTCGGAGCGGCGGAAGCGCACGGTGAAACCGGCGGCGCGGTAGAAGCGGAGCGATGCAGCGAGGTCGGTCACCGCGAGTTCGGGGACGAGGGGGTTCCAATAGATGTCGGCGACGGCGGCCGGGGCAGGCTTCTGCAGCGGGAGGGACATGGGCGGGATCCGTATTCGAGGAGGGGTTCGACCCGGGCCGTCCCCCACGTCGCCAGGACGGCAGCGCGGGCGGAGGGACTCGATCACGGTCGATCGCCATGATGCCCGGAATCGGTGGTCCCGTGCTCGCGCCACCGCACGGACCGGACACGACATCCACCGTCCCCGCCCGGGATCAGACGGCGGGTGATTTCCGAGGCGCGACCAGGAAGTCGGCCACGATCGCATTCACGACGGCTGGAAACTCCCACAGCGGAAATCCGCCGCCCCCGGGGATCACCACCCGCCGGACCTTGGGCAGGCGCTCTTCCAGCACGTCCGCCATCGCGATGAAATCCGGCAGGTCGTGCTCGCCGTTCACGAGCAGCACGGGGACGTCCAGCGTCGCGAGCGCCTCGTGGACGGGCGCGACCGGGGCCGGCGCGACCGTCGAGGTCCACGGTCCGCCGCCGAAGACATCGATCAGCAAGCGGTGCTCGGCCGCGCGACACGCGTCGGGATGCGCCCGGATCACATCGAACCACCGCGCCGTCTCGAACCACTCGTCGCGGGCGGCTGCGAGCCCGCGCTCGAAGGCTGTCGCCCGCGCACGGGCGATCGCGGCCGTCACGGACGGGACATCGATGCCGGGGAGCACCGCACCATCGAGAACCAACGACAGGAACCGCTGCGGCATCCGCACGGCGAGCAGCAAGCCGGCGGCCGCGCCCGTGTGCGTGCCCCAGTAGTGGGTCTCGCCCACGCGCGCAAGTTCGAGGGCCCGGAGCACTGCCTCGGCGTGTTCGCCGAACCCGTACGGGCCGGGCATCCCGGAAGAACGGCCATGCCCCGGCAGATCGACGAGCAGCAGCCGGTACTGCGACCGGAATGCCGCGATCTGTGCCGAGAAGAGCCCGCTGTGCTGGGACGCGCCATGGACGAGGGTGAGCCACGCCGCCGCCGGACCGGCGTCGGTGATGGTCTCGAAGTGGGGATCGCTTCCCGCGGCATGCATCGTCCTGGCTCCTGGCGCATCGGCGCGTCCGGAGAATCCGCCAGAACCCGCCGGGTCGCAAGGCGCGACCTGGCGACCGGCGTCGCAACCGCAGCATGTCTGCCATGTGTGCCGTCTGCCTGACACTTTCGAGTGCAATGCAGCATTGACGGCCGCTTGCCGGATACGGTCTACTTCGGCGCGACACCGCCGGAGGGGTAATGTGCTTTCCGGGGGCAGCGATGCGCGAGTCTGTCGTCCATCGTCCCGTCATCGTGCGGCGTGCAATCAGGGAGTCTGTCGGACTTAGGTGGGCGATAGCGAAACGGCGGGAGAGCGAGGACAGATTTTGACGATTTTGACGAACGTATCGGGAATACGTGAGGAAAATGCGGCGAGATATGGACCGCTCTACCACCGTTGCAGCCGAATCATCCTAGGTCCGACAGACTCCTGTGGCGCCGCTTGCAAAGGCCTGCGCGACCCTACGGTGAAAGCTTTCCAACGATGAATCGCCTCAGCCAGAAAGTGATGCGGACGTGGATCAACCTGGGGCCGCGTTTCCTGCCTTTCGCGGATGTGGCGACGCCCGATCTCCCGTTGTCGCGCCTGCTGCGGCTGTCGCTCTTCCAGGTGTCGGTCGGCATGGCGACGGTGCTGCTGATCGGCACCCTGAATCGCGTGATGATCGTCGAACTCGGCGTCTCCGCATCGCTGGTCGCGGTGATGGTCTCGCTGCCGCTGCTCTTCGCCCCGTTCCGCGCACTGATCGGCTTCAGTTCCGACACCCATCGCTCCGCGCTCGGCTGGAAGCGGGTGCCGTTCATCTGGCGAGGCACCATGCTGCAGTTCGGCGGCCTCGCCATCATGCCGTTCGCGCTGCTGGTCCTGTCCGGAGGCGGAGAGGCGGGCCACGCGCCGCCGTGGATCGGCCAGGCGGGCGCGGCGATCGCCTTCCTGCTCGTCGGGGCAGGCATCCACACGACGCAGACTGCCGGCCTCGCGCTCGCCACCGATCTCGCGCCGGTGGAGTCCCAGCCGAACGTCGTGGGCCTGATGTACGTGATGCTCCTCCTCGGGACCATCGCGAGCGCCCTCATCTTCGGTGCCGCGCTGGCCGAGTTCAGTTCGGGACGTCTCGTTCAGGTGATCCAGGGTGCGGCGGTCGCGACGGTGACGCTCAACACGCTCGCGCTCTGGAAGCAGGAGACCCGCAATCCGCTGCGCGGTGCGCCGCCTCCGCCGCAGCCCTCGTTCCGCGAATCGTGGGACACCCTCGTGGGGCAGAAGAACATGGCCATCCGGCAACTCATCGCCGTCGGCCTGGGTACGATGGCCTTCACGATGCAGGACGTCCTGCTGGAGCCCTACGGCGGTTCGGTGCTCCATCTCAGCGTGAGCGCCACGACGCTGCTGACGGCGACACTCGCGTTCGGGGGGCTTACCGGCTTCGGCCTCGCGTCGCGCATTCTCAGCCGGGGCGCCAGTCCGTTCCGCATGGCCGAGACCGGTGCGCTCGTCGGCGTGCCGGCCTTCCTCGCGGTGATCTTCGCGGCGCCGCTGCAGTCACCCGGCGTGTTCGTGCTCGGGACCTTCCTGATCGGGTTCGCGGGCGGGCTGTTCAGTCATGGCACGCTGACCGCCACGATGAAGCTGGCGCCGCCCACGCAACGGGGTCTCGCGCTGGGCACCTGGGGCGCCGTGCAGGCGACCGCGGCGGGCGTTGGTGTCGCGATCGGCGGGATCATCCGCGACGTCGTGTCGACGATGACGGGGGAGGGTTCTCTCCTGGGCAGCGTGCATACGACGGGGCCCGAGGCGGGTTACATGTTCGTGTACCTGGTCGAGGTGCTGCTGCTGTTCGCGACGTCGCTGACGCTGGGGCCGCTGGTCAAGCGCTCGACGCGCTGAGTGGTGATTGGTCAAGCGCTCGACGCGATGAGTGTTGATTGGTCAAGCGCGCGGCGCGCTGAGTGGCGACTGTTCAGGCGTGTGAAGCGCTGAACGTCTGCAGATGCCGCGCAGACCGCCGACACGATGCGCGCACGCGGTCGTCAGGGCACCAGCCCCTCTCTCTCGCAGGCAAGGAAAAGCAAGGACCGGAACGCATCCATTCCGGTCCTTGAGCGTCCGTGAACGACCGGACTGTTCTATTTCTTTCCTGACTTGGACCCTTCGGACGGTGCCGCGGCAACGGCCGCCGCTGGCGCCTCGATCGCTGACTGCGCCGCGGGGGCGGCCGCCGCCTTCGCCTTCAGGTTCCCGTTGAGGAACGCGGGGAACCAATCACTGTGGTTGAGAATGGACGAGTGCACGCACAGCGAGATGACCGCCACGCCGCCCAGGAATGCCGGGAGCCCGACGGTGGGTTTCACCACGAGCCAGATCTTTCCTTGGTTCATGAGTGGATCTCCTTAGTGAAGCCAGGGCGTGTAGATGTACGCCAGCAGGTGTGCGAGTGCGGCGATGACGCCGAAGAGGCGGGTGCCCTCGATGACATGCCGGTGCAGTTCCTCGGCTTCCGGATGGGTCAGGCCTGTCGGCCATACCCTGGTCGGATCAATCTCCATTGAGTCTCTCCTTCTGAATCATGCGACCAAATCGTGCTGGACCCGCACGGGGGTTTTCGTGGCAGACGTCGCCACAAATTCGAAATAGGGATACGCGGGCCAGGTTCGCGAGCGAGCCGGTCCGGGAATGGAGGAAGACGTCCGGGAAATGCGGGACGGCGGAAGAAGGTGGGGAGCCTTCGAGGGGTTGCCGCTCGTCGGGATCGACACCGCACGGCGGGGGCTGCCCGCCACGCGCGCCAGGGGAATCACGGCGACGGGGTGGCCATGCGGCACGCCAAGTACGCGCATCGGCGGCAGGCAACGCATGCCCGTCTGCGGAAGGCAGGCTTCCCCGGGCATCACCCTGCCGGACCACGATCAGTCTCATGCCGCTCGATCACCCCAGATGGGCAGGAGCGGGCACACCGGGCTGGCGGGTCGTCACGTCACCATCGAACCGGCAAGCGGCCCTCTGGCGTCGATCGACCTGCAGCGCCGGTCACCCGTCGCCAAGTACCCTCCCCCGGCTCTCGAGCCGGCCATCCGATGCGCCGGCCAATCCATGCAAGCGTCAGGTCTTCGCAATCATCCGCGGCCTGCGCCGACACCGCCGTCTGGCGACGATGCCTTCTTCTCCGTGGATCACGGTGATGCAGATCGACGGACGATCGCGCGTACCAGGCGCCATCGCCCCTGCCCGTGACCCACCTCCTTGCACCCGGGACATCCGCAGGCATGCACCGCCTTCACTCTGGAAGACGTGTCGCAGCACTGTCCGGACATCATCAGGGGGCGCCGGGCATCCACCCTCTCGGGGTGCATTGCACGCGTCGCCCGCTTCCCTCCTCTGATGCCGTGTAATGCTACGCTGACACCTTTGTTTGTCAACCTGTTAGAACAATGTCCGCACTGATTGACACAAGTGCGCGGATCCGTCCCACGATGGATCCGGGTCGAGGGGCCTCAGGAGGGCGGAGAGGACGGTCGCGCGAAGGGCGGTGAACCGGCGCGGCCGCGCGTCAGGCACACGGCGGAATGGGAATGATCCGGCGCCCGCCCGACACAGGGCCGGGCGCGAAGGTGCTACAGGAGTTCGATCCCGAACCGGCGCACGACCACGGCGAACACGCCGAAGCAGACGACCGTGATGACGACGCACGCGAGCAGCGTCGCCCAAAACCCCAGTCTCGGCAGCAGCGCCGGAAAGGCCAGGAACATCGGCAGCGTGGGTACGACGTACCAGAACGTGTACCAGGCGTGATCCGCGATCTTCTGCGCGGGCTGTTTCTCGACGTACAACCAGATGAGCGCGAGGAACGTGACCATCGGCAGCGCCGCGACGAATCCGCCCAGGCGGTCGCTCCGCTTCGCAAGTTCCGACACGAGCACGACGACAGCGGCGGTCAGGCAGTACTTCGTGAATATCCAGGCCATGTTGGCTCCGTAGTCAAACGCGTGCACCGGACGCCTTCGTCATCAGCGCCCGCGTTCGGTCATCTCGCCCCGACCGAAGCACGCCGGCGCGCGACGATGCCCGGCATCACGGCGAAAACGACCAGCAACGCGACATAGACGCTACCCGACACGGGATCGCGCGCTGCCAGATACTCCCCGAGCGGACGCCCCGCGATCACGACGGCCACGAGCATCTCGGCAGCCACCGTCACCAGGAGCGCCAGGCCACCGGCGACGGCGCACTGCCCGCCCCTCTGGAGGGAGAACCGGCGCACGATCCATCGGGCCGCGAAGACGATCACGACGGCCATCACCGGCATCTCGATCAGTTCGGCCCAACGCTCGCCGAGGCGCGGCACCAGGAATGGCACCCGGATCGCGCCCAGCAAGAAGCCGGTACCGAACACGAGGCCGAAATAGGCAAGCCC
>VYME01000379.1_pt1 | contig 27838 bp, 21 predicted proteins | sample 5115281 | NCBI WGS metagenome assembly VYME01 (sample SAMN12291780, study PRJNA351875) | freshwater metagenome | isolation source: freshwater lake | place: USA: Michigan, Wintergreen Lake | collected 2013-08-08
AACTTGAGGGTGCCGTCGGCTCCTCAGTTGAGGAACGGCACTTTCATCCCGCGCCCCACGGCCGGACGCGCGCCAATGACCTCGAACCACCGCTTCACGTTCGGGAAGTCCGCGAGGTCCACCTTGTGCCATTCGTGGCGTGCGACCCACGGGTACGTCGCCATGTCGGCGATGGAGTACTCGCCGGCGAGGAACTCCCGGGCGCCGAGCTGCTTGTCGAGGACGCCATAGAGCCGCTTCGTCTCCTTCGAGTAGCGCTCGATGGCGTAGGGCACGGGTTCGGGCGCCGCACGGAGGAAGTGGTGGACCTGACCGAACATGGGACCGACGCCCCCCATCTGGAACATCAGCCACTGCAGTGCCTCGAAGCGGCCGCGGTCGTCGGTCGGCAGGAAGCGGCCCGTCTTCCCGGCGAGATACACGAGGATCGCCCCGGATTCGAAGAGCGGCATCGGCTTGCCGTCCGGGCCGTCCGGATCGAGGATCGCCGGGATCTTCCCGTTCGGACACACCGCGAGGAACGCCGCGGAGAACTGCTCGCCCTTGCCGATATCGATCGCATGCGCCCGGTACGGCAGTCCGCACTCCTCGAGCATGATGGAGACCTTGCGGCCATTCGGTGTTCCCCACGTGTACAGGTCGATCACGGCATTCCTCCGGTGCAGGTGACGATGCAGGTGCTGGTGTCTGGGGCGGCCGGGCGTCCGGGAGCTGTCGGTCATCGGATCACCATCGTTCGTTGCGGTGCATGGCGGCGCGCACAGCCTTGATGCGGGCATCCCGGATCCGCTCGGGGATCGGCCTGGCATCGTCCTTCGATGCTGCGAGTGCCGCCGTGTCCACGGTGAGCGTGGCGTCGAAGGCCATCGCAAGTGCCGTCGCCGGTGGATAGTCGTCGCGGGCGCGGTCGTCGTCCAGTGCGGTGGCCCAGATGAGTTCATCGAGTCGCGCACGCCTGCGCCAGGCGTCCGCCACGTGCAGCAGATCGATGCGCTCCGCCGCATCCATCGTGTCGGCAATCCGGACTTCCGCCACGGCGCGGACGCACAACAGCGCGAGTTCGCGGCAATCGGTGGGCGTGCGCAACCGCGTGCAGAGGGCGCCGGTCGCCTCACCGGCGCGCATCCCACCGAGCGCGAAGCGGACCGTGAGCGGCGCTGCCTGTGCCGCGGCACGATCGATCACCGCCAGCGCCCGGGCGCCGGCGTCGCGTCGCGGGTCGAGCGCGTGCTCCCATTCGGGGGCGACGCGGGCGAGGGCGCCGCATTCCGCGAGCACTTCGAACATCGCCGACGGGCGGTCTTCCATGAGCCCGCGGGCAATCTCCTGCCACACGCGTTCCGGCACGAGGTGGTCGGCCTCGCCGACCTCCACCATGCGACGCATCAGCGCCATGGTGTCCTCGGCCACCGAGAACCCGAAGCGGGCCGCGAACCGCGCGACGCGAAGGATGCGCACCGGGTCCTCCTCGAACGCCGGACTCACGTGCCGAAGCACGCCGAGTCGCAGGTCCGCCTCGCCGCCGAACGGATCGATGAGGGTGCCCTCGGCATCCCGCGCCATCGCGTTGATCGTGAGATCGCGGCGGGCGAGGTCTTCCTCCAGCGTCACCGTCGGCGACGCCTGGACCGTGAAGCCCTTGTAGCCCCGTCCGCTCTTGCGCTCGGTCCGCGCGAGGGCGTGCTCCTCGCGGGTCTGCGGATGGAGGAACACCGGGAAGTCGCGCCCCACGGGCTGGTAGCCGAGATCGACCATCTGTTCCGGTGTGGCGCCCACGACGACGTAGTCGCGGTCCTGCACGGGGCGCCCGAGCATGCCGTCCCGCACCGCGCCGCCGACCTCGTAGATCTTCACGGCGTCGGACTCATCGGCGTGCGAAGTAGCGGAACCGGTCGTATCGCGCCCGCGATGTCCGGTCGGCGAGGTACAGCGGCGCGACGGCTTCGAGCGGCGTCGGCGCGAAGCCGAAGATCCCGGGGAAGGCACAGCCGCAGACGTTGTCGACCTGCATCGAGCGGACGTTGTCGCGCGTCATCAGCCGGCCGGGCAGATGCTCGAGGACGAACGCCTGGAGCATCCCGAGAGATCCCGGCAGCGGCACCACGGACCGCTGGAGGCCCAGGGTCTGCGCAACGATCCGGACCAGATCGCCCAGCGTATAGACGGTGGGGCCGCAGAGTTCGTAGGTCTGGCCGTGGGTGGCCGTGCTGCCCAGGGACATCGAGATCGCCCGCGCGACATCCTCGACGAACACCGGCTGGAAGCGCGCATTGGCGCACGCGAGCGGCAGGACCGGGAACCACCGGACCATCGCCGCAAAGAGCGAAAGGAAGCTGTCGCCCTGTCCGAAGACCACCGACGGGCGGAAGACGGTCGTCGCGATGCCGTGCGATGCGGCCGCGGCAATCTCGGCCTCGCCCTGCGCCTTCGACTGCAGGTAGCGGCTCGGGGCGGTCGTGGAGGCGCCGAGCGCGCTCACGTGGACCACGCGTTCGACACCCGCGTCGCGGCACGCCGAGACGATCCGCTTCGGCAGATCGACATGATTGCGCTGGAAGCCGTTGCCGCGTCCGTCGTGCAGGACGCCGACGAGGTTCACCACCGCATCCACACCCGTCACCACGCGGCGGAGGAAAGCGGTGTCGTGGATGTCGCCGCGGATCACCTCGGCCGTGGGCAGGAGGATGAGGGTGTCCTTCGCGCGTTCGCGATCGCGCGTGGGGATCCGCACGTCGATGCCGCGGGCGGTGAGCTGACGGGCGACGTGGCTGCCGAGAAAGCCGGAGCCACCGATGAGACAGACGGAGTCGAGTTTCATGACGAGATTCCGGAGCGGCACTGATCTCGCGCCGCCAGGGTGGGGAAGGAGATTCGAGTTCGGTTCGACGCCATGGAGTATGCGGCGGATCGGAGGTTCGCCCGGGCAATCACTCCTCGTTCGGGGCCGCGCCAGTGCGCGCCGGCACCGTGCCGATGCGCGTCCTGAGGGAGTCCTGCGGCCGTCCGAGCAGGCGTGCGTACTGGGTCGCGTTGGCCATCACCTTTCGCACGTACTCGCGCGTCTCGGTGAACGGGATGGTGTCGATGTAGATTGCACCTTCCATCGCGGAGGTGGTCCGCCAGCCTTCCGCGCGTCCGGGGCCGGCGTTGTAGGCCGCCGATGCCAGGACCGGGCTGCCGTCCAGCTTGTTCAGCACGTGCTTCAGGTAGTACGTGCCGAAGCTGATGTTCGCATCGGCGCCGTCGCCGACGGCATGGCGCCAGTCCGACAGTCCGAGCTTCCCCGCGATCCAGCGGGCGGTGGCCGGCATCACCTGCATCAGCCCGGAGGCGCCCACGCTCGACTTGGCACTCGTGGTGAACCGGCTTTCCTGGCGGATCAAGCCGTACACCCACGCATCGTCCAGATCGAACTCGCGCGCCGAGGCCCGCAGCAGATCCTGATAGGGCGTCGGGTAGCGCAATTCCATGTTCGTCAGCTTCTTCGTGCGATCCGCGGTCGCGATGGCGCGCTCGTACCAGCCCTCGCGCCGCGCCAGTTCGGCGGCGGACAGCAATTGCACGTCGTCGAGGTCGCGCACCGTCCAGATCCACTCGAGATTGCCTTCGTAGCGCAAGCCCATCCGGTAGAACGAGAGTGCCCGCTGGAGGCCGGGAATCTGCGCGGCGGTGCGGACATCGTCCTCCTTCGGCTTGTAGGTTTCGGTGGGCGCACCCACGGCCGGACCGAGATCCTCCCGGGCCAGCAGGCCGTGGAATCCGTGCTCGTTCGCGAGGACGGCGAGGATCGCGCCGGCCTCCATCTCCCGCCCCTGCTGGCGCAGCGCCCGGGCGCGCCAGTAGCGCCACACCGAGGTGTCGCGCAGGTCGCTGCGCATGCCCTCGATGGCAGAGGCGAGTTCCCCCCAGTCCTTGGCGCGCAGAGCCGCGCGCGCGCGCCATTCGGCCTGGCTGTCATCGAGCGGGACGCCCGGTCCGGCTTCGCGGAACCAGGTGAGGGCCTCGGGCAGATGCTTGCGGGCCGCCGCTGTCGCGAGCAGACCCCAGCCGAAGGCACGATCCTCCTTCGCCAGGCGCCCTTCGAGACGTCGCCAGGTGTTGGCTGCCCCCTGCGGGATGCCACCGGCCAGACGGCCGAGCGCGTAGAGCACGACCTCGCGATCCCCCCGATGACGAAGGAGCGGCCCCTTGGCGTCGAGGTACTTCTGGGGATTCCGGGTGGCGGCGTCGATGAGCTTCGCGTCCGGCCGACGGCCCGCCGGCAGGCGCAGCGCCACGCCCCGTGCGAGCGTCGCGTTGCCGGCCGCGAACGCGAGGCGGACCCGCGCCCAGGCATCGTCCTCGTCCAGGACGTCCGTTGCGAAAGCCGCATCGAACACCGGCGTGCAGGCGTCCGGCAGTTCGCGGCCCGTCAGCCACAGGGCCTGGGCGTCGCGCAGCGCCTCGCGATCGTTCCGCTGTAGACGGCTCTGAAAGTGCAGGCAGCGCAGTTCCGTGTCGGGGTCCACCAGCTGCGGCATCGCGGCGTCGAAAGCCTCCCAGTCGCGCTGCCGGGCGAGGGCCCTCAGCCAGTCGGCCCGCAGACGGTTCGCCACGAGCTGCCCGGCATTGCGGTCGAGGAACCGCCGGACGTCGTCGCGGGGGAGTTCGGCGAGGCGGCTGCGCAACTGCCACCACTCCACGTAAGGCATCAGCGGGTGGTTGCGCAGCGCGGGGGCGAGGTCCGCGACGCGATCGTGGGCCCCGCGCTGGAAGGCCTCGCGCGCGGCCAGGAACTCGCTGTCGCCCGGCGCCGCCACGGCGGCATTCGCGAAGGTCAGGATCAGCAGGAGCCAGAAGCGACGCATCAGAGGAAGAGCCGGTAGGCGGGGTTCTCGGTCTCGTCGACGTGCGGATAGTCGAGGACCTTCAGGAACCGTCGGAAGGCGGCCTGCGTCGCGGGCGGCACCTGGATGCCGGCCAGCACGCGTCCGTAGGCAGCGCCGTGGTTGCGATAGTGGAAGAGGCTGATGTTCCAGTCGTGGCTCATGGCATCCAGGAAGCGCATCAGCGCGCCAGGGCGTTCGGGAAACTCGAATCGGTAGAGAACCTCGTGCTCGGCCCGCGGCGCCCGGCCCCCGACCATGTGGCGCACGTGGAGCTTGGCCATCTCGTTGTCGCTGAAGTCGCGCGCCCGGAGACCGGCGTCATTGAGGGCCTTCACCAGCTGGCGGATCTCGCCGCGGCCCTCTACCTGGACACCGACGAACACATGCGCTTCATCGGCATCCGCCATCCGATAGTTGAATTCCGTCATGCTGCGGGCGCCGAGCAGCGTGCAGAAGCGCTTGAAGCTGCCGGCCTGCTCGGGAATCGTGACCGCCAGGACGGCCTCGCGCCGCTCGCCCACCTCCGCCTGTTCGGCGACGAAGCGCAGGCGGTTGAAGTTCATGTTCGCGCCGCACGCGATCGCGGCCAAGGTCCGCCCGCGTACCCGGTGCCGTTCCGCCCACGCCTTCGCCCCGGCGATCGCCAGCGCCCCCGCGGGCTCCAGGACCGTGCGGGTGTCCTCGAAGACATCCTTGATGGCGGCGCAGATGGCGTCGGTGTCGACGAGCACCATCTCGTCGACGACCGTCCGGGCGATCCGGAAGGTTTCGGCGCCCACCTGTTTCACGGCCACGCCGTCCGCGAAGAGGCCCACGTTGTCGAGCCGGATCCGCCGTCCGGCCGCGAGGGATTGCGTCATGGCGTCGGAGTCCACGGGCTGCACGCCGATCACCCGGACCCCGGGGCGCACCCGCTTCACGTAGCTCCCCACCCCGGCGATCAATCCGCCGCCGCCCACCGCCACGAAGATCGCGTCCAGCGGCCCGCCATGGCGCTGGAGGATCTCCATGCCGATCGTCCCCTGGCCGGCGATCACATCCGGATCGTCGTACGGGTGCACGAACGTGAGCTGTTCCTGTTTCGCGAGTGCGCGCGCTGTCGCGTAGGCATCGCTGTAGGAATCCCCCGCCAGGATGACCTTTGCACCCCGCGCGGCGACGGCATCGACCTTGATCCGCGGCGTCGTCACCGGCATCACGATCACCGCCGTGCAGCCGAGATGCTGTGCCGAGAGGGCGACGCCCTGGGCATGGTTGCCGGCCGACGCCGTGACGACGCCACGGTCCAGGGCGGCCTTCGGCAGGCGGGCCATCTTGTTGTAGGCACCGCGAATCTTGAACGAGAAGACCGGCTGGAGATCCTCGCGCTTCAGCAGCACGGTGTTGCCGATGCGGGACGACAGCAGCGGCGCGTGTTCGAGGGGCGTCTCGACGGCGACATCGTAGACGCGGGCGTTGAGGATGCTGGCGAGGTAATCCGTGGGCATGGGGCGCTGTGTGGACCGACAAGCGATGAGGGTAGCAGTGCCCCGCGTCAGGGCAAAGCGCGTTGCACCCCCTTCTTCGTTGAGCCGACACATGGGAGCGGCTATCCTTCACGTACGAATGGCACGGGCCTCGCTTCGAGCGGGCACTCATGGATCAGAACCAGTTGAAGCGGGCCGTCGCGGAAGCCGCCGCGGCGTATGTGTTGGATCACGTCCCGACGGGTGCCGTGATCGGGGTCGGTACGGGCTCCACGGCGAATTTCTTCATCGATGCCCTGGGCGCTGACCGGGGCCGGATCGCCGGGGCGGTCGCAAGCTCCGAGGCTTCGGCGAAGCGCCTCGCCTCCTTCGGAATCCCGCTCGTCGACCTCAACAGCGTCACGGAACTGCCGGTCTACGTCGACGGTGCCGATGAGGTGACGCCCGCGCTTGCCATGATCAAGGGCGGAGGCGGTGCCCTCACCCGCGAGAAGATCGTCGCGGCGGTGTCCCGCGTGTTCGTGTGCATCGCCGACGGTTCCAAGCTCGTCGACCGCCTCGGGCGCTTTCCCCTGCCGATCGAGGTGATTCCGATGGCCCGGGCGCACGTGGCCAGGACGCTCAAGCGGCTGGGCGGCGAGCCGATGCTGCGGGAAGGGTTCACCACAGATAATGGCAACATCATCCTGGATGTGCATGGGCTCGACATTCCCGACCCCGTCGAACTGGAGTCGATCATCGACGGGATCACGGGTGTGGTGACGGTCGGCCTGTTCGCCCGCCGGCCCGCCGACATCCTGCTGCTGGGTGGCGCGGCCGGCGTCGACACCCACCGCCGTCCGGGCGTGATGGCACTGCCATGAAACGGTCACGGTCGACCTCTATGCTCTCCCACCCTCGAAACGCCGTACGCAGCCTCCTGCGGAGCCCGCCCCCATGACCATCAACGAACACACCTCGAAGCAGTTCGACGCCGAACTGGAAGCTCTCCGCGCGCGCGTGCTGCAGATGGGTGGCCTCGTGGAGGAGCAGATCAAGCTCGCGGTCGAGGCGCTCGTCACCGGGGATTTCGACCTCTGCTCGTCGGTCGAGGCGAACGACCACCGGGTGAACGGGATGGAGGTGTCGCTCGACGAGGATTGCAGCACGATCATCGCCCGTCGCCAGCCGGCGGCCGGTGACCTGCGGATGATCATGACGGTCGTGAAGACCATCACCGACCTCGAGCGCATCGGCGACGAGGCGGCCAAGATCGCGCGGATGGCCAAGCTGATCGGGTCCTCCGACCGCCTGATGCAGCCCCGCTTCACCGAGATCCGGCGCATGGCCGGGATCGCCACCGAGATGCTCCGCAAGTCGCTCGACGCCTTCGCCCGCCTCGACCTGTCGGCCTCGGCAGAAGTGGTGCGCCAGGATCAGCACGTGGACGACGAGTTCCGCGGGATCGTCCGGCAGCTCATCACGTTCATGATGGAAGACCCGCGCACCATCAGCGCCTCCATCGAGATCCTCTTCATCGCCAAGGCCATCGAACGCATCGGTGACCACTCCAAGAACATCTCCGAGTACGTCATCTACATGGTGAAGGGCAAGGATGTCCGCCACGTGAGCGTCGAAGAGATCGAACGCGAGATCAACAACTGATGCCCCGCCTGCGTCGCCGCGAGGAATCCCGCTCCATGCCGAGTGCCCCCTTCACCGGAGCCGCGCTTGGCGGACGGCGCGGTCGCTAGGGCCCGCATCCACGGCGAGATCCCCGCGACCCACGATGTCGTGGCGGCCGTGGATCTCGGGTCCAACAGCTTCCGGCTCCAGGTCGGGCGGGTGGTCGATGACCAGATCTATCCGCTCGATTCCCTGCGCGAGGTGGTGCGTCTCGCTGCCGGCATCACCGCCGACAAGCGCATGGACGACGCCTCGCAGCAGCGGGCGCTGCTTGCGCTCAAGCGGTTCGGCGAGCGTCTCCGCGGCTTCCCGCCGGGCGCCGTGCGGGCGGTCGGCACCAACGCGCTGCGCGTTGCGAAGAACGCACGCGACTTCCTGATCCGCGCCGAGCACGCGCTCGGCTTTCCGATCGAGGTCGTGGCGGGAAAGGAGGAGGCGCGGCTCATCTATCTGGGTGTGTCCCACAGCCTCCCGCCCACGTCGGAAAAGCGGATGGTCGTCGACATCGGGGGCGGCTCCACCGAGTTCATCATCGGGTCGGGCTATCGCCCGCAGAAGCTGGAGAGCCTGTACATGGGCTGCGTCAGCTACACGATGCGGTACTTCCCCGACGGGCGCATCACGAAGAGCGCGATGCGCCAGGCCGAACTCGCGGCGCGGATCGAGATCCAGACCATCGAGAACGAGTTCTCCCGCGGTCACTGGTACCAGGCTGTGGGGTCCTCGGGCACGGCACGCGCGATCGCCGATCTCATCGCGGCGCATGGTTGGGCGGATGGCGCCATCACCGCGGACGGCCTCGAGAAGCTCCGCGCGCAGCTGCTGAAGGTGGGCGAGGTCGATCGCGTCTCGACCCTCGGCCTGAAGGCTGACCGCGCCCAGGTGCTGCCGGGCGGGTTCGCGATCATGGCGGGCCTCTTCGCCGAGCTGGATGTCCAGGAGATGATCCTGGCGAACGGCGCCATGCGGCAGGGCATCCTCTACGACATGCTCGGCCGGCTGCATCACAAGGACATGCGGGACACCACGGTCCGCCAGTTCGCCAAGCGTTACCACGTCGACATCCAGCAGGCGCGCCGCGTGGATGTGCTGGCCCAGGATCTCTTCGAGGCCCTCGACGCGCGGCAGGCCGCCGACGAGATGCAGCGCCAGGTCCTGTCGTGGGCTGCTCATCTGCACGAGCTGGGCCTCACGGTCGCGCATACCGGGTATCACAAGCACTCCGCGTACATCCTCGGGAATGCCGACATGCCGGGCTTCTCGCGGATGGAGCAGGCGCACGTCGCGCTGCTCGTCCTCGCGCACCGGGGCACCCTCGAGAAGGTTCGCGCGCTCGTCACGACCAGCGCCGACTGGCCGCTGATCATGTCGCTGCGTCTCGCCTGCCTCTTCTATCGGAGTCGCAGTCCGGTCGATGTCCCGGTCCTGCAGGCTGCCCATCGTGACCGGCGCTTCGAGATCCGCCTCCCGGCCGACTGGCTGAAACGCTATCCGCTCACCGCCGCCGCCCTGAAGAGCGAGATCAAGGAATGGCGCGGCATCGGTTTCGAGCTGTCGATCCCCGCGCTGGACGACATGGACATCGGGGCCGACCCGAACATCGAGTAGTGGCGCGGCCTGCCCGGACATCTGCAGGCATTCTCCCGTGACATCGTTCTCACTCTCCCCGCTCGATACGCTTCTGGTCGCGCTCGCCGTGCTGTTCCTCGGGCGCGAGCTGGCGCGACGTGTCCCCGCACTCGATCGCAGCAACGTGCCCCACGCCGTGTTCGGCGGCGTGCTCTGCGCGCTGCTGATCCTGGGTCTTCGCGAGGTCGGCGGCATCGAGGTCCGCTTCGCGTCCGATCTGCGCGACGTCCTCCTGCTCGCGTTCTTCTCGACGATCGGTCTGACGGGGCGATTCCGGGCGCTCATGCGCGGCGGCCGCCCCTTCCTGATCGTCTGCGGCTTCACCGTTGCCCTGCTGCTCATCCAGAACGCAGCCGGCATCGCCATGGCATTGGGCTTCGGACTGCATCCCTTTCTCGGACTCCAGGCCGGGAGCATCTCGTTCGTCGGTGGTCCCGGCACGGCCGCCGCGTGGGGCAAGGTCGGTGCCGAGATGGGCATCGTCGGCGCGATGGAGGTGGGTCTCGCCTGCGCCACCATCGCCGTGGTGGTGGGCGGGCTCGTGGCGGCCCCCGTCACCGGATGGATCATCGAGCGCCACGGGTTGCGTGCGGCGGCTGCGGCTGATCATCACCATCCGCTGTGGCAGGTTCCCGCGGACGCTCCCGACGGTGGCATGGTCCGCGTGGACGAGATCCTCGGAACGATGCTCGTGCTGGCCGTGTGCGTCGTGGTCGGCAGTCACGTGAATGACTGGCTGCGTCCGCGCATCCCCGGCGTCCCGGGCTTTCTCATGGCGATGCTCGTGGCGATCGTCGTGACGAACGTCGCCGACGTTTTCCGGTGGCGCATCTCGGAGCGCGCCGTGGAGCACCTGGGCGAGATCTCGCTCGAACTCTTCCTGGCGATGAGCCTGATGAGCGTCCAGCTTTGGACCGTGGCTCGGCTCGCGGGACCCATCGTCGTGATCTCCGCCGTGCAGGTCGTGCTGACGTGCGCCTTGTGCGCGCTGGTCCTCTTCCGGATGCTGGGTCGCGACTACGATGCCGCGGTCACGGTGGGCGGCGTGATCGGCTTCGGGGTGTCGTCGATGCCGGTGGCCATGGCCACGATGGACAACATCTCGGCGCGCTACGGCCCGTCGCCGCGCGCGCTGCTGACCATCTCTCTCGCCGGTGCCTTCTTCGTGGACTTCGCCAACGCCCTCGTGGTGCAGGGCCTGCTGAAGCTGCCGCTCTTCCGCTGACTATGTCAGGCGGACCGGCAGCGACCGGATCCGTTTACCCGTCGCCGCGAAGATCGCGTTGCACACGGCCGGCGCCACGGGCGGCGTGCCTGGTTCCCCCACACCCCCCAGGTGCTCGGCGCCCGAGTTCACGATGAGCACCTCGATGACCGGCGTGTCGGCGAGCAGCAGCATCGGGTAGTCGCCGAAGTTGCCCTGCTGCACGCGACCGGCCTGCGTCGTGATCTCGCCGCGAAGCGCTGCCGTGAGCCCGAAGACGATGGCGCTCTCCATCTGCGCGACGACCGTGTCCGGATTCAGCGCGAAGCCGCAGTCGATGGCGCAGACGATCCTCCGCACGCGCGGCGCGCCGTCGACGATCTCCACCTCCGCGACCTGCGCGACGATGCTGTGGAAGCTCTCCGCGAGCGCGATGCCGCGACCGGCCCCCGCCGGCAGCGGTGATCCCCAGCCGGCACGTTCGGCGGCCACATTGAGCACGCGACGATGGCGCGGTGCGTCGGCGAGGAGTGCGCGCCGGAACTCGACCGGATCGCGCTTCGCGGCCGCAGCGCATTCGTCGATGAAGCTCTCGGCGAAGAACGCGTTGTGGCTGTGACCCACGCTGCGCCAGAAGCCGACCGGCACGGGCTCGTGCGTCAGCACGTGCGCCGTGCGTCGATTCGGGAATCGATACGGGAGGTCGAAGAGGCCCTCGCTGGTGGTCTTGTCCTTCATCGCGTCGGACGCCGCGGCAGGCAGCAGGCGCGCGGTGAAGTCGCCTGTGCACGACTGGCTCACCACCCGCGCCGACCATCCGATCACGTTGCCGCCCGAGTCGAGCGCTGCCTGCATCCGGGCGGCGGCCATCGGACGGTAGACGTCGTGCCGGATGTCGTCTTCTCGGGTCCACACGAGCTGCACCGGCGTATCGGGCAGCGCCTTCGCGATCGCCACGACCTGCACCACCACATCCATCTCGATGCGCCGGCCGAAGCCGCCACCGAGGTAGGGTGTGTGCACCGTGACGCGGTCGGAGTCGATGCCGGCGGCGGCGCCCGCGCACCATTTGACGAGCGACGACGGCGGTCGCGTTCACCGGTTCCATCGCCGCATGGGCCAGGTACGGCGCGAAGTACTCGGCGTCGAGGAGGGTCGGCGGGGCTGCGAGCGCGTGTTCCACTTCGCCGGCTTCGTCGTACACGCGCGCGTCGCCGCTGCGGAGCAGCCCTCGATAGCGCTCGCGCTGTGCCGTGGTGTCATGCGCGGCGGCGGGTCCTTCATTCCAGACGACCGTCACGGCCGCGAGCGCCTTGGTGGCTTGCCAGTAGTGGTCCGCGACGACGGCGACCGCGGCCGCCGAGGTGGGGGTCGGCGCGATGGCCAGGACCGTCCTGACGCCCGGCATCGTCTGCGCCTTCGCGGCGTCGAACGATTTCAGCGTGCCGCCGAACACGGGGCACTGTGCGATGGCGGCAAAGCGCATGCCGGGCGGGCGCACGTCCACGCCGAAGATCGCCGTCCCGTCGGTCTTCGAGGGGATGTCGATCCGCGGTTGCGACGTGCCGAGTATCCGGAACTGCGCGGGTGTCTTTAGCGCCACGTCGCGCGGAACGGGGCGCTGACCGGCGCTCGTCGCGAGCGCGCCGAAGGTGGCGCTTCGTTTCGACGCCGGGTGGATCACCACGCCCTTGTCGACGACGCACTCCGAGGTCGGGACACCAAAGCCCTCGGCGGCCGCGGAGACCAGCATCGCCCGCGCGGCGGCGCCGGCACGGCGCATCGGCAGCCAGGCATCGCGCACGCTCGTACTGCCGCCGGTGCCCTGGACGCCGAGCAGCGCGCCGAACTGCGTCTGAGTCGTGCGGGTCATCCTGGCGAGCCAGCCATCGTCGTCCGGCCGGAACGGCACGCCTTCGCCCACCATCGTCGCGTTGGCGAACACACTGTCGATGGGCGCCTGCACGAACCGCATCTGCCCGGGGTCGGCGTCCATCTCCTCGGCGACGAGCATCGGCAGCGTCGTCGTGATCCCTTGCCCCATCTCCTGACGCGGCACGTGCACCGTGACGAGTCCGTCGGTACCCACCTGGATCCAGGCCGTCAGGAGCGCATTGCCGGCACCGGCCTTCATGCCTGGCGGCGGGGTGAGCCTGTCGCCCTCCTGGTAGAAGCGCCAGAGGCCGACGGCAAGCCCGCTGGCCGCGAGGGTGCCCGCGACGAGAAAGCGGCGACGCCAAGGGCTGCGAACGGTTGTCTGTTCCATGTCCATCTCGGGGATCTCCTCAGGCATTCGCAGGGGTGTCGGCGACGGCGCGGATCGCGCGACGCACTCGCGGATACGTCCCGCAGCGGCAGATGTTGGTGATGGCGGCGGCCACGTCGTCGTCGGTGGGTGCAGGGTTCGACGCGAGCAGGGCGGCGGCAGCCATGATCATTCCGGACTGGCAGTAGCCGCACTGCGGCACCTGGTGCACAACCCAGGCAGTCTGCAGCGGGTGCGGCTCGCCTGCGGCGCCGAGACCCTCGATCGTCGTGACGGCACGGCCTGCACAGGCTTCCAGCGGCATCACGCAGGAACGCACCGGGGTGCCGTCGACGTGGACGGTGCAGGCGCCGCACAGACCGACCCCGCAGCCGAACTTCGATCCGGTGAGGCCGAGGTGGTCGCGCAGCACCCAGAGCAGAGGCGTGTCGTCGTCGGCCTGGACATCATGGGGCGCGCCGTTCACGGTGATGGTTCGCATGGGGTCTCCGATCGGAAAGTGATGTGTGGTGGATCAGGTTCGGCCGTCGGACGCCTGCGAGGCCCAGGCCGTGAGGATGACTTCGAGCAGCGACGCCAGCTCGGACGCGAAATCGATCTCGAACCGCTGCGCGAGCGCGGGGTCCGACGCGAGCGCGCGCTCGACATTGGGCGTGCGGCTCGACAGGCTGCCCACGCCGATCACCAGCGCGTGGAGCGTCAGCATGACCCGCTGTCCGGCACCCTGCGGCAGTCCGGGAAGGGCAGCCTCGACGAGCGCGCCGCCCCGGTCCACGACCGTGCCGAGGAATCGCTTGAAGGCGAGGATGGTGTCGTCCGGGACGTTCGATTCGAGGGTGGAGTGCAGACGACCGAGCAGTGCGCGCATCCCGGTCTCCGGGGCGAGCGAATCGGCGAGGCGCCGGGCAAGCGCCCGTGGCGTCCGGGTGCGTCTCCCGAGACTGGTGTCGAGGGAACCCAACCATCGTTCGAGCGCACGCTCGAGGAGCGCCAGGAACAACGACTCCTTGGTGGGGAAGTAGGTGTAGGCGGAGGCCTTGGACAGCCCCGCGGCTTCGGCCACCTCGGCGGCGGTCAGGCTTTCGTAGGGCCGGGCGGCGAGCATGGCCTCCGCGGCTTCGAGCAGATGGCGGCGACGCGTCTCCTTGTCGGAGTCGCTGCGTGCGCGCTGCCCGGAGACGCTGCCGGTGAGCAGCGCGAGCGAGTCTTTTCGGGCCATTGTCGGGTCCCAATAAGTAACCGGTGGTCGGATATTAGTCGACCTGGGGTCGGCTGATCAAGGGGTGGAGGTCTTGCCCTCATAATCGGGCGGAGGCCGCTGTTGCGGCGCACGCGGGGTCTGGGTCCCGCGCAACCAGGGGAAGAGCGGCACATGGATTGGTTCGGTTGGGTGGCGGAGCCACAGGCATGGGTGGCGCTCGCCACGCTGGCGGGTATCGAGATCGTTCTCGGGATCGACAACATCATCTTCATCTCGATCCTGGTGGCGCGCCTCCCCGAGGAACGGCGGAACCTCGCGCGCACCCTGGGCCTGATGGCGGCGATGGTGACCCGGCTGGGTCTGCTCTTCTCGCTCGCGTGGATCATGAAGCTGACCGATCCTCTGGTGACGCTGGCCGACCGGGGCATCTCTGGCCGCGACATGATCCTCCTCGCGGGCGGCCTGTTCCTCCTCTGGAAGAGCGTGCATGAGATCCACAACTCGCTGGAAGGCACGGAGCATGAGACGACCACGACAACCGCGGCCGGCGCCTCGTTCGTCGGCGTACTCGCGCAGATCGCCGTCATCGACATCGTGTTCTCGCTCGACTCCGTGATCACTGCGGTCGGCATGGTCGACGACATCGCGGTGATGGTCTCCGCGATCGTGATCACCGTCGGCGTGATGCTCTTCGCGGCGGGCCCGATCGGGGACTTCGTGGACCGGCACCCGACCATCAAGATCCTGGCGCTCGCCTTCCTGATCGTCGTGGGCGTCGCGCTGGTGGCGGATGGCCTCGGGTTCCACATTCCCAAGGGCTACATCTACTTCGCGATGGCGTTCTCGATGGGGGTCGAGATGCTCAATCTCAGGATGCGCGCCAAGAACGCCGCCGCCCTGAAACTCCGGAAGCCCTCGGAACCCCAGAACTGACGTATCGCCTCGCCACGCGGGTGCCGACACCGGCGGAGTCGCCACCTTTGCGAACATGCATCATTGGGATGTCAGCCTTTCTCGCCAAAGCTTTCGACAGGCCATAGAATCCGACGCGCCCCTCCGCTGCCCGTTGCGGTGCCGGGCGGCGGGCAAGTCATGCGGGCCCGGCGCTGACGGTGATCCTCTGCCGCAGTTCCTGCAGCGGGGTCAGCGTGGGTGGAAAAGTCGGGTTCCGGATGCAGGCCCAGGCCTCATGCATTGTCGATGCGCGGGCGATCGGAGCCCTGCCGGGAAGAGACCTGGCACCGGAGTCTCCTGTTCGACAAGGCGTTCGCGAACCCATGGACGAAGCCCGAGGCGCCATGCCCGTGCTGCAAGACGGGGGCGTGCCACCGGATGTCCCGATCCCGGAGGCGATCTGCATCCGACGGCCTGCGCTGTTCGCGCGTATCGATGCGCTGCGTGCATCGGGCGCATCGATCTGGCTCACCGCCCGCGCCGGTGCCGGCAAGACGACGCTGGCCCGCACCTACGCCGAGGCACGGGACCTCCCTCTCGTCAGCTATCGCCTGAGTCCGACCGACGCGGATCCTGCGCGAATGCTGCGTGACTTCGCCCGTGTGCTCGAAGGCGGGATTCCCGGCACGACCCTTGTGCCGTCGGGGCCGGTGGATGCGACCTCGATGCGTCGGCTCCTCGAGGCTTTCCTTTCGCACCTCGGACGACCTGCGATCATCCTGTTGGATGACGTTCATCTGCTTCCGGCCGACGCCGTCGCCGTGGCCGCCATCCAGCACGCCATCGACGGGGCGCCCTCGGCTCTCACGATCATGGTGGGCAGTCGCAGGCAGCCGCCACCGGGACTCTCGCGGTCGTGCGTGAGTGGTCGACTGGTCATCATCGATGGTGCGGCGTTGCAGTTCGATGCGACCGAGGCCGAGGCGCTGCTGAGACAGGCAGGGGTCCGTTCCGCCGGGGAGATCGCCCGCATTCGCAGCCTTGCCGATGGCTGGGCCGCCGGTCTGGTCCTGATGGCGCGAGGACCGGGTTCTCCCGATCCGGTGCCCGATCTTGCCTTCGACTATCTGACCGCCGAGGTGCTCGATGCGATGCCGCCGGAGTGCCGGCTCCTGCTGGTGCGGACTGCATTGCTCCCGTTCGTCCCGGAAGCCGTTGCCGTCGAGTTGACGGGGGATCCGCGTGCGCCGGCTCGCCTGCGCGCCCTCGCCCGGGACAGCGGCTTCGTGAGGGTGATCCCCGGGACTCCCACGACCTACGAGGTGCATCCCCTGCTCCGCTCGACACTCAGGGCGCGCTTCGAGGAGGACGGTGCCGAGTACCCGCTGGTCCGCACCCTTCGAGTGTCTGCCGCGCGCCGGCTGGCAGAGTCCGGTGAGGTCGCATCGGCCGTCGCGTTACTCAGGGAAGCCGCGGACTGGGCCGGGGTGTCGGCGCTGGTCCATCGACATGCTCCCGATCTCTTCGCCGATGGACGGCTGGACATGCTGGACGAATGGCTGCGCGCGCTGCCGACGTCCTGCGCCCTCGAGGATCCCTGGTGGCTGCTCTGGGCCGGCGTCTGCGTCCGGGAGTCCGATCCGGCCGCGGCGTCGTGGCGGTTCGAACAGGCATGGCGGGGGTTTCGGGGGCAGGGGCTGACTGAAGGCGCCTTGTTCGCATGCTGCGGTGCCCTCGGCGCGATGGTGCCGGAGCGGACCGGGTTCGGTGCCGTCGATCTCTGGCTCGACCGTCTGGTGGCGTACCTTCCATGGGCAGCGGCTGCAGTGCCGCAGCCCGCCATGGAGGTCCTGCTGTACGGCGCACTCACGCTGCTCCTCCGGTGCCGGCCGGATCATGATCTGCTGCCGTCTCTGGCCGAACGCGCTTCGCGGGTGGCAGAGGCGCCCGGTCATCCCGTGGCACGGCTCGCGGCTGCGTGCTTCGCCTCGCGTCAGCGGTGGGTGGCAGGGGATGTTCGGGAGCAGGCCCGGCTGTGCACGCTCGGCGCCGACCCGGCTTCGGCAGCGGGGGTGCCGACGCGGCTTCGCATGGCGTGGCTCGAACTGGAAGCACTTCATCGCTGCCAACTTCTCGACTTCGCCGGCGCTCGAAGTTCGACCGACAGTTTCCGGAAGCTGGCCCAGGAGGCCGGCCACGGGCCGTGGGTCATCGAGCTGGCCTGGTGCTACGCCTGCATCGCCGCAGGCACCGGCGACCTGCTGCTTGCCGAAGCGAGCGTCGCCGAGATCGAGCGCAGCCGGAACGTGACGGATGCCTGGTATCGTCACCGGGCGGCGGCCATCCGTGCCATCGCGTCGCTGTTGCGGCGGGATGCCGAGGCGGCGAGAACCCACCTGGAGGCCGAGATCGACGTGATCGACGGCCTGTGTGCGCCGGCCGCCGAGGCCGAGTTCCTCCAGCTTGCCGCGGTCGCCTTCGCCAAATGCGCAGCGTTCAACGCCGCCGTCGCCTGTCTCGCGAAGGCCGAACGCATCGCCGCGGCGGCCGGAATCGGGGCGCTGCGGCGAACCGGCCTCTTTGTGCGGGCCTTCGTCGCGCTGGCGGCCGACGATGCGGCCGGAGCGGAGTCCGCGTTGCGCGCCGGCATCGGACTCGCCCGGGAGCAGGGGTGTCCGAACTGGGGGCTCGCCCTGACGCCCGCCGTCGTGGCGTCTCTTGCCGGCGCGGCCCTCGCCGCCGGAGTCGAGCCGGGCTGGGTGCGCGAGATCATCCGGACGAGACACCTGATGCCGGATGGTCACCCGTCCGCTGCGTGGCCCTGGCCGGTCCGCATTCACGCGCTCGGTCGCTTCTCCGTGCTGCGCCGGGACGAGGAGGTGCGTTTCGTCGGGCGGTCGCAGCGCAAGCCGATGGAGTTGCTCGAGACCCTCCTCGCGCTGGGCGGCCGCGAGGTCAGTGCTGCCCGGGTGGCCGGTGCCCTCTGGCCCCAAAGCGACGGCGATTCCGCGGCCAACACCCTGGGCACCACCTTGCACCGGCTGAGAAAGCTGCTCGGAGAGGAGGCCACCATCACCCTCGTCGACGGCCGTCTCACCCTCGATCCGCGCCTGGTGTGGGTCGATACCTGGGCGTTCGAACGTTCGGTCTCCGAGTGCGGAACGCTGGTGGCAGCGGGTGCGTCCCCGGCGGCGATCCTGAAATCCTTCGATGCCGTGCTGTCCCGGTATCGCGGGCCTTTTCTTCCTGCGAACGAGGGTAGCCCCGGGGTGTTGGCGCGCCGGGAACGCCTCCACGGGCGGTTCCAGAGCATTTCGGAAGCGGTGGCCGAGGTCGCCGTCGCCCGATGCGCGCCGGCGGTGGCGGACACCCTGTGTCACCGGATCCTCGACATCGATCCGCTCGCGGAGCCCATCCACCGGGCGCTCATGCGGTCGCTTGCCGCACAGGGCCGCCACGGGGAGGCGCTGCAGATCTGCGATCGGGCGGAACGCATGCTGCAAGCCGAACTGGGGCGGGGCGTCTCGCCCGCCACCCGGGCTTTGCGGCGGTCGATCAGCGACGCTGCCAGCGACCCGGATTCCTGAGGGAACTGCACCGCGGGATCCCGGGGGGCCAGGGGTGTCCAGCCTCGATCGGCCGGGCCCGGAGTCGTCCGGACGCGAAAGATCACTGGAAACCTGCAACGGACTCCGGCTAGAATCCCGGGTTTTTCGCCATCATGGCGAATCTATTCCCTCAAGAGGCGACATCATGGCCAGGCAGAAGGCGCTCGAGCTATACCGCAACATCGGCATCATCGCGCACATCGACGCGGGCAAGACCACCACGACCGAGCGGGTGCTCTACTACACTGGCCGCAAGCATCAGATCGTCGACGTCCACGACACCAAAGACGGCAAAAGCAGCACCACGACCGACTACCTCGAGCAGGAACGCAAGCGCGGGATCACCATCCAGAGCGCGGCCGTCTCCACCGAGTGGAAGGGTCACCAGATCAACGTGATCGACACCCCCGGGCACGTGGACTTCACCATCGAGGTGAACCGCAGCCTGCGCGTGCTCGACGGTGCCGTGGTGGTGTTCGACGGCGTGGCCGGCGTGGAACCCCAGACCGAGACGAACTGGCGTCTGGCGAACCAGTACAACGTGCCCCGCATGTGCTACATCAACAAGATGGACCGCATGGGTGCCAACTTCGCGAAGGCCGTCGACGGCATCCGCGAGCGCCTGGGTGCCAACGCCGTCCTGCTTCAGATCCCGATCGGCAGCCACGACGAATTCGTCGGCATGTTCGACCTGGTCACCAACCTCGGGTATGTCTGGAAGGAAGAGGACAAGGATTCCCCCTGGGAGAGCCTGTCGTTCGAAGAGGTCCGCGCCCGCTTCAACTTCGCCGCCACCTACGACAACGACTGGATCGACCGCATCCCCAAGCTGCGCGAGGAGATGATCGAAGCTGCCCTCGCGATGGACGACGATGCATTCATGCATTACGTCGAGACCGGCGAGTGGGAGGTGGACACCCTGAAGAAGTGCATCCGCCACGGTACGGTGACCGGCAAGATCGTCCCGGTCCTCTGCGGGTCCTCGTTCAAGAACAAGGGCGTGCAGCAACTGCTCGACGCCGTCGTCGACTACATGCCCTTCCCGGGCGAGAACGGCGGCATCTCCCTGGTGGATCCGGACGGCAAGCCGATCGCCAACCAGGACGTGAAGGACGACGCGCCGGCCCGCGCGCTGGCCTTCAAGGTGATCAACGACCAGTTCGGCACGTTGACCTTCGTGCGCGTCTACTCCGGCGTGATCAAGAAGGGCGACACGCTCATGAACGTGACGCGCGGCAAGAAGGAACGCATCGGCCGCATCGTGGAAGTGCAGGCGAACGTCACGAAGGACATCGAGGAAGCCCGCGCCGGTGACATCTGCGCCTTCGTCTCGATGAAGGAAACCGAGACCGGCGACTCGCTGTGCGATCTCGACAGCCCGGTCCTGCTGGAGCGCATGCGCTTCCCCGACCCCGTGATCAGCGTCGCGGTCGAGCCGAAGTCCCGTGCCGACATCGACAAGCTGTCCACCGCCCTCTACAAGATGGCGCGCGCCGATCCGTCGCTGCGCCTCCACGTCGACCAGGACACCGGCCAGACGGTGCTCCGCGGCATGGGCGAGCTGCACCTCGAAGTGACGATCGACCGGATGCGCACCGAACTCGGTGTGGAAGCCAACATGGGCAAGCCCAAGGTCAGCTTCCGCGAAGCGTTCGGCAACACGGTCGAGCACACCTACACGCACAAGAAGCAGTCCGGCGGTTCGGGCCAGTTCGCTGAAGTGAAGATGGTGTTCGAGCCCCTCGAGGCCGGCAGCGGCATCCAGTTCGCCGACGAAGTCGTGGGTGGTCGTGTGCCGCGCGAATTCATCCCCGCGGTGGAACACGCGATCCGCACGGAAGCCATGCGTGGCCAGGTGGCGGGTTACGAAGTGCTCGACTTCAAGGCGCGCCTCATCGACGGCAAGTTCCACGACGTCGACTCGTCCGCCCTGGCGTTCGAAATCGCCGGCCGCGGCTGCTTCCGCGAATCGCACAAGATGAGCCGTCCGAAGCTGCTCGAGCCGGTGATGCGGATCGAGGTCGTGACCGAAGCCGACTACCTCGGCGACATCATCGGTGACGTCAACCGTCGTCGCGGTCAGGTGTCGGACCAGGGTCAGAAGGGCACGCAGGCCTTCGTGCAGGGCTTCGTGCCGCTGGCGGAAATGTTCGGGTACATCAACTTCCTGCGGTCGGCCACCAGCGGTCGTGGCACCTTCACGATGGAGTTCGATCACTACTCCGAAGTGCCGGCCAGCCTCGTCGAGAAGCTGATGGAAAAGGAAACCAAGTAACCTGGTGCCTTGATGGACCGGCGCCGCTGCGGGATCACTCCCGCGGCGGCGCCCTGCCGACGGGCGCGTTTCACGCGCCCGTTTTCATTGGTGGTCCCGTCCTGTGGAGGTGCGCATGAACCAGCCCTACCCGTCGTCGATCCTGCCCGCCGGTGTCCGGTCGCGCTTCGTGCGCGGCGTGAACGGCCTCGATGTCCACGTGCTGGAAGCCGGCCACGAGACCCCGGGGCGGCCTTGCGTGCTGCTCCTGCACGGCTTCCCCGAACTCGCCTACAGCTGGCGCAAGGTCATGCTCCCGCTCGCTGCGGCCGGCTATCACGTGGTCGCTCCCGATCAGCGCGGCTACGGACGTACCACGGGCTGGAATGCCGACTACGACGGGGACGTCGACTCGTTCCGAATCCTGCAGATGGTCCGCGATGCGATGGCGCTGATCGCCGCCCTCGGTTATCGCCATGTGGCGGCGGTGATCGGTCATGACTTCGGCTCCCCGGTGGCGGCGTGGTCGGCACTCGTTCGGCCGGACATCTTCCGTTCCGTGGTGATGATGAGTGCCCCGTTCGGCGGCACGCCGGCATTGCCCTTCGACACCGATCGCGAGGGCAGGCCCGCTGCCGCCCCCGACGTGCACGCGGCACTCGCGGCGCTCGACCGGCCTCGCAAGCACTACCAGTGGTACTACTCCGAACGCCGTGCCGATACCGACATGCGCCACTGCCCCCAGGGCCTCCACGCATTCCTCCGCGCGTACTACCACATGAAGAGCGCCGACTGGACCGAGAACCGGCCGCACCGGCTCGGTGGCTGGACCGCCACGGAGCTTGCGAAGCTGCCGACGTACTACGTGATGGATCTCGACCAGGACATGGCTGCGACCGTGGCGCCGCACATGCCGACCGAGGCGCAGATCGCGGCATTTGCCTGGCTGCCCGACGATGAACTGCGCGTCTACAGCGACGAGTACGGCCGCATCGGATTCCAGGGCGGCCTGCAGTGGTACCGATGCGCGACCGGCGCCCGCCAGGCGGCAGAGCTGCAGCTCTTTGCCGGCCGCACGATCGATGTGCCCTCGGCGTTCATCGGGGGCGCGAGCGACTGGGGCGTCTTCCAGAAGCCCGGTGACTTCGATCGGATGCAGGGCCAGTCGTGCACGCGCATGGTCGACTGCCAGCTGCTGCCCGGTGCCGGGCACTGGGTCCAGCAGGAGCAGCCCGAGGCGGTGAGCCGTCTGCTCGTCGACTTCGTGCAGCGGCACGGCGCGCGGTAGCGGCGGCGCGGTTTACCGACGGCGCAGGTTGCACCACACTCCGCCATCCCGAATCCCACACTCCCGGACGAGATCGCCATGGCGTTCCAGGTCTTCGTAGACGGTCAGGAAGGCACCACCGGACTCCGCATCCACGAGTATCTCGCGCGGCGCACGGACGTCGCGCTGATGAAGATCGATCCCGCGCGCCGCAAGGATGTCGTCGCTCGGCGCGAGCTGATCAATGCCTCCGATGTGACCTTCCTCTGCCTGCCCGACCAGGCGGCGGTGGAGTCCGTCGCGCTCGTCGACAATCCGCGCACCTGCATCATCGATGCCTCGACCGCGCACCGGATCGCGCCGGGGTGGGAGTTCGGCCTGCCCGAACTCGGCCCTGATCAGCGGGCCCGGTTGCGTGCCACCAAGCGGATCGCCAACCCGGGCTGTCACGCCTCAGCGTTCATCGTGGCCGTGAAGCCGCTCGTGGCCCTGGGCATCGTCGCACCTGACCACACGCTCGCCGCGCATTCCATCACCGGTTACTCCGGTGGCGGCAAGAAGATGATCGAGCAGTACGGCACCGCGGCCGGCGCGCTGAATGCGCCCCGCCCCTACGCGTTGAAGCTCGCGCACAAGCACCTGCCCGAGATGCGCGTCCATACGGGGCTCGCGAACGCGCCGATCTTCACGCCCATTGTGGGGCCGTTCTACAAGGGGCTCGCCGTCACGGTGTTCCTCGATCCGAAGCGGCTCGCGAAGCCGATGGGTCCCGCGGCGGTTCGCGACGCGCTGGCTGGGTACTACGCCGGCGAACCCTTCATCCGCGTCGCCGATTTCGACAACGACGCCAATTGCGTCGACGGGTTCTTCGACGTGGAAGGTTCCAACGACACCAACCGGGTGGATCTCTTCGTGTTCGGGCACGACGACCAGGTGCTCGTCATCGCGCGCCTGGACAATCTCGGCAAGGGTGCGTCGGGTGCGGCGGTCCAGTCGATGAACGTGCACCTCGGGGTCGAGGAGACGCTGGGTTTGGTGTGACGCCTCTCGGCCCGGTGGCCCGCTGCGGCGTGGCCCCGAAAGCGACGGTTCCGGTCGAGGCGTTTCCTGGCTTTCAGCGCTTTCGGGGCCATGGGCCCCTCCTGCAGGTCGCGCGAACAGAGGCTCTACGCGCGCGTCCCGAACAACCGGCTCGGCGGTGCACCAAGCGTGCGCGTCACCATGGCCGTGAAGGCACTCGCACTCGCATAGCCCAGTTCGGCGGCGATGTGGCCGATCGGTTTCCGGTGCGCCGCCATCGCGAGTGCCCGGGCCAGCAACACCTGCTGCCGCCACTGCAGGAACGTCGTGCCGAGTTCCTGCCGAAACAGCCTCGCGACCGTCCGCGGGCTTGCGCCCGACTCGGCCGCCCAGCCTTCCAGCGTCCCGTGACGGGTGGGCTCGGTCAGCACGGCTTCGCACAGTGACCTCAGCCGCTTGTCCCGTGGGAGATCCACGCCGAGTGGCACCGGATTCGCCGCGCGCACCTCGCTCAGCACCAACGCCCCCAGGTGTCGTTCCCGTTCGAGATCCTCGCGTGTCATGGAGGATGAGTCGTCGTCGATCGCGTCCGCGCGGGTGTCGAGTGCAGCGACGAGCGCGCGCAGCAGGGGGGAGACCTCCAGCACGCGGCACTGGCGCCAGGCGCCCTCGGAATCCCGCGGTACGTCGGGACCGCAGCGGCCGCGCGGTTGATGGAAGTAGAGCGTCCGCAGGTCGCTGTCCTCCACGACCGTCACGGCGTGCTCGACCCCCGGGGGAATCCAGACGGCGCGCGACGGCGGCACGATGAACGTCCCGTGCTCGACCGTCACGCGGACGACTCCGGTGGTCGACGTCGCGAGCTGCGCCCACGCGTGGGCATGGGGCAGCACCTCGGTGTCCGCGCGCAGATGGCTTTCCTTCGCGCGGACGGGGCGGTCGGCTGCCGGACGGAACAGATGCGGCGTGACGGCTTCGAGGCGGACGGTCGATCGGGCTGATGGGCGCATGGGAGGTGGAGGCCTTCGGAGCGGCGGAACCGGGATGGCCGGATCTCGATAGAACTTGTCGAAGCATCGTAACACTGCCCTCCGCCACGGGCCTACAGTGCGCCGATGAAGACCATGCCTCCTGTTTCCCCCTCGTCGGCGCCGGCCCTGCGCGCCGATGCGCAGACCATCGGCCTCGTGGGTCTCGCCCACGGGACGTCCCACTTCTTCCACCTGCTGCTCGCGCCGCTGTTCCCGTGGTTCATCAGCGATTTCGCTTTCAGCTATTCCGAACTGGGCCTGCTGATCACCGTGTTCTTCGTCATCTCCGGGGTGGGTCAGGCGAGTGCCGGCTTCCTTGTGGACCGCATCGGCGCGCGCCCGGTCCTGTTCTTCGCCATGGGCTGCTTCGTGGCCGCGGGGTTGGCGGGATCCATGGCGCAGGGGTATGGCGGACTCATCCTGGCGGCAGCGCTGGCCGGGCTCGGCAACGCACCGTTCCATCCCGCCGACTTCACGATCCTGAACAAGCGCGTCTCCGCGCCGCGTCTGGGCCATGCGTTCTCGATCCACGGGATCTCCGGCAATCTCGGCTGGGCCGTCGCGCCGCTCTTCCTGACGGGCGTGACCGCCATCACCGGGTCGTGGCGATTCGCCCTTCTCGGCGCGTCGCTCGTCGCGCTCGCCGTGCTCATCGTTCTCGTCGCCCGGCGCGACGCGATCGACGACCGCAAAGGAGCCTGGGCCCACGAGACGAAGGCGGCGGCGACGGGTCATGCGGTTCGTCCCGAGCACACCCTCGCGTTCCTGCGACTGCCGTCGGTCTGGCTCTGCTTCTCGTTCTTCTTCTGGTCCACGGCGGCGATGAGCGCCATCCAGAGTTTCGCGAGCCCCGCGCTGCATCAGATCTACGGGCTGCCGCTCGGCGTGACGTCTCTCGTGGTGACGGGCTTCATGCTGTTCAGCGCGGGCGGGATGATCGCCGGGGGCTTTCTCGTCGGTCGGGCCGAGCGCCTCGAACGCCTGATCGCGGTATGCCTGATGACCGCATCGGGCATGCTCGCGCTCGTCGGCTTCGGCGTGCTGCCGGGTTACGTGGCCGTGGCGGTTGCCGCGCTCGCGGGCGCCGGGACGGGTCTCGCCGGTCCGTCGCGCGACATGCTGATCAAGCGCGCGTCACCGCCCGGTGCCACCGGGCGCGTCTACGGGACGGTGTATTCAGGGCTGGATCTCGGCTTTGCGGTGTCGTCGCCGCTCTTCGGGGCCCTGATGGATCACGGGCACCCGGGCGGCGTCTTCATGGGTGCCGCGGCGGCGCTGCTGATGGGCGTCGCGTCCGCCGCGCTCGTGGGCCGCGAAGTGGCGGTCCGCGCCCGGGTGCGGATGGCCTGAGGGCGGATCAGCTGCCCGCCTTCTTGGCCGGCGGCTGCTGCTTCACCACCTTCACTTCCACGCCGTTCGCCAGCGAGTCCGACGGATTCAGGATGATGTCCTCGGATCCGTCGAGGCCCGACACCACCTCCACCTCCGTGCCGAAGTCGCGCCCCAGCTTGATAGGGACGAGCGCGGTGCGATGGTCCGCCTTCGCGACGCCGACCATCACGCCTTCGGGACGGAACAGGAGCGCATTCACGGGCAGCATCAGTGCCCGCTGCTTCGTGTCGAACTTGAGGTGCACCTCGGCATAGCCGCCGGGCAGCAACTCGCCCGACGGGTTGTCGACCTCGACCTCCGCGAGCAGCGTGCGCGATGCCGCGTCGATCGACTGCGTGTTGCGCACGAGCTTTCCGGGGAAGGTACGGCCCGGGAACTCCGTCAGCACGAGCTCAGCACCGACGCCCGGTCGGGCCTCCTGCGCGAACATCTGCGGGACGTTCACGAAGACGCGCAGCTTGTGCGTGGCGGCGAGATGGAACAGTTCGCGAGCCGACGTCCCGCTGCCGGCTTCGATCAACGCGCCGACGTCGGTGTTGCGCGCCGTGATCACGCCGTCGAACGGCGCCACCACGCGCTTGAATCCCTGGAGCTTGCGCAGCCGCGCCACCTGGAACTGTCCGGCCTCGAGCGCGGCGCGGCGCTCCGTCGCGGCACCCGTGCGTTCCTCCACGGACTGGCGCGTGACCGTGCCGCTCTTCGCCAGCGCTTCCCAGCGCGTCGCTGTTGCCGCGGCGAGCTGGTAGTCGGCCGCCATCCGGACGACGTCCGCCTGGGCCTGACGCAGCTGGTCGTCGATCTCGGGCGTGTCGATCTCCGCCAGCAGCGCGCCCGCCTTCACGTGCTGACCGATGTCGGCATGCCAGCGGGCTAGGTACCCGGAGGTGCGCGCGTAGATGCCCGTGGACACGAGCGGCTGCATGTTCCCCGGCAGCACGACGTCGTGCGTCGCGTTCGCCGGCTTCGCGTGGATGACGGTGACGGTCATCGCGCTGCGTGCCGCCGTCTCCTTCTCCAGCGCGGCGCGCGCTTCGATGCGCGGCTGGATGCCGAACACGGCCGTGAGCGCCACGCCGATGACGAGCAGACCGACCAGCAGCCAGCGCCTTGGAAAACGTCGCCGGCGGACCGGCACGGGGGCACCCGGGCGGGCGGCGTTGTCGGATCGTGATTCGGTGGGTTGCATCGTTCTTTCCTCGAATCGGTCAGACGGGGCTCGCGGCCGCCAGGTCCGGAGCGGGTGCCGGGCGGGCACGCCCGCGGTAGCCGTGGATCATCGCGAACACCACGGGCACGAAGAGCAGCGTGGCGACGGTGGCGAAGAGCAGGCCGCCGATCACGGCACGGCCCAGTGGCGCGTTCTGCTCGCCGCCTTCGCCGAGCCCGAGGGCCATGGGCACCATGCCGATGATCATCGCGAGCGCGGTCATGAGCACCGGGCGGAAGCGGCCGAAGCCGGCCTCGACGGCCGCCTGGGTGGCGTCGACGCCGGCCTGCAATTGCTCACGCGCGAAGCTCACCACGAGGATGCTGTTCGCCGTGGCGATACCCATCGCCATGATCGCGCCGGTCAGCGCCGGCACGCTCACCGTCGTACCCGTCGCGAAGAGCGTCCACACGATGCCGGCGAGTGCCGCGGGCAGGGCCGTGATGATGATGAACGGGTCGAGCCACGACTGAAAATTCACGACCATGAGCAGGTAGACGAGCACCACCGCGAACACGAGGCCGAGCGTCAGGCCGCGGAACGAGGAGGTCATCGTCTCGATCTGCCCGCGGACGGTCAGCTTCGAACCTTTGGGCAGCGTCTTCTCGCTGTCCTTCACGATGACGTCGATGGCGTCCGCCACGCCACCGAGATCGCGCCCCTGCACGGCGCCGAAGATGTCGAGCACGGGCTGCACGTTCCAGTGGCTGATCACCGCGCGCTCCGACTCGCGAGTTACCGTCGAGAGGTCGCCCAGCAGGTTCTGGCGATCGGTGAGCCGCCCCGACACCGGGATGGACGCGATGGACTGCAGCGAGTCGATGCGATGCTGCGGCACCTGCGTGATGATGTTGTAGCTCACGCCG
>VYME01000168.1_pt1 | contig 27482 bp, 18 predicted proteins | sample 5115281 | NCBI WGS metagenome assembly VYME01 (sample SAMN12291780, study PRJNA351875) | freshwater metagenome | isolation source: freshwater lake | place: USA: Michigan, Wintergreen Lake | collected 2013-08-08
TCCCGGGGCCCGCTGGACGGGGCCGTGCGCAGGCCTCAGGATGGCGCGGTGGGGTCCCGGGTGGTCCGGGGGGCGCAGCTTGCCTTTCCTGCACCCGTGCGGCGAGGCCCCGCCGCACGTCGCCGTTCCGCCGCGGCAGCGACGGCTGCGCGCTCCTGTTCGGCCATCGCGGCAGGTCCGCCTGCCCGACTGCGCAGCGGTGCCCGTCGCGAGCCGGTTCGGCGGGCACCCCGGAATCCTGAACCGCTTTGCGACCCCGCGACGACCTGACCGTCGAGTGAACGGACATCCTGACAACCCCGAAGCACTGTTGCGGGAACGCGCGTGGCTGGGCGCGTTGGCTCGGCAGTTGGTGCAGCGTGGGGAGCTCGCCGACGAGGCCGCGCACGATGCATTGAGCGCTGCCGTGACACAGCCCGGGCCTCGATCGGCTGGAGTGCGCGGCTGGTTGGCCGCGATCCTGAAGCGCCAGCTCGCCGGCCGGCGGCGCGCCGACCATCGGCGCTTGCTGCGCGAACACCTGGCGGCGCGGCCCGAGTCGGAGCCCTCGGTCGCGTCGATCGTGGTCCGCTTCGAAGCGCAGCGCGCCGTCGCCAACGCGGTGCTCGCCCTCGGCGAGCCGTACCGGACCGCGGTGTTGCTGCGGTTCTGGGACGGTTTGTCACCGGGTGCGATCGGCAGACAGCTCGGTGTGCCGGTCGAGACCGTGCGCACTCGATTGAAGCGCGGACTCAGCATGCTCCGGGAACGGCTCGATCGCGAGCACGGTGGCGACCGGCAGGCGTGGCTGGTGCCGGTGTGGCTGGCCGGCCGGAGAGCGGGATCCGCAATGGCCTACTGGTGGATGGGAGTCTTGCTGATGACGACGATGCAGAAGTTGCTCGTGTGTGGGGTGGCGTTGGCAGCCGCTGCCGTGTTGTGGCTGTCGATGCCCTGGCTCGCCCCGTCCAGACCGGTGCCCGTCGCCGCTGTGCACGAACCGACACCGGTCGCGGTCCAGGATCGCACCGCTGGCGACGCCACGGTTGCCGACGAGCGCGGGGCCCGGATCGATCGCGTCGTCGTGGCGCCGGCGACCCCGCCGACCTGGTTGCTGGTGAAAGGTCGACTCGTCGATGACGAGACCGACGAGCCGCTGGCCGCGTTGCCGGTGCGTCTGGTGCGCTGGCCGCGCGGCCTCGAACCGGAAGTGGAAGCGGTGAGTGGTATGGACGGCGGGTTCGTGCTGGCCGGTCCGCGCGCGACGGATCCGGCGACGCGAGAGGTGCTGGTGCAGGTCCCGCAGTATGCGCTCGCGCACGTGTACGCGAACCCGGCCCGCGAGGCAGAAGGCGCGCAAGAGCTCGACGTCGGCGCCATCCGGCTGGTGCGCGGCACCCTGTTCTCGGGGCAGGTCGTCGATCCGGACGGCCGCGGCGTGCATGGCGCGCAGCTGCTGTTGCCCATGGTGTCCATTGGCTACGGCAGCGGCTTCGGCCCGCAGAACATGCTCGAGCGCTCGGTGCACCTCGGTGCCGGCGATCCGGACGGCAGGTTCCGGCTGCTGCATGCGATCGCGCCCGGCATCGACCACGGCAACCTGCTGTTCGCCGTCGCCCCGAACGGCATCGGCTGGTGTCGCATCGAGCCTTCGAAGCAACGGCGCGACGTCACCGACCTGGTGCTGCGCTTGCGGCCCACAGGCGCCCTGCGGGTCGCGGTGGCGAAGCCCGATGGTCAGCCAGCCGCCGGCGTGATGGTGCGAGCCATGCCTCGCTTCGGACCGATCGGCATCGACAAGGACGGCTGGCGAAGGGAAGTCGCGGCCGACGAGCTCGTCGTTGCGCGCTTCCGCGGGCGGACGGACGCGCGAGGAGAAGTGCAGTTTCAGCACCTGCCCATCGGCGAACCGAATCCGATGCTCGATCGGCAAACCGACCAGCGTCGCTACGAGCTGTGGGTCGAAGCAGACGGCTTTCCCCAGCAGCTGCTGACCCCCGTCGAACTGCAGCCGGGCGCCGAGACGCGCGTCGCGGTGCGCCTGCTGGCGTCGCGCCAGTTCGTCGTGACGGCCCTCGTGCGCGACGACCTCGGCGCTCCGATCGCGAACGCCGTGGTCACCAGCCCCGCCGCGGCGGCGCGTACCGACGAGACGGGTCGCGCCACGTTGACGGTCGAAGCGTTGCCGGCGTTCGGGCTCTGGGCCAGCTGCGCCGGCCATCGGCAGGAAGGGCAAACGATCGAACCCGGCACGGCCAGCGCCGCCGAGGTGACTCTGGTGCTGCCGCGCGTTCGGGCGCTGGATGGCCGCGTCGTCGACCAGCGCGGCGTGGGTGCGGCCGGCATGATCCTGTTCGTCGAACAGCGCATGGTCGGCGTCACCGATGCCGAGGGCAGGTTCCACATCGACGAGTTCCCGCTGGGGCCACGACGCCTGATCGTCGCCACGGCGGTAGCCACGGATCCGCAATGGACCGGTGAGCAGACCCCCGAGACGGTCGATGCCGAAGCGGGGCCGGTGACCATCGTGCTGCAGCGGCGGCCCGGCAGTGTCGACGTGCGCGTCGCCGTCGTCGATGCTGCGACCGGCAGTGCGCTCGAGCCGCTGCAGTCGCAGCTGTCCCTGCGCAACGAAAAGCATGGCGACTACTTCCTGACCAAACAGGTCGAGACCGAGCGCGGCGTGATCACTGCGAAGGGAATGCCGGCCGGCCGCTGGCGGCTCGATGTCGTCACCGCCACCGGCCCCCGCGGCTCGCTGGTATTCGATGTCACCGAGGGCCAGCCGGCGACCGATCTGCGCCTCGAGCTGCAGGCCCCGGGCACCATCCTCGGGCGACTGCAGTTCGGCAGCCTGACCGTGCCGGCGAACGTCACGCTGCACGTGGCGCACGCGACGCGCGATGCGACCGCGTTCGTCCAGTTCCGCTATCCGGGCAGCTGGCGCCCCTGTGCGGAGACGCAGACCGTCACCGACAATCAGTCCGGCGGCACCGGCGAGCTGCGTATGCAACCGCTGCGCAACGCGTCGTTCCGCCTCGATGCCGTCGATCCGACCGACGAACTCGTCTTCCGCGTGGTGGGCGAAGGGATCACCGGTGAGGCGACCCTGCGCATCGGCCCGGGGCAGACGCGCGAGCTCTCGATCGAAGTGCGAGCGAAGGCGACCACCGGGCGCTGACGCTGCGTCGACACCGTGGCCGCGGGCACGCCGAGGGCCTCGGCGATCTGGCGCGGCACCTTGCCGTCGAACCAGCGCAGCAGCACGACGGTGCGCAGCGTCGTCGGCAGCGCGTCGACGGCGGCGACCAGGGCGCGGCGGCTCTCTTCGCGTTGCGCCAGCTCCTGCGACGACGGCACCAGGTCCCTCACTGCGGCGGCACGTTCGCGCGTGGTGCGGCGCCGGTGGTCGCGCCGAAGGTTGGCGACGACGTTGCGCAGGATGCGCGCGAGCCAGTGGCGGGCTTGTCGACCCCGGCCCCACCTTGCTGCACGGCGCGCAGCCAGGTGCGCTGGACGACCTCGTCGGCCTCGCCGGCCACGAGCTGGCGGGCGAGGTCGCGCACGAACGGCTCTTCGTCGAGCAGCCGCTGGAGGTCGTGTTCGGGGGGCATCGGAGACCAGGACACCGTCGATGGCCGTTTCTGTACGCGAAAGCGGCGGTTCCGTGCACGATCCGGTGCTGGCCGACGTCGCCAGGCGATCCATCCGCAGATCGTCACCGGCGAACCGAGCGCGTCCGGCGCCCTGTCGACGGTCACCAGCAGCAACGCGCTGCTGCTCGTGCTGGGCGGTCAGCGCGCGACGCGCACTTCGACTTCGGCGGTGGCGCCGACGCCGCCGACATCCTTCGTGACGACCCCGAAGAGTTGTTCGCCGGCATGCACGCTGGGAAAGCGGACGATGCCGTCGCGATCGCTGATCGCACGCGCGACCGGCTGGCTTCGCGCCCTTCGTGCGTGCCGTTGGCTCGCTATCGCCTCGCCAGGCGGACCACGATCGGGGTCTCGCTCGGCACCGCGAACGTGGCGAGGCCATGGAACCCACCTGCGGTCGCGATCTCGATCGTGTAGCTGCCCGGTCCGAGCTCGCGATGCGTGCGGAGCGGTCCCACCCCCACCGAATGCTGCACGACCGCCCGATCGCCGCTGCGGCGAACGGTCTCGCGGCGCACACCGACCTCGCTTGGGTCCGCGCCACCGGCGTCGAGTTGCAGCTCGACTGCCACCGCGGGGGCGAGTGCGACCTCGACGTGGTGCGGCGTGTCGGGTGCGATGAAGACCTCGCGCGCCTCGGCCGCGATGCCTTGGCCGCGGACGACGACCCACCAGGTGCCGCTCGGAACCCGCGCTGCGTGCCAGCGGCCGTCGCTGGTCGGCAGCAGCTTCGGGCCCAGATCGGAACCGTCCGACAGCACTGCGGACCGGAGCCTCGGGGCAGCGGTGCTGGCAGCGGTCCCGACCGCGGGGTTCAGCGCCACGGTGAGGCTGCCGAAGCGCGGCAGGGCCACCACGCCGAGGTCCTTGCGCTCACCGCTCGCCAGATCGACTTCGACCAGCCAGCGGACGCCGTCGTCGTGCTCGATCGACACCCGGTAGCGCCCGGGGGCGAAGGCGCCGGCGGCGAACGTGCCGTCCGCGGCGAGAGGTTGGAAGCTACGGCTCGAGCGAAAGGTCCCGTGGGCGTCCTCGATCTGCAGGATGGCGCCGACGAGCGGGGTTTCCAGCCGGCCCAGGATCGATGCCGGCTGCCACAGCGCGGCCTGCGGCAGGTGGTAGTCGGCGGGCTGCCCGTCGGTGCGCATCACGACGAACTCATGACCGCCGCCGTCCGGCCCGTTCGCCCGCAGGCGATAGTGAGCCTGCGCCTGTTCCTCCAGCGCAAACGTGCCATCAACGCCGGTGACCGTGCGCGCCGGACTGTCCCATGAGTCGACGCGTGACGCCGCGATTCCCCAGCCGACCGCCGGACTGCCGTCGGGCAGCAGCAGTCGGCCGCAGATCGCGGTGCCGCCCGGCAGATCGATCGCGACCTGCTGATCGCCGGCGCGCAGGTCGATGCGTCGCGAGGTCGTCGTGTTGGCGCTCAGGAAGAACAGCTGGTAGCTGCCGACGGCGAGACGATCGGCAGTGAACCGACCGTCATGGTCGGTTTGTTCCGATTCGTAGAGCAGCGAGTCGGCCTCGTCGATCATCACCGTCACGCCCGGGACCGGACGGCCGCCGCGGCGCACGATGCAATCGAGCCGGGCGGTGGCGCCGAGTTCGACGGTCTCGACGCGCGTCGCGCCGTCGCCTTCGGTCTGCAGCGCGCGGCGCGCCGGCGGATGGGTCGCATGCACGATCTCGATGCCGTGGCGGCCGGCCGGCAAGCCGGCGAACGCCACCACGCCGCCGGCAGTGGTGAAGCCGAGCAGCGAGCGACGGTTGTTCGGGTCGACCTTGGCCAGCTCGACGCGCACCGTCGCACCGACCACCGGTTGGCCGGCGGCGACGACGTGCAGCTGCAGCTGATCACCGCCCCGGTCCAGGCGCAGCACGAGCCGTTCGCCGTCGGTCAGGTCGCGGATCGTCGCCGGGGCCGAGGCCCTGGTGCCGGCGCTCGCTTCGAGCTCGAAGCCGACCGGCAGGCCGTGGAGCACGAACGCACCGCCAGCATCCGAGCGCGCGACGACCGCCCCCTGGACGTGGCGGTGAGCAACCGTCAGTCGCACCTCGGCACCGGCGACAGGACTGCCGGTCGCATCGAGGACCGCGCCTTCGACGTGCTGGCCTTCGTCGAGCACGATCTCGAGCGCGGCACGCTCGCTGCCCGTCGGCGCCCCGAACCGGCGCCCCGGCGCCAGCGGGGTCTGGACGATGAGCTGCACCTGCGCACCCGCCGGCCAGTACCTCGCTGCAACCGCGACGGCGAAGTCGGCGCCGCCGGTGGCGTCGGTCCAGCCGTGTGCGATCGGCTTCTCGCCGGCGAACAACTGCAGCGGCACGTTCGCGGCGGGACGTCGCGATTCCTTCCAGATCACCTGCACACGCATCTCGATGCCGACCGGCTCGGCCGCTGCTCCTGGCGTCGGTGCCGTCGCCGAAGCGGACTCGGCTGCCGACCTGGTGCCGGTCGACGGCGCGGCTGCTGGCTCCGTGCCGGCCGGCGCCATCGCGACTGCTGGCGCTGACGTCGGCTCGAAGCCGGGGGCGAGACCGTCGGGGGCGAAACCGTCGGGGGCCAAGGACAACGCCGCCAGTGCGATCAGCACGGCTGCGCCCGCGGCGAACAGGGTCTTCTTCATCGTGAGCCATCCCCACAGTGGCAAGTACGTGGCCGAGACACCCACCTGGGCGAGCAGCGTGCGCCGCGTCGCAGCGAGACCGCGGCCGGCGAGCAGCGACATCGCGGCGCCGAACGCGACTCCCGACGGCAAGCTCGCTGCCAATCGGCGCACGCCGTGCCGCAGGCGCGTCTTGACGGTGCCGACCGGGATCGCCAGCGCCGCCGCGATGCGCCGTGGCGGCAGCCCGTGCAGATGGCGCAGCGCGACCACATCGCGGTGGTCGGACGGCAGTTCGGCCAGCGCCGCGTCGATCGCCTGCTGCGTCTCGCGGCGAGCGGCCTCCGCCGGCGGTTCCGGCACTTCGCGGACCATCAGACGGTCGCCGTCCGGTTCGCCGCGACGGCGGATCTGGCGCGCCTCGTTGGCGAGGATCGCCATCGACCACGGCAACAGCCGGCGGGCCGGATCGAAGCGTTCGGCATGTTCGATGAGCCGCACGAAGGTCTGCTGCACCAAGTCTTCCGCCTGGGCCGCACCGCCGGCGAAGCGGCGCGCGAACAGCAAGAGTTCGGTCGCGATCCGGTCGAACACCTCCGCCATCGCCAGCGGGCTGCGGGTCTGTCGGAACCGCGCATAGGCGGCTTCGGCGAGGCGTTCGGTGGTTTCGTCCATGCTCGTCTCGGCAGCGACCACGGGCCGCTGCCCCGCTCTATGCACGGCGCGTCGATTCGAGTCGCGGATCCGCGAAAATCCCTACGACATGCTGATGGCGGCCGGCTTTCTGGGCCAGCGCCGGCGGATGCCGGGCCCCCCGCCACGTGCGACGGCGTCGTAGCCACGCCATGATCGTGCCGATGCTGCGCGGTGAACAGTCGAACGGCACCCGGATGCGAGCCGTGGTCCTGATGCTCGGGCTCGGTGCGCTCGCCGCCGTGCTGGTCCTTGCCGGCAACCCCGGCAACATGGGTTTGTGCGGTGCGTGCTTCCTGCGCGACCTCGCCGGCGCGCTGCGGCTGCACCAGGGTCCTGCGATCGTGCGGCCGGAGGTCCCAGGCCTCGTGCTCGGCGCGCTGCTGTGGTCGCTGCTGGCCCGCCGCCACATCGGCCGCTCGGGCAGCCACGCGGTCGCGCGCCTGCTGCTGTGCGCGGCGATGGCGATCGGCGCGATGGTGTTCCTCGGCTGCCCGTTCCGCATGCTGCAGCGCCTGGGCGGCGGCGACCTGAACGCGTGGCTGGCGCTGCCGGGCTTCGTGGTCGGGGTCGGGGTCGCGCGCTGGTTCGAGCAGCGCGGCTACAGCCTCGGCAAGACCCAGGAAGTGCCGCGACCGATCGGCCTGCTCGGCCCGCTGGTGCTGTTCGTGCCACTCCTCGCGTGGCTCGCCGGTACCGGGCTGGCGGGGCCGGCGTTCGGTGCCGATGGCGCCGTGGGCCCGGCGCGGGCACCGTGGCTGCTCGCACTCGGCATCGCACTGCTCGGCGGCGGCGTGCTGTCGGCGACCGGCTTCTGCGCGATCAGCGCGGCGCGGTCGCTGTTCGGCGGCCAGCGCTGGATGCTGTGGGCGGCACTCGCGTTCGTCCTTGGTCATGCGCTGGCCGGGCTGGCCGGTGGTCGCTGGCACGCGAGCTTCGACGGCCAACCGATCGCCCACGGCGACTGGCTGTGGAACACGCTGGCGCTGCTGCTGGTCGGCCTTTGCGGAGCGTTCGCGGGCGGCTGTCCGGTGCGGCAACTGGTGATGGCCGGCGAAGGCAACGGGGACGCGCTGGTCGGTTGCGTGGGCCTCGTCCTCGGTGCGGCCCTGGCCCACAACCTCGGCATCGCGGCCGCGGCGGCGGGTCCCAGTGGCGCCGGTGGCCCGGGTGCTGCGGCGCCCGCTGCGATCCTCGTGCTGCTGCTCGCCGTGCTCGGCTATGCGGCAGCCATGACCCGAAGCAGCGTCGTAGCGTCCTGACGGCGCGGCGCTCGGCCCTGCCCGCGCATGCCCAAAGCCGCCGCCGCAACCAGGGCTGCAGCGTACCGGGTGGCTGACCGCGCACCGGCTTCCAGCGATGGCAGCGCTGCCACTTCACCGCGCGCCTGTAGCCACGCGCCCGCGTGCAGCGAGAAGCCCTCCAGCTCCGCACACAGCGGGCCCTTCACCAGCGGCTCCCACCGACCGTCGCGGCCGACGCGACCATCCCGCTGGCCGGCACGCTCGCCGAGCGCCGCGCGCCCTTCGACCGCCGCGGCCGTGAGACCCGGCAACACCGAGTTACCGGGTGAGGATGGTCGGCTAGCTGGCCGCGAACCGAGTAGTCATTCATGCCAACGATCCGAAGCTGCCTGCTGCTGGCCGCGCTACCAGCGCTGCTGCCGGCGCAAAGCGTCACCACGACGCTGTCGGCGCTCACCCCATTGACCGTCACCACGCCCGCCGGGCCCCAATCGGTCGGCCCGGGACCGCTGGCTCCCGCCGGCACGCTGGGCACCAGCACCCCGGGCCCAGGCACCTTCTCCTGGAGCACTTGGGTCGGCACCTCCGAGGTCGGCCTGGTGCTCGATTGGTCCGGCAACGCGAATGCGAGCATCGGTCCGAGTGAACTGCTGCTGACGATCGCCGCGCCGACCGCGACCCAAGCGATCCCGCTCCGCTTCGAAGGTCTCTTCGAGACTCTCGGCGCCGTGGGCTTCGTGCAGATGGGCGTCGACATCGGCAACGACGGCACGGTCGATTGGCAGTTGGGCCAGGGGACGTCACCGCTGGTCGTCGGCGGCGACTCGCCGGACGTCGCCTCGCAGCCGATCCAGCTGCGGTTGATCCTCGACTACCAGCAACAGGCCGCGACGCAGCAGCAGAACTTCCGCTTCCGGCTGCGCGCCACCCGCGGAGGGGTCTTCGTGCAGCGGCTGGCAACCGCCTGCGGCTTGTTCCAGAACTACTCGGCCGCAGCGTCGCTCGAGACCGGTCCCAGCGCCGTCTTCGGTGACGTGCTGGAGCTGCGAAGCCAGGGGACCCTCTGGCATGTGGTCGGCCTCAGCCCGCAGCCGACCTTGCTGCCACCGGCACTGACGCTGACGACCTATCCATGTCTCGTGATCCCGGCCACGGACCTCGTCATCCGCACCGGAACGTTGTTTCTCGGCGTGCCAGCCGCGGCCAGCCGCCCGCTCGTGCTCCACAGCCAGTTGCTCGACTTCCTGCCGAATCAGGGTCTGCGCGTTTCCGACAGCTACCAGATCGTGCTGCTGTGAACGCGCGCGCCGGCGCACCGTAGCGCGCTCGCCGCGACCGCGGCCGGCCGGAGCGACGCAGGCCTGCATGCCGTCGGCGAACCTCGAAGAGGAGTTCGGCGACGTCTACGCGTGGCTGGCGACGCTGGCGTCGTTGCACGGCGTCGACCTCGACGCGATCGGGCGCAAGAAGTACGGGGCCGGTTGTCCGCGCTGCCGCGCGACCCCGTGCACGTGCCCGCATCCGCCCGCGGGTCGAGCGTCACTTCGGCAGCAGCGCCGCGCGTTCGTGCACCACGCCGGCGCGCACGACATGCGTGAGCGCGCGCCAGGCCCGCACGTCCGCCGTCGGATCCGCCGGCAGCACCACCAGGTCGGCCACGCACCCGACCGCGACGCGGCCGAGGTCGGTGCGGCCCATCGCGCGCGCCGCGTCGTGCGTCGATGCCAACAGCACCTGCGACGGGGCCATGCCGGCCTTCGCCATCGCTTCCATCTCGACGAACACCGACGGACCGTGCAGCGTCAGCGGGTTGCCGGCGTCGGTGCCGAGCACGATCGGCACGCCGGCCGCGAGCAGCGCCTTCACGTTCTGCGCCATCACGTCGCCCTGCAGCTCCAGGTGCTTGGCCATCGCCTCGAGGATCCTCGGGTTGCGCCGCGGCAACTGCTCGGTGCGCAGCGCCCGTTCCTTGACGGTCGGATGCACCGCATCGAGCTGCGCCTTCACTTCGTCCGAGAGCTTGCCGGCAAACAGCTGCGCGTAGCCGGTGTACACGGTCAACGTCGGGCAATAGAACGTGCCGGCCTGTTTGCACGCCGCGACGAACGCTGCGTCGACGGCGGAGTCCTCGACACTGTGCACCAGGAGACGCGCCCCCGCCTCGACCGCGACCTTCGCACTCGCCAGCGTCGTCGCGTGCACGACCAGCGGCAGGCCGGCCTGCTTCGCCTCGGCGCCGACCGCGCGCAGCACCGGCGTCCACTTCGCCACTTCGTCGTCGGCTTGGGCGATGAACCAGAACTTGATCGCCGCACTGCCGGCCTTCTTGTGTGCCTGCACCATCGCTCGCGCCGCGGCTGCGTCCTGCGGGAACTCGAACTGGCGCGCGTCGGGCAAGGACAGCTTCGGGTCGTAGGTCGCGAGCAGCGGGCCGGTGGCGAGCACGTGCGGCGCGAACGGGTCCTTGGTGGTCGCCGCCTGCAAGCCGAGGGTCCACGGGTAGCCGCCGACGTCGAACACGGCGGTGACGCCGGCGTGCAGGAACGCGCGATGGAACCGTTCGGGATGCGCCTGGTTGGCGGCCATCGCCTGTTCGTACGGGAACTGCTCGCGCACGTTCGCGGCGTCGGGGCGGCCGTCGGCCCAGCCGGTCTGCGAGTAGTGCACGTGCGTGTCGATCAGGCCCGGCGTCACGTGCTGTCCGGCGAGATCGACGGTGCGCACGCCGTCAGGGACCTTCGTGCTCGCGCGCGGGCCGACCGCGGCGATCGTGCCGTCGCGCACGACGACGACCGCGTCGGCGATCGGCGGTGAACCGTCGCCCGGATGCACGGTGGCGCCGACCAGCGCGAACGGTTCCTGTGCGGTCAGCGCTGCAGTGGTCAGCAGGACGAGGGCGAGACTGCGCAGCGAGAACGTCGGCATCGCCGGATCATCGCGTCTTGGCCGGCCGACGCCATTGCCCGGCGAGAAGGTGCACGTCGGCATCGACCTCTTCCCGCTGCGCGTGGAACTCCGGCCGACCGCGGCCTGCCTCCCAGCCATGACGCACCATCTGCAATCCGATACGTCGCGCGAAGCAGAGCAGAGCGCGCGGAAAGACTGCCTACAGCCCCACTCGCGCGCGAGCTTCGAGCTGGTGCCGCATCCGACTGGGGAGCTCTACGGCAGCACGACCGTCACCGGCGGCCCGCTCGTGGCGCCGACGACGAACGCTTCAGGACACCAGACCTTCCGGAATCATGGCATCCGCATTTCCTTAACCAACAGGCGTCCCACCATACAATACGAACGCCGCCCATACCGATGGCGGGAGGCCCTGCGCGCGCAGCCGGTTGCGGGCTTGGCGAAACGCGTTCGGCACGGTGCAGCCTTGCTCTCCCCAGAGTAGGCCATAGAAAGTCGAGAAGAACAACAGGGCGCCCGCGTCGCTCACTCTCCACAGCGACGTGATCGAGTAGTGAGCACCTGCAAGCTGCAGTGCGCGGTTGATACCCGATATGCTCTCGCCGAAGAACCGGGCTCCGAGGTTGGTTTCGCACGCCGAAGCAACCACGAGTTCGCAGCCAGTCAGGTCCAGACCCTTGATTTCACTCGCTGACAACAGGCTTCGCGCCCTCTCAACGCTGTCTATTCGGTTGGCGCCGGCGAAAACGATCCAGGACAGCAAGTCGCGGTCGAGCATGCCCGTGCGTATTGCGCGATCCACCTTGCAGTCACCGGTCTCCGTAAGCGCCCAGTCGCCCGGGATGCCAAACCCTGCGTGAGTCGCAAGGTGGATAAATCGCTTGCCAACGCAGGTGTTGACGAAGGCCGCGCGTGTGGCGTGGCTTCGCTCGCACAGAAGGGCCGGCGCACCGGGAAAGCGATTACGAAAGCGAAGGCTAACTCGTCTCACCTCGGCATCGCTGCCGGGAAGCGCCTTGTAAGTCTGATTGCCATCGCGCGGGGCGGCGCGGTAATCGTCTGCTCCCTCATTTGACTCGGCACTGGGATCCGCGCTGCCGAAGTCGATTCCGCCAAAGCACAGTAGCGACGGCTGAGCCAAGGCGCCGCGTGGTAGGGGCAACGCCTGGCTAGGTGTAGCAAAGTAGTCGATTTCGTAGCTGTCGCCCAGCGTCGTGGCTTCCGAGGGCAGCGCATCCCAAGGGATAGAAGCAAGCGGGCCGTCCGGGCAGACCCAGAGCCGGCGGGTAGTCGGTGGAACTGCAGCGAACAGCGGCTTAAGCACATGCATCAGTGCGGCGCCCGGGTCGCTTACGGGTGTTGCTCCAACTGCCTGGCGACCATCGAGGAGAAGGCGCAGGGTCTCGGCGAGTTCGTCGATCAGGGCAGCAGGACCAAGATCGATGCGTTGGACGGTAGATGAGCCGACGAGGTAGGTGGCGACGCGGGGCTCAGTCAGGCGCGTCGCGAAATCCATGTGGTGGTAGTGAGCGGTCAGAACAAAGGTGGTTGCTTCGGGTAGTGCAACCTGTAGCATCTGTACGGCGTTATCCGGCCATACTTGGTCGAGGCCGTACACGCCCCGTTGGGCGGCGAGACGTGAGAGTGCTTGGTTAGCAGCTACCATATTCTCGCGGGCAGACTTCAGCCTGACTTGGAGTTCGGCGCGGATATTGGATTCGTCCGTGGACCCCAGCGCGCGCTGGAGCTGTTCCGGCGGTGCAGCCGTTAGGTTGAGAAGCTCATGGAAGTGGGCATTCTCAATGCGTGCCTTATTCAGTGATTCGCGGATTGCGACATCACCATCCTCCAGCTTCCGGAGCTGGTGGATACGCTGTCGGTGTAAATCGATCGAGATGCACTGCAGTCCTAGAAGGTCGATCTCAGCGGATGCATCACCTTCGACTATATGCGACAGAGAAAGCAGTTGTCCGACTGCCTTACAGAAAGTGCCGGCGAGTTGATCTAGCACCTCCAGACCCGCGGTAGCGCCAAGGTATGCAACGCGAAAACGGAGCCCCCTAAAGGCAGCCAGAGTGTGTGAGTATGCACTATGGGTTTCGCCTTGTGCGGCCAACGTCAGCGCTAGGTGAGCCAGCGCCCCCTGCATGTGTGGATGCTCCGCCGGCATGAGGCCGCCAAGCGCTTCCTTCACACTTTCTTGCAGTTGACGAGCTCCGACGAGATCGCCGAGTTCGAACATAATTAGCGCTAAATTTGCGCGCGCCGCCAGGAGGTCTGCGTGGCCCGCCGGCAGCATGGCACTAAGTGATGTGACCACATGCTCCTGCAGTTGACGTGCTTCATGTAGCTCGCCTCGCTGGGCCCCATTAGCCGCCACGTTGGCCAGCGCAAGAACGTGCGGTAGTGTGGCCCAGAGGTTGGAGCCTACTGAATCAAGCGCTTGTCCTTGCAGTCGAGCGGATCCATCTAGATCGCCGAGCATCCCGAGAGTTGCCCCCAGGCTGACCCGGGCTGCATGTAGGTCTTGGTGCTCTGCCGGCAAGATGCGACCACGCACTTCGAGCACCAACTCTTGCAGTCGGCGCGCACCGGCCAGGTCGCCGAGCTGAGCCAAGGTAGCCGCTAGGTTAGCCCGTGCTGTCTGCAGGTCTGGGTGCTCCACCGGCAGGATGCGACCCAGTATCTCGAGGACCTGCTCTTGCATCTGACGAGCCCCCGCCAAATCTCCTATTTCGCACTGCTTGGCGGCGCCGTCGTTCAGCATCGACGCTAGTGCGAACTGCATCACATGAAGTTCCTCGTGATCTGCCGGCAATCTGCTGCCGAGTAACTCGATCACCTGCTCTTGCAGCTGGCATGCCTCCTTAAAGTCACCGTTTCTAGCTAGTGTCTTCGCCAACTCAGCCCGCAGCGCATTCAGGTCTTGGTGATCTTCTGGCAAGATGCGACCCAGCACTTCAAGCACCTGCTCCCACAGACGGCGGGCACCGGCGAAATCGCCGAGATTGAACAGCGTCTGCGCCAATAGACGTCTCGTTATCTGCAGGTCTGGGTGCTCATCAGGAAGGATGCGGGAACGCACCTGGAGCACTTGTTCCAGGAGGCTCCTGGCCACGGCCCAGTCTTTAAGGTAGGCCAGGATAGTCGCGAGTTTCTCCCGTGCTCGTTGGAGGTTGGGGTGATCCGCCGGTAGGGTGCTCACACACACATGGAGCACTTGCTCCTGCAAGCTACAGGCCGCGGCAAGGTCGCCGAGCTGGAACAGGGTTGACACCAAGTCGGCCCGCGCCGCATGCAGCTTTTCGTGTCCTGCTGGCAGGATGCGATCAAACACTTCGAGCACCTGCTCTTCCAGGCGGCGGGCACTGGCGAAGTCGCGGAGCGCCGAGAGCGTCCTCGCCAACAGGCGTTTTGTCCTCAGCAGGTCTGGGTGCTCATCTGGAAGGATGTGGGAACGCACCTGGAGCGCCTGTTCCAGGAGGTGGCGGGCCTCTGACCATTGCTTAAGATTCGCAAGTGTTGTCGCGAGTCTTTCCCGTGCATCTTGAAGGTCTGGGTGCTCTGCCGGTAGTGTACGGGCACGCACCTGAAGCACTTGTTCATAGAGCTGGCGAGCCTCGCACAGATGTCCGAGATCCCTCAGGGTTGCTGCCAGGTTCATTTGCGCCCTCTGAAGGTCTGGGTGCTCTGCCGGTAGTGTACGGGCACGCACCTGGAGCACTTGTTCATAGAGCTGGCGAGCCTCGCACAGATGTCCGAGATCGCTCAGGGTTGCCGCCAGGTTCATTTGTGCCCTCTGAAGATCTGAGTGCTCTGCCGGTAGTGTACGGGCACGCACTTCGAGCACCTGCTCTTCCAGTCGACGGGATTCGGCGAGCTCTCCGAGCGCCGCTAGAGCCTCGGCTAGGTCTGCTCGTGCCGACTGCAGCTCCGGGTGATCTGGGGGTAGAAACTTTTCGCATAATGCAACGCGCTGTAACCACGCAGTGCGACAACCCGGCAGCTCGCTGAGCGCTTTTAGCGTGTGGCCGATCTGGTACCACAGCTCTTCACTCGGTTGCAGGCTTCGCCCCAACTCGAGGTCCGCATGTGGCATCGCGAGTTCCAAAGCCTGCAGAGCGTTGCGCCGAGCCCTCTCCAGCCGCCCTCCTTCTAAGTTGGCCTGCGCCGAATGCAGAGCAGCGACGCATTCCTGAAGACTCATCTTTCGCCTTGCTCCCGGTTCCGCATCGAGCGCCACAACCGCGCCGTGAACTTCTTCCGATCCAGCAATTCGGTCACATCGCTTGGAAGCGGAACATCCAAGTCACCGACCATTCGCTCCCCATCCCTTTGCAGAATTACAGCAAACGCCACCGCTGGATTCTCACTTACCAGCAACACGCCGAACCCCTGCCCTACGAAGGCGGTCGCATCTTCCCCGCTCAGTTCAAATCTGCCGCGCAGCATGCGGCGCTTCTCAACCTGCTCCGATCGCAGCGGGCCAGCGCACAAACGCAACGACGTCGTCACCACTCCCTTAGGCAGATCGTGTCCAACAATCGGAATCTCGACGTCGCGCTGTGGCTCACCCTCCCCTCCAGGCACCGACGCGCCCCGCCTCGAACGAGTCGTTTGGGCCGCCGAGTAATCGACCAGCGCTAGCAGGTCATCCGATGCCTGCCATTCCTGCACTGCCCGCGACACCAGCTCCACCCCGCGTTGCAAAGTCTCTCTCAATGCCCCAAGCTGCGTGATGACCCACTGCGAACCGGTGTGCCACAGGACTTCCATCGCTGAGTCCTGCTGTTGGTCCGCAACCTCCTCGCCAAGCTCCGCCAGCACGCTGGGCAATAGGGCTTCGATTCGTTCCGGCGTGAGTAGATCACGCCGTGCCACCTGATCGAGCCTCGCCATCTTTGCTGCAAACTGCGCTTCACGCCGGGGATCCGCATGCACATAACCATGGAGCCGACGCATCGTCGCGCGATCTGCCTCGGCGGCATCGACGGCTAGCAGCCGACGCATGGTCTGCGAGAACTCCGCATCCGCCATGCCCAGCACCTTCCGCACGTCCAGTTCGTTCGTGTTAATGTTCACTTCCTCCCTTCCTGATCCGGCGCCTTTTCTCCGCCTAGCCGTTTGGTCAGCGTTTTGAGCGCGTGAAAGTACGCCATATCGATTGCGGCGGAGGACTTGCCCAACACCTGCCCGAGTCGCTCAGACGAGAGCCTCTTGCCCGAGTCGGCGAGTTCTGCGAGTCGTACCAACATCACGTTGCGTTGGCCGGCGGGCAGGCGCTGAACTTCGTCCATCAGCAGCATGCGCAGCGCCCACTTCTCGGAGTCGTCCTCCTGGACGGATGCCGCCGCGAAAGCGATCGGCTCGTCGCCCACGAAGAGCTGCTGCGTCTTGGTCTTCTGGGAGCGGGCGACTCGAGAGACCGCGCGCCCGGCGTGCCTCCCGACGTACGCCTCGTACGGCAGTCCACTTCCGAATGGCTGTGGCGTCGGTCGCGGCTTGGCGCCCGTACCGACTTTCTGCCAAACTAGCTGCAGGCTCTCATTGCAGAAGCTGATCGCGTCGCCGGGGTGGGACGAGCTCGAACACCTGCTGGCGATCACCGCTTGGTAGTCCACGAGGAAGCGCGGCAGCAGTTCGCTCCTACCCCACCACGACGCCTGCTGTGCCGCGCGCGCCAGCCGGGCGTCCGCGCCTTCCCCGAACTCCTCCGCCGCGATTCTCTCGCCATCGACGAAGTCCTTGTCGAACAGCGTCGAAAGTCGTGCCAGCGCCCTCGCGGTCTTGGATCGCCACTGGACATCGGCTGCGTTCTGGGCGAGATCGGTCACGTACGCTTCGTAAGGCATCCACGACTCGTTTGGCCCTTCGCCGAATGGCTGCGGCAGGGGGCGCGCCTGGGGGGTGCGGCCGGCTCGTATCCACGCCAGTCTCAGGCTCTCCAGGCACCAACTCTTCGCTACGGCAGGGCGGTTCGAGCTCGAACACAACTTGTCGATCAGCGGGAGGTAGATCGCCATGAACTGTCCAAGCTTGGCGTTGTCGCCCCACCAAGACGCCTGGTCTGCAGCGCGGGCAAGCCGCTCCGGTGCCCCGGATCCGAACTCGTCCGCTTCGAGCCTCAGGGCATCGGCGATTCTGCTGCCAAACAGACCCGCAAGAACATCCAGCGGCTTCTCAGGCGATGCCATGGTTTGCGAACTCAAGTGCATAGTGGACGGCCTCGGATTATGGGGTGGGACACCCCTTTAGGAACCGCTATTCGGCGATTCTTGCATGCCCTGCCTGAAATCCGTGCATACGTCGCAAGTCGTTCATGGAACTTCGTTTGCTATCCTCGTCGCTTGCTTGTAGCGGGCCGGGGTGTCAAGGCCGCCCTCGGTTCAACCAAGCGGGATCACCCGAGTTCGGGCATCCGGGACCAGTCGCCCAGGTGACGGGCGCATCCTTCGGGTCACCAAGTTGACAAACGGAGGATATGTGACCGCCCGGAGTTTCGCAATATACCGACTGCGGGAGTTCGTTCGCGTTCGCCGTCTCAAGACCAGCCGCCCTGAGGAGTGCCGACTGCTGAGCGTGGCCATGGGCCGACGTGCAGAGTCGGGCAGCCTCCGCACTCTGCCTGCGGCCTACTTTACGGAAGCTGTAGTAGTCGAGCAGCGGCAGCCCGCACATGGGCATCCGGGTCGCTGGTTCGGCTCCACTCGAGCGCCGCCGTGCGTCTCGCCGACGGTGGCCAGGCAGCGATGGACTCAAGCGCCGACTCGCGCACTCTGGGCTCGCTGTCGACACGGCTGGCGATGTCGCACAGCACATCAAGCGTTGCCTGGGTCGGGTGCTCAGCGGCAGCCCTGATGATGGCAGGCAGGACGGCTGGATCAGCCTCCGCAACCAACGCCCTAGCGATCGCCGCGCCGGCTTTCGAGCTCCGGCACACCGCCAGGATCTCGGCAGCGCGCACCCTCTCCTCGGCGTCGCCGTTCTCGAGGAACCACAGGGCTGGCTCGAGGGTCAACGACTCCCTCCTAGTGTTGCCGAGGGTGCTCAACCAGGTGAGAGAGTCGACACGATCGCGCATACGTTCCACGGTGGCCTGGGCCTCGGACGACGGCGCATCAGAAAGGAGCGACCCGATCGCCAACGCGCCGTCCCCCGCTATCGCCGCACCGCCGCTCGTCCCCATCTGGGCTTCAATTGCCTGGACGACATCGGAGACTACGGTCCAGGGACACTCCCTCATGACATGGCTGGAGCGCACAGCCATGCCGGAAACCTCGACTTCGGCATCTTGGACCAAGGTCTTCATCCCAGCCGCACACCAAGGCCCGCCGAGCTTCGCGCCTTGGGCAAGAGCGCTGATCAGCAGACTGGTCAGTTCGACAGGAGTTGTCGGCGGCCTGAGATCAGACTGCAAACGGGACAGCAATGCAGCAGCACAAGCCGGGTCGGCCGCAAGAGTCTTCGACAAGGCCAGGAAAGTCTCGTAGGTGGCGCGGTCCGCCAAGAAGCCGGCCCTGCCGGACATCGACAGCAGTTCGGCGATCAACTCATCCAGGGACTGCGGGGGCCCCTCTGACTCTGCCGTGCATGGACGCGGCCACGTCGCACACAACTCAGTCGGGATGCGCGTCACACCACCCGTCGCCATGAAGCGGCGAACCAGATCACAGCGCAGCTCGAATGTGCTGGTCAGCTCGACGACGCCATCCAACCGCGTCACCTCGCGGGTGTAGCTGCGCTCGATCACGGCGCCAGCTACAGCCGCTTCTCCGAACGACTCGACCAGGACGACCTTGCCAAGCATCTCGTCCGAAGCGTCGATCTCAAGCTTCTGCCGTAGCAAGCGAGTCGGCTCGCTCGCCACGCGATGGCGCCACCTTCCAGTCTCGTCCTCTAGGTCAACCTCCCCCGAAATGCCGGTCGGAAACTGGAGCCCGCGGACAGCGAACAAGAGCATCGTGAACTGGTCCAGGTCCGTGGCATCGGAATGCCAGGCCTTGACCACACCGCCGTTCGCGACCTGGAGAACGACCGAGCCAGTCGGCGTTGGGCCAGGCGGATCACGCCGAAGATCGGGAAAGGACACGTCGACCAGCGCACCATCGGCGTCAGTCGATAGGCAGTGGACACGCATCGTGCCTGACCAACCGGTAGTGCTCGGCTTACCAGCCTGGGCGACCGAATGCTGACTCCGCAACAAGTAGTCGAAGACCTCCCCCATGGACATGGTCTGAGACTGCGGTATCCCGGCCTCAGCACTGGCCTCGGTCGACAACGCGGTTTCGGGCTCGTCGATACTGGCGATCGGCGCCGGATCTCCGGCGCCGACCGCGAACAGCAGGAAGAGCACCACTAGTGCGGCAATGCAGGTTGTGGTGCGCTTCATGGTCACATCCCCCCCGTCATCACTTCGCGAACGTTCGTCGGGCCTTCCTCATCGACGATCGTGTCAGACCACACGGTGTGGCCGAACACCTTCGCTTTGAGCTTCAACCTGAAACGCCAGGCGATCGTGGTGGCCTGGACGCTCAAGGACGAGCCGCTGATCGTCGATCGCTCCGTGGGCAAGGTCATTGCGATCGTGGTGTTGAATCCCTCCAGTGCCAGCTCGACACGTCCGCTGGCTACGCCCCAGAGCACGTCGACGATGACTTGGCCGGTGCCCACGAGCCAGCTCTGCGCCGGGCCCGAGAGGTGCGCCGCTGGGTTTCCAGATCGCGTCCGCGCGACCACAGTGAATTGGTGCCCACCACCAGCACTTGCTTCGGCCCGCACGCTGCACCAGCCGCCCAAGCTCAGACTGCCGGACCGCACTTTTGCGATCTCGGTGAATTGAGCAGGCAGATTGTCGACGACCCCGTTGATGAGACCCGTGTCACGGATGGTCTGGCCGGCCAAGATCACGCGAGCGCGCGAGGTGCCGTTCGACTTGCTCGAGAACTGGCGCGAGCCGACCGTGACCACCCGTCGCAAGATGCGCCCCTGGGTCGCGCCTTCGACCTCGGTCGTCGCCTGATTGGACGTGACGCGGACGGCGACCTCGACCTTCTCACGACTCCCGAGCCACTGAGTCCCGTGGTCGAGATTGTCGACTCGGCGGATCTGCTGCGCAAGCGCGGGATTCGCCGCAAGGCCGCCCAAGATCATCACGAGCAGGGGAAGGATGACTTTCCGGAATGGACTACGCATGGTTCAGAACGGGCACATCAGCCCGCCTCAAGAGGAACGTGGCTAGGCCAGCATCTGGCCTAGCCGCGAGCGCCGGTTACCGTCGCGCCTCATGGCGCAGTTGGTGGCAGCAACCGCCGCACACCCTCATGACCCGGGGACAGAACGATCTTTCGGAATTGGTCGCTGATTTCTTTTTCGCATCAGCGAAACTTGGCGCGATTTCACCCGCGGGCAGCATGGTGTCGCGGACAGGCAGCCGCTGCTCCAAAGACTCCGGGTCACTCGGCCTGGCTATCGTCGCGATCCGGCGCGCTCGACTCACTGCCAGATCCGGAACCGCAGCCGACAGCTCTCTCGACGCAAGCAGCCAAGCAAATCGCAGAGGATCGAAGGATCGTGGATCGCCGGGGATAGGAAGTTCAAGCTGCAGTCCCAGCCGACCCCGAACCCAACCTCACCCATCCTCGCGCCCGCGCACGTCCCCGTCCATCCGGTCGCAAGAGCCCTATCGGGCCAGTTCCGCGCCCTCCGGACGCACCGCGCCACCGCCACGACCGACCTTGGTCACGGCACCGTTCCCACCGCTACTCCGCGGGGACCTCGTCGACGTAGGCGACACCGCCTCCCGCAGGCGGCGCCCGGCACCCCGCCTGCTCCGGCACCACCGACGACCGCCCCATCGCCAGCAGCACCCGCGTGATCGACGCCGGATCGTGGATCGCCGCCAGCACCCGCCGGACCCCAGAGCACTTCGGGCACACCAGCACCTCCATCCCGAACGCCCGCTGCAGCAACTCCGCCCACGAGTACCGCCGGCGACCACCACGTCGCCCGCCGCCACCAAGCGGAACTCGCAGCCGCACCAGCACCCGCCGCTCCGCCTGCTGCCTCAGCAACGCGGCGACGGCAACGCTCTCGACCCCATCGCCCCCGGCGGCCAAGACGTCCTCGACCGACGCCGCGCCATCGGCTCCCCCAGTGGCCCCGTGCCAACAGCCGCCGGCTTCGCCTTCCTCCTCCACACGCCTCGGCACCACCTGCGGCCGCAGACTCACCTTCCATGGTTTTCCAAGAAGGGATAGTCGCGGATTACATCGGACATATCTCCATATTCTCTCTCCCATGCATTACCCAACTTCACGTCCTCTACCTTCAGCACAACTGGTAGCAGCAGGTCGAATGACATGAACGCCCATCCGAGCACCGGCACGTAAGGCTCCGATCTCGCCTTCCTCCGTACCGAGTACAGCTGATCCTCTACCTGCCGAGACTTCAGTGGGCTGAAGTATGCCATTGCGCTCACCACTTGAGCGCCATAGACAAGCAAACACAACAAGCCAACGCATCGCCAATATCGATGTTGTCGGCTTATCGACATCATCACACTCGGTCCGCGCAAGAATTGTCAGGGGATAGGAAGTTCAAGCTGCAGTCCCAGCCGACCCGGGACCCGACCCCGCCCATCCTCGCGCCCTCAAGCGTCCCCGTCCAGGCGTCCACCCTGCCGCAGAGCCCCATTTCCGGCAACCCCGACGCCGGCGCCAGCACCCCGCGGTACGTCACGAGGTGCTTCCGCGGCTTGGGAACCAGCGCACACAGCCGCTCCATCAGCACCGCCTTCGTCATCACCACCGCCGTCGTCCCGTCCCGCCAACGCTTCTTCAGCGCATACCCGATCCGACCGTCCGCCAGCTCCACCAGCCGCGACTCCGCCACCGCAGGCCGCGCGGCGTAGCGACACAGCCTCTCGAGCCTTTCGCGATCGCGCGCCTCGCACTGCGGCCCCTTCACCACCGGAGCACTCGCTTGGGTCCGTGAGGTCAGGCAGGGGCGTTGACTCGATCTGGGGAGCCCAGGATCGTGCGGTGGCTGGTTCCAGGCGGTTCGGGATCGCATGGCACAGCCCACTCCCACTGTCTCGCGGAGCACTCATGGTCGCCCGTCGTACGTGTTCGTCCTTGACCCGTCTTTCCGTCTCGGCCGCGATGGCATGTGGCCTTGGTTGGCCAGCGTATGCGACGGCTCAGGGGACCGCGCCTCCAGTCGCTCCTGCCGTTCCGCCCGTCGCACGAGATCCGCAGTCGCAGCCTCCCGCGCCGCCGGTGTGCACGCTGGATCTTCGCCTGCCCGGAAAGATGAGCGACATCGTGTCGAACGTGCTGCTGCGCGCCGAGAGGAAGCCCGGGTCGGACGTGAGAGCCTTCTTGAAGGAGGCGGTCGAGAAGTACGCCACCGGCGAGGACCTTCGCCGGGCCGCAGCCGACCACTTCAAGATCGACCAGAAGCGGTTCGAAGCGTTGGTCGAGCAATGGCGACACATCAACTGCAAGCATGCACCGATCCCAGGTTACGCCGTCCCCGACGCCATCTCGGATGGCGCGAACGGCGAACCACGGACCCCGGTGCCAGTGTGTTCCTTCGCGGCCGATGTCACGTTGCACGTCGTGTTGCACGAACTCGGGCACGCCGTGATCCGCGAGTTCGATCTCATGGTGCTGGGCAACGAAGAGACGATGGCCGATGCGTTCGCAACGCACATGCTGACCGAGCACTTCCCGGAGCGCGCCCACGCCGCGATCGCGGCGAGGGTCACTTCGCTGATGATCGAGGCGGACGAAGTGCCGCGGGACCAGTGGAGCGTTCGCGGGGAGCACGACAACGACGCCCGCCGCGCCTACCAGATCGCAGCCCTGTCGATCGCAGCGGACAGCCAGAAGTACGCAAGCGTCGCAGAGATCGTCGGCATGTCGGAGAAGGACATCCGCCAGGCACGCGACTACGGCGCGGACATTCACCGCGCGTGGCGGCGCACGCTCTCGCCGCTGTGGATGCCGGCAGGCAAACCCTCGACGGAAGCCCGCTTCCGCGCCGACGAAGCCACCTTGGCGTTCGTCGAAGCCGGTGAGCCGAGCCTGCGGTCCACGATCGAATCGGCGATCGGGCGGATCGACTGGCACTCGCAAGTGACCGTGGAGTTCGTCGGTGGCGACGGCGGGGCCGTGTGGATCCGCAATGCTCGCACGATCAAGGTGAGCGGCGAGTACCTCCGCCGGTTCGTCGCCCAGGGCGCCAAAGTCGGCAGCACCAGCAGCGGGCGAAAGTGACGCGCGGATCCGACTCTGCGTTCCGGTGACCGGCCGGCGGAAGCACCGCGCTCCCGCCGCGACCAGACCCTGGTCACGGCACCGTTCCCACCGCGACTCCACCTGGACCTCGTCGACGTCGACGACACCGCCCCGAGCACCTGGGGCACACCAGCACCTCGATCCCGAACGCCCACTGCAGCAGCTCCGCCCACGTACACCGCCGCCGACCACCACGTCGCCCGCCGCCACCAAGCGGAACTCGCAGCCGCGCCCGCACCCGCCGTTCCGCCTGCCGGGCTGCCAGGCTGCCCGAGCAGCCGTGGCGCGATCAGGCCGCCGCAACCGGGCGGGCGCGGACCAGTGGCCAACGCCCTTCGCAAGGCAGGAACAAGGCACGCACGCTCCCAGTGACGGCCAAGGCTGCGAGTTTCCGAACGGAACAGCACATCGGATCGCTGCTCAGTGGCGCGCGCGAGAACCGGCCGCCGCGCGGCTGCGATGCGCCGGTCCAGCCCATCCATGCGAGTGGCTCTCCTTCTCCTCTCCCCTGTGCTCTCGGCCCTGGCTGCGCAGTCAGCTCCCGTACTCGGCCCGCCGACCCTCCTCGGCAACGTCAGCGGTGTCACGGACACCAGGCCACAGATCGCCTACGACCACGGCACCGACCGCTACTGCGTCGTCTGGAACGCCAACAACGGCACGGCTCCTGGCCAGATCCACGCGCAGATGCTCAACGGCAGTGGCAATCCGATCGGTCAGTTGATCGTGGTCAGCACGAATGCGCGCCTGACCCGACCGGCGATCGCGAACATCCGCACGACGGGCAAGTTCCTGATCGGCTGGACCGAGGAAACCGGGTCCGGTTTCAACTACACGCTGCAGGTGAGGGCGCGCTCGCTCGATGCCAGCAATGCCGCGTTGTCCACGAGCGTGGTCGTCGAGTCGTTGGTGAGCGGCCAAAGTCCATCTATCGGGTTGAACATCGACATCGGCGGAGACTCGCGCAACGGGTTCCTCGGCTCTGCCGAGTCGGCGCTCGTCGCATGGCAGGAAGTGCGGCAGGGAAGCACTCCGCTCCAGAACTCGAAGGTTGTGCGGTGCCGAACGGTGCGGGTACCGAACACGGGAGCGCCGGTCCTGGGCGTGCTGTCGACGCTGTCGACCAGTGGCGGCGGCGCTCCCAGAGTGACGCGCCACTGTGGAGTCACCGGCCGATGGGGCGTGGTCTGGTCGTCCACGCTGGTCAGCGTGCCACTTTCCCCCACGAGCCTCGTGGCGTGCATCGTCGATGCATCGGGTCCCTGTGCGACGCAGACGTTGGCGACCGTGAGCACGCTGGGGCTCGCGGTGGAGACGCCGTCGTGCGCCACCGACGACGGCGTGAGCTTCGCGGCGGCCTGGGTCACCGGCGACGTCGTGAACGTGCGGCCGTTCTCGCTGACGGGGGTCTGCCCCGGGGTGTTCACGGCCGGCCCCACCGTGACGCCGTTCACGACGACCCTGCCGATGGAGCAACCGTCGATCGACTTCGCGGAGTCCAAGTACGTGGTGGCGTGCCTGACGCGCAGCACGACCGACCGAGTGCGGGTGAAGAGCCTGGATCCGACGACGTGCGCGTCGTGCGGCGTCGAGTGGTTCACGGATGCCTTCGGGGCGTCGCAGGACGACCCCGCGGTGTGCGCCAAACACAGCGGCTCGCCAACCGCCGACGATCGGGCGATGGTGGTCTGGTCGAACGGCACGATCGAGGGTCGACCGTTCGAAGCCAGCACCAGCAGCTTGCCGGTGAGCCTGGGCGGCGGCTGCGGCACCGTGGGGCTCGACGACTTCGCCACCTACAGCGGGCAATGCGTGCTCGGCAACGACACCTTCTCGATCAGCCTGTTCTCGCCGACGAGCCCGATCCTGGCGCTCCTCATCGGGTTCACGGCAGCCCCCCTGTCGTGTGGACCGTGCACGCTGATCCCGTCGCTCGACGTGGTCGCGTTCGGGGCGCCGTCGACGGTGGTGATCCCGATCCCGTGCCAGGCTTCGCTGATCGGCGGCGAGCTCTACACGCAGTGGCTGCAGCTGCGCCCGAGCGGCTGCTCGATCTTCCCGGACTTGGGCGTGTCCAACGCGCTGAAGTTCACGATCGCCGAGTGAACGGCTCGACGATCCACGACGACGCGAGCCAGGCGCGGCTTCGGGGGCGATCCCTGCCGGAGGCATAGCGGCGAAGCGGTCCCGGAACGCGGCCGGAGTGGACCACAACTACGACTGCTCGTAGATCGCGTCGTCGCTGTCGAGCACGCACAGATGGCTGTGCCGGTCGCCCAGGTCGATGCCGACCGTCAGCCGGGGGACCAGCCTCCCGTGTTGGTCGGCAGAGTCGCATCCTCACTCACCACACCCGTCGTCGTTGCGGTAGCATTCGTCACGGATGGCCTCCGTTGAGCCAATAGAGCTCGCTGTTGATTGGGACCAAAGGGCACCTCGCTTGGAGGCCGGCGTTCTCCTCCCATCTACACCCTTGGGCCGGGGCCGTTGCTTGTTCGTCCCATCCCCCGCTGCAACTGGAAGGATCCCCCCGTGAAGGTCATTCTAGCCCTCGTTCTGCTCGCGTCCCCGATGGTGATGGCCCAGGAGTCTGGTGCAGGGGCCAAAGAACGCACGCCGCCGGTCCAGGAATCAGAGTCGGCGGGGCCGACCAACGCCTACAAGGACCGGGAGGAGCTGACATCCCTCATCAACGTGCTGAAGTCGACTTTGGAGGACATCGGTTCCGCCACCGCTCAAGTCAGCAACGTCCGCAGGATCTTCGAGAAGCTCGATCAGGGAGCCATCAAGGCAACTGAGCAAGAGCTGGTGAAGACCAACCAACTCATGCGGCAATCCCTGACCAAAGAGCTCCGTGAGTTGAGGGCAAGGTCGCGGTCGGTGCTCACGCAGGTCAGCACGACGCTGTTGCCCAAGCAGCGCGGAGTCTCTGCAAAGCTGAAGGCACGTTTCGAGATCGAGCCTGACGCGGAGATGAAGTCGAAGATCGGCAAGCTCCTTGCTGATCATGAGCAGGCTATGGCCGAAGCCGCCGAGCAGATGAAACGGCTGGCGACCAACATCCAGCAACTGTCAGGGGCGATCCAGATCTTAGAGAGGCAGTTGAGCTACCTGGATCTGGTCGAGGAGTCACTCGGTCTCAGCAAGGAAGTGTCGTCTCAACTGCGCGCTCTGAACCAGGAGCTTGAGAATCACGAGCCACTGGCGAGTTCCCAGGACGCGGCCAAGAAGCCGGCAGCGCCCGCCGACCCGATGGCGGAGATCGACAAGTTCGCCGCCACGCTCAACGTCGACAAGAGCTCGCCGGACTGGCGCACGACGCTGCGAATGCCGCCGAAGCTCTCGTTCGATCCGCAGAGCGACTACTTCTGGCACATCGACACCGCCGCCGGCGCCGTCAAGATCAAGCTGTTCGCCGACACCGCGCCGATGCACGTGTCGAGCTGCCTGTTCCTGAGCAAGCTCGGCTTCTACGACGGCCTGAACTTCCACCGCATCATCCCCGGCTTCATGGCGCAGGGCGGCTGCCCGACCGGCAGCGGCAGCGGTAATCCTGGCTACCAGTTCGACGGTGAGTTCGACGGTGGGCGCAAGCACGACCGGCCGGGCCTGCTGAGCATGGCAAACGGCGGAGCCGGCACCGACGGCTCGCAGTTCTTCATGACGTTCGCGCCGACGCCGTGGCTCGACGGCAAGCACACGCTGTGGGGCGAGGTCGTCGAGGGCATGGAGACGCTGAAGGCGATGGAGAAGCTCGGCACGCCGGGCGGCAAGGTCAGCAACCCGCCGCTGATCAAGAAGGCGTGGGTCACCGCGGTGAAGAAGGAGGCTCGCTGGTCGTCGGTGCACGCGGTCGACGCGCCGAACGCGATCGACTTTGTCGCCGAACCCAACGCCTTCGACGGCTTCCGCCGCTTCGCCGCGACCTGGCCGAACCACAACAACAAGGACAGCATGAACGAGCGCGTGCTCGCCAGCTTCCTGAACCTGCGTGACTGGCAGATGCTGACCGGGGCGATGATCTTCGGCCAGGACGCGCTGGTCGCCACCGGCCAGGTCGAGCTGAACAGCCGCGAGCACACCGGCTTCCAGAGC
>VYME01000214.1_pt1 | contig 27455 bp, 27 predicted proteins | sample 5115281 | NCBI WGS metagenome assembly VYME01 (sample SAMN12291780, study PRJNA351875) | freshwater metagenome | isolation source: freshwater lake | place: USA: Michigan, Wintergreen Lake | collected 2013-08-08
GGCGAGGCGGGCTTCCTCGGCGAGGCGAGCTTCCTCGGCGAGGCGAGCTTCCTCGGCGAGGCGAGCTTCCTCGGCAAGGCGAGCTTCCTCGGCAAGGCGGGCTTCCTCGGCAAGGCGGGCCTCCTCGGCAAGGCGGGCCTCCTCGGCGAGGCGGGCTTCTTCCCGGCGTCGTGCTTCTTCAGCCTGACGGCGCAGTTCTTCCTCGTGCAACCGCTTCAGTTCCGCCTCGCGACGCTCGCGCTCCTCGATTTCGTGGCGCAGACGCTCCTCCAGCTCGCGGCGCTGACGGGCCTCTTCCTCCTGGCGTCGCTGGATCGCTTCATCTCGCAGGCGGCGCTCTTCCTCGTCACGGCGCCTGGCCTCTTCGGCGGCGATTCGCAGTCGCTCCCGCTCCGCCTCGAGCTGGCGCTCCACCTCGGCGCGCGCCGCACGCTCGGCCTCCTCGCGGGCGCGACGTGCTTCCTCGTCGACGCGACGGGCTGCCTCCTCCTTCGCCCGCAACTCGGCCTCCTCGCGCATCCGCCGCGTTTCGGCCTCGAGCTGGATCCGCGCCTTCTCGGCGGCCTCGCGTTCGGCCTCCTCGCGGAGCCGGCGCGCTTCTTCCTCTACACGACGACGGGTTTCCTCCTGGACGCGCTGCTCGGCCTCCTCCCGCAGTCGCAGGGTCTCGGCTTCCAGGCGACGCTGGAGCTCCTCCTGCGTCTTCCGCTCCGTCTCTTCCCGGACTCGCCGGGCTTCCTCGGCGACCTTGCGTTGAAGCTCCTCCTGGATCCGGCGGGTCGCCTCCTCCCGCGCAGCGCGCTCGGTCTCCTCCTTCAGGAGCTGGGCGGCCGCAGCCAGGCGCTTTCTCTCTTCCTCGACGCGGCGCCGTTCCTCGAGAAGCCGCTTCTGGGCCTCCTGCTCCAGCCGGGCGCGGCGTTCGGACTCTTCGCGAGCCTTGCGCTCGGCTTCCTCGCGAGCAATCCGCTCGGCCTCGATACGAGCCGTCGCCTCCTCGGTGAGACGGGCGCGGGCCTCCGCTTCCTTACGGACCAGGAGGTCGGCCTGCTCCCTGGCCTTGCGCTCCGCCTCGGCCCGGGCGCGGATCTGCGCCTCGATCTCTGCGCGACGCTTGGCCTCATCGTGGGCCCGGATCCGGGCATCGTCCTGGTTCTGGCGAGCCGCCTCCTCGCGCGCCTTGGTCGCGCGGGCCTCGGCCTCCCGGCGCGCGGCTTCGTCGCGGGATTTCCGTTCCAGTTCCGAGTTGCTGTAGAAGCCGCGGGTCGCCTCGCCGCCTCCCAGCATGGAGGTGAAATCGAGGTCGTCGCTGACGGTCATGCCCGAGGAGGAGGCCGGCGCGTGGCTCGCGGGCGCGGCCATCTCCTTCACGAAGCCCAGGTCGGAGAGTTGACGCAGTTGGACGGTGAGATCGCGCTCCGAGATGGGCGCCATCTTGGCGTGCAGGTCGACCATGCTCGAACGGCCGTCGACCAGACTCAACAGGCGAAACAGATCCTTGGACAGTGCCCTGGACTTGTTCTTGACCTCCAGGAGGCCCTTACCCGTCTTCGCGTAGAGAATCGTCATGTCCAATCAAAGCCTCGAGGAACGGCACAGTGTCCCGTGGCAGGGCCCTGAGCCGCACGACTCGGCTTCGGGACGCAGGAACGCTTTCCGCCACGCCAGGTGGCGAAATCGACCCCGACCCTTCGATTATAGGGGCCTAGCCGGCTGGTCTTGCTCTCTGGCGGAGCAGCAACCGGGCCGGCTCGGCGCCCGGATCAGTCCAGTCCCTTGACGATATCCTCGATCACCTTCTTCGCGTCGCCGAAAACCATCATGGTCTTGTCGAGGTAGAAGAGCGGGTTGTCGAGGCCTGCGTAGCCGGCGGCCATCGACCGCTTGTTGACGATCACGGTACGGGCCTTGTGGGCCTCGAGAATCGGCATCCCGTAGATCGGGCTGCCCTTCTCGTGCGCCAACGGATTCACGACGTCGTTGGCGCCCAGGACGAGGACCACGTCGGTCGTGCCGAAGTCGCTGTTGATGTCCTCCATCTCCAGAACCTGGTCGTAGGGAATCTCGGCTTCCGCCAGGAGGACGTTCATGTGGCCCGGCATCCGGCCGGCCACCGGGTGGATGGCGTAGCGGACCTGGATGCCCTTGGCCGTCAGCTTGTGCGCCATTTCCTTCACCGCGTGCTGGGCACGCGCAACGGCAAGACCGTACCCCGGGACGATGATCACGCTGTCGGCATTGCCGAGGACGAATGCCACGTCGTCGGCACTGCCGGAGCGTACGGACCGCTGCTGCTGTGCCCCACCCGTCGTCGCCGCCTCGCCGCCGAAGCCGCCGAGAATCACGTTGAAGAACGACCGGTTCATCGCCTTGCACATGATGTAGGACAGGATCGCACCCGACGAACCCACCAGCGACCCGGCGATGATCAGCATCGGGTTGTTCAGCGAGAAACCGATACCCGCCGCCGCCCAGCCCGAGTACGAGTTGAGCATCGACACCACGACCGGCATGTCGGCACCGCCGATCGGGATGATGATCAGCACGCCCACCACGAACGATAGAGCCAGCATCGCGAGGAAGGCACCGAAGTTCCCGGAGAAGACGAAGCCGAGACCCAGGACGATGGTCGCGATGCCCAGCACCAGATTCAGCATGTGCTGACCCTGGAACACGACGGGTGCGCCCTGGAAGAGCCGGAACTTGTACTTGCCCGACAGCTTGCCGAACGCGATGACGGAACCGCTGAAGGTGATCGCGCCGATGGCCGCACCGAGGAACAGTTCGAGCCGGTTGCCGTACGGGATCGGATCGCCCTTCTGCGTGATGCCGAAGGCGTAGGGCTCGACGACCGCAGCGACCGCGATGAACACCGCCGCGAGGCCGATCATGCTGTGCATGAAGGCCACCAGCTCCGGCATCTTGGTCATCTCGACGCGCTTCGCCATGATGGCGCCGAGGCCGCCACCGACGACGAGGCCACCCAGCACGTAGGCAAGACCCGCGGCAGGATTCTCCGCGAGCTTGGCGACGAGCGCGGCGGTCGTGACCACCGCGATGGCCATGCCGGCCATGCCGAACCCGTTGCCGATCCGCGACGTGGTGGGGTGGGACAGGCCTTTCAGCGCCTGGATGAAGCAGATCGACGCGACGAGGTACAGCAGCGTGACGAGGTTGAGACTCATGGCTTGCTCCCTCCCGCGGCCGGCCGATCCTTCTTCTTGAACATCTCGAGCATCCGGCGCGTCACGAGGAACCCGCCGAAGACGTTCACGGCGGCGAGCGCGACGGCGAGGACGCCCATGGTCTTGCCCAGCCCCGTCTCGGTGAGCGCCGCGGCGAGCATGGCGCCCACGATGACGATCGCCGAGATGGCGTTGGTGACCGCCATGAGCGGCGTATGCAGCGCTGGGGTGACGTTCCACACGACGTGGTACCCCACGTACACCGCGAGCACGAAGATGATGAGGTTGATGATTGTCGGGTTGAGTGTTTCCACCGATTGGTCTCCGTGGCGTACGGTCAGGTGCGCACGAGCGCGCCGTCGATGGCGGCGAGCGTGCCGGCGATGATTTCGTCCTCGCGATCCAGCTTGAAGGCCCCGGTCTTGGGGTCGAGCATGAGGGCGAGGAAGTTCACCAGGTTGCGGGCGTAGAGGGCGCTGGCGTCGGCCGGTACGAGGGCCGGCAGGTTGGAGATGCCGACCAGATTCACGCCGTGCTTCACCACCGTGCGGTCGAGTTCGGACAGCGGACAGTTGCCGCCCTGCTCCACCGCCATGTCGACGATGACGGACCCGGGCTTCATGGTCTTCACCATGTCTTCGGTGACGAGCACCGGGGCCGGCCGCCCGGGAATCAGCGCGGTCGTGATCACGATGTCGGCCTGCTTGATGCGCTCGGCGATCAGGGCCGCCTGGCGCTTCTTGTAGTCCTCGCCCATTTCCTTCGCGTAGCCGCCCTGGCCCTTCGCGAGTTCCTTCTCGGCGTCGGTCAGCGGCACGTCGATGAACTTGGCACCGAGTGACTCGACCTGTTCCTTGGTGTCCGGCCGGACGTCGGTGGCTTCCACCACGGCGCCGAGACGCTTGGCCGTGGCGATCGCCTGATCACGACCCGGGCCGCCTTCACGGTGCCGGCCGCCGTCATCATCATCGGCATCAGGCGACCGTAGGTGTTCGCGGCGATCATCACCGCCTTGTAGCCCGCGAGGTTCGCCTGCGACGACAGCACGTCCATGCTCTGCGCCCGCGAGATGCGCGGCAGCCATTCCATCGCGAAGGCGGTGACGCCCTGGGCGGCGATCGCCTCGAGGCCTTCCCGCTTGTGCGGCGCCAGCAGGCCGATCAGCATCTGCCCTTTTCGCATGGCGGCGAGTTCGGCGGCGTCGGGACCGCGCACCTTCAGCACGAGATCGGCCGTCGAGTAGACCTCGGCCGCGGAACCCACGAGGGTCGCGCCGGCTGCAGCGTAGTCGGCGTCCATATAGTTGGAGGCGAGCCCTGCTCCCGCCTGTACGATCAGCTTGTGATGACCGCCCGCGGCCAGTTTCTTCACCGTCTCCGGTGTGGCAGCGACGCGCGTCTCACCCGCACGGGTCTCCGCGGGTATCCCGATCTGCATGCCTCAATCACCTCCAAGATTTGGCCGTGGCCGGCGGTGCATCGCCGGTCCACGTGTCTGGGAATCGGATGCCGGACCTCGCGAAACGCAACGGACGGCAACGAACATCCCGATGATGCCCGCGTTTCTGCCACGAGCTTGAGAAGCCTAGCATTATAGTGGTGCGTACCGTGGCTCCGATATGCCGCTCCGGCAGTTCACTCATGCCGATTCCAACATAACGCCTATTCATCGAATGCCGTCCATCCAGGTTCTCCCCGACCAGCTCGTCAACCAGATCGCCGCCGGCGAAGTGGTCGAACGCCCCGCCGCCGCACTGAAGGAGATGCTGGAGAACAGCCTCGATGCCGGCGCCACCGACATCGCGGTCACGCTGAAGGATGGCGGCATCCGGCAGATCCGCGTGCAGGACGACGGTCGCGGCATCCCGCGCGAAGAACTCCCGCTCGCCGTCGCCCGGCACGCCACGAGCAAGATCTCGTCGTTCGAGGATCTCGAACGGGTCGGCACCCTCGGATTCCGGGGCGAGGCGCTCGCGAGCATCGCATCGGTGTCGCACCTCACGCTGACCAGCCGCACGGCCGACGAGCGGCATGGCTGGCAGATCGAGAGTCACGGCGGCACCCTCTCCGAGACGGTGCCGGCGCAATGCGAGCCGGGCACGACGATCGACGTCCTCGATCTCTACTACAACACCCCCGCCCGGCGGAAGTTCCTCCGCACCGGGGCCACCGAGTATGCGCACGCCGAGGACTGGTTCACCCGGATCGCGCTTGCCCGCCCCGATGTCTCGATGCGGCTCACGAGCGATGGCAAGGCCCGCTGGCGCCTGCCCTCCCAGTCGCTTGGCGAGCGCGTGGCCGCGGTACTCGGGGACGAATTCATGCAGTCCGCCATCGCCTTCGATGAGCAGGCCGGCGCGATGTCGTTGCGCGGGTTTGCGGGGCTGCCTGCCGCCGCCAGGGGGCAGCGCGATGCGCAGTTCGTGTTCGTCAACGGACGCTTCGTCCGCGACCGTCTGCTCGCCCACGCGATCCGCGAGGCCTATCGCGACATCCTTCACCACGACCGCCACCCGGCGTTCGCGATCTTCCTCGACATGCCGCCGGAGTCGGTCGACGTGAACGTTCACCCGACCAAGACGGAGGTCCGGTTCCGCGAGAGCCGCAGCATCCATCCGTTCGTGCGAAGCATCCTGGAGCGGACGCTGGCGGCCTCCCGACCAGGTGACACGACAGCCGCCGCGCCGACGCCGACTCGGGAAACCGCCACGCTTGGCGGCGCGTCATGGCAGACGTCGGCGTACCCCGCCTCGCTCACACGTCAGACCGCGATGCCGCTCGCCACCGGCGAATCGATGGCGTTCTACGACCGCCTGTTCGGCCGGTCTTCCAGCCAGAGCGACGCGAATCCCGTCGCCACGGCATTCGCACCACCACCGCCCGCCACGCCGACCGACGGCCCGCCGCTCGGCTTCGCGATCGCCCAGCTCGCCGGCGTCTACGTGCTCGCGCAGAACCACGCTGGTCTCGTCATCGTCGACATGCATGCGGCGCATGAACGCATCGTTTACGAACGCTTGAAGGTGGCTCTCGCCGCCTCGGGCGTCCCGACGCAGCCGCTGCTGATTCCCGCGACGCTCGTGGCAAGCGCGCTCGAAGTGGCGACGGTAGAGGAGCACTCGGACCTTCTCTCACGACTGGGTTTCGAGATGGCGGTGCTGTCGCCGACGACCGTCGCCGTGCGGTCCGTGCCCGTCCTGCTGCGCAACGCCGATGCCGCCGCCCTCGCCCGCGACACGCTGCGCGAGATCGCCGAGGTCGGCGTGAGCCACGTCCTCGAGGACCGTCGCGACGAGATGCTGGCGACGCTCGCCTGCCACGGCGCCGTGCGAGCCAATCGTGCGCTCACGGTGCCCGAGATGAATGCCCTGCTGCGGGACATGGAAGAGACCGAGCGCTCAGGCCAGTGCAATCACGGTCGGCCCACCTGGACCCAGCTGTCGATGGCGGATCTCGATCGCCTCTTCATGCGCGGTCGCTGAACGTGTTGCCCGAATGACTGCCCGCGACGATCGACCGGTCGTCATCGCCCTGATGGGTCCGACGGCCGCCGGCAAGACGCGGGTCGCGCTCGAGCTCGCGCGCCGGCTTCCCGTGGAGATCGTCAGCGTGGATTCCGCGCTCGTCTATCGGGACATGGACATCGGCACCGCGAAGCCCGACGCCGCGGAGCGCGGACGTGTGCCGCACCATCTTCTGGATCTGATCGACCCCACGGAGCGCTATTCGGCGGCGCGCTTCGCCGAGGACGCCGCGGACTGCATCCGCGACATCGCGGCCCGCGATCGCATCCCGTTGCTCTGCGGCGGCACGATGCTGTACTTCAAGGCACTGCGCGAGGGACTTTCGGATCTGCCGCAGGCGGACCCCGCGACGCGTGCCGTGATCGACGGCATGGCGGAAACGCTCGGTTGGCCCGCCCTCCACGAGACCCTGGCAGGGCTGGACCCTGTGACGGCCGCGCGTCTCGACCCGACGGATTCGCAGCGCATTCAGCGTGCACTGGAAGTCTGCTGGGTGTCAGGCCGCCCCATGTCGGAACTGCTGGAGGAAAGCGCCCGCGAGGCACCACCGTTCCGATGGCTGCAGGCGTCGCTCGAACCCGGCGATCGCGCGGTGCTGCACGAACGCATCGCCGCCCGCTTCGAGGTGATGCTGGAACTCGGCCTGATCGGCGAAGTGGAACGATTGCGCCGCGACTACGACCTGACGCCGGAACTGCCGTCGATGCGGTGTGTGGGCTACCGCCAGGTGTGGCAGTACCTCGACGGGGAATTCGGACTGTCCCGCCTGCGGGAGACCGCCGTGATCGCCACGCGACAGCTCGCGAAACGCCAGCTCACCTGGCTGCGCTCCACGCCCGATGTGGAACGCTTCGACTGCCTGGATCCGGATGTCGCCGAGACGGTCGCGGATGTCGTGAGCGCACGGCTCGCCGACATCTAGGAAGCCCCCGCCTGCACGCGGACCGATCGACCATCCCGATCGGTCCGCCACACCATCACTGCCCGGCGAGAGCCTCCACGCCGGCCTTCGCGATCTGGCCGTCCTGCTGCGACGTCACGCCCGAGACGCCGATCGCGCCGACGATCTGGCCACCGACCGCGAGCGGCAGGCCACCTTCCAGCGGGAGCGCGCCGTCCAGTGCGATGATCGCGTTGCGGCCGCCGGCGATGGCGTCCTCGAACACCTTGGTCGGGCGCTTGAACGCGGACGACGTGCGCGCCTTCTTGATCGCCACATCGACGCTGCCGTACTGGGTACCGTCCATGCGCTGCACGTAGAGCAGCTGACCGCCGTCATCGACCACTGCGATCACGACATTCCACTTGTTCTTCACTGCCTCCGCTTCCGCCGCGGCCGCGATCTTCTTCGCGCCCTCGAGCGTCAGCGCCTTCTTGTCCACCGTCTGCGCCTGCGCTCCGAACGACAGCGCGCCGAGCACCGCCACGACGACGGCCAGACTGCGTGTTCCCGGGAATCCCATGGTTCTTCTCCTCCTGCTTGATGGTTGGATGTCGTGCCTGCCATGCACGCGTGACCTTCCGGCGCGGAGCGATCCTCCCGGCCGAAGCGCGGAACGATACGCCGTGGATCCCCCGGGGTTCAATCGCCGCGAACGTTCGACACGACGGCGTCGATGCCGCCATCCGCCAGGGCGATGTCGATGGCGTCACCGGCGGCGATGGTCGATGACGATCGCAGGACCCGGCCCTCGGCATCCCGCACGATCGCGTACCCGCGGTCGAGAACGGCCGTCGGATCCAGATGGAGCAGGCTCGTGGCGAGCCGTTCGAGAATGCCGGTTCGCACCACGATGCCGGCCGCACCGGCGCGGGGCAGCCGCTCGCCGATGGCACGCAGCCGTGTGCGCAATCGAACGATATCGGGCGCCGCGGCACCGAGGCGATCGCCTACGCGCGCGATGCGCTGCACGCGCATGTCCTGGACACGCCCCGTGGCGTTCGACAGCCGCGCCTGCAGATGCGCGAGGCGCTCACGCCGCAACGCGATGCGCTCCCCGGGATGCTGCAGTCGGGACGCGAGATGATCGAGCCGCTGGGCTCGCCGCTCGAGGTGGCGGATCGCACTGCGCGCCAGCGCGTTCGCGTGGACGCCGATGCGGCGCAGCAACGCCACGCGATCCGGGACCACGGCCGCGGCGGCTGCAGTGGGTGTCGCCGCTCTCATGTCCGATACAAAGTCGGCGATGGTGAAGTCGGTCTCGTGACCGACACCGGTGACGACAGGCATCGGGGAAGCTGCGATCGCACGGGCGACCCGCTCATCGTTGAAGGCCCAGAGATCCTCGGTGCTGCCGCCGCCCCGGCAGACGATCAGCACGTCGACTTCGGCGCGCCGCGACGCGGCGAGAATCGCGTTGGCGATACGCTCCGGTGCGCCCTCCCCCTGCACGAGCGTCGGATAGATGATCGCGGCCACCGACGGCATGCGACGCCTGAGCGTCGTGAGCACATCCCGAAGTGCGGCCGCCTGGGGGGATGTCACGATGCCGACGACGCGGGGGTACGCCGGCAGGGGTCGCTTGCGCTCGACGGCAAACAATCCCTCCGCCTCGAGCTTCCGCTTGGTGCGCTCGAACGCCTCGAAGAGCGACCCCACGCCGGCGCGCCGCACGAACTCGACCGTGAGCTGGAACTCGCCCCGTGCCTCGTACAGCGTGGGCATCGCACGGACCTCGACGCGCGCACCGTTGGCGAGCGGCGCATCGACGAGCTGCGCACGATGGCGGAACAGCACGCACCTCACCTGCGCAGACTCGTCCTTCAGCGAAAAGTAGCAGTGCCCCGAAGCGGCGCGCATGAAGTTGGAGATCTCGCCGGTGACCCATCCGACCGACAGACCGCCTTCGATCAAGGCCCGCGCCCGCGCATTGAACTGGGCGACGGTGAGGACCTGCACGTCGGGCGCACCGGGGAATCCCGCGCTCATCGAACGCTCCGGACAACGTGCCGGATCGCGGTTCCGCGCCAGAGGGAGAAATGCGCCAAGTACATGTTCGTCATATGAATTTTTCGTGACCAAAATTTGAGCGGCCGACCAAAAGCCCTTGCGCGTTCGCCACTTAGCGAAGATTTCGACAAGCTGTTCACACCCTTATCCACAGGCTTTGTGGAAAACAATTCAAGATTCGGGCGGCTCCGCCGACCGCGCGATGCTCGGTTGCGCGGTCCGGCCGCGCAAGCTACAGTCGCTTGGTTTGCTGACGGAGCGAATCAAACGTGCTGGCCATCATCGAAGCGGCAGGCTGGCCCATCTGGCCGATCATCGCAGCATCCATCATCGCGCTGGGCATCATCGGCGAACGCGCGTGGTCCCTTCGACGCAACCTGGTTGCACCACGGGATCTTCTCGGCAGGGTCGCCGAGGAGTACCGCGCCCAGGGTGTCACCCAGGCGATGCTCGATCGCCTCGCGCAGGACTCCGTGCTGGGGCGCATCTTCGCCGCCGGCCTCGCCAACGTGAAGAGCACCCGGGAAGTCACCAAGGAAGCCATCGAGGAAGCCGGGCGCGCCGCGGCGCACGAACTCGATCGATTCCTCCCGCCGCTGGGCACCATCGCTTCCATCTCGCCGATCATGGGCCTGCTCGGCACCGTCATCGGCATGATCGAGATCTTCGGTGCGCAGGCGCCCGGAGGCAACAGCCCGGCACAGCTCGCACATGGCATCTCGGTGGCGCTCTACAACACGGCGTTCGGCCTCATCGTGGCCATCCCCAGCATGATCTTCTATCGCCACTTCAGAAGCCGCGCGGACTCCCTGGTGGTCGAGATGGAGCAGCAGGCCGTGAAGCTGATCGAGATCATCCACGGAGAGCGCCGCTGATGAACTTCCGGCGCGGTGCGGTGCGCGAGGAACCGGAGATGAATCTGGTGCCGCTCATCGACGTGCTAATGGTGATCCTCATCTTCCTGATGGTGACCACGACTTATTCCCGCTACTCGGAACTCCAGATCGACCTGCCCACGGCCGACGCACCGCCATCGGCCGACCGTCCGCGGCAGATCGATGTCGCCGTGACGCCTGCCGGACGCTACGTGGTGAACCGTGCCCCGGTCGTCTTCTCCAGCGCGGAGGCGTTCGCCAACGAACTGAAGCGCGCCGCCGGCAGCAACCCGGATCCCATGATCGTGATCAACGCCGACGCCACCGCGAGCCACCAGTCCGTGATCCACGTGCTCGAAGCCGCCCGGTTCGCGGGCTTCGGCCGGGTGACCTTCGCGACGCAGCAGACGAAGAAGTAGTCGTCCCGCCGGCTCGACGCCCGCCGTGTCGCCCCACTGATCCGCCCCGCGCAAGACGCCGCCCCGTGAATGCCCCGAGTCACTGGCGCCACCGCGGACCCCAGGCGATAGCGCTGCTGCCGCTCTCCCTTCTCTTCCGCCTGCTGGCTTTCGCTCACCGGTCGCTGTACCGGCTCGGTCTCCTGCGCGTCGAGGTGCTCCCGGTGCCCGTCGTCGTGGTGGGAAACGTCACGGTGGGTGGCACCGGCAAGACGCCCCTTGTCCTTTGGCTGGTCGCCGAACTGCGCCGGTGCGGACTCGCGCCGGGCATCGTGACGCGCGGCTACGGCGGCACGGGGCCCGAGCCCGGTCCGGTGGCACCTGACGCGGACCCGCGTCTCTGCGGCGACGAGCCGGTCCTGCTCGCGCGCAGGTCAGGGTGCCCGGTGTGGCGCGGACGCGACCGAGCAGCGGCCGCGCGAGCGCTGCTTGCCGCGCATCCCGAATGCAACGTGATCGTCAGCGATGACGGTCTTCAGCATCACCGCCTTTCGCGGACGGTCGAGATCGCCGTCGTGGACGGCACGCGTGGCTTCGGCAACGGATGGATGCTGCCTGCCGGTCCGCTGCGTGAGCCGGTCTCGCGGCTCGACCGGTGTGACGTGGTCGTGGTGAAGGAACCGCGGCACACGGGGCTCGACGTACCGTCGGGCGCCATCGGGATGCGGCTGGTGCCGGGACGCTGGCAACGCCTCGACGACCCGGCGATCACGCAGGATGCGGGCGCCTTCGCGGGGCAGCGCGCGCACGCCGTGGCAGGCATCGGTGCACCCGCGCAGTTCTTCGACACACTGGTCGCGCTCGGTATCCACGTCGTGGCGCACCCGTTTCCCGACCACCATGACTTCAGCGCTGCCGATCTCGCTTTCCCGGACGACGCACCGATCGCGATGACCGAGAAGGATGCCGTAAAATGCGCGGCCTTCGCGACGGCGCGCATGTGGGTCCTGCCCGTCGACGCGACCCTCGATGCGTCGCTCGTCGATCGCATCCTCCAGACACTGCGGACACCGCGCCATGGCTCTTGACTCCAAGCTTCTGGACATCCTCGTCGACCCGCTCACCAAGGCGCCGCTGCTCTACGATCGCGAGCGGTCCGAACTGATCTCCGTCGAAAGCGCGCTCGCCTATCCGGTGCGGGACGACATCCCGGTGATGCTCGAAGACGAGGCGCGCCGGCTCTCCGACGACGAACTCGCGGCCTGGCGCAAGCGCCGCTGACCCGTGGCGATTCCCGAATCCACCGGCCCGGATTTCGTCGCCGTCATCCCCGCCCGCTTCGCCTCGACCCGCCTGCCCGGCAAGCCGATGGCCGACATCGCCGGCAAGCCGATGGTCGTGAGAGTGGCCGAGCGCGCGATCGAAAGCGGTGCCCGCGAGGTCTGGATCGCCACCGACCACGCGGGCGTCGAAGCGGCCGCCCGCGAACACGGATTCCGGGCGCTGATGACGCGGCATGACCATCCGAGCGGCACCGATCGCATCGCGGAAGTCGCGGATGCGCGCGGCTGGTCGGACGACACCATCGTGGTCAATGTGCAGGGCGACGAACCACGGATCTCGCCGGTGCTGATCCGCGAGATGGCCGATCTCCTTCGCAGCCACCCCGACGCCGCGATCGCCACTGCCTGCCACCCGATCGACCGCGACGAGGATCTCTTCGATCCGAACGTCGTGAAGGTGGTGACCGACCGCGCCGGCTACGCGCTCTACTTCAGCCGCGCCACGATCCCGTTCGCCCGCGACTGGTTCCGGGAGTCGCGCACGCTGCCACCCGGTCTGCCGGTCTTCCGCCACATCGGCATCTACGCCTACCGCCGAGCCTTCCTGCGCGCCTATGCCTCGCTCGAACCGGCGCCGATCGAGCGCTACGAAGCGCTGGAACAGTTGCGGGCGCTCTGGCACGGTCACCGGATCGCCGTCGGGGTGACGCCCCACCCGCCGGAAGCGGGCGTCGACACTCCCGAAGACCTGGAACGCGTGCGCGCACTGTTCGCGCCGGGAGGCGGAGCCGCGTCGCTATAATCCCCCCCGTCCGCGAGGTCACGAAACAGGCGGCCGGCAGAGCCGCCACCGGACCACGCACCCGCTTTCTCCTTCATCTATCGGACACGTCATGCGATTGATCCTTTTGGGCGCCCCGGGCGCTGGCAAGGGCACCCAGGCTGCCTTCATCGTCGAGAAGTTCGGCATCCCCCAGATCTCCACCGGCGACATGCTGCGCGCGGCGGTGAAGGCCGGCACGCCACTCGGCGTCGAGGCGAAGAAGCACATGGATGCCGGTGCGCTCGTCCCCGACGAAGTGATCATCGGACTCGTCGCGGAACGCATCAAGCAGGCGGACTGCGCGAAGGGATTCCTGTTCGACGGGTTCCCGCGCACGATCCCGCAGGCCGACGCCATGAAGGCCGCCGGGGTGGTCCTCGATCACGTGGTGGAGATCGACGTCGACAACGCGGAGATCATCGGACGCCTGTCCGGCCGCCGCGTGCACCCCGGATCGGGACGCACGTATCACATCGCGTTCAATCCGCCGAAGGTGGCAGGCAAGGACGACGTGACCGGCGAGGACCTCGTCCAGCGCGACGACGACCGCGAGGAAGTCGTGCGGAAGCGCCTCGAGGTCTACCAGAATCAGACGCGGCCCCTCGTCGACTACTACCTGGGCTGGGCGAAGAGCGCCGTCCCGGGCGCGCCGAAGTACGCGCGTGTCGCAGGTGTCGGCACCGTCGACCAGATCCGCGACAAGGTGTTCGCGGCACTGAGCTGACCGCTCGCAGGACCGTCGTGCCACCGCCTCGCAACGCGATCTATTGCCAGGCGGGCGGAGTCACCGCGGTCATCAACGCCACGGCCGCGGCCGTCATCGAGACGTGCCGCGCGCATCCGGACCGTATCGGGAAAGTGTTCGCCGGCCGCAACGGCATCCTGGGCGTGCTCTCCGAGGATCTGATCGACACCTCGCATGAAGCCGCCGAGACACTCCGCGCACTGCGCCACACCCCCGGTGGCGCCTTCGGTTCCGCGCGGTTCCGCCTCGGCAGTTTCGAGGAAGATCGCCCCACGTGGGATCGCCTGCGTGCCGTGTTCGCGGCCCACGACATCGGGTACGTCTTCTACAACGGCGGCAACGGTTCCGCCGACACCACCCGCAGCCTCGCGCAGTTTCCGGCGCGCTTCGGGTACCCGCTCACCTGCGTGCACGTCCCCAAGACGATCGATAACGATCTGGCCGTGACCGACTGCTCCCCCGGGTTCGGGTCGGCGGCGAAGTACCTGGCGGTGAGCCTGCGCGAAGCGGCTGCCGATGTCGCCTCGATGGCGGCATCGTCCACGAAGGTGTTCATACTGGAAGCCATGGGGCGCCACGCCGGGTGGATGGTCGCGGCGATGGGACTCGCGGCCGATGCCGATCACCATCCGCCGCATCTGCTGCTCTTCGCGGAGGTCCCCTTCGATCCGGAAGACTTCGCGGCCCGCGTCCGCGCCGTCGTGGAACGCTGCGGCTACTGCGTCGTGGGCGTGTCGGAGGGACTCTCCGATCGCGATGGCCGGCCGGTGTCGGCCCTTCCGGACGCACACCCGCGGGGCGAGGAACAGTTCGGCGGCGTCGCACCGCGGCTCGCACGTCTGCTCCATGACCAGCTCGGCTACAAGTGCCACTGGGCGACCGCCGACTATCTGCAGCGTGCCGCCCGCCATCTCGCCTCCGCGACGGATCTCGCCCACGCAGAAGCCGTGGGACGGGCCGCCGTGCAGTTCGCGCTCGAGGGCCACAACGGGACCATGCCGGTGATCGTGCGCGAGTCCGACACGCCGTATCGGTGGCACGTCGGGATGGCGGACCTCGACGCTGTCGCCACACTGGAGCGCAGGCTGCCGCGCGAGTTCATCGCCGCCGACCGTTGTCACATCACGCCGGCGTGCCGTGCCTATCTTCTCCCGCTGGTCGCCGGGGAATCGTGGCCGCCGTTCCGCGACGGGCTCCCGGTCCACGCGCACCTGACCAATCACCGTGTGCCCCGGCGCCTCCCGCCCTGGGTCGCGCCGTAAATTCGGGTTGCCCGCCACAAAAAAGCACCGCTAAAATCGGGAGTTAATCGAGTGCCTACCGGTCATGCGGTCATGAGGCGCCTCATGAGGGCGTCGCGGGCGCTGGAACCGTTGGGATGGTTGGTCGACGCTGCGGTGCGTCCCTGCGCGATATCGGTGACGGGGCGGATCAAGCAGCGAGGTCGGATCGAGACGTTCGGGTCGGCAGGGTACTAGGGGATCGGGTGGTATGGCGGTCGTCATGGCCACGGCATCGCTTCGATGCCGGTATCCATGGCACGCCGGGCACCGCCCTGCCGGACAGGATGTCGCGTCGCCGCCAACCGGCAGAAGACTGTCGTCACGAAGATGTGTCGTCAGGGTTCTGCGGAATCGGAAGGAGCCCGTCAAGAGGCTCCGGGCAGTCAAGCCCGCCACTGTCGATGGCGGTTCATTCGTCGTACTTCATCTGGCAACTTTTGGGGGACTCATGTCTTCAGGTCTCATCCTGGCTCTTGCCTGCGGAGCCGCCGCCGTGCTCTACGGGATCATTTCGATCCAGTGGATTCTCGCGCGGCCCGCGGGCAATGCCCGCATGCAGGAAATCGCCCTCGCGGTACAACAAGGTGCGCAGGCCTATCTGTCGCGCCAGTACAAGACCATCGCCATCGTGGGTGTCGTCCTGTTCGTGGTGATCGGCGTCGTACCGGGCCTCGGGTGGTCATCGGCCATCGGTTTCGCGATCGGCGCCATCCTGTCAGGCCTTGCCGGTTTCATCGGCATGAACGTGTCCGTGCGAGCCAACGTCCGCACGGCACAGGCGGCGACCATCGGCCTGAACGAGGCGCTCGACGTGGCGTTCCGCGGCGGTGCGATCACCGGGATGCTCGTCGTGGGTCTGGGCATGCTGGGCGTGGCCGGCTACTACGTGATCCTGAAGGCGACCGGTGGTGACGCGAACCTGCGCGACCTCCTGCACCCGATGGTGGGTCTCGCGTTCGGTTCCTCGCTGATCTCGATCTTCGCCCGTCTCGGTGGCGGGATCTTCACGAAGGGCGCAGACGTCGGCGCCGACCTCGTGGGCAAGGTCGAAGCCGGCATCCCCGAAGACGACCCCCGCAACCCTGCCGTGATCGCCGACAACGTCGGTGACAACGTCGGTGACTGCGCCGGCATGGCCGCGGACCTGTTCGAGACCTACGCGGTCACGATCATCGCGACGATGCTGGTGGGCGCGCTCACCTTCGCCACGATGGGTGACGCCGCAGTCGTCTACCCGCTGGTGCTGGGCGGCGTCTCGATCATCGCCTCCATCGTCGGCTGCTACTTCGTGAAGGCGCGGCCGGGCGGCAAGATCATGAATGCGCTCTATCGCGGCCTCGCGGTCTCCGCCGTGATCTCGCTGGTCGCGTTCTTCTTCGTGACCAACTGGATCATGGGTGGTGTCGCCGAAGCGACGGGCGGCAAGATCACGACGATGGCGCTGTTCGGCTCCTCGGTCGTCGGCATCGTCCTCACCGGCGCTCTCGTGTACATCACCGAGTACTACACGGGCACCGACTTCGCCCCGGTGAAGCACGTGGCGCAGGCGTCCACCACCGGTCACGCGACCAACATCATCGCCGGCATCGGCGTGTCGATGAAGTCGTGCGCCTGGCCGGTGCTCGCGGTGTGTGCGGCCATCCTCGCCTCGCATGCTCTCGCCGGCCTCTACGGCATCGCGATCGCGGCCACCGCCATGCTGTCCATGGCTGGCATCGTCGTGGCGCTCGACGCGTACGGTCCGATCACCGACAACGCCGGCGGCATCGCCGAAATGGCCGAAATGCCTCCGAGCGTCCGCGCGATCACCGATCCGCTCGACGCCGTGGGCAACACGACCAAGGCCGTGACGAAGGGCTACGCGATCGGTTCCGCCGGTCTCGCGGCACTCGTGCTCTTCGCCGACTACACGCATGCGCTGGAAGCCGCGGGCAAGAGCATCGTGTTCGATCTCTCCGACCCGCTCGTGATCGTCGGCCTCTTCATCGGCGGCCTGATCCCCTACCTCTTCGGCGCCATGGCGATGGAAGCGGTGGGGCGCGCGGCCGGTGCGGTCGTGGAGGAAGTGCGTCGCCAGTTCCGCGACATCAAGGGCATCATGGAAGGCACGGCCAAGCCCGAATACGGCCGCGCCGTCGACATGCTGACCACGGCGGCGATCAAGGAGATGATGATCCCGTCGCTGCTGCCCGTGCTCGTGCCGATCATCGTGGGCCTGGTCCTCGGACCCGCCGCCCTCGGCGGTCTCCTGATGGGAACGATCGTCACCGGTCTCTTCGTCGCGATCTCCATGACCACCGGTGGTGGCGCGTGGGACAACGCGAAGAAGTACATCGAGGACGGCCATCACGGCGGCAAGGGTTCGGACGCCCACAAGGCGGCCGTGACCGGCGACACCGTGGGTGACCCCTACAAGGACACCGCGGGTCCGGCGGTGAACCCGCTCATCAAGATCATCAACATCGTCGCCCTGCTGATCGTGCCGCTGCTCTGATCGACAGCGTCTCGAGGTGACTCGCGACGACGGCTCCTTCGGGAGCCGTCGTCGTTTCCGGGGTTCCGTACGTCACGATCCAGCGCCATGGCAGTGCCGCCCGACGGCCATCGATAGGCCTGCGACGCGGAAGATGCGCCCGGGGCGATGGCGAACCCGCATTGCCCTGGACCGTCTTTCGCTAGGTGCATCGTGGCGAACGCGGAGACGCTGCATGACCGTCCGTTCGCTGCCCCTGCCACTTTGCGGACGCGCGATCGTGAACGCTCCGATGAATCTCGATTTCGATATCTACCCGCTCGGCGATGTGCGGCTGCGCAGTGGCGACACGCTGCCCGACGCACGCCTCACGTTCCGCACCTGGGGGCGGCTCAACGCCGCAGGCGACAACTGCATCCTGTTCCCCACCTACTACACCGGGACCCATCGCTCGAACGCCAGGATGATCGGCCCCGGCCGGGCCCTGGATCCTGCCGACTGGTTCATCGTCGTTCCGGACATGTTCGGCAACGGCATGTCGTCGTCACCCAGCAACACCCGCGGTCTGCGCGGCGGCGCGCGCTTCCCCCGTGTCACCGTGTTCGACAACGTCCTCTGCCAGTATCGTCTGCTGACCCGGCATCTCGGGGTGAAGCGCATCGCGCTTGCGACGGGTTGGTCCATGGGCGCCATGCAGGCGTACCACTGGGCGGCGCTGTTCCCCGACATGGTCGAGCGTCTCCTGCCCTTCTGTGGGGCGGCGCGCTGCGCACCGATCAATCATGTGTTCCTGGAAGGCGTGAAGGCCGCGCTCAAGGCGGATGCCGCATTCCGCGACGGCGAATACACCGCGCCGCCCGAAGCGGGTCTGCGGGCCTTCGGCAGGGCCTACGCGGGCTGGGCGTACTCGGCGGACTTCTACCGGAAGCGTCTGTACCAGGCACTGGGCTTCGCCACGCTGGAGGACTTCCTGGTGTCGTGGGAGGAGGATCACCTCGCCTGCGACGCGAACGATCTGCTGGCCATGCTGTGGACCTGGCAGCACGGCGACGCCTCCGCGAACGACATGTACCGGGGCAACTTCGACCGCGCACTGTCCAGCATCCGCGCGAAGACCATCGTGATGCCGTGCGATCAGGACATGTACTTCACTCTCGAGGAAAGTCTCCGCGAGATGTCCCTGATTCCGGACGCCGAGCTGCGACCGTTCCGATCCGCGTTCGGCCACTGCGCCGGGGCTCCCGGTCGCTTCCCGGAAGAGATGTCCTACCTCGACTCGGCACTCCGAGACCTGCTCTCCCGCTAAGCACGGACGCGCCCTCCATCACGGGGCCGAAGGTATCGTTGAGCAGGAACTCCTCGACGGACTGACGTGGCCCGCCCGCGAAGGTGTCCAACTCGCCGACGGCCCGAGCACCTTCGTAGACATGGTTCACCACATTGTCGGCCAACGGCGACAGCCTGCGCGGGAGTGGCCCGGGATCTCGGCAATCGGCCATCGTCGATCCGCTGAGGATCCCGGAGGCAGGCGACGTCTCGACGGACGTCCGCGCTTCGTCCGACACCATCGCGAGTCCCCATCGCCGCCCACCGGCGTGGACAATCGTGACCGCACCACATGAGTGCCCCGGGGTACGAATCACCCGGGTTCGGTGCGGCCGGGCGGCTCCCGAATCATCCGGATGCTTGTTAATCAACCAGTTAATTTTTTGCCATTCATGGCACGTGCCCTGCAATTCACCGGTCCGTGGAGATCACGCCGCCGCCCCGGTGCGTGCTCCGTTCCGGGAGTACGTCGATGTCTTTCCTTGGCCGCATTTCGCAACTCGCCCGCGTGGTGTTCGCCGCGGCGATCGCCACTTCATCGATGTCGGCGTCGGCCGAGACACCCACCAGGGTGAGGCTCGGCACCGTCGCGTGGATCGGCTATGCGCCCTTCTACGTCGCCGTGGAGAAGGACCTCTTCAGGAAGTACGGCGTGAAGGTGGAACTGCAGGACTTCCCCGACCCGGCACTGATGCCCTCCGCCATCAAGAGCGGCGGCCTCCAGGGCGCGATGTACACGTATGACCTCGTGATCAACGCCGCGGCTCGCGGTCAGGGCCTCAAGGTCGTAATGCCCATCGATTACTCGAATGGCGCGGACGCCCTCGTCGCCGACAAGTCGATCCGTACCGTCGCCGACTTGAAGGGGCGCAAGGTCGCCTACCCGTTCTCGACCTGCGACAACCTGCTGGTGGCCTTTGCCCTCGAGAAGGCCGGCCTGAAGGAATCCGACATCCAGGGCATCGACACGACGCCGGAGAACGTCGCCGCGGCGATGACCGCCGGCGCTGTCGCGGGCGCGACGTACGAGCCGAACATCACGCAGATCCTCAAGCTCGGCGGCGGCGGCAAGTTCCACGTGCTCTTCGACTCGAGCAAGGCGCCGGGCCTCATCACGGACGTGCTTTTCTTCGACGCTGCCTACATCGAGAAGCACCCGAAGGTGGTCGATGCCGTGATGCGCGGCTACCTCGACGGCCTCGCGTACCTCAAGGCGAAGCCGGACGACGCACGGAAGATCATTGCCAAGGCGATGAGCGTGACGGCGGCCGAAGTGAAGGAACAGCAGAAGGGTGTCTACAACATCCCGGCGTCGGAGATGAGCGGCTACTTCGTGAAGCGCGACGACTCGAAGTCGCTCTTCCACGTCGGCGCCGGCATCGGGGACATCCTCGTGAAGCGCGGCCAGATTCCCGCGACGCCGGCCATCGAGAGCACCTTCGACCTCCGATTCGTCACCGCCCTGCCCGGCGCCAAGTGAAGACAGCGAAAAGCGAGACCCTGACATGACACATCCCACCAGCGCCACCCCTGCCGCCGATCGCGCAGAACTGGTCCGTCGCGGCGTCAAGTTCCTGATGGCGAGCTACGTGGACATCCACGGCGTTGCCAAATGCAAGATGGTCCCGATCGACCACTACGACCAGATGATGCGCGGCTCGGAGCTCTTCACGGGTGCGGCGCTCGATGGCGTGCCGCAGGACGTGAGCGACGAGGAAGTCGCAGCGCATCCTGACCCGGCGTCGTGCAGGATCCTGCCGTGGGCGAAGGACGTCGCCTGGTTCGCGTCCGATCTCTGGAATCGCGGCAAGCCGTTCGAGGCCGGTGCGCGCAACATCCTCAATCGCCAGCTTGCGCGCCTCGACCCGCTCGGCTACCGGATGAATCTCGGCATGGAAGCCGAGTTCTTCGTGCTCCGCGACACGCCGGACGGCGGCTACGCGCCGCTGTCGGATCGGCCGCACCTCGAGAAGCCCGCCTACGACGCCGTCCGTCTGCTTGACAACAAGGGATGGATCGGCGAACTGGTCGACGCCATGAACGAACTCGGCTGGGGCGTGTACTCCTTCGACCACGAGGACGGCATCGGTCAGTTCGAGATCGACTTCAACTACTTCGATGCGCTGACGATGGCGGACAACTTCGTCTTCTTCCGCATGATGGCCCACGAGATCGCCCGCAAGCACGGTGGGTTTGCGACGTTCATGCCGAAACCCTATGCGGATCGCGCCGGCAGCGGTGCCCACTTCAACGTGTCGCTCGCCGATCGCGCGACCGGTACCAATCTGTTCGCGGACGATGCGGATCCCCGCGGCTGCAAGCTCTCGAAGCTCGGCTACCAGTTCGTGGCCGGCGTGCTGCGGCACCTCCCCGCGATCTGCGCCGTGGTGGCTCCCACGGTGAACAGCTACAAGCGACTCGTGAAGCAGGGCAGCATGTCCGGCTTCACCTGGGCGCCCGTCTTCTGTTGCTACGGCAACAACAACCGGACGAACACGATCCGCATCCCGCTCGCCGGCGGTCGCATGGAACTGCGCGCGGCGGACAGCGCGTGCAATCCGTATCTGGGCGCGGCGATGGTCCTGGCCGCCGGTCTGGAAGGCATCGAGGAAGGGCTGGATCCGGGCGATCCGAAGACCGACAACATGTATCGCAAGACGCCGGAGGAACTCGCGGCACTGGGCATCAGGACGTTGCCCCGCACGCTCGAGGAAGCGACCGAGGCATTCGCCGAGGACCCGCTGTCGAAGCGCGTATTCGGTGACGCGATGTACGAGACGTGGATCGACTACAAGATGGACGAATGGCGCCGCTACCTCAACCACGTCTCGGACTGGGAGAAGACGCGTTACCTGAAGTTCTTCTGACCGTTCTTCTGATCGGCGGGCACCGACCTCACGGCCGGTAATCGAGCTGGGCCCAGACAAGGGCTTGCAGATCGGCCACCGCGCCGGCGAGATCGACATCGGGGAAGATGGCAGACCGCACCATCACGCCATCCAGGTGGGTCGAGATGAAGGCGGTGAGCTTGACGGGGTCCACCGGACGGAAGATGCCTTGTTCGATGCCGGCGAGGATCGCATCGCTCACGGCAGACGCTTCATCGTCGTAGAAGCGTCGGATGCTCCGGTCGATGCTCGCGACGCGGCGCCCGCTGCTCGCGTAGTCGAGGCTGATCTTCACGAGCTTGCGGATGAGATCGCCCAGACGCACGTGATTCTCCAGCCAGCCCGCAATGATCTCCGGCGGCGACGTGAGGCCCGCCCGTAGCGTGCGGAAGTGGCGGAACGCGCGATCGACGGCGTGCTCGATCGTGGCGCGGAACAGCTCTTCCTTGCTGCCGAAGTAGTAGTAGATGAGCGCGGTGTTCACACCGGTGGTGGCGGCGATGTCCTTGATCGTCACCGAGGCGAAATTGCGCTCGGCGAACAACGCGAACGCGGCGACGACGAGGGCCTCGGCCCGATCGGCCGGAGGATCTTCCCCGATGACGAGGCCGATCGCCCCCGCCGCGTCACGCGAGGTGCCCGACGTCCTGCCCTTGGTTGCCCGCCTTGCGCGGGCCACCGTCGTGGCCTGTGAACCTGCCCGGGCCATGCTCAGTGCAACGGACCACTGGCGCCGTCGTCGGCGTCGAAGTCTTCGTCCTCGTCGTCGGGTTCTTCCTCGTCATCGTCTTCGTCGTCGGGCCCGCGGCCCGATTCCGGTTCGGACAACCAGAGTTCGTAGCCATCGGGGTCGGTGGCGAAGCACTCGCGTGCGCCGTAGGAAGTCTCGGTGATGTCGGTGATCTCGACGTCCGCGGCGCGAAGCGCGCTGTGGGCTTCGTCGAGATTCGCGGGCCTGAGGTAAAGCACCCAGCTCTGACCGAGGGCGGGTTCGAGCGCGATCTGCTGGTCGGCAGATAGCTGCTGCAGCATCAATTCGGCGAGACCGGACCGGAGCCAGCACCACACGGGCTTGCCGGCATCGTCCTCGTAGGCGTCGACGACGGTGAATCCGAAGAAGTCGCGATAGAAGGCGATGGAACGGCGAAGGTCGGCGACACCGAGGCTGGGAATGAGCTTCTTGAGGCGGTTGGGAGAGGCTGCGGGCACGATGTTCCGTTCAGTAGCTGAGGTCACCCACGACGCAGCGCCCGTTGATGCAGGCGAGCTTGGGTGCCCTGGCGGGTTTGCAGTCGGCGGGCTTCGGCTTGCCCCGCATGCGATCTTCCTCGACGAAGGTGACTTCGGAAGCCTTCGTCTCGATGCTTTCCTTGGTGTCCGGTGCGTTGTTGAAGACGATCCACGCCGACGGATTTCCGCAGGCATCGTACCCCATGGGCACGACGCGGCAGAAGGACACATTCCCGCAACGCGCATCGCCCACCAGCTGCGTGATCTCTGCCTTCAGGCGGGCGATCGCCTGGGCGTCATCCTCGGCCAGAGCGGGCGCCGCGAGAGCGGTGATCGAGAAGAAAACCATCAGGAACCGATGAATCGTCGGGTACATGGTGCGGAGGCTCCGGGGGTGACATACGTCCCCGCGGATTCTCGCTCAGACGCCGGCCGATGTGACACCTTCGATCGGCACGACGCGCCAGTGGACGACGTCGTGACAGTGGCGATGGTCCGCCACCATCGCGTCGATTTCGCCGCGCAGGCGCACGACCGCCTGGGCCTCGTCCTCGGCGGTCGCGGCACCCGCGGTCAAACACGCCGCGAGCACCACGATCGCACGGAGAGGGCGATCAGGCGATCGTGACTTCCTTCGCCAGGTAGACATCCTGGATGGCATTCAGGATCTGCACGCCCTCGCGGACCGGCTTCTGGAACGCCTTGCGACCCGAGATGAGGCCCATGCCGCCGGCGCGCTTGTTGATCACCGCCGTCCGGACGGCATCGGCGAGATCGTTGTCCCCCGACGCGCCACCCGAGTTGATGAGGCCTGCGCGCCCCATGTAGCAGTTCGCGATCTGGTAGCGGGTCAGGTCGATGGGGTGGTCGGTGGCGAGATCCGAGTACATGCGCTTGTCGGACTTGCCGTACGGGTTGTCCTTCGAATTGAGGGCAAGGAAGCCGCCGTTATTCTCGGGCAGCTTCTGCTTGATGATGTCCGCCTCGATCGTCACGCCGAGATGGTTGGCCTGGCCGGTGAGGTCGGCGGACACGTGGTAGTCCTTGTCCCGCTTGAAGTCCGGATTGCGGAGATAGCACCACAGGATGGTCGCGAGCCCCAGTTCGTGGGCCATCTGGAACGCCTCGCTCACCTCGACGATCTGCCGCGACGATTCCGCGGATCCGAAATAGATCGTGGCGCCCACCGACACCGCGCCCATGTCCTTCGCCTGCTTGATGCGCGCGAAGCAGATCTGGTCGAACTTGTTCGGGTAGGTCAGGAATTCGTTGTGATTGAACTTCAGCATGAACGGGATGCGGTGGGCGTACTTCCGCGACACCGCACCCAGCACGCCCAGCGTCGAGGCGACGGCGTTGCAGCCGCCCTCCATCGCCAGCTTCACGATGTTCTCGGGGTCGAAGTAGATCGGGTTCTTCGCGAACGAGGCGCCGGCACTGTGCTCGATGCCCTGGTCCACCGGGAGGATCGACAGATAGCCGGTGCCGCCGAGACGGCCGTGATCGAACATCTGCTGGAGGCTGCGCATGACGGCAGGCGAGCGGTCGCTCGACGCCACCACGCGGTCCACGAAGTCGGGGCCCGGCAGATGCAGGCTCTCTTTCGGAATGGCTTTGGACACGTGGTTGAGAAGGCTGTCGGCGTGGGCGCCCAACAGGCCGGCGATGTCAGTCATGCTGAGATCCTCCAGGAATCTAGGTCTTCAAAATGGCGGCCGACATTATCCGGTGGCACCACGCCACCGACAACGCCGGACCGTCGGGATGGGAAAAACGATCCCGGGCCGCGCGATGCGCCCGGCCACGAGGGTCACGCCTATAATCCGGCCCCTTCAACGGCAAACGCCGATCACGGGAATCCGCAATGAAATTCAGTCTCGGCGACAAGCACGTGCAGTGCCGCAGCAGCGCGTACGTGGCACCCAGCGCCACGGTGATCGGCGCCGTCGTGCTGGAGGACCAGGCGAGCGTCTGGTTCAACGCGGTGGTCCGCGGTGACAACGACCGCATCACCATCGGCGCTCGCAGCAACGTCCAGGACGGCTCGGTGCTACACACGGACGATGGCCTCGCCCTCACCATCGGCGAGGATGTCACGGTGGGGCACTTGGTGATGCTCCACGGCTGTACCGTCGGGGACTGCACCCTGGTGGGCATCAAGAGCGTCATCATGAATCGGGCGAAGATCGGGCGCCATTGCATTATCGGTGCCAATTCCCTGATCACTGAAGGGAAGGAGATTCCCGACCGGTCCCTCGTGATGGGGGCTCCGGGGAAGATCATCCGCGAGGTCACCGACGAGGAGATCGCGATGATCCAGTGGAATGCTGACAACTACGTGAAGAAGATCGCGCTGTATCGGGAGTACCTCGCAGCCGCGGACTGAAGGGGGCGCCCAGGCGCCCCGTCGGGGCAGCACGACGGCCGGACAGTTCGGGCCCTATCTCCGGCGGTGTCCGGCGGAGTATCCTCGACGGCACTCGCGGGAGGGGGCGATGACCAAGTACCAGTTCAAGATCCGAACGAAGAACGGCCTCACGGTGGAGGCCCTCTTCATCCAGGGCCGGGATCGCGCAGACGCGGAGCGCAAGCTCTTCCAGATGTACGTGGGCTGCACGGTGCTCGAGTGCAGCGAGTCGGCCCCGTCGGTCGGTCGCGAGGAGAACCTCGATCTCGGCGGGATCATCTCCCTCATTTCCAAGCAGGACTGACCCGCCGCACCCCGGGCGGCACCCGCTTCAGGACAGGAAGCCGGTGGACTCCAATTCGGAGATCAGTGCCTCGTAGTCATTGGCCCCCCGGCTTCCCGGCGCATGGCTGAAGACGTCCTGGTTCATCGCCGGACTCTCCGCGACGCTGACCGATTCGCTGATCCGCGTCTCGCACAACTCCGCACCGAAGCGCTCCGTGATGCTGTTGTAGATGTCCCACGACATCTTCCGGCGCCCGTCGAAGCGCGTCATTACGTACCGGCGCGGCAGCCGCTTCCGCAAGACGTGCTCGAGGGCCTTCAGGGTCCGCTCCACCTGCATCACGCCCTTCACGGCCAGGTAGTCCGCCGAGACCGGCACGAGGATGCGGTCGGCCGCGAAGATCGCATTGAGGGACAGTACGCCGAGCAGCGGACAGCAGTCGATCACGATCGGGCGCCCGGTGTTCAACTGCTCCTTGAGAATCCCCGAATTGAGCTTGTTGAGAACGTTGTGGCCCTTCCCGAACTGGGAATCCACCTTCGAGAGCTCGACGTGGGCCGGGATGACTTCCCACCCGCCGTTGCCGACGCGGATCAGTTCGGCGAGGGGACGGGCCCGTTCGTAGAAGGAGAAGATGCTCTGATCGGCGGCATCGGCTGCCGTGCCGCAGATCTGCGACAGGTGCGACTGGGGATCCAGATCGATGCTGAGCGGGCGGAAGCCGCGACGGGCGAGCGCCGCCGAGACATTGAGGGATGTGGTGGTCTTCCCGACACCACCTTTCTGGTTGAAGACCGCGATCTTGGCCATGGCCGGCAGCCCCTCCGCATGTCACCCGCACTACTAGAAGGCGGATGTTCATTGCGCTGTCAATGGGTTGTCAATGATTTTTCGTCCGAAACCTCACGCGTAACGGCATGGAAGCGGGGATCTGAACACCGCGAAGCGGGTCGCCGCACACGCCCGGGGCTGCCAAGGCGTGCGCGGGCAGATCGGGGAATGACTCAGTCGAGGGGAATCGGCCAGTTGAGGCCGGCGCTCACACCCCCGTCGACGCGCAGCACCTGACCGGTCACGTAGGACGCCGCCTTCGAGGCGAGGAAGAGCGCGGCACCGACCAGTTCGTCCGTGTCGCCCAGGCGCCGCAGCGGCGTCACCTGGTCTGCCCACTCCTTCATGCGCGGCTCGGCCCAGAGCTTCTTGGAGAGGTCGGTCGGGAAGAACCCCGGAGCGATCGCGTTCACGCGGACCCCGCGGGGGCCCCACTCCTGCGCCATGCCGCGGGTCATCATCGACAGACCCGCCTTGCTCATCGCGTAGGGTGTGACCCCGGTCAGCGGCGCGTAGGTGTTCAGCGAATCGATGTTCACGATGGACCCGCCTCCCTGCTCCAGCATGCAGCGCCCCACCGCCTGCGCCGACATGAAGAGGCCGCGCAGGTTGGTGTCGATGATGCGGTCGTACTCCTCCATCGTGTAGTTCTCGACCCGCTTGCGGATGTTCATGCCGGCCACGTTCAGGAGGGTATCCACCCGGCCGTGATCGGCCATCACGCGCTGCACGAGTGCCGTGACGTCGCCGGACTTGGAGACGTCGCAGACCCGCGCCTCGGCCACGCCCTTCTTCGACAGTTCCCGCGCCGTGGCATCGATGGTGCCCTGCTCGCGTCCCGCGATGACGACGCGTGCACCACGGGCGGCGAAGCCGGCCGCCAGCGCCTTGCCGATGCCCCGGCTCGCCCCGATGGCGAGCACGACCTGGCCTTCGACGGAAAACAGCGGGT
>VYME01000170.1_pt1 | contig 27440 bp, 15 predicted proteins | sample 5115281 | NCBI WGS metagenome assembly VYME01 (sample SAMN12291780, study PRJNA351875) | freshwater metagenome | isolation source: freshwater lake | place: USA: Michigan, Wintergreen Lake | collected 2013-08-08
CGCCGGTGCTGGTGCTGGTGCTGGTGCTGGTGGTGCTGGTGGTGCTGGTGATGCAGCTGGCGCCGCTGGGTCCGTCGCCGGTGCCGGTGCTGGTGGTGCAGCTGGTGCCGGTGGAGCGGGTGTCAGCGGTCGTGACGGCGCCGCTGCAGGGACCGGAGCGACGGCAGCTGCCGGGACCGGAACGGGCGCGGGCGGTGCTGCCGGAAGGGATGGTCTCGATGGTGGTGTTGCGGGTGCCGACGGAGCCGATGGATCCAGCCGGGCCGGCGGTGCGGCGTCCGGCGACTCGACCACCTCGACGCTCGCGTACTCGGACTCGAAGGACCCGGTGGCAGCCGCTCTGGCTCGTGCCGAGGGCGCCCGTGCACGGGGCGATGCAGACGGTGCCGCCGCTGGCAGCGCGGCCGGCAGGGACGGATCCGGTGCCGTCGGTGGTGCCGACACTGCAGGCTCGACCAACGGTGCCGGCGGAACCAACGGAAACTCAGCGGGCGGTGCCCAGGGGGCGAACGGCCAGGGTGTCGATCCGGTCGCGGATGCGCTGCGCCGCGCGGAGCAGGCCTTGCGGGATGCCAAGGTCGCCGCCGAACGTGAAGCCGCCGACCGCCGCGGCCGCGTCGACACTGCGGGGAGCAACGTGAAGATCGAAGAGAACGAGCGGCAGCAGACGCTCGACGGGATGCTCCCCATGGCGCTCGACATGGATGAGCGAGGGCTCTTCGAGTTCGATCGCTACGAACTGCGCAACGAGGTCAAGTCGACCCTCGATCTGCTCGCCGAGAAGTTGAAGTCTGCCGAGTACGATCGCCTGGTCATCCTGGGCTATACCGATCGCATCGGCAGCGACGATTACAACCGGCAGCTGTCGGACAAGCGCGCCTGGGCCGTCGCGGGCTATCTGATGGATCGTGGCGTCCCGCCTCACAAGCTGAAGGTCGAGGGCCGCGGCGAGCGGGATTCCGTGACGGGTGACGAGGCGTGCGAAGGACTGAAGCGCGCCGAGATGATCCAGTGCCTGCAGCGCGATCGTCGGGTCGAGATCGCGGCAACCGTGAAGGAGTACAGCCTCCGGGTCCAGTGACGCGAGGCAGGTTGAAAAGCCGACGGCCGCGGAGCGATGTTCCGCGGCCGTTTCCTTTTCTGCGGCTGTCAGTTCCGAAATCGACGGTGGTACGCTCTGGCGCTCTTCCAGAGGGAACCTCGCCATGATCATCGACCACCGCACCTACACCGTGAAAATCGGGATGCTGAACGACTACGTGAAGCTCTACGAAACCGAGGCGTACCCCCTGCAGCTCAAGTACCTCGGCCGCAATGTCGGCTGGTATGTGTCGAACGATATCGGGCCGCTCTCGCAGGTCGTGCATCTCTGGGCCTACGACAGCCTCGCCGACCGGGAGGCCCGTCGGAACGCCATGGCGGCCGATCCCGCGTGGGGCGCCTTCCTGAAGAAGGCGACGCCGATGCTCGACAGCATGGAGAACAAGATCCTGCGGCCGACGTCGTTCTTCACGGTGCCCGAGCGCCGCGGCAGCTGATCGAGGGGCATCGCATGGACATCGTTCTGGACTCCGTCGACGCACTGGCGGCCCGCATCCCCGATGGAGGGAAGATCGCGATTCCGCAGGATGCCGTCGGCGTGCCGATGGCGCTCACACGGGCGCTGCTCCGCCGCCGTGTTCGTGACCTCCATCTGGTGTGCGTGCCGATCAGCGGCCTGCAGGCGGACGTGCTGATCGGCGCCGGGTGTGTTTCGACGATCGAGACATCGGCCGTGAGCCTCGGTGAGTTCGGGACGGGGCCGCGGTTCGCAGCGGCCTTGAAGGCCGGCACGTTGAAGGTCCTCGATGCCACGTGCCCCGCGATCCATGCGGCCCTGCAGGCGGGGCAGAAAGGCATCCCGTTCATGCCACTGCGCGGGATGCTCGGTACCGACCTGCTCGCCCGGCGCGGCGACTGGAAGGTCATCGATAATCCCTTCCAGCCGGGCGATGCCATCGTCGTGCTGCCCGCGATCCGGCCGGACGCCGCCGTGCTGCATGCACCGCTCGCCGATCGGCACGGGAACGTGTTCATCGGTCGACAGCGTGATCTGCTCGTGATGGCCCAGGCATCCCACGAAACCTTGGTCACCGTCGAAGCCATGACCGACGAGGACCTCATGGCGGACCCCGCGCGGTCGCCCGGTGTGATCCCGGCGATCTACGTGACCGCGATCGCCGTGGCGGCTGGCGGCGCGAAACCGCTGAAGTTTCTCGACACGTATCCCGCCGACGAATCCGCCCTCGCGAGCTATGCCCGGATGGCACGCGCCGCGGAAGGGTTCGCGAGCTGGCTCGACGAGTGGCTCGGCGAGACGGCGGTGGAGGTGGTCGCGTGACATCGGCTGCGTCTCCCTGCGCGCCCACCGAACTGCTCATCACGACGATCGCCACGCTGCTTTCGGGCTGCCGGCACGTGATCGTCGGGGCGTCTTCCCCGATGCCGGGCGGGGGCGCTCTGCTGGCCCGCGCCGAGAGTGCCGGGCGCATGCGCATCAATGTGCTGGGTTCGCAACGGCACAACAGCTTCACGAACGGCGGCGTCGAGACGTTCGACCTCGCGGCGCAGGGCAGGGTGGACGCCTTCTTCCTGGGTGGCGGGCAGATCGACAGCGAGGCCAACATCAACCTCGTCGGGACGGGCGAGTACCCGGCAGTCGATGTGCGCTGGCCGGGTTCGTTCGGATCCGCGTATCTCTACTTCCTCGTGCCGCGCGTGATCCTCTTCCGCGAAGAGCACACCCGTCGGGTGTTCGTCCCGAAGGTCGATTTCGTGAGCGCCCCCGGGACCAGCCCGCCCGGCGTGTATCGCCCAGGCGGGCCGTGGAAGATGCTCACCGGGCTGGGACTCTTCGCGTTCGACCGCGAGCGGCGCCGGTTCCGTATCGAGAGCGTGCATCCCGGCCATACCGTCGAGGAGATCCTCGACAACACAGGGTTCGACATGGATCTTCCTGCCCAACTCGTGGCGACGCCGGAGCCCTCGGCCGATCGGTTGGCGCTGCTCCGCGGGCGGATCCGGAATGAACTCGCGGAGACCTACCCGAGGTTCGCCGCCGGGATGGTGGCGGCGTAGGCGTCGTCCGGGACGCTGATGCCGAGGGTGCCTGACGTGGTCGTGGTGAAGGCCACGCATCCCTGGGGGGCTTCCCAACCGAGCGCGTCGACCACCTTCCGGAAATCCTCGGGCAGCGGCGCCTCGACCGCCATGCGGCGCCCATCCGCGGGATGCGGAAAACAGAGGCGCGTCGCCGAGAGCAGCAAGCGGTGACTGCCGAACTGCTCCTCGAAGAAGCGGTTGTGCGAGCTCTTCCCGTAGGTCGTGTCGCCGATGATCGGATGCGACAGGTGCTTCAGGTGCCGCCGCAGCTGGTGGCGCCGCCCCGTCAGCGGTTGCAGGGCGACCAGGCTGTAGCGTGTGGTGGGGTAGCGGTCGATGCGGTACGGAAGCTCGGCGGTGGCGAGACGCCGGTAGCGCGTCTGCGCTGCATCGGACACATCCGGCGCCCCGGGGAGATCGCCCGGATCGTCCCGCAGTCGCCGTAGCGGATGATCGACGAACCCGTCCGTGGCGATCTCACCGCGGACGATGGCGACGTACTGTTTCTCGACCAGACCGCGCTCGAAGGCATCGGAGAGTGTGGCGCAGGTGTCCCCATCGAACGCCAGAACCATCACACCCGAGGTCGGGCGGTCGAGCCGATGCACCGGGGTGACGGATCGGCCGATCTGGTCACGGAGGGACTGCACGAGAAATCGGGTCTCGTGGCGATCGAGCGTCGACCGGTGCACGAGCAGGCCGGCAGGTTTCGAGACGACGACGATCTGATCGTCGAGATGCAGGATCGGGATCACAGCATGCCGCGCGAGGTGACCGCCGCAGGTGCCCAAGCCACCGATGACTGCCGGCATCCCGGATCAATCGGGACGGCCGGCGCCCCAAAAGAAAAACGCCCCACGAGTGGGGCGTTTCTCATGCTGCTTGCGGCTCGGAACTGCGCTTACTTGGCGCGGTTACGACGGAGCGCGAAACCGAGGAGCATGCCGCCGGTGGCGAACATGGCCCAGGTGCCCGGCTCAGGCACGGCCGTCACGCTGATGGCACCGTTGTAGATCCCGCCGAGCGAGCCATTCGAAATGCCGTTCACCGTCAGGTACATGTCTCCGCCCGACGTAGGAGCCCAGTTGAACGCCAGATTCCCGGGGCCGTTCGCAGTCGCGAGCAGGGTGTCGTCAGCGTTGAAAAGGATGCCGTCGGGGTTGGAAAAGAGAGCCATCGAAGAGAAGATGACATTGAAGTTCCCACCCGGAATCGTGAGCGGGAAATTCACCACGCTGTACCCCGATCCCAGATTGGCGGGCAGTTCGAACTTGAACACGTCGCTGAACATCGATGCGGGCGCCGCAAACCCGCTGAACGGTGTCGGGGTCGTGGGGCTGACCATGCCGAGGTCAGTGGTCGCCGCACCGGCGCCGAAAGATGCGGCCCCGAGCGCAAGCGCTGCTGCAATTGCAAGCTTCTTCATAGTTAATGTCTCCAGTAAAAATCTCGAGCAAGCTTGACGGCCAGGTGGCCGCTGCTCACGTGGGAAGGAGTGGTGACCCCGACCCCCCCGATGTCCAGCTATCTGAATCTTGTATTTGGTGAGAATTTAACCGCACCTTCGGCGCGATGCAACAGTTGCTTCAACTTTTGTGCGTGACAGCAAATCGGGCTCTGTCAATGAGCCGGTCGGACACCCCGTCCGACCTAGCCGAAGACCGGAAAACCCTCGAATCGGTTCTTGAGGACACGCTCCCCGGGGACCCGCAGCCAGCCCTCGACCGCCGTGGCGTACGACCGCCGGAAGTCCGCCGTATGGATCAGGTTGTCGCCCCCGTCGAGGGCAGTCAGGCTGCACGGCGTGCCGTAGTGGCCGCCCTTCACCGGCTTCCCGGCGAAGAACATCACATTGGCCGTCCCGTGGTCCGTCCCCAGGCTGGTGTTCTCGGGGACGCGCCGCCCGAACTCGGAGAACGCCATCACCACGACCCGGTCCGCCTGGCCCAGGCGCTCCATGTCGCGCAGGAAGCCTGAAAGGGCGTCGGACGCGTACGTGAGCAGGCGCTGGTGCAGGTCGCCCTGCTGGACGTGGGTGTCGAAGGCGTTGTTCCGGTACGCCGTGTAATAGAGACGGGTCGGGAGGCCGGCCGCGATGCACGCCGCCACCTTGTTGAGCCCCAGCGGGATGATCCCGTAGTCGACCGGCGACTTGTAGCGGCTCCAGGCGTCCCGGACCAGGCCGGAGGCGTCCCGGGCGCCCCGCGCCACTTCGTTCAGGAAGCGGCGGGACGGGTTCTCGACGGGGTCCTCGCTCACGGCGTCCAGAAGGCTGCGCTCCTGGTAGAAGCCGTTGCGCATGAAGCGCTCGGGGTCGTCGAAGACGACCGGCGTGTGGATCCGGCTGCGGACGGCCAGCGACTGGGCCGTGTCGACGTCGATCAGGAAGTTGGGACGGGGCTCGGGGGCCATGGCGTCGGCCAGGCGACCGTACCAGCCGAAGTCGTCACCGCTGTTCGGCTCCGCCGTGTGCCAGTAGGCCATCGACGTGAAGTGCGAGAACGACGGGTTGTCGTAGCCAACCCCATGAACGATGGCCAACTGGCCGTCCTGCCAGAGCCGGTGCATGCCGGCCATGCCCGGGCTGAGGCCGAAGCGGTCGTCCAGCTTGCGGACCTTGCCGGGGCGGATGCCGAGGTTCGGGCGATGCCGGTAGTAGGCGTCGTCGGTGTAGGGCACGACGGTGTTCAGGCCATCGTTCCCGCCGGACAGCTCCAGCACCACGAGGATGCGGTCGTCTTCGGCCTTGCCGGCCGCGTGGGCCGTCGAGGAGAAGATCGACGGGACTGCCAGGGGCGCGAACGTGTGCACCCCGGCGCCGGCCAGGGCCGCCTTGAGGATCCTGCGGCGTGTGTTGTCTTGCATGACTGGTGTCTCCAGGCGCTGCGGCGGTCAGCCGAGCTGGTATTCGGGGCGGCTCAGGATCAGGTGGAGCAGCACGCGGAGGGGGTCCTCGGCGTAGCTCGCGGCGCCTGACAGATCGGCCGTGCCCAGTTCATTCGTGAGGAAGGTGGCCATGGCCTCCCGGGTCTTCTGGTCCAGCGACACCGACAGGAACCGGTGTTCGAGGTACTCGACGACCTCCATCGGCGTCCGGCACCCGGCGTCCAGCACCATCCCGGTCAGATCCAGCCGCGCGATGTGGCGGGGGATCGGCTTGACCCGCTCGATGGCCATCTGCCAGCCGCGGTAGCTGGCGTAGCGGGTGTTGAAGTCCTCGTCCCGATCGGCCATCGCATTCGACATCGCCATCATGTCGCCGCCGCCGTCCTTGTCGACCGGCTTCGTGGCGCTCGTCATGTCCTGGCCCGTCCGGATGCGCTCGTTGACGGCGCGGATCTCGTAACCCGTCCCCGCCACCGGGTAGCGGTCTTCGGGGATGAACGAGATGTCCGGCACCAGCACGTCCAGTGCGAAGTTGCCACGCTCCAGCAGCAGGCCGGGCGTGACCCAGCTCCGGCCGTTGGCCCAGCCGGCGACCGTCGGCGGGTAGAGCAGCTTCTGGCCGAGGCTCGCGGTGACCTCGTTGAAGTCCGGCGCGCCAGGAATCGACTTCAGGCCCAGCTTCTTGTACGTCGACACCGCCAGCTCCACCGGCCCCTTGATGCGCGTGGCGACGGCTTCCGGCGAGTAGAAGTCGTTGGAGAGCAGCAGCGTCTCCATGAAGGGGGCGATCTGGTAGTGGTTGTCGCGGAGCAGGTTGCCCAGGCGCTTGCGCATCGCCGGGTCGAGATCGTCCCGCACGAAGAAGCGGTACAGCTTCCCGGCGATGTAGTCGGCCGTGACCGGCTGGTCGAGGATCACGTCGATCACGTCCACGCCGTCCATCGGGCCAGTGCGGCCCAAAACGGTCTTGGGGCCGTCGTCGTGCTGGTCGGCGTTGAACCGGTACTCGAGCCCCTGGAAGTTCCACCCCGTGAAAGCGCGGGCGGCCTCGCGGATGTCGTGCTCGGTGTAGTTGCCCACCCCCATGGAGAAGAGCTCCATGATCTCGCGGGCGAAGTTCTCGTTCGGCGCGCCCTTCACGTTCACGCCGGCATCGAGGAAGGCCAGCATCGCGGGGTCTTTCGCGACGTTCACCAGCAGCGTCCGGAAGTCGCCCAGGCCCTGCTGCTGGAACAGCTCCAGCTGCTTCAGCATCTTCCGGTAGTCCCGCACCTTCTCTTCCGTCGTCGCGAAGTGGCCGTGCCAGAAGAGGGCCATCTTCTCTTCGAGCGGCCGCGGCGACGTCAGCATGCGGTCGGCCCACCAGTAGTTGATGCGGTGGGTCTCTAGGCGGCTCGCGCGGAGCCAGTAGAAGAACTTGTTCACCACCGGCTGCATGCGGCGGTTGCCGGCCGGCTTCACCTTCACGCCGAGCGCTTCGCCCTGCGTCTTCGCAAGTTCGGTCGTCGCGGGGCGGCTCGCGGGGAAGTGGTCCAGGCTCTCGTCGAACACGCCCGAGTGCTCGAAGGGCGGGAGGTCCACTGCGGGCGCGCCTTCGAAGTACACGAGGCGGCGCACGGCAGCCGCGGGGCCCAGCTTCGCCAGGGCATCGATCTCCTCCGGCGTGCCGCCGAAACCGGCGCGCTCCAGGAGGTGGGCCGCCTGCGCGGGGCCCCATTCGTCGGAAGTGATCGGGGAGAGGTCACCGCTCCGGGGTGTGGCCGCGAAGGCGGTGCCGCCGAGGGTGAGCAGCGCGCCGAGGGCGGTGGCTGCGAATCGCATGAGGTGCATGGAGGTCTCCGGCTGGTACGCGCGGAGTATAGGGCGGTGGTCCGCCCAGCGGGTTACGGCCGCCGGGGGCGTACCGTGACCCTATTTCCATGTCCCTGAGATCGCATGGGTTAGTGGTCGTGCTCATGAAAATCATGAGACTAGAAACAGGACAATCATGAGTGCCCGAACGTGCCGCGAGCCCCTGATCCATCGCGAGGGCACCCCGGTACGCGGGCTGGCCGTGCGAAATCAACGGGGTCGGGATGTGGTCGCCAGGCATTCCGCGGATCGCTGATCTGCTCCCGGAGGGGTGTCGCGATTCCCAGCGACAGTCGACCGCTGTTTCCTCGTCGCTCAGCCCATCGCCGATCGCCGTCCAGCCGCGACGGCGATCCCGGCAACTGCACGCCCAGGCACCCTCGTTCCCTCGCACCTCGTGTCGGCGCGCTTGACGGTCCCGGCGGGTCCGCCGGTGCTCCAGCGCCTAACGCATTGAACCTTCGCACGAAAATTCTTCGGGCACGCGCGTTGCACTAGAGGTGTGCAAGAGCCTCGGCTCTGATGACTCGTCCGAACTTGGCGGTTGGGCACGGGAAAGGAAAAACGCCACGCGAAAGCGTGGCGTTTTTTTTCGTCCGGCGGCTGCCACAGGCAGGTCTTGGTTTGTGATCGCTCCGGCGGGTAGCACGATTTGCTGCCGGGCGCACCACCAGCGAATCCAGACAATCATCCATTGCCCCTATTCCATCGGCCTAAAGTACCTTGACCGCAGCCGAGTTGCTGCCTAGATTTTGCAAACGACGAACGGCCATGTGGTTCGCGGCATTCCCAGAACGGATAGTCGCGCTTGCCTTTGTTGTGAGTCGTCCCGCACTAGATGTGCCAAACAAGGGAGGCTTCGCCGATGGTTGCTCCAGACGCTCTCGCCGTTGGGCTCACTGGTCTACGGGGCTTGGTGTCGTCGCTCACGTGCGGACATTGCTCCGTTTGCTCTCGGTGACGTCGACGCGGAGCGACCATGACTCGCTTGCATGCGCGGTTCCTCCGGCTCCGTCCGCCAGAGCGACGACACCACTGGATCGCCGCCGACGACTGGGTGTGGTTGATGAATGCCATCCACCAGTTATATCAGCGACCTTTCGACGCGACCGCGGCGCTGCGATCCAGTCCGCCCCCTTTCCTCTGCCATCTGCTGCCAGACACTTGCGACCACTTCGGGCTGAAGCTTCACTCGGTGGCATTGAACGCGAAAGGTCTCGGTGGCTTCACGTTTCCGATCGTGGCGTTTCTGAAGGCGGACGCACAAGTGCGGACCAACCTCCATCAGAACACCTCCGGGCACGCAGCCGAGGCTTCTGGGCCAACCGCCAATCTCGCTGCAGCCGTTGAGGATTCTGCTTCGGGCGATTCCACGGCGAAGGTCTCTCTGGCGGTCCGACCCGTTCTGGTCGTTCGCGGCGATGACGATCGGGCCCTGTTCTTCCGCGCCGGCTGTTCCACCCCGGAGGTCGCGCCAGTCTCAGACTTGCTCGCTGCTGTCCAGGGTGAGGGGTTTCTCGTTCGTCCTTCGTCGGAGTCGGAAGGCGAGCACGATGACTTCGAATCCTCACCTGAGGTGTTCGGATACCGATGGTTCCTCCCCGAGATCCTGAAGCATCGACGCCTCTGGCTCGAAGTTCTACTGGCTTCCTTGTTGATCCAGTTGGCCGGTCTCGCGGTGCCACTCCTGACGCAACTAATGCTCGACAAGGTTGTGTCCCACCGCGCGTCTTCCACGCTCATGGCAGCAGCTGTGGGTTTGTCTCTCTTTGCCGTGTTCTCTGTCAGCTTGTCCTGGGCGCGCCAGTACCTCGTCACCCACACGGGTACGCGTATTGATGCGGTGTTGGGTGCGCAGGTTTTCGGACGACTGATGCGATTGCCTTTGGTCTGGTTCGAGAGTCGTACCACCGGGACGGTCGCGGCGCGCCTGCAGGGCATCGAGACCATCCGAGAGTTTCTCTGCGGAGCGGCGGTGACCTTGCTGCTCGATCTGCCTTTCGTGACGCTCTATCTCGCAGTGATGTTCTGGTACTCGTGGCAACTTTCGCTGCTGGTCGTTGCCGTTCTCATGCTCGTCGTGCTGGCGAGCCTGATGGTCGCGCCGGTCCTGCGCCACCGGGCGGACCGACATTTCCTGGCCGCAGCGCAAACGCAGGCGGTCGTGACGGAGCATGTATCCGGAATCGCCACCATCAAGTCGCTACAGGCGGAGGCCCGCGTCGGGCGCCGGTTCGAAGACGCGTTTGCCGCCAGCCTTCAGACAGGCTTCGAAACCCGCCAGCTCTCCAATTCGTTCGGCGCGGTGGTGTCTTTCCTCGAGCATGCGATGACGATTGGAGTCCTTGTCCTGGGTGCGACGCTGATCATGGAACAGCCTGGCTTCACGGTCGGCATGCTTGTGGCCTTCCAGATGTTCTCGAGTCGCCTCGCGCAACCCGTGATGCGGATCGCGAGTCTCTGGCAGGAGGCCCAACAGGCAGCAGTGGCTGTTCGCCGCCTGCGGGACCTCATGGATTGTCCTCCCGAGCCCTACAGCCAAGAGGTCAGGCGCGAGCGTGTCAGCCGTGCCACTGTCCAGATCCGGGAACTCGGCTTTCGCTATGGGCCGCACATGCCTTGGTTGTTCCGCGGATTCTCGCTGTCCCTGGTTCCGGGGAATCTCCTTGTGGTGACCGGCCCTTCGGGCTGCGGGAAAAGCACGCTCGCCGGGCTCCTCCTTGGATTTCGGAGGCCTGAGGAAGGATGCATCCTGATTGACGGCAAGGACACCCGAGCCCTGTCGGCCAACGAACTGCGCACCTGCTTCGGCGTTGTGCCACAGGATCCTGTGCTGTTCTCGGGCACGGTGCTCGACAACCTCCACCACGCAGATCCGGGCGCCACCTTCGACGACATCGTGCAAGCGTGTCGAGCCGCGGAGATCCACGACTTCGTCGAGGCATTGCCAGAAGGCTATCGGTCGCGCATGGGCGAGAGGGGCACTGGCCTCTCTGGTGGCCAGAAGCAACGCCTTGCCATTGCGCAGGCTCTGCTCAAGCGCGCTCCGGTTCTCGTGTTCGACGAGGCAACCAGCGCCTTGGACGCCGATACGGCGAATCAACTGGCATGCACCATCAACCGGCTGAAACCGCACGTCGCGATCCTGTTCATTGCCCACCACGTGCCCGCTGCACTGGAAGTGACAAGCACGATCCGGCTCGACAACGTCGCAGGTGTGTCGTGAACGCGCGGGGGATGGCCACCCATCCGTCGCGCCGTGTGATCGGCGTGACGAGCCGATGCTCGAGGGAGTACAAAACATGAATCCAGTCTGCCTTCGCCATCCGACGTCCAATGCTTCGATGCTGGCCCGTGGGAGGGCTCCATCGATCCCTCTCATCGTCGGCGTCTCCGTTTCGTTACTGACCACGCTGTTTGCCGGCTGCGTCGATGCCAAGAAGAGGCGGATGGAACTGAATCCGGGCTTCGATCCCATCTACTACGGAGCAGTGGTGGCCCGCGAAGAGCTCCCGCCCCACAAGTGGACCAAGTTCGTGGCGGTCGCAGGACAGCCTGAACCCGTCCCCGCGGAGTGGGTGTCGACTCCAGAAGGTCGGTACGCACACAGCATCGTTCTGCCGGATCCACTCCCGAAAGACAGCGGCTACAAGTGGACCATGAGTGCCACCGAGTACTTCCTGCATCTTTGCGAGAAGGAAGCGGGGGAGTTCATCTATCGGAGCGTGCCGGGAGTCGCTGGCTTTCTCTTTGATCGTCCCCCGTCGGTGCCAGATGACCCCGTCTTGGCGGATCGGTACCGATTGGAGGCGCCGTTGTTCGAGGCGCAGTATCAGAACATCGGTTATACGACGCGCGATAGAGGGCTGGAATTCGTGGCGCCACCCTACAGAACATTCGAGTACTTTGAAGAGCCTCTAAAGGGAAGCAACGAATCTGAATTCGAGGTCGTGATGGACTATGAGACTAGGCCACCGCGACTCACAAAGAGTGAGATCAGAGAGGAGGCCTCAAGCAAGTACTTGGTGACTTGGCGAGGCATACGTCGAAAGAAAGACAGAGAGCACGGTATTGCCGGCTCGGAATTGATTGTCATCGATCGCGGTACAGGGCAAGTCTTGGGTTTCCTTCGGGAGTTTGCGGTTTCAGGACGGCGAGGGCCGATCTACTGGTTGAACGCGGCCCGATGTCCGGCGTTGGCCGAAAAGTCACCCCGCCCGGACATTGAGCAATCATTTCGCTTCGTCAGTTCGATCTTGCAGCCCATCAAGGCGCCGGAAAAAGGAAGGAGGTTCGGTGAACGTCCCTGAGAGAGCATACCGCTACCTATTGCGACAGGTCGCTGCAGAGTCCTATCTCGAGGGTGCTGCAGCCTTCGACGACGGAGCCACCCGAATCTCCCTGCGACGCGGCAACAACCGCGAGGAGTTCGTTGTTGACTTGAACGCCAATCTGGCAGGGAAGACGCGCTTAGCCGCTGACCAAGTAGCGGAGCTTCTAGGTGGCATCAAGCTCCTGGACCAATGGTCCGACGATCCCAGGCGGAAACTAAATCTCGAACCTGGCGACCACGCCTACCGCGAGCTGGACGGACGGCAGATCCTCGCCAACTCCGGTTTCTCCGCGACCCTCATGCAGGACATTGATCCATCGTCACCGGACTTCGGCAGTGTGACGCTCTCGTTCCGGAGCACAGAGTTCGCCAAACCGGAGCTTGGCGGAGATCGGGGGCGTGATGGCTACGGCGCAGACCGCGAGTTGGGTGAGTACGGTCTGGCGTTTGCGCAGATCGATGCCATGGAGCGCTACTACGCCTGGTTGAAAGCCCAACCGGGGATGTTGGGGAACGGCAAGCTCTACGTCACAGGCTATTCCTTGGGCGGGCACCTCGCGGTTGCTTTTGCCGAACTGCATCCCGACGAGGTCGAGCATGTGTTCATCTTCAATTCGCCGGGTCGCGGCGATATCGGGACGGCAGGCAGCCTTCACGAGATCCTTGCCCACTATCGTGCGTCGCTTGCGAATCCAGACTATGCCAAAGTCGTCGTTGCTGATGCCGTCGGCGTAGAGATTCGCCGCGTTGCCGGCCTGGAAGGCAGTCGCCCGCTCAGGCCTGTTTCCATCTACGACGATCCGCGCGAGCGGTGGGCAGCCTTGGCGACGAACATCAAGTACGGCATGACTGGCGCCAGTCAGGTGAACGCCAATCAGCCAGGTTTGGCGATTCCGCCAGAGGTCGCCGCCAAGGTGACGGCGATCTTCGGTCACGCTGACACGAACGATTCGGAATTCGTGTCCAACATGGGAGTGCATGTGCCAGGCACTCCCGTATTCATCGAAGATCAGCCCGACATCCAGGATGCTGGTGGGGTGCTGCCAGGTACTCCCGAGTGGTACGACAAGAATGGTGATTTCGCGACGACCCACAGCATCACCCTGATCGGAGACTCGCTGGCCGTGATGCGAGTGCTCGGCAAGTTGGATCGCGCGGAACGTCGTGAACTGCCCGGCTACCACATCTGGCTGCGGCCGATCTTCTCGGCCTCTTCCTACGAGGAAGGCACCGGGTTCCTCTTCACCCAGGGGCATGCCGAGTTCGATTCCCTCGAGAACGTTGTTCAAGGGCTCGGGCGCTTGCTCGACGTCCCTATCGTACCGATGAACCCGGGCGAGCGCGGCGGGGATTTCGGGGCCATCGCTTCGCGGGACGCTTTCCATGCCAACCTGGCGACCATCGATCGAGCGATCAAGGCGCTGGGTTCCAAGAAGTCGTTTGAGCTTCGCCTGCTGAATGGACTCGGCGCGGGGGCCGTGCGGGATCTGGCAGCGGGCCCGAGCGACATTGCGGAAGGTGTTCGATTCGCACTGCTGCAAGGCCAGACGTACGTGGTCGCCGGGTTTCCGTACGCCATGCACAACGCGCGCGGCGAACTCGATCTCCATGATCCGACGGCAAGATCCGGGGACCTCACGGAGGACTGGCTGAAGGACCGGAGCTTTTTCCTGAGTTCGAAGATCGTGGCGAATGTGCTCAACAAGCGCGTGATCACGAACACGGTCGACGATCGAAACTGGTTGATGGTGGATGCGCCGACGGGCTACGCGCTTGAGGTGAGAAGGAACATCCTCGGCCCTGGCCCGGATCCGAAGCAGATTCCCGACATGGCAGAGCCACGCCGTATGGTGTTCGGTAGCGAACGTTCGGACTACCTGTCAGGCAAGGAGAAGGATGACAGGATCTACGGAGGTCGAGGCACGGACGTCATCTTCGGTGGTGACGGTGACGATCACCTCGAGGGCGGCGAGGGGCTGGACGTGTATCGATACGGCACCGACAAGACCCTGGGCATCCTGACGGATACCGACGGAGCCGATGTCATCCGCGATACAGATGGGCGTGGGGTTCTCCGGTACGTCTTCGACGAAAAGAGCGTGGTTGCCTCGGTGATCTTCGATGCCTCGGTCAAGCTGTCCTCCACGAAGTGGGAAAGCGCTGACGGCCGCTTCCTCTACGAGAAGCGGGGCGACGACTTGAGCATCACGATCCTGAAGGACGCCGGCGGCGGCTTCACGCTGAAGAACTTTCGCGATGGCGATTTCGGCATACGATTGATGTCGGAGAGATCCTTGCCGGACTTTGAGTTGACCGTTCTCGGCGATCGACTCCCCAAGGATTTCGATCCCGTCGCGCCAGGTATCCAATCGCGCACCGGACCGAATGGGCGTCCGATCTATGGAGATCTTCCCGGGGATCCGGTGAACGATTTCCTTCGCGGCCGCGATCCTGAGAAGCATGGATTTCCCATCGTCTACACCGTGCCGGCGCCCGATTCGCCAGGCGAGCGCATCGAAGGCCTCGAAGGCAACGACGCCCTCTACGGCGATGCCTGGGACGCCAATGTTCACTTGTCATGGATGCCGAACACCTTTCCGGAGGATGAAGCCGCCTACGCGAAAGAAGCCTACGCTAACCGCGACTGGATTCTTGGCGGGCCCGGGCGCGATTCGATCTTGTCAGGGGGCGGGCACGATCTCGTCGAGGGTGGAGCCGATGGGATCGACGGTGGTGTGCGCGGGGGCGACTACATCGATGGCGGCACCGGAGACGATGTCCTGTACGGGGATCTCCGGATCACACTGGCAGATGCCGTCCGCAAGGGGGAATCCGAGAGTGCAATCAGCGTTCGTGGTGACGCCATTCTGGGTGGCGCGGGTTCCGATTGGGTGATCGGGGCTGCCGGGAACGATGCCCTTGCCGGCGGTGGTGGTGACGACCTTCTGATCGGAGGCGCCGGGGATGACGACATTGTCGGCGACTCCGGACACTTTGCAGGGCAATACGATTGGTCAGTTGTTCGGGATCCGAGACCCGACGCGCAAGCAGCGCTGACATTCAAGCACTTCGTGTCCAGAGACGTCTCGCCTGCGGGCCGCGACACCATCTACGGTGGTGGTGGCAGCGACTGGGTGTTCAGCGAAGACGGTGACGATGTCGTCGATGGCGGGTCGGGCGACGACGTCCTGCGTGGTGGTGGAGGGGCTGACGTCCTTCTGGGTGGCACTGGGAATGATGCCTTGTACGGCGATGGCGACAGCGACACCGCGCCGGACGCGGCGGACTACCTCGATGGCGGGCAGGGGGACGATGTCCTCCAGGGCGCCGCTGGCGATGACATCCTGGTGGGTGGGCCAGGTAACGACAGGCTGATCGGCGGTCCTGGGCGGGACTTCTACATCTTCGAACGCGGTGATGGAATCGATGTTGTCGATGATGCGGTGGTGTCGAGCCCTGGAATTGAGGGCAGCGTCATCATCCTCGGCGCTGGCGCCACCCGCGAGAACGTCAAGTTCCGCGTGGGCAGTCTTGCCATCGACTACAGCGGCGCCACGGATCCCGACGGAGAGGTCTCGACCTCGACGAACGACGTGATCCATATCGAAGGGTTCAACGCCGCGAATCCGATCTCGACGCCAGTGCTCCAGGAACTCAGGTTTGCCGATGGCGACTTCATGCGCTTCGACGAGATCCTCGCCCGTGGCTTCGATATCGACGGCACGGACGAAGACGACGGCGCGGGTGCCCGCACGAATCCGGCCTTGTCGGGGACGGGCGTCACGGACAGGATTCGCGGGTTTGGCGGTCGTGATTCCCTCGTCGGGCTCGGCGGAGATGATTTCCTCGACGGTGGTGACGCGGGCGATCTGCTGCACGGTGGCGAGGGCAACGACGTGCTCTGGGGCGGGGGTGGCGACGATCGCCTCGATGGTTACGAAGGCGCCGATCTCTTGGATGGTGGCGATGGCGACGACGCGCTGGCGGGTGGGAGCGGTGACGACGTCCTGACGGGTGGACGAGGCAATGACATCCTGCAGGGCGGTGAAGGAGACGACATCTACGAGCTGGGACTCGGCGCGGGTGCCGACGTGATTCGCGACAGCAGTGGCCGTAATCGCGTGCGGTTTGCGGCGGGGATTGACCAGGGCGATCTGCGAGTCAGTCGGGCGCCTGCCGAGACCGGTGGAGTCCATTGGCGATTCGAGTACGGCGCCCTTGGGGACGAGGTCATCGTGCGTTCCGACGGCTTGGCGAACCTGCCAAGCGGTGAGCAACAGTCGGTCGACCTTGTCATGGAGTTCTCGGACGGAAGTTCTGTTGTACTCGATGAACTGCTCGGCGATCTGACCTCACAGCCAGTGCATCTCATCAACGCTTCCGCGCGAGGCGCAGTGTCGGTGGGTGGACGTCAGGCCGACCAACTCTGGGGTGGCGCGGGCCCCGACACTTTGCGTGGCATGGGCGGCAACGATTCGCTCGGCGGTGGCGGTGGGGACGATCAGCTCTTCGGTGGCGACGGCGACGACGTTCTTGTCGGTGGTCGTGGGGATGACTTTCTGGATGGTGGTGCCGGCGTCGACGTCTACCGGATGACGCTGGGAATGGGCTTCGACGTCCTGGCCGCGGGGTCTGGCGAGAATGACATCTTGGAGTTCGGCCCCGATTTTCGTTGGGACGAGACCAGCGCATGGCGGCGGGGCGGAGACCTCGTGGTACGACATCGCGATACGAGGGAAGGCGTTCTTCTCCGGGGATACTTCGATCCGTCCGGGAGCGTTGCCCAGTCGGGATGGCGGGTCCGTGAAGGCAATGCCGAGCGGCCTCTTGCCGACATGCTGGAAGGCTGGAAGCCAGTGGCGGTCCCCGATACGCCAGCCGGATGGGAGGCGGTCTATCGCGAGCGCGTGAACGCGTTCCTCGACCGGACTGTGCGCGGCTACGGATACGTGAAGGAGGGTGACGCCTACACGTTGTCGGACACGCGGACATTCGGGACCGAACAGTCGGATCGCAGAATCGAATCGTGGCGGGCATCCGTCGAGTTGCGGACGGTTGACGTCGTCTCCGATGGATTCTGGGCGTGGGCCGGTACAGGGTCGATCGCTTCGGAATCGTCCCGCACGACCGAGACGCTGTCGCGCACAGTGATGATTCACCCGAATCGCGTCAGTTTTTCGTTGGGGGGCAGCACAGACATCAGTGCGTTTCCATTGGCGATCCCACGCGTGGCGTCGCAGTCGTACGTGGGTGGGGACGGGCGCAGTCACAAGGTGTCGGGGACGGTCTCCGGTGGATCGCCGTACGTGTTCAACAGCCCGGTCACCGGTACAGCCTTCTACTATCCGCGCAGCGTCACGATCGTTCCTGACCGATTCGTCGACGTCGCGCCGTATCCGATGACGTACACGGACACCTACCTGGAGAAGCGCTATTCGCTCACGGCGAATCTGCATCGGCTTCAGGGCTCCGAAACCGACGAGCAGTTTCATGTGGACTTCGGTCCCGTCGAATCGCCGCGATCCGATCGGGGCCTTGGGTTGTTCTCGGTGGTCGATGCCGGTGCGGGCGATGATCTCCTCGGCAGTGAGTTCGATGCCATCTCCAGCCTCCTCCACCAGTCCTACGAGGGTGCCCTCTTCGTTCGAGGCGCTGACGCTGCCGGTGATGACACCAGCTACGTGCCAGGTCTGTACCTCTATGGCAATGACGGCGCGGATCTGCTGAACGCCAGCGGCGGTGACGACATCCTCATCGGTGGCCGGGGGGATGACCGCCTGATGGGTGGCGGTGGCAACGACACCTATGTGCTCGCATCGGACGGCAGCCGCGACACCATCTACGACGGCGGGGCTGGATTGGCCGGAGCGATCCGCGAGAACACGGTGGTGTTTCCTGTCGGCGTGGCGGTTTCCGATCTGAGGCTTGCCTGGGATGTGCGCCAGTACGCGCCCCTAGCGATATGGGGTCACAACTACTTTCTTCAGTCGCGCCACGCCGTTCTCGAAGTTGCCTGGGGCTCCGGCGTGGGAGACGGCGGTGCCGGCGGCGCCGTCGTCGATATCGTGATACCCCACCCCGAAGCGCGTGCGGGGCTCGGCATCGACTTCTTCAAGTTCGCCGACGGTGTGGAGGTGCCGTTCGAGGACGTCCTCCGGATGCTTCCACCGCAGGTGCTCGATCCCTCGGCGGCCGACGAGACCATTGTCGGTGGCGATGCGGACGATCAGTTCGACGGGAGCATGGGTGACGATGTTCTCGAAGGCGGGGGCGGCGACGATCTGCTGGTGGGCGGAGCCGGGCAGGACCGCCTTGTCGGCGGGCCGGGGCGAGATCACTTATACGGCGGAGACTACGTCTACACCGCGCTGGGCGATGGATACGGCTGGGTGGGGACGCTTTGGGATGGTGGGAACGTCTTCCGTGGTGGGCCAGGCAACGACCGCATCTACGCCGGCGGTGGCTCCGATGTCTTCGAGGTGAACCGCGGAGACGGGTGGGACGAGATCATCGATCTCCGTCACGAGCCGGTCTACGGCGCGGTACTGCGCCCGGGCGGCGCCTGGCCTGACGTCTACATCCCGCCAGAAGCCGTGGAGCACGATGTCTACGTCCAGGAGGACGACCATCGGACGCAGTTCGTCAATGCCCGCGACGTTCTCCGCTTCGGACCGGGGATTCGTCCCGAGCACATTGTGGCCGCGCGCGGGGAGTTCGACCTGACTGTGCACTACGCAGGCCCGCGGACCGGGATCGTCTTCCGCAACTGGTTCTATTCGGGTGAGAACCAGCTGGCCAGCGTCGTGTTTTCGGACGGCACCGCCTGGACGCAGCAGGATCTTCTTGCCCGGATCGATGCGCCCTACCACCCCGACGTACTCAATCACGCACCGATTGCTGCCCAGGCACCTGCGCCGATCGTGGCGCGCGCGGGTCAGGAAGTGCGTTGGGCCGTCCCCGACGGGTTGATCCGGGACGACGATGCCGAGGACGTGGTCTCGTTCACGCTGAAATCGCAGGATCATGCGGCTCTGCCCGGGTGGATCCAGCATGTGGCGATGGATCTCCCTGACGGGCAAACCCATGAGATCGTGTTGACGCCAGGCGCCGAGCAGGTGGGATCTCACCAGGTGCGCCTTGTGGGCACGGACCTCGAGAATCTGTCGTCGGAGGTGCTCCTCACGATCGATGTCCGGCCCGCCAATCGCGCGCCGCGGATCGAACGTGAACTCGCCGACATCTCCACCGGGCCGATCTCTCCGGTGGAGCGTCCCATCGATCTCGGAGGCTTCGTCGACGATGACGGCGACAAGCTGAAGTTCGAACTGTCTGCTGCTGATGGGGGCGCGCTGCCGACTTGGATCCAGTGGCAGGCCGACGCAGGTCGCCTGCGGATCTCTCCTTCGACCGCGGGCGCCCACGCCTTCGATCTACGCGCGACCGATCCCGATGGTGCCTCCGCAGTGTCCAGATTCTCCGTCATCGTTGGCGCCGACATCCGCGGAACCACTCGAGCCGACGTGCTGGTCGGTACGGATGGCGACGATGTGTTTGCGGGTGGTGCCGGGAACGACCGACTGTCTGGGGGCGCCGGGGACGACCGCTATCGCTATGCGCGACTCGAGGGCATTGACGTCATCACTGACACCGCGGGGTTCGATGGCCTCCTGTTGCCGTCTCCGCTGGAGCCATCGGATGTCGTCGCGCGCGTCAGGCAGACAGCCACCGGGGCCGTCCTGCAGTTGCGTTTGGTCGAAGCCAACGGTGCCGAGCTCGCCAGTCAGGGTGTGGATGTTCCTCTGGCGACAATGCAGTCGGCGGAAGCAGCGTTCACCGCACCCCTCGAGTATCTGCAGTTCGGCGATGGCCCGCCGTTGCCTGTCGAGAGCTTCATGGTCCGGCAGCGGGCCGTGACGCTTGCCGATGATGTTTCCACCTACTCGGGCACACGAGATGACGAGACGATCTCCGCGGGTGCGACCACCAGTTCGATCTCCGGAAAGGGCGGCCACGACATCATCGATGGCGCTGTTCGATCGCTGACCGCGTTCGGCGGGGCCGGCCAGGACTACGTCGCGGGCAGTGTCGAGGGCGATCGCCTGTCCGGCGATGGTGGTGAGGATGTCCTTTCTGGCCGAGGTGGAGACGACCGCTTGAATGGCGGCTTCGGTGCCGACATGCTGCTCGGCGGAGAGGGTGCGGATGTGCTGTCCGGCAGTCTGGGCGCGGACATCATGGCGGGAGGGCGGGGCGATGACACCATCGAAGGTCTTGATGCGGGGGACATCGTTGCGTTCAATCGTGGGGATGGCGCAGACCGTCTGGTAGGCGGAGCCTCGTCGCGAGGAACGATCTCGTTCGGTGGCGGCATCTCCGTGCGTGACCTCAGCTTGTCGAGAACGGGGTCAGATCTTGTCGTACATGCGGGTGGGCAGGACCAATTGACGTTCGTGGACTGGTATCGCGAACCGACGATGCGCTGGACCTTGCGACCGACGGCACGCCTGCAGGTCCTGCGTCCCGAGGGCGTGCCGGCGGAAGCGGTCACGCCCGCGGAAGATTTCCGTGCCGAGTGGTTCGATCTCGGCGGACTTGCCAACGCGTTCGATCAGGCGCGCACCCGTACCCCGACCCTCGATCGATGGTCCCTCGCGGAGTCCGCCGCGGCGTTCCACCTGGGCGGGAGTGACGATCGCACGTACGGGGGTGATCTCGCGTGGTGGTTTGGTGGCATGGGTGCTCCGGACGGCGTGCTTTCCATTGCTCAGGCTCGCGGCAGTCTGGAGCCGCAGGGGTTCATGGCTCCCCGCGTCCTGAAGCCGCTGACGGGTGAAGGGCCGTGGGTCCAGTCGTGAGCGACTGCGCAGCGCCCCGTCAGTGTCCGCTTCACAGGAGGCTGCTCGCGTGAAGCGGAAGGTCCCCCAACCGCTGCGAGCCGATGCGCTCGACTTTGCGCCAGCGCTGCTCCGAGTGCAGGTGGCGGCGCCGTCTCCAATGCCGCGCGTGGTGGCCGCGCTCGCGGCCAGCTTCATCGTTGCCATGCTCGCATGGGCGGCAGTGGCGCGACTCGACGTGGTTGCCGTGGCGCCGGGGCGCGTGGTGTCGTCGGCGTTCATTCAGATTCTCCAACCGGCCGAAGGTGGTGTCGTGCGGGAGTTGACGGTGCGAGAGGGGGATCACGTGAGGGAAGGGCAGGTGCTTGCGCGCCTCGATACGCGTATCTCGGACGCCGACGACGGGCATGTGGCTCGCCGACTCGCGGAACGTCGGCTGGAGGTGAAGCGGCTTGATGCGGAGCTGGGCGGCACCGGGCGAATCGATGCCGACACTGCCCCGCCGGCGTTGCTGTCCCAGGCCGTCGCGCGGCTCGAATCCCGGCGGGCGGCGTTTGCCGAGGAGATCCGTGCGGAACGCGCCGCGGTGGCGCGGGCGGAGGGGGATCTCGCCTCGGCGCGTGCGCAGTTGGCGCGGGTCCTGGGCACGACGCCGTTGTTGCGTGAGCAAGCCGATGCCTGGGCGCAGTTGGTGAAGGAAGGGTTCGCTGGCCGCTTGCAGGCGCAGGAACGGCAACGCCAGCTTCTCGACAGCGAAGGGGAAGCCGTGGCGCTGCGTGCCGCCGTCGAAACGTCGACGGCCGCTCTGTCCCAGGCGCGTGCTCGTCTTGCCCAGCGGGAAGCAGACCATCGTCAACATCTGCTGCGGGAACGCAGCGAAGCCGCCGCCGAGGCGGACCGTCTCGACACGGAGCATCGCAAGCTCGGGGTGCGCCGCGCATCACTCGAACTTCGGGCGCCACGCGCCGGCATCGTGAAGGACCTCGCGACCCACACGGTCGGCGCCGTGGTGCAACCCGGAACAATGCTGATGTCCGTGGTACCGACCGACGCCCCGCTCGAGGCCGAGGTACGCGTCAGCGACCTCGACGCAGGGCGCGTGCAGGTCGGTCAGCCGGTGCAGCTCAAGATCGCGGCGTACGCGTTTCAGCGCCACGGAACCTTGGGCGGCACCATCCGGCACGTCGGCCCTGATGCATCATCCGGCAACGACTCCGCGGCCGACGCTACGCGGGGAGGCACGGTATCCGGGGGCTATCGAGCGTTCGTGGCGCTCGACAGCGATGCGCTGGAGCACGCCGGGAAGCGCCTGCCCGTGATTGCCGGGATGCTCGTCTCGGCCGAGGTGCAACTCGGCACACGCACCGTGCTGGAGACCCTTCTCGCGCCCGTCGCGAAGACTTGGCATGAGGCCGGGCGGGAGCCCTGACGACGGGATGCCGACGCGCAACGGCGCTCTCCACCCTCACAAGCTAGGCAGGACGACGGCGCGCTTCCTGGTGGCCATCGTGGCGCGCGTCATGCGCCGTGCGTTCTCACCCGAACGGCCACGGATTTCCCCCCACCCAGTCCGTCCCGATGCGCCGGTCGCGCGTGAGCACGTCTTCCAGCTTCACGACACTGCCCATGTGGCCGCCCAGTTGCGCGTAGTGGTCCAGGCGCATGGTGAATTCGATCGGGACGACGAGCGCGGGTGTGGGGACGGAGCCGAATGACTTCGCGGGCATCGCGGCGACGTCGACGAGGATCGTGATGCCGCCGCCCGGCCAGACGTAGACGGGGGCGCCGCCGCAGGTGACGCGGGTGAGGGTGTCCTTCACCGAGCGCGTGAGCTGCACGGGGTTCTCGGTGACGCCGGAGCGCAGGCTGCCGCCGGCGCCGCCCATGAAGAGCACCGTACACAGCGCGGGTTCGCAGTTCTCGGCGATGCGGCTCACGGCCTTCTCGATCGCGTCGGGCAGCGGGGCCGGTTGGGGGCGGAGGGCGGCGTCGAGGACAAACCACGCGGCCTGTTCGCCGGTGGTCGAGACCATGAGCAGCTTGAGCCCCGGCCACGCGGTGGCGGGGTCGATGTGTTCGATGATCTCCAGCGGGTCGGTGACGTTGGTGCCACCCCAGCCGGACCCCGGCTCCGCCACGCGGAAGTAGCGGCCCGGCGTGGACTTGCGGCCTCGGACCTTGATGCCGGCCGGGCGCATCGCGAGGAAGCGGCCGGCCTGGTGTTCGGAGAGCACGCCGGTGATGTGGTCGTCGACGACGATCACCTCGTCGGCGTGGCCGAGCCACTGCTGGGCGAACATGCCGATGGTGGCCGAGCCACAGCCGACGCGCATGCGGTCTTCGCGTTCGCCGTCGACGATGGGCGGCATGCCCGACTGCACGACGACGCGCGAGCCGCCGTCGATGACGAGTTCCACGGCCTCGCGGTTGCAGAGCTTCTCCAGCACGTCGCACGCGACGCGGCCCTCGCGCTTGGTGCCGCCGGTGAGATGGCGGACGCCACCCAGTGCCAGCATCTGCGAGCCGTACTCCGCGGTGGTGACGTGGCCCACCTGTTCGCCATCGACACGGATCGCGGCCTGCTCGGGGCCGAGGTAGCGGTCGGTGTCGATCTTCACCTTCGCCCCGCAGTAGCTGAAGATGCCTTCGGTCACGACGGTGACCATGTCCACCCCTGCGTGCCGGCTCGACACGATGAAGGGCGCTGGCTTGTAGTCGGGGTAGGTGGTGCCGGCGCCGACGCCGGTCACGAAGACGGGAGCATCGGCGAGGACTTCGCCGCGCCATTCGTCGGCACGGTCGAGGAAGCGCACGACGGCGCCACCGTTGCCCTCGACGCGCTGCGCGATGATCAGCGGGTCGACACGGGCGAGATTGCCGTCGACGTTCGCGTAGCGATCACACGCACCGGTCTTGCCGGGGCGGATGATGCAGAGCACGGGGCAGGCATCGCAGCGGACGTTGCCGGCGGGGACCGGGGTGTCGAGGGCGTCGGCGGATTCGGGGTTGGTGTCTTCGCGCATGGGCTTGGCGGGGGTTGGGAGCAGCGGATGAGTTATCTCGTCAGCCAGCCTGCAGGTTGTTCAGATGCCGCGTCGTCATTCATGCGGCGAACTTCACCACCCGCAAGTTTTTGCGCTGTTTTTGGACTTGCCAGAGATCGTAGACAAGCTGGTGATTGAGCCAGCTTTCCGCCGACGAGCCGAACGCCAATGACAGGCGGACAGCCATTTCCGGCGACACAGAAGCACGGCCATTCAGGATGGCGGATAGCGTCTTCCGACTGATGCCCAAGCCCTCGGCCGCTGCAGTCACGGTGAGACCGAGCGGTTCGATGCAACGCTGGCGGAGGATTTCTCCAGGGTGCGGAGGGTTACGCATGCGCGGCGCGGTGCTCATCAGTGACAGTCCTCCCAATCCACACCTGTGGTGTCCTGTCCTTCAAACGGGAAAGTCACTCGCCAGTTTCCGCTCACGGAAACCGACCATGTGCCTTTTCTCTCACCGCGGAGTTCTTGCAGCCGGAGCCCTGGCAACGCCATACCTCCCGGCGAGGTGGCTGCGTTCAACTGAGCAAGGATCGTCCGAAGTCTATCGGTCTGTTCCGGTCGGACACCGGCCGTTCCACCTGACGCGAAAAGGCGTTCGAGGCCCTTGTGCTTGAAGCTTCGGATCACGGAACAAAATGTAACCTGATGCGTTACACACGGCAAGATGCCCAACACCAAGCATCACAGGCCGTCGTTGAAGGTCCGGTGAGCGCGCAAGTGGGACAGCACAACCGTCATGACACCTGTTCCTTCGCTGCGAGCCAAGCCCACAACCCCAGGTTTCGGAGTTCCGGGCTGGACTGCTCCAGAACCCATCCTGCAATTGAGTGCTGAAAGCTAGCGGTGGATTCGTTCTTCAGGACCTCAACGAGACACGCGAGCACTCGGTGCTGTATCTCGTTGATGTGGCGGAGTTGGGTCGGTTGGTCCAGCCCGTCCCCCTGGGCGGTATAGCTGATCCGGCCAGCGACAGTGAGGGTGTGGCCGAGTTTCGCGAGAAACAGCACCTTTGCCTCCCGATCCAAGGACGCCAGCCAGTCGCCTTCGGCCTCTACCGCAATCATCCCGGTACCGTCCAACGCCGTTTCGGCATCACTCCACCCGCAACCTCGCCCGCAACCGATGCGGCAGCACCGGCACCTCGTCCATCCGCACGCCGGTCGCGTGGCGGATGGCGCCGAGGATGGCGGGTGGGGTCGGGATCAGCGCGGGTTCGCCCACGCCTTTCGCGCCGCCGGGGCCGAGGGGTTCGCGGTCTTCGATCAGGATGGTCTCGATGGGCGGGATGTCGCCGATGGTCGGGATCAGGTAGTCGTGCAGGTTCTCGGTGCGGCCGGCGCGGTATTCCTCCATCAGCGCGAGGCCGAGGCCCTGGGCGATGCCGCCGTGGATCTGGCCTTCCACCTGTTGCGGGTTGAGCGATCGGCCGACGTCGTGGGCGGCGACGATGCGCGTGACGCGCGTGGTGCCGAGGTCGAGGTCGACTTCGACCTCGGCCATCTGCGCGGCGAACGCGTAGGTCGCGTACGGGACGCCCTGGCCGTCGGCGTCGAGCGGGGTCGTGGGCGGGTCGAAGCGGCCGATGCCTTCGAGGACATCGCCGCGCTCGTTGGGGATCAGGGCTGCGAGGTCGAAGAGGTGTTCGCCCGCGGAGTCGCGCACGACGAGGTGTGCGCCGTCGATGGTGATGGTCGCGGGTTCGACGGCGCCGACGCGTTCGAGGATGCGTTCGCGCAGCGCGTGACCGGCGAGTTCGGCGGCCTTGCCCGACACGAAGGCCTGGCGTGACGCCGACGACTTGCCGGCGTCGAGCGTGAGGTCGGTGTCGGCGACGATGCAGCGGATGGTGTCCATCGGCAGGCCCGCGCCGTCGGCGACGACCTGCAGCATCGTCGTCGTGGTGCCCTGGCCGATGTCGGCGCAGCCGTTGTAGAACGTCACCGTGCCGTCGGCCGCGATGCCGATGCGCATGGTCGACGGGTTCGACAGCGCGGTGTTCCCGATGCCGTACCACATGCAGCCGATGCCGACGCCGCGGCGCGTGCGTGTGCTGGTCTCGTTGAAGCGCGCGGCAGCGGCGAGGGCACTCTGCCAGTGCGGTTCGAGCACATCGAGGCAGGCGACGAGGCCGCAGCTCGCGTCGAGGCGCTGGCCGGTGGCGGTGGTGTCGCCGACGCGAAGCGCGTTGCGGCGGCGGATCTCGAGGCGGTCGATGCCGAGGTGTGCCGCGAGGTCGTCCATCAGCGCCTCGTGCGCGATGGCGCCCTGCGGGACGCCGAAGCCGCGGAAGGCGCCGGCCACGGGTTCGTTCGTGAGGAATGCGCGGCCGCGGGTCGTGACGTTCGGGACGGCGTAGGGGCCGGTCGCGTGCACCGGGACGCGGTTCGCGACCGTGGGCCCCCAGCTCGCGTAGGCGCCGGTGTCGAAGAGCGCGTCGACGTCGACGGCCTGCAGGCGCCCCGAGCTGTCGGCGCCGAAGCGGGCGCAGACGCGGGCCGGGTGGCGCTTCGTCGTGGCCATCATGCTTTCCGGGCGGGTGTAGATGCACGCCACGGGTTGATCGAGCAGCCACGCCGCGAGGGCGAGGAGCGGCTGCACCGAGAGATCGAGCTTGCCGCCGAACCCGCCGCCGCACGCGGTGGGCACGATGCGGATCTGCTCCGGCGCCATGCGCATCACGATCGCCACTTCGTCGCGGTCCATGTACGGCGTCTGCGTGGTGACGTGGATCTCGATGCGGTCGCCGACGCGCCTGGCCCAGCCGGCCTCTGGTTCGATGTACGCGTGTTCGACGTAGCGCGTGGTGAACGTGCCTTCGGCGATGGCCGCGCAGTTCGCGAATGCGGCTGCGGGGTCGCCGCGATGCACGCGCCCCTGCACGAGGAAGTTGCCGGGCTTCGCGGCCTGCACGTGCGGCGCGCCTTCGCGCATGGCGGCGTCGAGGCCGATGACGGGCGTCTCGATGTCGTAGCGGATCGGCACGGCGTCGTCGGGGATCGCCTCGACCACCGCGCGCGGCCCGACGAGCGCGACGACGGCCTCGCCGCGATAGCGGACCTGTCCGTCCGCGAGGACCGGCTGGTCCTTCACGTCGGGATAGATGCCGTAGCCGTTCGACGGGACGTCGGCCGCGGTGAGGACGCGCACCAGCCCCGGAAAGCGCGCGCGGAGGTCGACGAGATCGCCGAGGGTGAATCGGGCCCGCGCGTGCGGCGAGCGCACGACGCGCAGCCATAGGGCGTCGGCCGGGATGCCGTCGGCACCGAAGCGTTCCGCGCCCGTGACCTTCGCGGCGCCGTCGACCTTCGCGGCGCGGCTGCCGAGCGCGTGGCCGGCGGCGGGCGA
>VYME01000205.1_pt1 | contig 27282 bp, 27 predicted proteins | sample 5115281 | NCBI WGS metagenome assembly VYME01 (sample SAMN12291780, study PRJNA351875) | freshwater metagenome | isolation source: freshwater lake | place: USA: Michigan, Wintergreen Lake | collected 2013-08-08
ATGCCGGAGAAGACGCGCGAGGAGTTCACCGCCGACGGCTGGTTCCGCACCGGCGACGTCGGTGTCTTCGACGCGGACGGCTATCTGTCCATCGTCGGCCGCGCGAAGGACCTCATCATCAGCGGCGGCTACAACGTCTACCCGAAGGAGATCGAGCTGGAGCTGGATGTCCTGCCCGGGGTGGTCGAGTCGGCGGTGGTGGGTGTGCCGCATCCGGACTTCGGGGAAGCGGTGGTCGCGGTCGTGGTGCTCGCCAAGGGTGCGACGCTCGACGAGGCCACGACCATCGCCGGCCTGCGCACGCGCCTCGCGAACTACAAGGTGCCCAAGCGCGTGCACGTGGTCGACGACCTGCCGCGCAACGCGATGGGCAAGGTGCAGAAGGCGGAGCTGCGCAAGCGCTACGGCGGTTGATGCACCTGCCCGCACGCCCGGGCCGATGCTCTTCGATCAGCGCACGACGATCCTGCTGCCCACGAGCTTCGCGTCGACCGCCTTCCAGTCCCAGTCGATGCCGACGCCGGGCGCATCCGGCGGCACCGCGTAGCCTTCCGCATCCACGGTCATCGTCGAACGCAGGAACTCGTCGAGCTGCGGGATGTGCTCGACCCAGCGCGCGTTCGGCACCGCGCACGCGAGCGACACGTGCAGCTCCATCAGGTAGTGCGGCGCGACGGCCAGGTTGAACGCCTGCGCCATGTGCGCGACCTTGAGCCACGGCGTGATGCCGCCGATGCGCGCCACGTCCACCTGCACCAGCGAGCACGCGCCGGCCTGCAGGTACTCGCGGAACTGCCCGATGCTGTAGATCGTCTCGCCGATCGCGATCGGCACCGACGTCGACTTCGCCAGCCGCGCATGCCCGCTCACGTCGTCGGCCGGCAGCGGCTCCTCGAACCACGCGAGGCCGAGCTGTTCGTAGTGCCGTGCACGGCGCAGCGCGTCGTCGAGCGCGAACGACTGGTTGGCGTCGACCATGAACTCCACCGACGGCGGCACGACGTCGCGCACCGCCTGCAGCCGGTCGAGGTCCTCCGCGATCGGGCGCCCCACCTTCAGCTTGAATCCGCGGAAGCCGCCGGCGACGGCCTCGCGGGCGTTCTCGATGATCTCGTCCTTCGGCAGGTTGAGCCAGCCGCCCTCGGTGTCGTACAGCGGGAGGCGCGCATGGGCGCCACCGGCCAGCATGTGCAGCGGGAGGCCGGCCGACTGGCAACGGAGGTCCCAGAGCGCGATGTCGATGGCGGCGATGGCGAGGCTCGTGATGGCACCGGGCGTCGTTGCATTGGTGGTACGCCAAAGGCGCAGCCAGTTGCGCTCGATGAGCCGCGTGTCCTGACCGATCAGCGCCGGTGCGAGGTGGTCGCGGATCAGCGCCACGATCGACGACCCTCCGGTGCCGAGCGTGTATGTGTAGCCCGTTCCCACCGCGCCATTCGATGCGAACACGCGCACGATGGGCGTCTCCTGCTTGTGGAACGGCTGGATCGCGTCGTTGCGCGGGAACTTCGCCGGGATGTCGGTGAGCAGGATCTCCACCCGCTCGACGATCACCGGCGCCCCGCCTGCCTCGTCACCTGCACCGCTGCCCATGGTCATCCTCCGATGTGGTCGATGAAAGTCTCGCGGCCGCGGCGCCGGCCCTCCATCGTGATCACGCAGCGCGCTTCGCGGTCTCCGCGATCGGTCGTAGCGCGCACTCGAGACCGAGATTCTCGGCGATGTCCAGCGCCTCGGACTTGGCCAGGGTCAAGAGCGGTGCACGGCACGGACCGACCGCCACGCCCACGATCCCCGCGACACCCTTCAGACCGTTGATGAGGCCGTAGGGGGCCGACGCACCGAGGAGGTCGCGGATCGTCTTCTGCTGGCGACGGGCTTGCGGAAGGTCGTGCGCGTCGAAGGCGGTGACCAGGGCACGCGCCACCGGCGTCGTGTAGTTGAAGGTCATCCCCACCGCAGCGCGCACGCCGAGCGCCATCGCCGGCAGCAGCATGTCGTCGCGGCCGAAGAACAGGCGACGCGTGTCACCGCACAGGTCGATCACGCGGCCGAGGTCGCCCAGGTCGTCCCCCGTGAACTTCACGCCGGCGAAGTTGGGGATGCGGTCGATGGCGAGACGCGCGATCTCCGCAGCAGTCACCGCGATGCCGGTCACCGAGGGGATGTGGTAGTAGAAGAACGGCACCGTCGGCGCGCCGGCGGCGATGATCGCGAGAGCATCGACCACCTCGGCGGCATTGCGCGGCTTCAGGAAGTACGGGGCCACCGACGCGATGCCCGTGGCACCGACCGAGGCGGCGTGCGCGGCGAGATCCCGGGCCTCCGCCGCGGAGGCATGCCCCACGTGCACGATCACTTCGAAGCCGGCAGGCGCCGCAGCCGTCCAGGCCTCGGCCACCCGCTGCCGTTCGGTCGTGGTGAGCGCCGCGCCCTCGCCGGTGGTGCCGCAGATGAATGCCCCGTTCGCGCCGTCCCGCACGAGTGCCTGGATCTGGGCGGGGATGCGGTCGGCAGCGAGTTCGCCTTGTGCATCGAAGGGTGTGAAGGCAGCGGCGATGATGGTGAACGTCGTGGTCATGGCGGTCTCCTGGAGGCAGTTGTTGTTCGGTGCCGAGTGCATCGACCGGTAAGATAGCCACGCACTCCATCGCCGTCGCCGCACGTGGTGCCACGCTGCGGCAGCGGTTCGCAGCCGATGGCAATTCGTCGCAACCGATTCGCAAACGCCCACCCAATCCGCCGACCCATGGGATCTCCCGACCGCAGTGAACGCGTCGTCCTGCTGAGGCGCAGCGTGCTCGATGCGCTGGAGCGCGCTCGCGAGCGCGAGGGCGGCCGGCTCTCCGCGGTGTACGAACAGCTCGAACCCGCGGCGACGCGCGAGGGGCTCACGCGCGACGACTTCTATCGCGCAGGTCGGCGCGAGACCGTCGACAAGCTGTCGCAGTCGAAGCTGGAGCGACTGCGCGCCGTCCTCGAAGCGGCCGGGCTCGTGGTGGACGCCGCCGACGCCGCGGCGGGTCTCGTGCAGGCCATCGAATCGCTGTCGCGCACGGCTTTGCTGCCCGAGCGCCTGCGGCGCGAACTGCCGCGACGCCTCCTCTGCTTCCGCCGCAGCTACCTGGTGCCCGACGCGGTGAACGTGTCCCATGTCGAGATCACGTACGACGACCTCGTCATCCACTACCGCGAGACGCGCGCCGGCAGCCTCGGCAGCACGAGCCAGCGGTCCGAGATCCGCGGGACGGTGCTTCACCACGAGGACCTCGCCGACCTGCTCTACGTCGTGGGCCACAACGAGTTCCGCACCAACTTCGCGGTGGAAGAGGCCGTCAGCACGCGGTCGCACATCGTCGTGCTGTCGGTGCTGCGGCCGTGCGAGCCGCCGTCGCTCGATGCGCTCGAGGGCGTCCATGTGGGCGTCACGCCCGAGAACAATGCCGACCATCCTGCCGTCCCGTACGCTGCGCGCGTACTGCTCGTGAGGACGGATCTCGAACTCGGTGCCGCCGCGCGGGCCGGCCTCATCCAGAATCATCCGATCGCGTCGCTGCCCCACGGACCGGGCTGGGACGACGCGACCCGCGAGCGCCTGATCCGTCTCGACGTGCCCGCGCGGCTGGCGGGCGCCGCCGATCCACACTACGGGCTCATGTTCGCCCAGGGCGGCACCACGCCGCCTTCACCGCCGGCGCAGCCGCGCCGCAGAAAAGGAGATTGACCCATGCGCTGGGAAGGCGGTCGCCGGAGCGACAACGTGGAGGATAGACGGGGCATGCCGGTGGGGCGCGGTGTCGCCGGTGGCGGCATCGGTGTCGTGGTCATCGCACTCATCGCGATGTTCTTCGGCATCGACCCGCGGGTGGTGCTGCAGCAGGGAGCCGGCATGTCCGAACCGCCTGCGGTGGAGGCGCGGCGGGCACCGGTGCAGGCCGATCCCGCCGAGGAGCGGATGAAGGACTTCGTGTTCGTCGTGCTCGCGGACACCGAGGACACCTGGACCGAGATCTTCGCGCGGGGCAAGACGCAGTACGAGGCGCCGAAGCTCGTGCTCTTCACCGGCGCAGTGGGGTCGGCATGTGGTACGGGTCAGGCGGCGATGGGGCCGTTCTACTGCCCCGGCGATCGCAAGGTCTACATCGATCTCTCGTTCTATCGCGACCTCTCGCAGAAACTCGCCGCGCCCGGCGATTTCGCCCAGGCCTACGTGATCGCCCACGAGGTCGGCCACCACATCCAGAACCTGCTGGGGATCGCCGACAAGGTGCACGCCGCGCGACAGAAGAGCGACGAGGTCCGCGCGAATGCGCTGTCGGTGCGCATGGAGCTGCAGGCCGACTGCTTCGCCGGGATCTGGGCGCATCACGCGAACCGCTCGCGGCAGATCCTGGAGGCCGGCGACATCGAGGAGGGCCTGAACGCCGCGGCCGCCATCGGCGACGACCGGCTGCAGAAGCGGGCGCAGGGTCAGGTCGTGCCCGAGAGCTTCACCCACGGGACGTCGGCGCAGCGCGTCGAATGGTTCCGCCGCGGCATCGAGTCGGGCAGCCCGAAGAAGTGCGACACGTTCGCGCGTGGGGCGGGCTGAGGACGGTGAGCTGGTAGGCCGGCCTTCAGGCCGACGCGGCGCGTCGATCTTCAAGCACGTCGCCGCCCGCGCCACCCCCTACGTCCGCGTCTCCCCCCGCCGCGCGAGCTCCTCGCGGATCGCCTCCACATTGGCGCGCACGCCGATCATGTTCGGGTTCAGGGCGAGCGCGCGCTCGAACGCGGCGAGTGCCGCATGGAGCCGCCCCTGCTTCATGTGGATGAGCCCATAGCCCGAGAGCGCACCGAAGTGCCACGGGTTGCGACGGAGCACCTCGTCGCAGTCCGCTGCGGAACCGTCGAGGTCACCCGCCAGGAACCGCGCCGTGGCGCGCTTGTTCCACCCCTCGGCGAAGTCGGGCAGTCGCTCGATGATCCGCGTGAAGGTCACGATGCTCTCGGCGAAGCGGTGCGCGGCCATGTGATCCATGCCTTGCGCCAGGAGGGCATCCATCCTGGCGTCGCCGGACCGGCTCCAGACCGCCCAGATCGAGCGCTCCGCGATGGCGCGCACGAGCGCATCGTCGTCCTCGCCCAGGGCCTTGATGAGGGCGGGCACGTCGGCCATCACACCGGTCTCCGCCAGGGAGAATGCCCCGCGACGTCGCGCCTCGACGTCGGCGTCCACGAGGGCGGAGAGCGCCGAGGTCCGGTCGAGCGGCGCTTCGGCGGCAACGGCCGGCGCGACCAGACCGGCCAGCAGGGCGATCACGGCGAGGCAGCGGCGCAGCGTCGTCATGGCGTCGCGCTCAACCACGCGCGCCGTACAGCGCCATCGCAGCGCGGAACGGGATCAGCGTGAGCACCGCGAGTACCACTTTCACGCCGAAGTCGCCGATACCCAGCGTCACCCACGGCACGGCGGTGCCTGCGAACGCGATCGAGAAGAACACGGCCGTGTCGACCACCGAGCCCGCGAGCGTCGACACGAGCGGCGGCTTCCACCACGCGTGCCGGCGAAGCCGGTCGAAGATCATCACGTCGAGAAGCTCGGCGGTGAGAAAGGCGAGTCCGGACGCGACCGCGATGCGCGGTGTCGCCAGCCAGGCGGAGGCGCCGATGGCGATCACGAAACCCGCGTAGACGACGCGTCGGGCGAACGCCGCACCCTCGAAGCGGTTCGCGAGGTCGGTGACGAGGAACGCGAAGGGATAGGTGACCGCACCCCAGGTCAGCCAGTCGTTGATCGGCTTCTGGACGGTGATGTTCGCCGCGACGATCACGACGACCATTGCGGCGACGTAGCCTGCGAGGATGTGGGGGCGCTGCATGGTCGCGGGCGGTCGCGTCGGTTCGAGGTTTCGGAGGTCGCCAATGCACGTGCACAGGGCGAACCGATGCTAGCACGCACCCCATCCGCCCTGGTGCTGCGGTATCGTCGCGGAACTTCCCACGGGCCGCGCCATCGACACCAGCATGCCTGTCGCCACGCAACAGCACCTCGACCCATGAAAGTCCTCGTCCTCGGCAGCGGTCTCATCGGCACCACGTCCGCGTGGTATCTCTCGCAGGCGGGCCACGAGGTCACGGTGGTCGACCGTCAGCCGGGGCCCGGCCTCGAGACGAGTTTCGCGAACGGCGGGCAGATCTCGGTGAGCCATGCCGAACCCTGGGCGAATCCGCATGCGCCGATGCAGGTGCTGCGCTGGCTGGGCCGCGAGGATTCACCCCTTCTCTTTCGCCTGCGGGCGGACCTCGACCAGTGGCGCTGGGGTCTGCGCTTCCTGCTCGAATGCTTCCCGGGCCGTACGCGCGACAACATCGCGAGCCTCGTGACCCTCGGCATCTACAGCCGCGCCACACTGCAGGCCCTGCGCACGGAGACCGGGATCCAATACGACCATCTCGAACGCGGCATCCTCCACTTCTATACCGACCAGGCGGCATTCGAGGCCGGCGTGGAGGCGCTTGCCCACATGAACGAGTTCGGCTGCGGCAGCGTCCCCACGACGGCGGACGAATGCGTCGCCATCGAGCCGGCGCTGCGCCACGCGCGGGATCGCATCGTCGGCGGGACCTTCACGCCCAGCGACGAATCCGGCAATGCGTGGCGGTTCACCGACGAACTCGCGAAGCTCGCAGCGGCCCGCGGGGTGGACTTTCGCTTCGACACCACCGTGCTCGCGCTCGAACGCGAAGGCGATCGCATCGGTGGCGTCCGCGTGCGCGGTCCCGAGGGCGAGACGCGACTCACCGCCAATGCGATCGTCGTCGCGATGGGCAGCTATACGCCGCGACTGCTGAAGCCGCTCGGCTTGCGCATCCCCGTGTATCCCGCGAAGGGTTACTCGATCACCGCGCAGGTCGTCGATCCGTCTTCGGCGCCGGTGGTGAGCCTGACCGACGACGGGTACAAGCTCGTCTTCTCGCGGCTGGGCGACGAACTGCGCGTGGCGGGGACCGCCGAGCTGAACGGTTGGGACACCTCGATCAACCAGGTGCGATGCGAGGCCATCGTGCGGCGCACCCGCGAGTTGTTCCCGGATGCCCTCGACTATGCCGGTGCGCGGTTCTGGGCCGGGCTGCGGCCCGCCACGCCGGGCAACGTCCCGATCATCGGTCGTACGCGTTTCTCGAATCTGTTCCTCAATACCGGCCACGGCACGCTCGGCTGGACGCTGTCGTGCGGATCGGGGCGCGTCATCGCCGACATCGTCAGCGGGCGGACGCCGGAAATCATCATTCCATTCGACGGCGGCTGACGACCGCGGCGACCGCCCGGCGGCCACCGCGGTCTTCCCGCAGGCTCAGTGGCCCGCGCGCTTCCTGCCGCGGAGGGCCGCGCCCAGCACGCCGACGCCTGCCAGCGTCAGCAGCGTGGTGGACGGCTCGGGCACGGGCACGGCCTGAAGCGACAGCGTCACGCGATCGCCCGCGACAAGCCCGTCGAAGCCCACCAGCCACGACTGCGGACCGGCCTGCGAGAACGGGTTGCCAAGATCGACGCCGAACGGCTCGGCCGGGTCGAACGCGATCCGCTGTGCCCTGGACGTCCCGGTGATCGCACCGACACCGCCGAACTGCGCCGTGACATCGCCGACCAGCGCGAAGGTGCCGCGGTCCACGCGCACGTCGAGCGCCGAGAACGGCCCGACGCCCGCGTTCGAGACGATGGCATCGAAAGCGATCCAGCCGCCGACGTCGTCCGCCTCGACCTCCAGCGTGAGGTCCACCGCCGCGCCGTTGCGGAATCCCACGGTCGCGGCGAGCAGCGTCGGGCTGGTGCCGAAGGTGTCGAGATCGTTGCCGCGCGCCTCGGATGCCACGAGGGACGCTGCGGAAGCCGTGCCTGCCGACAAGAGCAGCGTCGCGGCCAGAAGCCGGGCGAACGCCCGGCGCGAGAGAATCCTGCGCATCGTCGTTCTCCCGTTCATGCCGGCACCAGCGTCTTCTGGTACACGGAGACGCCGTCGATGTTCTTCAGATCGACGGTGAGATTGCGCGACCCCTGCGCGATGTTCACTTCTCCGAAGAACTGCGCACCGGCGTAGGGGGACGCGTTGGCGCGCGGCCCGGTGCGCGTGAAGACGGCCTGCGGACCGAACGTGTCGTCGAGCGTGTTCGGTCCGAACGAGCCTGCATTCAGCGGCCCGGCCACGAACTCCCAGAACGGGGCGAAATCGCGGTACTGCGCCCGCGTCGGATCGTAGTGGTGGGCGGCACAGTAGTGAACGTCGGCGGTGACCCACACCACGTTGGGGATGTTCTCCCGCGCGATGAAGGTCAGGAGCCGCGCGATCTCCAGCTCGCGGCCGAGGGCCGGACCGTTGCCGTTTGCCAGGCCTTCGTATCGGCTGCGCCGTTCGGCGTCGCGGCCGTCTCCGATCACCACACCCACCGGCATGTCGGCGGCGATGACCTTCCACGTGGCGCGCGAGCGCTTGAGACCCTGGCGCAGCCATTCCATCTGCTGCAGGCCGAGAAACGCCGTGTCGTCACCTTCCTGTTCCTGGCGGTTGAACGTGTTCGGGCCGCGGTAGCTGCGCATGTCGACGACGAACACGTCGAGCAGCGGGCCATACGGAATGTGGCGATAGACGCGCTCGGACTCGTCCGCCGTGTGCGGACGCATCGGCGCGAACTCCTGGAAGGCCCGCGAGCCGCGCGCGATGAGCAGCGGCACGTCCTTCACCGTGTAGCGCGTGTCGCCGGAGAGGTCCTTCGATGCGGACCAGTTGTTCGTGACCTCGTGGTCGTCCCACTGCCAGATCTGCGGCACTTCGGCGTTGAAGCGGCGGACGTTGGCGTCCATGAGGTTGTACTTGTAGCGGCCGCGGAACTCCGCGAGCGTCTCGGCCACCTTCGCGACTTCCGGCGTCACGATGTTGGTCCACAGACGGCCGTCCTCCGCCGTGACGGGCTCCGCGATCGGGCCGTCAGCGTAGATGGTGTCGCCGCTGTGGATGAAGAAGTCGGGTTCGACGTTCCGCATGGCTTCGTAGATCTTCATGCCGCCGAACGACTCGTTGATCCCCCAGCCCTGGCCGGCCGTGTCGCCGCCCCACACGAAGCGGATGTCGCGGGCGAGGCCGGGCGTGCGGAACTGCCCCGTCACAGGTTCGCTGCGGACCCGGGCGTTCGTGAGGTCCTCGAACCAAACCTTCACGAACACGTCGCGGTCCGCCGGAAGGTTGGTGAGATCGAGACGCGCGGTGTAGTCCGTGAGGTCGAGCGCATGCGGGCCGACGAGCGTGCGTGCGCCGCGGAACGACTCGTCCAGGGCGTACTGCACGAACATGCGCGACGGGCGATCGGTGCGGCTCCACACGAGCGTGCGACCGAGCCCCTGGTCACCGAACTGGATCCCTTCACTCATGCGCGGGCGGGCGTCGTCGGCCAGCACGATCGCAGGCGCAGCGAGGCCCAGCGTGGCGAGGCCGGTGCGCGCGATCACGGAGGATCCGGCGATGGCGGAAGCCGCCTTCAGGAAGTGGCGGCGGTCGTTCTCGGGTGTATTCATGGGTCAGTTCCTCGGTGGGTGGACGACATTTCCACTTCCGGGATCATGGTCGGCCCGCATTGCGCGACAGGTGCCGCGAGGCATCGTACCGACGGCCCCTACGGCCTACCCGTTCGTCATCTTTCGTGACGGATCCGTGCGCCGATGGACGCGTTTCCGGCCACCGGCCTCCCGTGGCAGCGCCGCCGCCGCGATCGGCCCCGACAGCACTTCCGACAGGAACTCGATGAATGCCGTGAGGCGCGGAGCCACGGGCTTGCCCGGATGCCACAGTGCGTACAGCTCGTAAGCCGGCGAGTGCCAGCCCGGCAGCACCTGCACGAGCGACCCGTTCGCGAGATGCGGCTCGAGCACGAATCGGTAGTCCTGGTAGAGCCCGAGCCCCCCGATGGCCGCCAGCAGGCACGCGTCGGAGTTGTTGCTGCAGAGCCTCCCCTGCGCCGGCATCACGAGCGGCGCGCGGCCCGGATGCAGGACATCCTCGAACTCCCAATCGAAGGGCTTGCCGGCCACCGAGTTCACGTAGTCGATGGTCGTGTGCGCCGGGATGTCGCGCGGGTGCTTCGGGGCGCCGTGCTGCGCGACGTAGTCCGGGCTCGCCGCCGTGATGAGCCGCATCGACCCGAGTGCGCGATAGCGCATGCCGCTGCGCGGCGGCAGCGTGAACCGCAGGAAGACATCCGCGCGCGTGGAAGGCGCCTCGTCCACGTGCTCGTTCAGGATGAGGTCGATCTTCAGCGACGGATGCCGGGCCAGCAGCTCCGGCAACCGACCCGCGAGCAGGCGCGTCCCGATGAACTCCGGCACCTCCACCGACAGCAGCCCGGCGACCTCGCCCGACCGCTGCGCGTACTCGTTCTCGAGCGTGTCGACCTCGGCCACGATGGCCTCTGCCCGCACGGCATAGCGGCTGCCCTCGGGGGTGAGCGTGACCTTTCGGGTGGTGCGCGTGAAGAGCCGGGTGTCGAGGCGTGCTTCGAGCTGCGCGATCTGCAGCGACACCGCGGCGCGCGACAGACCGAGGCGCCGGGCGGCGACGCTGAAGCTGCCGGCAGCCGCCACTTCGCAGAAGGTGCGCATGAGTCCGAGGCTGTCCGCCATGGCGATCTCCCCTGTTCAGAACGGACCTGATTGTCGAACATTGCTGAACGATCAGTTTGCGGCACGCAATCATCATCGACAATACAGTGCACCTCGTTCCGCGGTCGGGCGCCCCGTCAGGGCAGTTCCCGCGGCATCGGGAGATTGTCATGTCGTCGTTCCAACGCCTCCGTCCGGAGTTCCTGCCCCTCGGGCGTCTCGCCCTGCCGCTCGTGGCGGGCCTGGGCGCCTCCACTGCCCTCATGCTCACCGACACATGGATGCTCGGTCCGCTGGGGCCTCTGCCGCTCGCCGCGGCATCGCTCACGTCGAGCGTCCTGCTGATCCTCTGGGCGGCGCTCTACGGCTTCATGGGGCCCGTGGGCCTTCTCGCCGCGCGGGCCTACGGCGCCGGTGATGCGCGCGCGCTGGCGAGCGTCGTGCGTCACGGCTGCGCCTTCGGTGCGATGGTCGGTGGCGGCGGCGCGCTGCTCATGATCGGCGGGCTGTTCGTGCTGCCGTACGCGGGTCAGCCGCCCGAGGTGATCGCCGTGATCGCGCCGTACTGGGTGCTGATCGCGCTGATGCTGCTGCCGTACGGCGTGTCGCTCGTGTTCAAGCAGGTGCTCGATGCGATCGACCGGCCGTGGACCGGTGTCGCGCTGATGTTCACCGCGGTCGTCGTCAACCTGCCGTTGAACTACGTCCTCATTTCCGGCCGCTTCGGGTTCCCGGCGCTCGGCCTCGCAGGCGCCGGCGTGTCGACACTGCTCGCGGAGTGCTCGGCACTTGCGGCCTTCTGGCTCTACTTCCGGCGCGCGAGCGTGATGCGGCCGTATCGCATCCCGGTGTCGCTCGGCCGGGAAGGGTTCGCCGAGCAGGCGAAGGCCGGATTCCCGATGGGCATCCAGTACCTCGCCGAGGGCGGCGCGGTCGCGGTGTCCGGCGTGCTGATCGGCCTGCTTGGCGCGGTGGCGCTCGCCGCGAACCAGATCGTGTTCAGCGTCGAGTCGCTGCTCTACATGCTCCCGCTGGGCGTGGCCAGCGCCACGGGGATCCGCATCTCCCAGGCCATGGGCAGCGGCGAGCTCCAGCGGGTGCGTCCGATCGGTCATGCGGCGCTGCTGACCGCGTCGGTGTGGACGCTGGTCCTGACGCTGCCGCTCGCGCTCGGTGGGGATGTCGTGGCCCGAGCCTTCGTGGACGACCCGGCTGTGATCGCCACGGCGGCGGCCATGTTCATCGCGGTGGGGTTGATGCAGTTCTTCGACGGCATCCAGACCGTGAGCCTCGGGGCGCTCCGCGGCATGCACGACCATCGCTGGCCGATGGTGGTGACGCTCGTGGCCTACTGGCTGGTGGCCTTGCCGCTGGGCTGGATCCTCGCGGCGCCGATGGGACTGGGTGCGGCCGGATTCTGGGCAGGCTTCGCGATCGGACTGGCGGGTGCGGCGGTGGTGCTGGCGCTGCGGTTCGAGCAGCGCTGTCGTGATCTCACCGATCCGGCAGCGGCGCGGGAGGCGGCGCCACAACTCTGCGCCGCGGGCCGCTGACCGCGCCGTCTCAGAAGAGCGAGAGTGTCATCTTGATCGCCATGATCGACAGGATCACCGCGAAGACCTTCTTCAGCTTCGGCACCGGGATCGAATGCGCGACCTTCGCGCCGATGGGCACCGTGATGAAGGTGCCCGCCACGATCCCGACGATGGCGGGCAGGTACAGATAACCCGCGGACAACGCGGGGAGGTGATCCTTGTCCCAGCCGCCGACGAGGAAGCCGATGGTGCCGGACACCGCGATGGGCAGTCCGAACGCGGAGGACGTCGCGACGCACTGACGCATCGGCACGTTGCAGAAGCTCATCAGCGGGATGCTGAGGAAGCCGCCGCCCGCACCCACCAGCGCGGAGGCCACGCCCACGACACCCGCACCGATCTGCAGCCCGACGGGCCCCGGCAGCCGGTTCGTCGACTTCGGCTTGATGTCGAGCATCATGTTCACTGCGGAGTACACGACGAAGAGCGTGAAGAGCACCGCCAGCACGTTCGACCGGAGCGCGTCGGCGACCGCTGCGCCCGCCAGCGTGCCGCCGATCAGGCCGACGGCCGTGCCCTTGACGATGTCCCACCGCACCGCGCCATGGCGATGGTGCGACTGCACGCTCTTCAGCGACGTGAAGATGATCGTCGCGAGCGACGTGCCGAGCGCCAGGTGCATCACGCGGTCGGCGGGGAATCCCTGGGCGTTGAAGGCCATCACCAGCAGACTCACCAGGATCATCCCGCCGCCGATCCCGAGCAGCCCGGCGAAGAAGCCCGCGAAGAGACCCATCACCGGGTAGATCAGCCACCACGCCGAGATCGCGTCGCTCACAGCATCGACTCGATGGCGGCCCACTCCGCGGGTGTCACCGGCGTGATCGAAAGGCGGTTGCCCTTCTGCAGGATCCGCATGTCGGCGAGGGCGGGATGCGCCCGCAGTTCGGCCAGCGAGATGAGGCGGATCTTCTTCACGAACTGCACGTCCACGTGTACCCAACGCGGATTCTCGCGCTTCGACTTCGGATCGAAGTACTTGCCGCCGGGCTCGAACTGCGTGTCGTCCGGATACGGCTTGCTGGCCACGCGCGCAAATCCGGCGATGCCGGGCTCGGGGCAGCTCGAGTGGTAGAAGAGCACCGGGTCACCCGGCTGCATCTCGTCGCGCATGTAGTTGCGCGCCTGGTAGTTGCGGACACCGAACCACGGGACCGTCTGCTTCGGCAACTTCGCGAGGTCATCGATGCTGACCTCGGACGGCTCGGACTTCATCAGCCAATGGCGCATCGGCGCGGCTCCGGCGGGCATGGGGGAATGCGGCCGATTGTAACGGGGTCGTGCGGTGCAGCACGCGCGGTGTGACCAAATCGCGGCGAGGAATCGCCTTCAGGCCGCCGCCGCCGCGATCCCCCTGACCCCGCCTCGCACCACCTCGAGCCGCCCACCGTGCTGATCACGTTCCCGTTCGATCATGTCGATCATCGCGAGGGCCGCCGAATCGCAGTACGGCACGGCGCTCAGGTCGAGCGTCGTGCGCATCGCGGGGTTCGCGCGCAAGTGGCCGACCAGCCCGTCGATCGACGCGTAGAAGAGATTGCCGCGCACCGCGATGTGCTCCGTGTCGCCGTCGCGCGAGATGTCGAGCGCCACCCGCGACGCGCTCGCGACGAAGAAGACGACCGACGCGACGATCGCCACCAGGATGCCGGCCTCCAGCCCCACGAAGCAGACCGTGAAGACCGTGATCCCGCACACCGTCGCGTCGACGCGGCTGCGGGCGAACAGGCGGATCTCCTTCCACTGGATCATCCCCGCACCCACCAGCAACAGGACGGCGGCGATCGCGGGCATGGGCAGGTGGGTGAGCAGCGGGCCGAGTCCCCAGGCGATCGCGACGACCGCGATGGCGGCCACGATCCCCGACAGCGGCGTGCGAGCGCCCATCTCGATCGCGACGCTCGTGCGGTTGAAGCTCCCGGACCCCGCGAAGCACGAGAGGAACGGGCCGAGCACGTTCGAGATGCCCTGGGCGAACACTTCCTTGTGCAGGTCCACCGACGGGCTCATGCGCGTCTTCAGGTCGCGCGCGATCACCAGCGACTGTGCGAGGCCGAGCACAGCGATCGCCACCGCGTTGGGGATCAGCTCTTCCAGCACCGAAAGATGTTCCGTCGTGACGTGGGGCAGACGGAAGGGGAGGGGATCGAAGACGACCCGCCCCAACAGTTCCACCTGCGAGCGCACGGGCCCCACGACGCCGTCGATGACCCAGCCCACCAATGCGCCGAGACCGACGGCCACGATGATGTAGGCGCGCGGCAGGCGGTGCTTCAGGAGCAGCGCCGAGACCACGGTCACGACGCTGATCGTCGCCGCGTACGGATTCACGAGCTCGTCCCAGGAGGCCACCACGACGTAGAACTTCTCGTAGAAGAACTGCATCGCAAGTCCTGACACGCCGAGCGTGCCCTCCAGGGCCGAGGTGATGAGCAGCACGCCCACGCCGATCTTGATGCCCCCGATCGCGGCCGGACTGAGATAGCGGAACAGCGTCGCGCCACGCAACGCCCAGAGCCCGATCTGCACGACACCCACCATCAGGCTGAGCAGCAGCACGTACTCCGTGTAGAGCGGACTCCCGCGCCCGGCGTGCGGCATGATCGCGATGCTGAGCAGGATCGACAGCGCGGTGTTCGGCCCGCCCACCATCGCCGAATTGCCGAACAGGCTCGAGACGAGCGCGACGAACGCGGCGCAGTACAGGCCGTACTCCGGCCCGAGGCCCACGACGTACGCGAACGTGATCGCCTGCGGAATCACGAGTGCTGCGCCGGCGATGCCCGAGGCCGCTTCGCGCCGCTTGTTCGCGCCGGACCACCACGAGAAGTCCGGCAGCGCCTCGCGCAGCAACGACATCAGCGTCGCCCCGTCAGGCCACTCAGCCAGTGCACGACGCGCTCGGCCAGTTTCCTGAAGCGCCCTTCGCGCGGATCGAACGGTCGCACCTGCAGATGCAGATAGGCCGCGACATCCAGCGCCTCCTGCTGTGTGAGCGAACGGCCGGCGCCATGCGGCATGTTGGCCCAGATGAAGCCGGCGGCCTTCTGCACGTTGTTCATCCCGGCCCCCGCGCTGTAAGACTCCGGTCCCCAGAGCGGCGGGACGGTCCCTATGCCGCGGCCATCGGCGGCGTGACACGCGACGCACGAACGCCGGTACACCATCTCGCCCATCGACGGGTTCGGGTCCTGATTGGTCTCCGTGAGCGTCGGCACGCCCCAGTGCTTCGGGGGCTTGCCGATGATCTCGCCCTCCGACAGATAGTTGATGTACGCCGCGATCGCGAGGACCTCCGGCGCGTCGGCCGGCGGCATCACGCCGTTGTGGCTGTAGACGAAACATTCCCGGATGCGCAGGCCGATGCCGTTGCGCACGCCGTTCTTCGCGCGCCATCTCGGATAGAGCCCGGCGACGTTCAGCGGCAGGCCATCGGGCGTCGTGCCACCTGCGAGATGGCAGTTGGTGCAGCTCAGGCGGTTCCCCGAGTAGCGCGGCGCATGGCGGGGCGTGTCCATCACGATGTTGTAGCCGTGGACGACATTGCTTTCGTAGTCGTCCAGCACACTGCGCGCCTTGAGTTCCTCGATGGTGGGGCGTGCCACCGCGCCGATCGGCAGGGCGAGCAGCAGGATTGATACGAGCAGTCGTCGGCGCATGGAATCCGGTAGGGGCCGATGGGTGTGGCGCGGTCTCATCGACCGCGGTGCACGGCGGCGCCGTCCTGCCGGACAGAATCGCCCGGCAAGACGTGGCACCGACGGGTCAACCCGCGAACACGTAGGTGCAGCCGCGGGACTGCGCGGCGTGAAGCGCGAACACGCCGGACGGCAGCACCTGGATGCCCGGGTGGATCGAGTCCAGCCAGTCCTTCTTCACGGCTGCCGGGTCTAGCCCCATCTTCTTCGCGATCATCCCGCTGCGGAACGTCAGCGCCAGATCGCAGGCCGCCACCTTCACGCCGCGGGCGATCAGGTTCACGAGCGCCGCATCCTGGAACGGCAGCGCCCCGGGTTCGAGGTAGAACGGGTTGCGCACGGCCGGGGCCTTCGTCTTCGGATCGTCGATGTGGAACACGGCGCCAAGGTTGTACTTCGCCCACATGGCGTCGTTCAGGATGATCGGGATGGTGTCGTGGCGGATCACGAGGACCGCGCCCACGTCGCTCGCCGGTACGCCGAAACCGACCGGCGTGCTGACGAGGAAGCCCAGCGTGAAGATGAGCCCCATGCCGTTGTTCACGTCGGGCCAGTCGGCCACCTGACGATGCTTGCCGGGGATGCTGTCCAGCCAGCGGGCAGTGACGGCGGCGGCTTCCGTGGCTGGCTCGGCAGCGGCTGCCGTCGTCGCCGCGACGGGCAGCAATGCACCCATGCCGACGGCGGCCGAAGCGGCCATGGCGAGGAACTCGCGGCGGTTCTCGGGGGGCGTGGCGTCTTGCATCTCGGGCTCCTCCTGTTGTGTAGGTCGGATGATGTCCTTCTGGAGTCCGATGGTACTCCCGAGGGCGAGTCGGATGCGTTGGGGCAGCCATCGCGTCGCGATGTGCGTCCGACCTGTCTACCCTGTCGTCACGCGGCGCACGTCGAGCGTCTGCCAGAATGGCTGCGCTAGTCCCCCGCCGCTCGCCGTCCCTACCAGGAAGCTTGCACCACCCCATGCCCCACACCCTCTACCGCTTCGACACCCCCGACGCCGTCCTCGACTGGGCACCCGTCGACGATGTCGTGATGGGCGGCGTCTCGCACAGCACCATGCGCCACGATCCCGCGGGTCATGCGGTGTTCGAGGGCGTGGTCTCGCTGGAGCGCAATGGCGGGTTCGCCTCGGTGCGATCGCGGCCGCGCGACCTTGGTGTGGCAGGGGCGCTTGCCTGCGTGCTCGAGGTGCGCGGCGACGGCAAGCGGTACAAGCTGAACCTCCGCACCGACGCGCTGTACGACGGCGTCAACTACCAGCAGCCGTTCGACGCGCCCGCCGGCGTCTGGGCCACCGTCCACCTCGACCTCGCGAACTTCGCGGCCACGTTCCGAGGTCGCGTCGTCGATGCGCCACCGCTCCATCCCGCGCGGCTGACGCAGGTCGGCTTCGTGATCGCGGATCGGCAGGCGGGGCCGTTCGGGCTCGAGGTGCGCGCGATCTCGCTCGACTGATCGCCCTCCGTTGCCGAGCGACGGACGGGAACGACTTCTGCTGTCGTGTGGACCGAGCGCGATTCCGAAGCGCAGGTTCCACCGGAGACTGTCATGACATTCGCACTGCCATCCCGCCTCGCCCGCACCCTTGCCGTGATGGGATTCATCTCCTGCACCCTCGCGGACGCGGCGACCTTCACCGCGATCTCGCAGGCACGATCCGTCGCCATCGGGGGACAGATCACGATCATCGATCAGGACAATGGCGACACGTTCCCGGCAACCCTCGCACTGGGCGACCAGACAACCCCCGGGGATTTCGGCGTGTTCGACAAGTCGTTCGGGCTCGGTGAACTCGTGCTCGACAACTCGCTGGGGTCGGGCCGTGGCGCCGGGCGATCGGCACAGACGTCGTCGCTCGGCAGTGAGGTGATCCGGTTCGACGGCGCCGCCGATGTCTTCATGTCCGGCGAGGTGTTCGGCAACGCGGCGATCAACGGTAGCGGGGCCGCGTCATCGGTGATGGAGTACCGCTTCTCCGTGGCCCAGGCCACCACGGTGATCCTCGCGATGCAGAGCGAAGTCGGGCCGGTGCGGAGCGACTTCACGTTCCTGCTCCGCAACGACGCGGGTGACGTGGTCTGGGCCGACACCGTGCTCTTCGACGACGACGGCAACGAGATCCGATCCTTCAGCCGTTCCCTTGCCCTCGCAGCGGGTGTGTACCAGCTGGACACCGCGCTCACGGCGTCGTCGTCGTTCGACAACAACTTCGGGTCGGCGGGGCGCGCGGTTGGCGCCTTCACGATCACCGCCGTCCCCGAGGCGGACACCGCGACGATGGTGTTCGGTGGGTTGGTGGCGATGGCATTCGTGGCGCGTCGTCGGAGCGCGGTCGCCGTCACCGTGTAGGAGCGGCCCATGGCCGCCTCTCGGGCCGACTGCCCGCGGCGGCTTGGCCGCAGGGTTTACCAACAAGGGGAGGGCCCCTTGTATATCCCCCAGTGGATGCGCTATCAGCGATGGGATTAGGCCCGCTTCTACAGGGTCGTGTCCCGTTCACCGACCGCGATCGAAGCGAAGGTGTCTGTAGGAGCGGCCCATGGCCGCGAAAGCGGTGAATGCAAGGAAGCGCGTCAACCGGAACAAGCGCTTTCGCGGCCATGGGCCGCTCCTCCAGGTGGTGGTCTGTCCACGGTTCGCGGTGTATCCACGGGGGATATACAAGGGGCACTCCCCTTGTTCGTGCTTCTCGCGGCCCGGCCGCCGCGGGCCAGCGGCCCGAGAGGCGGCCATGGGCCGCTCCTACAAGGTCAACACCCGCTGCACAAGCGCAACCGTCCCTCACTCCTCCACCGCCGCCCCGCGCTCCCGATTGATCGCCAGCGCCGACACCTCCGGCGCCGCATTGCCCCACGCATTCCGGATGTACGTCATGACGGCCGCCGCATCGGCGTCGCCCAGTACCTGCGCGAACGGCGGCATGCCGTACGGGCGCGGGTTGCCCGCGGTCACCGGAGCGAAGCCGCCCATCAGCACGGCGCGGATCGCGTTCGTCGCCGACGTCATCGTGACGGTGCGATTGCCGGCCAGTGCGGGTGCTGCAGGGACCGCACCCTCGCCGTCCTTGCCATGACAGTCCGCGCAGTGGTCGCTGTAGAGCTTCCCTCCGCGCAGAAAGACCGGGTCCTTCGGGTCGATGGCTGTGATGGTCGATCGTGACGCCGACACCTGCGGCACCGACTGCAGATACTCGACGACGGCGTGCAGGTCCTCCGGTGTGTAGTACTGGGTGCCGCGGCGGACCACTTCGGCCATCGGGCCGGACACCGTCGCCCCCGGTGCGATGCCGGTCGCGAGCAACGCCGCGACATCCTCGGGCTTCCAGTGCGCGACGCTGCCTTCCCGCACGTCGCGCAACGACGGCGCGTACCACCCGAGACCCGGCATCGTGCCGCCGCTCAGCGCGGTTCCGCCGATCACCGCGCCCAGCACATTCCTTTGCGCATGGCAGGCGTCGCAGTGGCCCAGGGCCTGGACGAGATACGCGCCGCGATTCCACGCATCGGTGCGCGAGTCGTCGCCGATGAACTCGCCCGGTTGGAAGTAGAGCGCACGCCAGGCAGCGATGGCCCATGCCTGATCGAACGGAAAGCGAAGCGCATTGGGACGGTTCGCGCGCTTCACCGGCGGCAGGCTTTGCAGGTAGTCGAGCAGCGCGTCGACATCTTCCAAGGTGAGGCGCGTGAAGTTCGTGTACGGGAACGCAGGGATCAGCGCATGGCCGTCCTTCGATCGCCCCTCGAACAGTGCGCGGCGGAAGTCGACGCGGGTCCATCGACCCAATCCGGTGTCGGGGTCCGGCGTGAGGTTCGTCGTGTAGACCGTCCCGAACGGCGTGACGATCCCGCGACCTCCCGCGTAGCGCTCGCCGCCGCGCGCCGTGTGGCATCCCTCGCATTGCCCGACGCGCGCGAGATACTCGCCCTTCGCAACGTTCGGCGGCTTGGCAGGGGCGGCGACCGCCGGCCGTGGCGGATCGTAGTGCCGGGCGATGACGTGCACGACCCCGAGGACCACCACTGCCCCCACGAAAGCGACGAGCCGCTTCACGGCGACACCTTCCGTCCGTCGCGCCCGATGCTGCCGCACTCGATAGGAGGCTTCGTCGAGAACGCCGTCGCCGCCTTGCCATCGGCCGGGACCGGTTGCGACGACAGCCACGCGGACACGGCCTCGATGTCGTGTGGTGACAGGCGCGAGGCGATCGTCGCCATGCAATCGGGTGCGCGCGCCTTGCGCAGCCCGTTCTTCCAGCCACCCAGTTGCGCATTGAGATAGTCGCGCGGCAGTCCGAGCAGTCCCGGCACCGCAGGCGCGACGCCCGTGAAGCGTTCACCGTGGCATGCGGCGCATGCCGGGATATCGCGCGCGGCGTCCCCATCGACGACGAGCGAGCGGCCGCGGGCGAGTGTGGCCGCCGTCGTGTTGGCAGTGCGGGGTGCGGGGTAGGGGATTTCCTGCGTGGCGAAGTGCTCCGCGATCTCGTTGAGATAGGCGTCGTCGAGATTCGCGAGCAGATGCGCCATCGCCACGTGGCGGCGCCGGCCGTCGCGGAAGTTCAGGAGCTGTTCGTAGAGATAACCTGCGGGCTTGCCCGCGATGCGCGGATGGAAGCCGTCCGGCGCAGCGCGTCCCTCGCGGCCGTGGCAGCCGGTGCAGGCGGCGACGCGCTGGGCAAGGGTGTCCGGGAGCGTGTGTCCGGCGTACGCGTCCCTCGCGGCGAAGCACGCGCCGACCATCGCGAGGATCGCGACGAACACAGCGGGGATGGATCGAAACGAACGAACCGTGCGAGCGCGATGCATCAAAAAAACAGAGGCGACGTTGCCGTCGCCTCCGGTAGATAGGTGCCCCCCGCAAATGCCGTCGGGTCGAGCTTCTCGAACCTGAGCTCGAGAGCGGCCGCACGCCGAGCGCCGTAGGTGCATCCGACATGGGATGCTCACAATAGCGCTACCAAGGTGCACAACCAGGGGTGCGAAATGGTTCGGAGAATTACGACCCGTCGAACACCACAGGGAGCGAAACTGCGGAAGCAAAGCTTCCAACATGCTTAACGACAACGATCGGTACAACCGCAGAACAATCTCAGAACAATTTGTCCTGAACCGACAGCGCGGAGTCGATCGTCGTCTGCATGCCGTGGATTCTACGCTTCAGCCCCCCGAGATCGAAGCCTCCGGGGACCTGAAGTTTGAGGAGTTCGTGGGCGATGTTGAGTGCGGCCATGATGGCGATGCGCTCGGTGCCCACCAGCTTCCCGGCGTCACGGATGTCGCGCATCTTCATGTCGAGGTAGTCGACGGCGCGAAGGAGGTCGGCGCGTTCCTCGTCGGTGCAGGTGACCCGGAACTCCCGGCCCATGATCGTGACGTCGAGCGCCTTGGCTTCCTGACTCATGAGTGGGTCCAGGTTGGGCGGGCTTCAGAGGGACGGAGGCGTCGCAAGCTCAGTCGTCCTGGGGGATGCGTTCCAGCAGCGACTCGAGGCGGTCCCGGGCGGCATCGACCTTCTCGCGCAACTGGCGGTTCTCTGTCTGGGCCGTGGCCACCTGCTGACGCAGGTCGCCGTTCTCGGTGCGCAGCCGCTCCGTGAGCGACACGAGCAGACCGATCCGTTCCTCGAGGGCTTTCAGCTCAGCATCCATCCGGCCAATATACTGAGGGAATTCCTGTGTGGTCAATGTGTAACGCACCACTCTGAAGACGTTCCGTGAATGCTTTTGCCGGCATCCGGTCCGTCCCGTCCCGTCCGCAGGCGTTCCCCGCGTTCTTCTGCACACCGGCTCGTCTCCGCCGCACGGCTCTCGATATACTCCGCCCGTGCCTCAGGTGCCCCGCGGGACGTCGTCCCAGGGGTTCAACGGGAAACAGGTGCGCGCGCATCCCATGCCGCAATCCCTGTACTGCCCCCGCAACGGTGAGCGAGGAGGGACGCATCACGACGCCACTGTCGGCGCGTCGTCGGACGATCGAAGGGTCGCCGGCGGCACCGATGGGAAGGCGATGCGTCTGGTCTCGCGAGTCCGGATACCGGCCTGATTGTCGCCTCTGGGTGAAGAGGTGCGGTGCATCGACCGGCGAAGTCCGCGGGGTGGCGGCGATCCGGATGGCTGCGCGCGCGCGTCCATCCCTTTCCCATTCCTCCCTGCCCTCCTCGCCGCACACGCGGGCGCACGGCGGGGGCGTCCTTCACGATCCGGGGGGACGCATGCAGGTCGATACGTTGAAGGGGTGGCTCGCGGCCGCCGCGGGGATGGCGCTGGTGCCATCGGCAAGCCACGCCAAGGAAGTCATCGCGGGGATCACCGCACCGAGCGTCGTCGTCACCGCGAGCCGGTTCGAGCAACGGCCGGAGCGCCTGCCCATCGGAATGACCGTGATCGGCGAGCGCGAGATCCGCGAGGCCGGCGGGGCGACGCTGCCCGACCTGCTCGAGCGCCAGCCCGGCCTCTTCGTCCGCGACAACAACGGCAGCCCCAACCGGCAGATCGATCTGCGCGGCTTCGGCGCCACGGGCGACCAGAACACGCTGATCCTCCTGAACGGCCAGCGCATCAGCGAGAACGAGCTGGCGTCGGCGGACCTCTCGTCGATTCCGCTGGCGGGCATCGAACGCATCGAGATCCTGCGCGGCGCCGGTGCCGTCCTCTATGGCGGTGGCGCGACGGGTGGGACGATCAACATCATCACGCGGGCGGCCGCGCCGGGAACGGCGGAGGCGCGGGTGACCGGCACTGTCGGCAGCTACGGCACCGCCGGGCTCGCGGTGGATGCGCGCAAGGGCGGCGAGACCTTCGGCATCGCCTTGCATGCGGACCATCGTCAGAGCGACAACTATCGCCGCGAGAACGATCTCCGGCAGCAGAGCGTCGGCGGCGAGCTGACGTGGCGGATGCCCACGGGCCGCGTCTTCCTGCGCTTCTCGGCGGGGCAGCAGGACCTCAAGCTGCCGGGGTCGCTGCCCGAATCGCGGGCGGCCATCGATCCCCGCGCCGCGACCCGCTTCGGCGAATGGAGCGGACTCGATTCGTCGCGCGTGTCGCTCGGCACCGTGCAATCGATCGCGGGTGCGGAGGTGGCGGTCGACCTCGGTCACCGCGAGCGCAAGTCGCGGAGTTTCCAGCTGGGCGGGTTCAACGATCTCGTCGGCCGGGTCACGAACCTGTCTCCCCGTGTCCGCGTGCCGTTCGACGCCCTGGGTGCCTCGCATTCGCTGGTGGTCGGCGCCGATTGGGACGACTGGAACTACAGCAACGCCTTCGACTCGCCCTTCTTCGCGTCCACCGCGACGGCGAGCCAGGGCAATCTCGCAGGCTACATCCAGGACACCGCGCAGTTCCCGTTCGGGCTTGCGGTCACCGTGGGTGGTCGACAGCACCGCGTCATCAACCAGGTCCGCGACGGCGGCATCCTCGATCAGAAGCGCGACCTCGGCGCCTATGAACTCGGGCTCCGCCAGGAACTGCCTGCGGGCATCAGCGCGTTCGTGCGCATCGCGCAGAGTTTCCGCGTGGCGACGGTCGACGAGAACCGCTTCCTGCCCGCGCTCCTCGAACCGCAGAAGTCGAAGGACCGCGAATTCGGGTTGCAGGGCACCGCCTGGTCGGCGCAATGGCGCGCGAGCATTTTCCAGTCGAACCTCTCGAACGAGATCACGTTCATCCCGGGCAATCTCGAGGTCACCGGTTTCGGCACGAACGCCAACCTCCCGCCGACGCGTCGTCAGGGTGTCGAGCTGTCGACCACCGTGCCCGTCAGCGAGAGCGTGGTTCTCGCCGGCAGCTACAGCTACACCGACGCCACGGTGCGCGAGGGCGTCTTCCAGGGCATCGACATCTCGGGCAAGCGCGTACCGATCGTGCCGCGCCACTCGGCCACCGGCAGCGTGTCGTGGCGGGTCGACGAACGCCTGCGGCTTCGCGCATCGGCCCGCTACTTCGGCGAACAGCCGTACGACAACGACCAGGCGAACGCCTTCGGCCGTTTCATGCCCGCGTACACCGTCGTCGATCTCGTGGCCGGCTACGAGGTCGGCCCCTGGCGCTTCACCGGCAGCGTGCTGAATGCCCTCGACAAGCGCTATTCGACCTGGGGCATCGTGCGCATCGACAGCACGACGCGGGCATACGATCCGGACGCGCGGATCTACCCGGCGGCGGGTCGCACCTTTCTCGTGAGCGCCGAGTACCGCTTCGGCCCCTGACGCCCGGACCGCGGCGCTCCCCGGGCCGGGGCGCTTCTGCTATCGTCGGCGCGATGGTCCTTTCGAGTTCCCAGCTCTACTTCCGCCTGCTGCGCTACGTGCGTCCGTACTGGCGCGTGTTCGCGGCGTCCATCTTCGGCACGACGATCGGTGCGCTCACCGAGCCGGCGCTCCCCGCCCTCATGAAGCCCCTCCTCGACGGCACGTTCGTCGACAAGGATCCGTGGCTCATGACATGGATGCCGGTGCTGCTCGTCGGGCTCTTCCTGCTGCGCGGCGCCGCGGGTTTCGTCGAGAGCTTCTGCTCCTCGACTTCTACGACGACCAGGTGAGCGGCAACCTCGTCTCGAAGGTCACATTCGACGTGACGCAGGTGACGGCCGCCGCGACCTCCACGGTCACCATCTCGCTGAAGGACAGCATCACCATCCTCGGCCTGCTCGGCTGGCTCTTCTATCTGAACTGGAAGCTCACGCTCGTCACGCTCGTGGTGGTGCCCGTCATCACGGTGGTGGTGCGCTTCATCAGCCGCCGGCTGCGGCGGGTCGGCCGCGAAGTGCAGGAAGCCATGGGCGAGACCACGCAGGTGCTGCAGGAAGGCATCGACTGCCAGAAGGTGGTGAAGATCTTCGGCGGCGCCGAGTACGAGGCGAACCGCTTCCACGACGCCGCCGACCGCGTGCGGAGATTCACCATGAAGTACGCCGCCGCCGCCGCGGCCAACACGTCGATCGTCCAGCTCATCGCGGCGATCGCGCTCGCGCTGATCATCACGGTGGTCGCGCGGCAGTCGGCAGCGAACGAGACCACCGTCGGCGGCTTCGTGTCGTTCGTGACCGCGATGCTGATGCTGCTCCAGCCCGTGAAGCGCCTCACCGGCGTGAACGAGCAACTGCAGAAGGGCCTTGCGGCGGCCGAGAGCATCTTCGCGCTGCTCGATCGCGAGCCCGAGCCCGACAAGGGCACGCAGACCCTGCCCCGCGCCCGCGGCGAACTCGTCCTGGAAGGCGTGACGATGCAGTACGCGCGCGCCGATCGCCCCGCCCTCGACGATGTCTCGCTCACGATCCGCGCGGGCGAGACCATCGCGCTCGTCGGCCCGTCCGGCGGCGGCAAGACGACGCTGGCAAACCTGGTGCCGCGGTTCTACCAGCCCACCAGCGGGCGCATCCTGCTCGACAGCCACGACCTGCGGGATCTCACGCTCGCGAGCCTGCGGTCGAACATCGCGCTGGTGTCACAGGATGTGGCGCTGTTCAACGACACGGTGGCCGCGAACATCGCGTACGGTGCGCGGGCCGATGCGACGCTCGAGCAGATCGAGGCCGCTGCGGACGCTGCACACGCGCTGGGCTTCATCCGCGAGATGCCGCAGGGGCTGCAGACGGTCGTCGGCGAGAAGGGGGTGAGACTCTCGGGCGGGCAGCGTCAGCGGATCGCCATCGCGCGCACGCTGCTGAAGGATGCCCCGATCCTGATCCTGGACGAGGCCACGTCGGCGCTCGATTCCGAATCCGAGCGGCAGGTGCAGGCCGCGCTCGAACGGTTGATGCAAGGAAGGACGACGCTGGTGATCGCGCACCGCCTGTCGACCATCGAGAAGGCCGACCGCATCGTCGTGCTGGAGCGAGGCCGCATCGCGGAGGTCGGCACGCATGCGGAGTTGATCGCGCAGGACGGCCTCTACGCGCGGCTGCACCGGATCCAGTTCGCCCGGCCCGGTGCCGTGGAGACCGCGGCGGGCTGATGTCCCCCCGCGGTCGGGTGCGCCCGGCGATCAGTCGCGCCGGTCAGTCATCGTGGTCGCGATCGCGGTGCTTCTTCCAGCCCTTCTTCTTGCCGCGTTTGTGTCCGGGCGGGCCGTCGTGGTCGTCGTCGCGTTCCTTGACCACGACCACGCGTTCCTTCGTGACGACACGTTCCTTGGTGGTCCCGTCGGAGCCCACTGCGGCACCCAGCCCGCCACCGATCGCACCGCCGATCGCCGCGCCTGCCGTGCCGCCCACCTTCGAACCCACTGCGGCACCCACGCCACCGCCGACGGCACCCCCGATGACGGCACCCTTGTCGACATCTCCCGCGAACGCGGCGCCCGACAACAGCAGGGCCGCCACGGCGGTGAGCATTCGAGTCTTGTGCATCGCTGACCTCATGAAACGTGTTCTTGGAGCGGACCGGTGGAGCAAGACCCGAACCGGCCCGCGTCCCGCGGGGCGACCCGATGCGTTGTCGGACCCCGTACGACCCTTCATTCCGGCGCCGGCAGCGGCCCGAGCAATGCCTCGATCGCCATGCCCAGCGCCAGAAGCCGCTCGTCGCTGCCTGCCGGTCCGTCGAGTTCCAGACCCACCGGAAGGCCCGACGCACCGAGCCCCGCGGGCACCGAAAGGCCGGGGATGCCGCAGTTCGTCGCGGGGTCCGTGTTGCGGATGAACGTCATGAAGTGATCGAAGCTGCTCGCCTCCGGACCCTGGGGGATCGCGACGCAGGGCGTGGTCGGGAAGATCAGCGCATCGATCGCGTTCTTCGAGAAGGTGTCGGCGTAGAGCTTCGCGAGTGCCGGCCGCGCGTGGGCGAGTGCCGCGTCGTAGGCCGGCTTGGCGTCGACCAGACCGTCCGCCCCCGGCAGCTTCCGCGGGATCACGAGGTCGTCGTACGTGCCCTTCACGTCCGGACTCGCGATGCGCGCGGCGACCTGTTCCACGGTGAGTCCGGTGCCGTGCTTCGCGAGGTACGCGGCGAGGTCGTCGTAGGCCTCGTACATCGCGACGGGGAAACCCGCCTGCCCATTGAAATCGGAGAGGCCGGGCATCGTCACCTCGACCAGCACGACCCCCGCGGCCTGCAGCTTCGCGAGCACTGCGTCGGTCACTGCCTGCGTGTCGGCATCGAGCCCCTCGAAGAAACGCTCCCGGCAGATCCCGAGCCTCACCCCCGCGAGCGATGCCGGAGCGACCGGCGTGCGGCCCGTCAGCACGGCGTCCATCAGCGCGACGTCGGCCACCGTCCGCGCCATCGGCCCCGCGGTGTCGCGGGTGTGGGCGATCGGCGTGATGGCCTCGCCGCTGTAGCGATCCTGCGTCGGGCGCAACCCCGCGATGCCGTTCACCGCCGCCGGCACGCGCACGGAGCCGCCGGTGTCCGACCCGAGCCC
>VYME01000263.1_pt1 | contig 27181 bp, 30 predicted proteins | sample 5115281 | NCBI WGS metagenome assembly VYME01 (sample SAMN12291780, study PRJNA351875) | freshwater metagenome | isolation source: freshwater lake | place: USA: Michigan, Wintergreen Lake | collected 2013-08-08
GTGGCGGCAGGGAGCAGCCACAGGATCGCCCTCGAGACGCCCGTCCGCAGGTGTGCTGCGATGTCGTCTCCGAAGACCGCGACGACGATCGCGAGGACGACGGAAAGGATCGATGTGCCGGCGATGGCGACGGCGAGGAGGGCGGCCGCATCGGCGTCGTCGTCCACGACGGGAATCGCCACGTGGTAGCGCAGCGTCCCGACGGTGAGGGCGATGGCCAGGACGGCTTCGAAGAGACCGAGGACGCCGAACGCCGCCGGCCCGTAGAGGCGCGTGAGCAGGGGGTAGGCGAGCAGGGTCGCGAGCGGACCGAGCGCAGCGGCCCCGGCGAGCAGGGACACGTGACGCAGGAACGACGGTGCCGGTGCTGCCTCGGTCCGCATGGGAGACGGTGATGGGGAATGGGTGAAGGGGAAAGCGGCATGAGCGAGGCCACCGCGATGGTCGCAACGCCGCGCACGGGCCGCGGCCGCGCACTATTCCTGTTCGGCCTCGCGCTGGCAATCCTCGCTGTCGTCCACGCGTCCTACAGCCGGCTCTCGGCGCTCGACGCGTGGCGGGCCGAACCCGTCGCGCACTTCGTCGGCGGCGTGCCCGTGCCGGTGAACCTCGATGCCTACTTCGGTCTGCGGTGGGCGACCGCCGTCCACGAAGGGCGCTTCGTGGCGCATGCGGACGATCCTCTCCGCCATGTGCAGCGGTTGCAGACCCCGATCGAGACCTCCGAGTACCTGCCCGGCGATGCGCCGCTCGACTGGCGACAGCAGCGCGCGCCCCGCAGGCTGCCGCTGCTTGCCGGACTGATCGCAGCAGGTGCGCCGTTCGCGGGTGGCGTCGCGTGGTCGGCCATCCTCCTCGGGCCACTCGTCGCCGGCCTCTTCATCGTTCCGCTCTTCCTGTATGCGTGGCGCGTCGGGTACCCCGCCGCCGGGCTCCTCGCCGGTCTTGCCGGTGCCGCCGCGCCCGTCTATTTCGCTCGCACGCGGCTGGGATACGTCGACACCGACTGCCTAAACCTGTTCTTCCCGTGGCTGGCAGCGTTCACGATCCTCGCCATCGACCGGCAGGCGAGGGCCCCTCGCGTGCTGTTCGGCGCCATGGCGCTCGGCATCGTGCTGCACCTTCACTACCGCTGGTACGACAAGCCTGCGCTGGCGGTTCTCGCGTGGATCGCGCTTGCGCTGCATCTGCTGCTGCAGCGGCGTCGGGCCGTGGAGATCGCCGCGGCACTCGTGGTGTGCGTCGTCGTCAGCCATCCGATCCAGCTGGCGCTCGGACTCGGCAACGTCGCGAGCCTGCTCGGCCGGTATTTCGGCGATATGCGTCCGCCCGACGGGCTGTCCGCCGCGGACGGCCTGTTCCCGAATGTGATGGTGACGGTGGCGGAGCAGCAGGGTGCGCGCGGCCTCGCCGTGCTCGGCGACGTGCTCGGTCATCCGCTGCCTGCGGCGCTCGGACTCGCCGCCTTCGCGGTGTTCGCGGTGCGGCGATGGCGCGCGTGCGTGCCGCTGCTGCCGCTGCTCGCGATGGCGGCCTTCACGTTCGTGAGCGGGCCGCGATTCTCGATGTACCTCGCGCCCTTCGCCGGATTCGGTCTCGGTGTGCTGCTCACCGAAGTCGTGCGGTACGGATGGTCGCTCGCCGCGTCGCGGCGCGGCGATGTCGTGACAGCGCCCACGTCCGAGGCGCCGCGGGTCGTTGTCGCGAGCTGCATCGCCGCCGTGGTCGCGTTCACCGTGTGGCTCGCCCCGATGGCCACCCGGGCGCCGCCGACCAGCGTGGCGTTGTCGACGGAGGCCATCCAGGCTGTCCGCACCGCGGCGACACACATGCCTCCCGGTGCCCGAGTGTGGACGTGGTGGGATCACGGCTTTGCGCTGGCACACATCGCCGGCTGGAGCGTGTTCCACGACGGCGGCGCGCAGTACACGCCGCAGACGCACGCGATCGCGTATTCGCTGGTGACGGACGATCAGGCCGCTCTGCACGCGGTGATGGCGCGCGTGGATCGGGAGGGCAATCGCGGCATCGCGGCGCTCGCGGCGACGCTGCGCGCGCGGGAGCCACTGCTAGCGGCGCTGTCGAAGCCGCTCGACGGACCGGCCGACGGTGAACTCTTCGTCGCCTTCACGCGCGACATGCTGCTGTCGGCATCGGCGCTGCGGCACCTGGCAGGCATGTCCCCGGTCGGCGCCGACGGTCTGCCGTTCCTGTACGAGCCGCTGGACTGCACGGGGATGGCGTCCAACGTCCTGACGTGCCGGAGCGGTCCGATCGATCTGAACACCGGGACGTTCGCGGACGGTCGCGCCGTGCGCCGCCTCGACATCGTCGACAACGGCACGGTGGTGAAGCGACTCGACTATCCGCGCACCGGCGGCGGTGTGCTGGTGCTGCTCGTCGGCGCCGATCAGCGGATCGACGCCGTGCGCGTGTCCGAGGACCTCTACCGTTCGAACCTGAACCGCATGTTCGTACTCGGCGAGCACGACCCGGCCCTGTTCGCGGAGGTGCATCGGCAGGTGCCGATGCTGCGGGTGTTCCGGCGGGTGGAGCGAGGGGAAAGCCGGTGAAGGGGCGTGCGTACCATGGACGGAACGGTTGCTCTGGTCACATCAGTTCCCGCAGCCTCTCCACGTGCGCCGTGAGTGACCGCATCGCCACCGGCCACATCCTCGACGGCACATCGTCGTAGGCCTGCGCCAGCCAGTCCTGCATCGTCCCTTCCGGCAGGGCGCGCATCACTGCGAGGATCTTCGCCTCGCGTTGCAGGCGGTGCAGGCGCAACCGTCGGATGACGTCAGTCGCGTCGTGCGCGTCGCCGAAGACGTTGCCCAGCACGTAGCCGTGCGCGGGCAGGATGAATTCGATGTGGTCCGTTGCGCAAGCTGCTTCGAGCCGATCGAGCGACGCGAGGTAGGCGCTCATGTGGCCGTCGGGTGGATCGATCACCGTCGTGCTGCCGTTCAGGACGTGATCGCCGCTGAAGAGCAGGCCGTCTTCTTCCAGCACTAGGCACAGATGGTTCGCGGCGTGGCCGGGCGTGTGGATCACACGCAGCGTGTGGCGATGGTCGGGGCCTTCCAGGACCAGCCGTTCGCCGTCGGCGAGTTCGCGGTCGGGCACGAAGTGACTCGCGGCGCGCGCGGTCGGCAGCGACGACAGGCCGAGGATCGGCGGCTTGTGGCCGTGGCGCTCGCACAGGGCCTGCAACGGGCGGGCGCCGGGGGAGTGGTCGGGGTGCGAATGCGTGCAGACGATGAGGCGGACATTGCCGCCGGCAGCGCGCCAGAGGCGCTCCTGGTGCCCGGCATCCTCCGGACCGGGGTCAATCACGATGTGGCCGGTGTCGGGGTCGCCGACGACATAGCTGTTGGTGCCGGGGCCGGTCATCACGCCCGGGTTGCCGCAGGTGAGCCGCTGCACGTTGCGCAGCAGCGGCACCGGGTGGTCGGACTGCCAGTCGAGGTGATGCAGCATCTGGCCGTCGGGGCACACGAGCGTGAGTTCGCCGAAGGGCGGTTCGTGCTCCATGAACCGCTGTTCCTTCCCGCCGAGGATGCCGGCGCGCGGGCAGCTCGTGAACCACGGGTGCTCGCCGGAACAGCTCGCGAGCACGGCGTCGACGCGCTCGAAGGGCTGCAGCCGCTCCAGCGTGCGGATCGTCGGGAAAATGATGAAGAACTGCCCTGCGCGATGCCGTTCCAGCGCATCGGCCGGGCGCACCCACACCGGTTCGAACTGTTCCTTCTCGTCGGCGACGGGCTCCTGGCCTTCGGGCATGCGCGCGACGAGGAAGGGCACGTCGAATCGGCGGGGCAGGTCGCGGTCGGTGATCCAGTGCGCCAGCACGAAGACGTCGTCGGCCGCGAGCGTGAGTCCGCGGGCGACGCACTGGGGGATGAACGCCCCGTGGCGATCGAGTGCCGCGACGTCGGCTGTCGTCGCGTGTCTGCCGTCGGCGTGCCGCGCCAGCAGGACACCCAATTCCTCGAAGCTCTCGCGGATGGCGGCGATCGCCTGGACGAGGCGGGTGTCGTCCTGCGTCGGTCGACGTCGCGCCTGGGCGAAGGTGTTGGGCGAGGCGTCCGCGGCTTCGATCCCGCCGCCGGGGAAGACGTAGGCTCCCGGGGCGAAGCTCGCGGTCATCGCGCGGCGCGTCATGAGGACTTCGAGACCCTGCCGTCCGTCGCGCAGCAGCAGCACCGTGGCGGCCGGGCGCGGGGTGACGGGAGGGCGTGAGGCGTGCAGATGCTGGGAGGTTCTGACCATGACGAACGATGTCGGGAGGCGGTGGGTTTTTCGATCGGCGTGTCCGTTCACCGGGCACGCCGCGCATCGACTGCTAGTGTCTCGACACGGAGGTATCGCAACATCGGAACGCGCCTCGGGCCGCCATGAGGCGTTGCGAATCCTCGCCAGGTGTCCAACCTGGCTGTGGTTCGCGCCTTGCCTGACGCCCCGTGTCGCGCTCCGACGCCGGACCGACGCCGTGCGCAATCGACGGCCAGTCCGCTCCGCTATCGGCCTCAGCGACACCGACCAAGGTTCGCGAACTTCCGTGTCGAGACACTAGTTCGGTTTCCACGAGTTGTGGAATTGGACGATGTACCAGCGGTTCCCGCGTTTGTGCATCACCGCGGTGTTGCGGGAGGGCCCCTTGGTCGTCATCGTGCCATTCAGCGTGCGTTCGGACTGCCACGCGGCCGTGACGAGAACGACGTCCTCGGCGATCTGCGTGGCGGTCGTCCCGAACAGGTTGGCCTTGACCTCGCCGCGGGTGCTCGAGAGTGCCTTGACGAAGTACTCGCGGACGACGGCCGGGTCGGTGGTGGGTTCCGGCGAGATCGTGCCCATGAACATCGCATCCGTCGAGAACACGGTGACGAGCTGGTCGTGGTTGTCCGTGCGGAAATACTCGAAGAACTTCTCGTACTGGGCGAGGGCATCCTCGCGTGGCCCGGCCAGGGCGGCGGCCGACCACCACAACAGCAGCGACACCACGGCGACGACTCGACGCATCACTTCCTCCTCGGGCGGATATGGATTCCGGTCACGGGCGCTGTCGGTCGTGCCGCAGGGCCCGCGCCAGTCTCTCATGGATGGCTGCGGAGGGATCGCATTGCGCTCGCCCGGCGCCGATGGCTATCCTCCCGCGTCGGGCTGAAGCCCCTGGAAACCGGTCATCGAGCCGGGCAAGGAGAACCACGGTGTTCGAAGGCAGCTGCCTCTGCGGCGGCATCCGGTACAGACTCACGGCCGAACCCGGCGCGTTCGGCTACTGCCATTGCGCGAGCTGTCGCAAGGCCGGCGGATCGGGGCATTCGGCCAACGCACCCGTCGCGCGGGAGCACTTCCACCTCGTGCAAGGCGAGGACCTGATCCGCGAGTACGAATCGTCCCCCGGCAAGTTCCGCGCGTTCTGCAGCCACTGCGGCAGCCCGATGTATGCGTACCTGAGTGCCGCGCCGGACATGCTTCGACTCCGCCTCGGGTCCCTCGACACGCCGTTTCTTCGACAGCCGCTGGCGCACACGTGGGTGTCCGACAAGGCGCCGTGGGAGCCGATCGTCGACGACATTCCCCAGTTCGACACGTTTGCTCCGCCGACCCTGTTGCAGCGGCGCGGCGGTGCCGATTCCCCATGACCCAAAGGAGAAGGAAGCCATGATCAAGGTGAGCGTGATGTACCCCAACACCCCGGGCGCGAGGTTCGACCACGCGTACTACCGCGACAAGCACATGCCGCTCGTGAAGGCGCGCATGGGCGACAAGTGCCGGTACTACACGGTGGACAAGGGCCTGGCCGGCGGGGCGCCCGGTTCGCCGCCGACCTACGTTGGCATGTGCCATCTCTACTGCGATTCGGTCGAGGACTTCCAGGCCGGGTTCGGGCCGCACGCGAAGGAGATCATGGCGGACATCCCGAACTACACGGATCTGTCGCCGGTACTGCAGATCAGCGAGGTGGAGGTCGGGTATCCCGGCTGATTGGGGCACGCCTGCGTCGTCGGTCGGGCTTCGGCCCGACGCGGCGATGGCGTGGGCACGGCGACGACGCCTGGAGCGCGGGTGTGAAGTCCCTCTTGCGGTTCACGTTCGCGGTGGCGTACGGCACACTCCGGGGAACGTACCCGCGAAGAGTCCGCCATGCCTGCCATCACCAGCACTTTCGATCTCCCATCCGTCGAGTGGCGACGCGTGACGGATCCGTCCTGCACCGCATTCCGCGTCGACTTCGAGTACAGCCTGCTCGGCTACGACCTGGCGACCGGCCGCCTCGACATGCTCCTTCGCTACGGAAAGGGCGGGCACTGCCGCCGCCATCGTCACATCGCGTCCACCGTCACGATGGTCCTCGAAGGCGAGCAGTTCCTGAACGAGATGCTGCCCGACGGCACGACGCGGATGGTGCATCGGCGGAAGGGGACGTATGCGCTCTCGCCCGCGGACGCGCATCCGCACGATGAATGGGGCGGGGAGGAGGGCGCGACCGTGCTGCTGTCGATGATCGCCCACGAGGGGATGCTCTTCGAGTACTTCGACGAGCAGATGCGGAACCCGTGGAAGCTTTCCATCGAGGCGTACGTCGACAGCTGGAAGAACGGCACCGTGTACGGCGCCGCGCCGGCGAGCGTCAGGGCTGCCTGATCCGCGGCATGCACGGCCGGGGCGGTCGGCCGGCAATCAGAGGGACGTACCATGGGAAAGCAGTTCGAGGCGATGTCCGATCGCCACGTCGAGTTCATCGCGGCGCAGAAGATGTTCTTCGTCGGCACCGCGACGGCCGACAGTCGCGTGAATGTCTCGCCCAAAGGCATGGACGCCCTGCGCGTGCTGGGCCCCAATCGGGTCGCCTGGCTGAACGTCACCGGCAGCGGCAACGAGACGTCGGCGCACGTGCAGCGGCATCCGCGCATGACCCTCATGTTCTGCGCGTTCGACGGCCCGCCGATGATCCTGCGGCTCTATGGCACGGCCCGCGTCATCCACCCGGTGGATCCCGGGTGGCGCGAGCTGTTCCCGAAGTTCGCACCGCTTCCCGGCGCCCGCCAGATCTTCGATCTCGCCGTCGACCTCGTGCAGACGTCCTGCGGCATGGCCGTGCCGCTGACGTCGTACGTCGAGGATCGTCCGCTGCTGTCCGACTGGGCGATGAAGAAGGGTGAGGCGGGCGTGAAGGCGTACTGGGCGGAGAAGAACCAGAAGAGCATCGACGGCCTCGCCACCGACATCGTGACGCGCGGCGGTTGATGCCGACGTCAGCGTCGATCCCGTCAACGGTCCGCACACCACATCCACCCTGGGAAGCCCCCGATGGCCAAGTTCGCCGTAGTCGCCACCTACGAGATCGCATCCGAGAAGATCGACACCTTTCTGCCGCTGCTCTTCGCGCACCGCGATCGCTGCCTCGCACAGGAGCCCGGCACGTTGCGTTTCGAGGTGCTGCAGCCGGACCGCAATCTGATGCTGTACGAGGTGTACGAAGACGAGGCGGCGTTCCAGGCGCATCGCGACGGACCGCTCGTCGCGCGGTTCCGCGAGGAGGCCGCGGCGATCGAGAGGCGTCTCACGTTCGTGACGTGCCGGTTGTTGTAGGGAGCCAGCCCTGTAGGAGGGGGCCATGCCCCCGAAAGCGGTCGATGCAAGGAAACGCGTCGACCTCCGCGGCCCGCCTCACGCCACCCCATTCCTCGGCTTGTAGTCCACCACGAGCCTGCGTTCGATCCACGGATCCATCATCGCGAGCGCTGCCCGGTAGTCCGGATGGTCGACGTAGCGGTCGCGGGCGGCGAGGTTGTCGAAGGTCACGAGGAAACAGTGCGAGAAGCCGGCCGCCAGGTTCTCGCGGCTCGCGTTCAGGCCCCATTCCAGTTCGCGGATCTCGTCGATCTGTTGTCGCAGGTTCGTGAACGCGGTCTCGAACGCACGCAGACGCTCGGACGGGACGCCCTCACGGAAGGCCAGTAGGACCACTTCGCGGATCATGCCGGCCTGCCGCAGGCGGGCGGCGCATCGGGCGTCGATTCGTGACGCAGAGGTTGGTGTTGGTCCATGCAGGTGCTCCGCGGGGGTGAGTGGCAAGGTGCGCGCGATCGCTGCCGCGCGGGGCGGACACACCGAAACTCGGGTCCAGACGGACCCATGATGCCACGGCACTTCATCGGCTCCGCCGGCGATGACGCAGTGCCGCACCGAATGGTGCCCGCGCGGTGCGCCTTGTTGCCCCTCCCGGTGATATGGTGGCGGCCGCGTGCCACTATCGGTCACCCAGTCGAAGGTGCTCCCATGAGTCAGGAAGACCTCTGCTTCACGCCTGCCACCGAGCTTGCCCGTCGCATCCGCGATCGGAGCCTCTCGCCGGTCGAGATCATGGAGGCCGTGCTCGACCGCGCGGCGGCGCTCGAGCCGGCGCTGAACGCGATCTGCACACCGACCTACGACACGGCCCGTGCGGCCGCCCGCGCTGCCGAAGCCGCCGTCATGCGCGGCGACGCGCTCGGTGCCCTGCACGGTATCCCGCTCACCATCAAGGACCTCGCGCTCACGAAGGGCGTGCGCACGATGGGGGGCTCGTGGATCCACCGCGATCGCGTACCCGCCTTCGATCACGTGCACGTGGAGCGTCTCGAGGCCGCCGGCGGCATCAGCATCGGGAAGACCACGGTCCCTGAGCTGGGCTGGAAGGGCAACGGCGACAGCCCCGTCACCGGCATCACGCACAACCCCTGGAAGCACGGCATGAACGCCGGCGGATCCAGTGCTGGCGCGGCGGCGTGCGCGGCGGCGGGGATCGCGCCGCTGCACCAGGGCTCCGACGGTGCCGGCTCGGTGCGCATGCCGGCGGCGTTCTGCGGGATCTACGGGTTGAAGCCGTCATTCGGGCGCATTCCGTACTGGCCGATGCCGAGCAACGGCGGCATCTCGCACGTGGGCCCGATGACCCGCACAGTTGCCGACTCGGCGCTGATGCTGCAGGTGATGGCGGGTCCGGACGATCGCGATCAGGCGAGCCTCGAGGCCCCGCCGGAGGATTTCCTCGGCCGGCTCGACGAAGGCATCGCGGGTCTGCGCGTGGCGTACAGCCCTGACCTCGGCTACCTGCGCGTGGACCGCGAAGTGGCCGAGCGCGTGAAGGCCGCCGCGCTCGCGTTCGAGTCGCTCGGCTGCACGGTGGAGGAGGTGAATCCCGGCTGGGGCGATGCCATCGATCTCGTGCACTGCCACTTCTCGTCGAACTACGCGGGGATGCTCGGCGGGCTGCTCGACCAATGGGCCGACCGCATGGACCCCGGCCTCGTCGCGATCACGCGCCACGGCCTGACGTACTCCGCGGCCGACTACTGCCGGGCGCAGGCCGAACGCCTTGCGTACTACGACCGCGTGAGCGCGTTCTTCCAGCGCTACGACCTGCTGCTCACGCCGTCGTTGTCCGTCGCGGCCTTCGACGCCACGCGGCTCATCCCGGAGCACTGGGAACAGCATCCGTGGGACTGGTTGCGCTGGGCCGGTTTCAGCTACCCGTTCAACCTCACCGGCCTGCCGGCAGCGACGGTGCCGTGCGGATTCACCGACGCGGGTCTGCCGGTGGGACTCCAGATCGCGGCCGGACGCTTCCGGGATCTCCGGGTCCTGCAGGCGTCGCGCGCGTTCGAGCAGGCGCGTCCGTGGGCAGGGGCGCGCCCGCCATCGTGATCCGTGGCTCGATCCGCGGACATCGTCATTCCAACATCGGAGGAACTGCCATGAGATTGCTGTGCATCACCCTGTTCGCCTGGATCGCCGCCATCGCGATGCCGGCGGGCGCCGCCGAGCCGATCCGCATCGGCGTGGTCGCCGAGGTCACCGGGACGCAGGCCGAGGCCGGCCAGTTCACGCTGAACGGCATCAAGCTCGCGCTGGACGAGATCAACAAGGCCGGCGGCGCACTCGGGCGTCCGGTGGAACTGCGCATCGAGGACAACGCGAGCACCAACCCCGGCACCGTGCTCGCCTTCTCGAAGCTCGTCAGCGAAGGCGGCATCGCGGGCATCATCGGCCCCATCCGCAGCACGCAGATCCAGGCGGCGTCGCCCACCATCGCGAAGGCGGGCATCCCGACCATGATCGGCGGGAGCGACGTCAGCCTCACGCACGTGAACAATCGCTGGGTGTTCCGCATCCGTCCTAACGACAGCTACTCCTCGCGCGTGATCGCCGATTTCGGTGCCAACACGCTCAAGCTGAAGAAGTGGGCGATCGTGCATTCCACCGACGCGTTCGGTTCCGGCGGCAAGACGGCCCTCGTGGCGGAACTCGAGAAGCTGGGCATCAAGCCGCTGCTCGTGCAGGGCTACACCAACAACTCGCAGGACTTCACGCCGATCGTGCTCGCCGTGAAGAAGTCCGGCGCCGACGTCATGGGCACGTACATGACGAACCCGAACGACCAGGGCATCTTCGCGAAGCAGATGCGCCAGCTCGGCGTGAACGTCGCCTGGATCGGGTCGCCCACGACGATCGCCGTGACGACGCTGAATCTCGCCGGAGAGGCGCTGCACGGCTCCTACTCCATCACCGACTTCACGACCGACGCCACCGACGCGACCCGCGCCTTCACGAAGAAGTACCGCGAGCGCTACGGCGTCAACCCCGACACCTATGCGAGCTGGTCGTACGACGCCATGCACATCCTGGCGAACGCGATCCGCAGCGCGAACTCCACCGCGGCGGAGAGCGTGCGTTCCGCCGTCCTCGCCGTGAAGGGTTACACGGGCGTGGAGGGCAACTATGCGTTCGACCAGTTCGGTGACGGCCTCCACGGCTACCGCATCGTCCGCAACGAGGGCGGGCGCATCGTCTTCATGAAGCACGTGGAGTTTCCGCCGAACGCGCCCTGACCCGCGCACGCCACGCACTGATCCACGACTCCCCGGGAGCACTCCTTGTCCAGGATTTCCGACATCCGCACGACGCCCGTCCTCGCGCCGATCCCCCGGCCGCTGCGCAGCGCGTCGGGCTACATCGAGCGCGTGCCGCTCGTGCTGATCGACGTCGTCACCGACGACGGCATCGAGGGCCGCGCGTATGCGCAGGTCTACTTCCCGGAGCTGCTGCCCGCGCTCGACCGCACGATCGCCGGCATGGGCGCGATGATCATCGGCATGCCACTCGCGCCGCGCGATCTCCACACGCATCTCGCGCGTCGTCTCCGGCTCTTCGGCACGAAGAACCTCATGGGCGCCGCCCTCGGCGGGCTCGACATGGCGATCTGGGACGCCTGGGCCCGCGCGCGCAACCTGTCGCTCTCGCAGGCGCTCGGTGTGGAACCGCGCGCGCTGCGGGCCTACAACAGCACCGGCATGTACGACGCGAAGGCGGTGGTCCAGATCGCGGAGGAGACGATCTCCGCCGGGTTCGCGGGCCTGAAGGTGAAGAGCGGCTTCCCGACGTTCGCCGAGGACCTCGCGGTGGTGCGTGCGGCGAAGAAGGTGCTCGGCGACGACGTCGCGCTGATGATCGACTACAACCAGTCGCTCGACGTGCCCGAGGCCATCGCCCGCTGCCGGGCGCTGGATGACGAGGGTCTCGCGTGGATCGAGGAGCCCATCCTCGCGGACGACTTCGAGGGTTGCGCGCGCATCGCCGCCGAGGTGTCGACGCCGATCCAGATCGGCGAGAACTTCCAGGGCCCGGCGGAGCTGCGCGCCGCGATCGACGCGGGTGCGATGGATCTCGCGATGCCCGACGCCCAGTTCATCCACGGCGTCACGGGCTGGATGGAAGCCGCGGCGATTGCGCGGAGCGCCGGCCTGCCGCTGTCGACGCACATGTTCGTGGAGACGAGCGCGCATCTGCTGTGCGCAACGCCGACCGGCCACTGGCTGGAATGCATGGACGTCGCGGGCGGCCTGCGCGTGCAGCCGATCGTGGCGAAGGACGGCACGATCACGCCGCTGTCGGGCCCGGGCATCGGCATCGACTGGAATCCGGACGCGGTGGCGAAGCACCGGGCGGGGGCGGCATGAGTGCGACAACCAACGCGGCGGCCCGCACCGATTCCCCCTGGGCTCCCATCATCCACGCAGCGCTGCTCGCCGCGGACGTACGCCACGTGACGTACGTCCCCGATGCCGGCCACGCGCGTCTGATCGAGATGTGTCGCGAGACCCCCGGCGTCGCGACCACCGTGCTGACCACCGAGGAGGAGGGCGTCGCCATCGCCGCCGGGGCGTGGGCAGGCGGCCAGCGTGCCGCGCTGCTGATGCAGTCGAGCGGGGTCGGCAACTGCATCAACATGCTGTCGCTCATCGCGGCATGCCGCATGCCGTTCCTCGCCGTCGTGACCATGCGGGGCGAGTTCTCCGAGTTCAATCCGTGGCAGGTGCCGATGGGGAGCGCCACCGAGCCGTCGCTGAAGCTGATGGGCGTGCGGACGATCCGCATCGACCGGCTGGAGGATCTCGCCGCGCAGATGGCGTCGGCCACGACGATGGCGTTCAGCGGCGATCAGGCCATCGCCATCCTCCTGTCGCAGCAACTGCTGGGAGCGAAGAAATGGGTGAAGGAATGAGCGCGGGCCTGCCATCGCGCGCGCCCGGGAAGCTCGACCGGCGGAAGGCCGTCGCGACGCTGCTGGAGCATCGCGGGCGGATGCTCGTCGTGACCGGCCTCGGATCGCCGACGTACGACACGTTCGCGGCGGGCGATCACGACGCCAACTTCTATCTCTGGGGCGCGATGGGCGGCGCGGCGCTGATGGGCCTCGGCCTCGCGCTCGCGCAGCCGGATCGCCCCGTCACCGTGATCACGGGCGACGGCGAACAGCTGATGGGCCTCGGCGGCCTCGCGACCATCGCGGTGAGTGCGCCGAAGAACCTGTCGATCGTCGTGCTCGACAACGGGCACTACGGCGAGACGGGCGGCCAGCTCAGCCACAGCGGCGCCGGCATCGATCTAGGGAAGGTGGCAGCGGCCACCGGCTTCACGACGGTGATGGACGTCGCCGAGGAGTCCGGCCTTGCCGCCGCACGCGACGCGATCGGGACCATCAGTGGCGGGCCCCGCTTCATCACCGTGCGCATCGCCCACGTCGAGACGCCCCGGGCATTGCCCGCACGGGACGGCAGCTGGATCAAGTCGCGGTTCCGGGGGCACCTGGGGCTGGGGCCGAGCTGAGGGGGCGGGGCCCCAGGGGTTAGGGGCTAGGGACTAGGGGCAAGGGGACACCATCGGTTGGCCGGCAACGGAGATGGATGCACGCAGCTGCGATCATGCTCAGGGCGGTGAAACAACAATGGGTTTGCCCTAGCCCCTAGCCCCCAGTCCCCAGCCGCCGGAGTTCGCCACCGCACTGACATCATCGACCGCTGCGCCGATCCTCGATGCATCGAGGACTGGAGCGTGACGATGCGAACCCTGATGACCGTTCTGATGCTGCTCGCAGCGAGCCTTGCAGAGGCTGCGCCCGGCCCCGACGTGGCGATGCAGCTGATCGAGGCGGACCTCCTGATCCTTCGGCAGGAGCGGGATGCGCTCCAGCAGGATTTCCGGATGACGCGGGACATGCGCGACCTGGTGGTTTCGCCGCGTACGGCGCCGCCACCTGCCGTCGTGCTTTCGGGACCGATGATCAATTACGACGACATGGTGCGCGACCAGGAAGCGAAGCGCGTCCGGATCGCCGATCTGGATGCCGAGCTTTCGCGGCTGTACGACGAAAGCGTCGTGCTGGCCGATCGGGACCGGGCACTCAGGGCGCAACTGCGCGAGCTGGTGGCGCTGCATCGGCAGTAGGGCAGCAAGAGGGGCTAGGGACTAGGGGCTAGGAACACCATCGATTGGTCGGCAACGGAGATGGATGCACGCAGCTGCGATCATTCGCAGGGCGCTGAATCACCAGCGGGTTTCCCCTAGCCCCTAGCCCCTGAACGTAGCCCATAGCCCCCGTGCGAAGCCCCTATCCCCGGGAGCGTTCCGCGATCACTTCCTCGAACTTCACGAGGGCATCCCACATCGCCGGGTAGCCGGCATACGCTGCCACCACGAAGAGCGCCTCGAAGATCTCTTCGATCGAGGCCCCGTTGTTCATCGCCATCTCGAAATTGAGCTTCAGGGCATTCGTCCGGCCCTGGGCGGCGAGGGTGCAGATGCTGCAGAGCGACCGCGTCTTGAGATCGATGCCGCCGCGGGACCACATGCGGCCGCCGACCACCGACAGGACCTCCGTGCGGAAGTCCGGGCACACGGCCCCGAAGCGCGCGACGAGCGCGTCGATGCGGTCGTCGCCGACCATCTTCCGGAACATCTCGAAACCGCGCTGGTAGTCGTCCATGCCTCATGTCTCTCGTCGGGGTGGGTACGGGGCGGATGATACGAGAGCGCCGCGCCCGGACGGCCATCGGAAAGCGCGATTGCCACGGATGCCGGGGGCCGATACCCTCGGTGACCCGATTCGAGCGCCACCAAGATGCAACACCCTCCCGAACATCAACGCGAATGGGACGCCGGTGACCTGGGCTGCGGCGACCTCGTCATTCATCTGCGTTTCCTGATGAAGGAGATGGCACCGGGCGAGGTGATCCGCGTGCATGCGACGGATGCCGGCGCGCGCCATGATCTGCCCGCGTGGTGCCGAATGACCCGCGAGGCGCTCGTGCATCACGATCTCGAGCAGCACCTTTACTGGATCCGGCGGGGCGGGTGATCCCGCGTCGGTCGAGATCTCTTTTCACCTGACATCAAGGAGCTTCACCCCCATGGCCGGCACCGGAAAATTCTGCGTCTCCCTCAGCTTCTCCCTCGACAACACCGACAAGGCGACCGTCGCCTTCGTCGTCGCCAACGCTGCCGTCGCGTCGAACCAGGACACGCTTGTCTTCCTGTCCATCGAAGGCGTGCGCCTCTCGCAGAAGGGCGTTGCCGAGACCATCCACGAGGAAGGCTTCGCGCCGCTCGGGGAACTCGTCGCCAACTTCGTGAAGGCCGGCGGCAAGATCTGGGTGTGCTCGCCCTGCTTCAAGAAGCGCAAGCTCGACGAGGGCGCGCTGATCGAGGGCGCGACCATCGTGGGCGGCGCGAAGCTGGTCGAGTTCCTCTCGGACGGCACGCCGTGCATGTCGTTCTGATCGACGCGACGCATTGACGATGACGGCAGCTCACCCCCATCCGGCGGACACCAGTTTCGACGGCGGCGATCTCGACTGCGGCAACGGATTGCTGCTCATGATCCGCAGCCACATCGACCCGCTTCCGCGGGGCGGGCTGCTGGAGATCCTCTCCACCGAGACCTCGGTGCGCGAGGATCTCCCGGCGTGGTGCCGCATGACCGGCAACGAACTCGTGTCGGTGCTGCCGGCCGGGATGGGAACGTCGTTCCTCGTCTGCAAGGGCGCGCTGGCGGAGCGGAAGTCCGCGCCGACGATCGAGGCGCTGACCGCGACCATTGTCCAGCCCGTCAAGGCGATCGTCATTCCCGACCGCCTGCCCGACGCCGCACCCGCGCCGACCATCCCGGCCCTCGGCGTGATGGGGCTGGGGAGCTGGCCCCGTCCGCGGTGGATGGTGCAGGCCCTGCACGAACGCATGGAGGGGCGACTCCCGGAGGACGATTTCGAGGCCACGGCCGACGACGCCGTGCGGCTCGTCGTCGAGGCGCAGTTGCGGGCGGGCTGCGATGTCGTGACCGACGGCGAGCAGCGGCGCGACAGCTACGCGAGCTTCGTGGGCGGCCGCCTCGACAACTGTCAGCTGATCCCGCTGACGGACCTCCTGCCGCTCGTAGACGACCCCGAGAAGTTCGCCGAGGAACTGCGCGCGCTCGACGTGCCCGCCGGTGACGTGCGCCATCCCGCGGTGTTCGGGCCGCTGGGCCGGTCGAAGCCGCTGGCCGTGCACGAGTTGTCGTTCGTGCGGACGCTCACCGACCGCGCCGTGAAGGTGGCGCTGCCGGGACCGTATCTCCTGACGCGGACGATGTGGATGGAGTGCATCTCGGATCGTGCCTACGCGTCGCGCGAGGCGATCGCCGTGGACATCGTCCGTGTGCTCCGAGAGGAACTCGCGTTCCTGCTGGCCGGAGGGGCGACTCTCGTGCAGTTTGACGAACCGGTGCTCTCGGAAGTCGTGTTCACCGGGGCGAGCCAGCAGCGCAGCTTCATGTGCGGCGCGCTGTCCGAGAAGGGCGACGCCGCGACGGAGCTGGCGTTCGCGCGCGACCTCATGAATGCCGTGACCGACGGTTTCCCGCTGGACCGCACCGCGGTGCACATGTGCCGCGGCAACTGGACGCCGGACGAATCCACTTGCCTCTCAGGCGACTACATGCCGCTCGTGCCGACGCTCGCCGCAATGCGGGTGGGGACCGTGTTCCTGGAACTCTGCACGCCGCGCGCCGGTGAGGTGGAGATCCTGCGAGGGCTGCCCGACGACCGTCGCGTGGGTGTCGGCGTGGTGAACCAGAAGCACGCGCGGATCGAGACCGTGGAGGAGATCGTGGCAAAGGCCGAGGCCGCCATCCGCGTGTTCGGCGCGGACCGTGTGCTGCTCACGCCGGACTGCGGGTTCGCGACGTTCGCGGACAACCCGGTGACGTCGGCGGCAGTGGCGGCGAAGAAGTTGCGCGCGATCGTCGAGGCGTCGGCCCGGTTGCGAGGGTAGGGCAGGGTTCGGTTGACCCGCGCGTCGACCTACGATCCTGCCGCGGTCGGGTGCCAACCCATCACGATCACCAGGACGGCGAATCCGATGACGTAGGCGACGGCGACGTGCCATCCGCCGCGGATCCAGCCGATCGCTGATCGCGCCTCGGGGAACATCCCGCACAGCGCCACGCCGGCCGACGAGCCGAACCAGAGCATCGACCCGCCGAAGCCCACGGCATACGCGAGCATCCCCCAGTCGTAGCCGCCCTGCGCGAGGGCGAGAGCCGTGAGCGGGATGTTGTCGAAGACGGCCGACACGGCGCCCAGTCCGAGCGTGCTGGGCCACGACGCCGCGGGCAGTTCGTGCACCGGCATCAGCGACGCGCAGAGCACGAGTGCCAGCAGGAACAGGCTGCTCCGGAAGGCTGACGGCAACTCCGCGAAGGCGGGCATGCGCATCGGGCTCGCGAGCAGCAGCGCGCCCCACACCGCTGCACCGATCCACGGGAACGTCTCGGCAGACTCCGGCCAGGCGAGATTGATCGTGACGTTGGCGGCGATGGCGGCGACGAGGACCTTCACGACGATCGCCACCCGCGGCCAGTCGATGCGGGCGCCGCTGGGCGGGTCCTTGCGGATCGGTTCGTGGCGCTGCTGCTGGATCGCTGCCGGAATCCCGAACACGAGGAGCGCCATGCCTGAACCGACATAGGCGTGCAGGACGTCCAACGGGCTCACACCCTGGATCCACATCATCGTGGTCGTCGTGTCGCCCACCACGCTCCCGGCGCCGCCGGCATTCGAAGCAGCGACGATGGCCGCGAGGTAGCCGATGTGCAGGCGGCGTCGGTAGACGTCCGCCGCCACCGTGCCGCCGATCAGTGCGGCCGCGATGTTGTCGAGGAACGACGACAAGACGAACACCAGCACCAGCAGCAGGAAGCCGCCCTTCCAGTCGTCCGGGAGCAGCGCGGGCAGGAAGCGCGGGATGCGGCTCTGGTGGAAGTGCTCGGCCAGCAGCGCGAACCCGGTGATGAGCAGCAGCAGGTTGGCGAGCGTGACCCAGTGCGCGAGGAAGTGCAGGCGCAGGCCATCCCAGCCTGGCCCGCCATGGAACCCCGTCACCGCGAACTTGTAGGCAAGGATCACGAGCGCCCCGCCTACCGCGAAGTGCAGCGCGCGGCGGTGGAAGAGGGCGATCCCGAGCAGCGTGCCGCCGAAGAGCAGGAACTCGACAGCGATGCCGCCCAGGCGGAGGGTCGTTTGCGGATCGAGGGCCGTCATGGTGCCGGGTGGGGAGTCTTCATCGGGGGGCGGTGGCGGCCTTGCGGCGGACGCGGCAGGTGGTCAACGAGGTCGTGCGCGGGAGGACTGCGATGCGGGCTGAGGATACCTGCAACGCGCTCGCGACATGCCGATCGCGTGTGCGACGATACGGTCCATGAACGGCGAACGCGCCGCGGGGGATTGCCCCGCCACCACCCTCCTTGCCGACGCCGCGTCGTCCACCCGCGAGACCTGATGCGCATCCCCATTCCCCGATCCCGCATGGAGGTCGACGTCGCGGGGATTCCCGATCTCGTCGCCGATCATCATGCGACGCTCGCGATGGTGCTGCCGCCGCTGGTCGAACGCCTCCGGGCGATGGCGCCCGCGCTCCTGCTCACGCTCGCCCGGGGCACTGCGAACCACGCCGCGGCCTACGGTGCCGCGTTGGGGGAACTGCGGCTCGGTCTGCCAAGCGCAGCGCTCCCGCTGGTGATGGCGTCGGCCCACGCGCGGACGCTCCGGCTGGAGCGCTCGCTGGCCATCGCGGTGGCGCCAATGGGCGAGGGCGCGGACCTGCTGGCTTCGATCCGCATGGTGCGGACCGGTGGCGGCCATGTGCTCAGCCTCGTGAACGTGCCCGGCTCGCCCGTCGAGGCCGCGTCCGACGATGTGCTCGAGATCGGGGCCTGGGAAGAGACCGCGCCGGTCGCCACGCGGAGTTTCGTGCTCACCGCCTTCACGCTGGCGCAACTGATGGCGACGTGGTCGGAGGGGGCGGCGCTGTCGGCGTCGCTCGCACGGATGCACGAGGCGCTCGCGGACACCACCGAGCCCGCGCGCGACGCGCTGCTCACGACCCTGGCGAAGCGCGAGAACGCGTACGTGATCGCCCGTGGTCCGGCACTGCCGATGGCGCGCGAACTCGCGCTGAAGCTGAAGGAGATCTGCGGCATCCACGCCGAAGCCTTCAGCGCCGCCGAGGTGCTGCATGGCCCGATTGCGCTGGCGTCGCCGCAATTGCCGGTGATCGTGTTCGAGCCGGACGCGGCGACCCGTCCGTCGTTGGAGGCGGCCGTTGCGCGATTCCTCGAGGCGGGGTCTCCGGTGGTCCGCATCGGGACGCGACTCGCGCCGGGCATCCATCCGTGGCTGCAGCCGCTGGTGACGATGCACGCGGCTTACGCCTGGCTGCTGATGCTGGCGGCGGCGCGGGGGCGGGATCCCGATCGCATCGTGCTTCCCGTCGCCGCGCCGCCGCGATAGGGCTGCGGGACTACTCGACGCGGAGCTTCCTCACCTCGTCGTCCGGCGGCAGATAGCTCTGCCCGTCGCGATACACCCAGTCGACCATCACGCCCTTGCCGTCGCGCTTCGCGAGCCGGCCGACGTACGCACCCATGGTCGACTGATGATCGAGCGCGCGGTACGTGACCTTGCCGAACGGCGTTTCCACGGTGAGCCCCTTCATCGCGGCGATCACCTTCTCGGTGTCGGCACTGCCCGCCTTCTTGAGCGCGGCCGCCGCGCTCTGCATGGCGCTGTAGCCGACGACGGACCCGAGGCGCGGATAGTCGTTCCAGCGCTTCTGGTAGGCCGCGAGGAAGCGCTTGTGCTCGGGTGAGGCGATGTCGGCCCACGGATAGCCCGTCACGTACCAGCCTTCGGGCGTCTCGTCCTTCAGCGGGTCGAGGTACTCCGGTTCGCCGCCCAGCAGATTGAAGACTTCGCGTCCGCGGAAGAGGCCGCGCGTGTTGCCTTCGCGGACGAACTTCGAGAGGTCGGCGCCGAAGAGCGCGCTGAAGATGGCGTCGGGCTTCGCGGCGGCGAGGGCCTGGACGGTCGCGCCCGCGTCGATCTTGCCGAGCGGCGGGGCCTGCTCCAGCACGAATTCGACGTCCGGCTGGCGGGCCTTCAGCAGCTTCTTGAAGGCGTTCGCAGCGGACTGTCCGTACTCGTAGTTCGGGAAGACGAGCGCCCAGCGCTTCTTCTTGAGCCGCGCGGCCTCGGGGACCAGCATGGCTGTCTGCATGTACGTCGAGGCGCGGAGCCGGAACGTGTAGCGGTTGCCGTTCTCCCAGGTGAGCTTGTCGGAGAGCGGTTCTGCCGCGAGGAAGGGCAGCTTGCGCTGCTTCGCGAGATCGCTCACGGCGAGGCCGACGTTGCTCGCGAAGGTGCCCATGAGCATCGACACCTGTTCGCGGCTCACGAGTTCCTCGGCCACGCGCACGGCGTCGCCGGGGTTGCCGTTGTCGTCGCGCGAGATCACCTCGATCTTGCGGCCGTTCACGCTGCCCGCGGCGTTGATCTCCTCCAGCGCCAGCATCCAGCCCTTGCGATAGGGCTCGAGGAAGGCGGGGAAGGCTTTGTAGGAGTTGAGTTCGCCGATGCGGATGGCGTCCTGCGCGTGCGCGGGGCTGGTGGCGCAGAGCGCGGCGAGCGAGAGGGCGAGGAAGGTGCGGCGCGCGTTCATCGTTGACCGTCCCAGATGCTGATGTCGGCAGCCTTCAGGCCGCCCATGCGGGCGTGGACGCGCGGGCCGTCGGCCATCACGAGGATCAGCGCGAGTTCGTCGGGGCGCGGGCCGTCGGACACGCCGACCTCCATCGCGTCGAAGTGGCTGCGGACGTACGCGGCGTTGATGTGGTGGAGCGGCACGTCGAGCCGTGCACCGGCGCTCGCGAGCTTGGTGGTCGAGGGCACGATGGCCTTCGCGCCGCCGAGTGCTTCGCGCATCGCGTAGCCGCCGGGCACGTGCCAGAAGGCGCCGTGCTCGTGTTCCCCGTTCACCCCGACGATCGTGCCCTTGCCGTACGACTCGATGCGCTTCGGATCCCCACCCAGCGCGGCCAGCAGGCGTTTCGCCATCTCGAGGCCCAGCGGCTTCAGCGCTTCCATGAAGGGTTCGATCGTCTCGACGTAGCGGCCCGCGAACGGGTTGCGGATCACGGCGACCACGGCGCCCTTGCGGCGCGGTGTGGAAGAGGGCGGCCCGCCGTCGTGGAAGGCCTCCTCGATGATCGTGCAGACCTTGCGGACTTCCACTGGGGCGAGGGCGGACGGTGCAGCGGTGCTGGTGCTCATGCGAGCGTTTCTCCGTTGACTGGGACGATCGAACCCGGGTCGAGCCTGCCCGCCGCGACGCCGACGATGCGCACTTCCCCTGCGAGCCGCAGGCAGGCCGCGCGGATCAGCCCGCGATCGACCATGCCCTGTGCCCTCGCAACTCACGGCATCTTCGGGTAGCGAGCCCACGGCGACCGTGACCGGCAGATCGCCGAGATCGGTGTCGTCGCGGAGGTCGCGGGCGGGCCGACGTTCGATCGACCGATGATCCACGTTCACGGCATTGGCGACAAGCGTGGCCGCGGCGTCCGCGGAGGCGGCATTCGGGGCCACCACCGTCACGGCATCCGCGACGCCCAGCGACAGCGACCGGCCCCGCCAGCCCGAGGTGGCGACGCCTCGCGCGGCGTCCTCCGCGCGCAGGTCCAGCGTCCCGTGCAAGGCGGCGTCCTCGATGCCGGCGAGCCCGACCCGGAACGATTCGCCCGGCGCGAGGTGGATGGCGATGTCGCCGCCGTTGTTCACGTAGGCGCGGCGGAGATCGACGCCGGCGACCATCGCGGCGAGCACCTCGTCGGCGACCGAGCCGGCAACGGCTGCCATGGGCGTGATGAACACATCGCGATGCGGCCAGCAGGCGGCGAGCATGCGGCGGGCGACGGGGCCGGCGAGCGGCGGCGGCTCGACACCGAGCGGCGTGCGCAGCAGCGGGAGTTCGGAGACGAGGACGGTGAGGATGTCGGCGAAGCGCGCCCGGGCGGCGGCGTAGGCGGCATCGACGACGGCGACGTCGTCGGCGAACGCCTCGATCACGAGGTCGATGGGGCCCTGGTGGAGGTGGAGGCGGGGGTCGGGGTGGCGGGGGGGCATGGACGAAGTCGAACAGGCTGCGACCATCTATCGGGAATCTTACGAATGAGACCTTCCCCAGGGGGCGAGAATCTTCTCAAAATGAGCCGTCGTTCAGCGGTTTCCCGGAGGAGAACGCCACGCCGAATCTTCTCGGGAATCTTCTCAGAAAGCCCGGTCTCCGACGTCGTCGGGAAGGTTGACGCACGAGCACCGTCAGTCGCGCAACAGCGCCACGAAGCCTGCCTGTTCGAAATGCCTGTCGTGGGCGAGTGCCTCGCGAATGCCCCGTGTCGCCATCACATCGAACGACGCGCAGTCGGCAAGACTCCACGCCTTGTCGGCCGCATTGCGATACCGGTCGAACGCCGAGCGGAACTGGAGGGACGATTGCGGCACGACGTCGACGTTCGGATCATTCCGGATGGCTTCGACCAATTGGACTGCGGTTGCACGAGTCGCAGTGCCCGATAGCGCCGCGAGGAGCTCTGCGAGCACCATCTCGGTAGTCACCTGTCGGACTCGTCCCAGTGCGCGCGAGACATCCACAGCCCGGCTGTGCAACTGATCGCGAGGGTTCGAGATCGCCTGCCAGTAGCCAGTGTCTGCGAACACGACTCTCACGACGACCGGCGCTCCGTCCCGTAGACAACCTCGTCGATCCTGGTCGAAAGGTCGTCCGGCACGCTCTCCCAAACGGCGGGAGGCACCGACTGCCCAAGCGCTTCCAGTCGTTGCCAGATTGGCGTGGCGGTGTCGTCGTACTCGCGCTCGCTTGTGGTGGCGACCGTCACGGATTCCACTCGCACGAACCGTCGCATCTGGCCATCGGTCGTCGAGAACTCTCCCGTGCCCTGCACGCGTAGGCGGGCCGTGCGGTGGTGTCGAAGGGCTTCGAGTACGGGGCCCTCGTGACCAGGGTCAAAGCGGCCCATCACCTGAGCATCCGACCCGGCCGGCTGCATGGAAAATTGACCCGAGCCGACGTTCACCATCCTGACTTCCCCGACGATGTCGACCACATCCTCATACGTAGGGCCGGACCATTCTGCAAGGCGTTCCCTCGCGCGTGCCGTGTAGGCCGCCGACACGTTGTTGTGTCGAGACCGCGTGAACAGCGTCTCGTCTGGCCGAAGCGACCGGCCGAGTTCGCGGAAGAGCGGAATCACAGAGGGTGGCAGCGCATCAGGAAGAAGATCGTCACCGTCGGCCGCGGTAATGGTTTCGTCGATCAAGGTGGCCGCCGCATCAAAGTCGTCGCCGAGGTCGAGTTCACCCTGCTCGGAGAACTGCACCCGCCGAAGGGGGACGACTGCGGACCCCTCCAGAACTTCGCTGAACTGCAGGCGGAACCCGTCCTCGAAGCCCTTGGGCAGCCGGACACGGCCAGGGTTGCGCCGCCTCCACAGGGCCTTTGCACACTCGAGGACGATATTGCGATACGCGACCAGTTCCTGCGTGCACTCCACATCAAGCGCGTGTCGCCCGAACCGCTCGCCTTCGAATCGGAGGGATGCGAGTTCCAGGGTGGTGTCTCTGTTCATGTCAGCCTCCCGGAAGGACTGCCCATGACTCTACGGGCACCGGGAGGCCGAGGCAATGCTCCGTCATCTACCTTTCCCGGCGTTGTTCGGTTCCACGAGTGCCGTGTGACCTTTGCGAAACTCTGATGGAAGTGCCGACTCGTCGGAGAAACGACGGTAGTTCTTGAGCGTCGCTCGGAACTCTTGCTTGGTCGTCTCTATCGGTGGTTCTGTGCGGTGTCGCTGCTTGATCGCGTGGGCGCGGACTCCGCCACGCTTCCCCATGGCGACAGTGCTGACCGCTGCGATCCCGGAATGGGCGTCCAGCTATCGGCCGAACGCGTCGCAAGACACAGGACCGCCGGGTCGGAAACCTTCGGTGCGAGGCGGTCGAAACGGGAGCCCCTGAGATCGTTCAGGACTTTCGTCCACTCGCACACGCGCCGCCGTTGTGGTCGAATCGCACGGCATATTCCCATGGAGTCAGAGATTGAATTTTTCCGGTCGAAGGTTCGCGATCTGGGCCGGTGTGGTCGTGATCGCGCTCGGTGCACTGGGTCTCTGGCTCTGGACGCCCGACAAGAGTCGTGCGGAACTGGAGGCACGCTACGCGAACGCGCCGACGGACTTCGTCGAGGTGGGTGGTGTGCGCTTTCACGTGCGCGACACCGGTCCGAAGGAGGCGCCGGCGGTGATCCTGCTCCACGGCTTCGGGGCGAGTCTCCACACGTGGGAGTCCTGGGCCGGCCCTCTGTCGGAACGCCTCCGCGTGATCCGCTTCGACCTGACCGGCGGTGCCCTCACCGGGCCCGATCCCACCGGCGACTACAGCGACGAGCGCTCGATGCAGTTGCTCATCCAGCTGATGGATCGCCTCGGCATCGCACACGCCAGCATCGTGGGGCACTCGATGGGCGGGCGCGTGGCCTGGCGATTCGCGGCGGAGCATCCCGAGCGCGTCGACCGCCTCGTGCTGGTCGCGCCGGACGGCTTCGCGAGTCCCGGCTTCGAGTACGACAGGAAGCCGGACGTCCCCGCGGTGATGCATCTCATGCGATACGTGATGCCGAAGTCGCTGCTGCGCATGAATCTCGTGCCCGCGTACGGGGATCCGGCGAAGTTGCCCGATGACGTCGTCACCCGCTACCACGATCTCCTGCTCGCGCCGGGCGTTCGTGGCGCGCAGCTGGAGCGGTTGAGCCAGGTGGTGAAGCACGATCCCGTGGCGAAGCTCGCGTCGATCCGGGCGCCGGTGCTGCTGCTGTGGGGCGACAAGGATGCGCTGATCCCGGTGGCGAATGCGGAGGACTACCGGAAGGTGTTGAAGGACTCGAAGCTGGTGGTTTTCCCGGGCGTGGGGCACATCCCGCAGGAAGAGGCGCCCGAGGTGTCGTTGCAGGCGGTGCGTGCATTCCTGGTGCCGTGATGCCGTTACCGGGGTGAGGCGATGGCCAGCGATGCGAAGACGCCTGTGAAGTGCGGCACCCACGGCGACCGCGTGCCGGCGCTGGTGTGCCGTCACCATCTCGAATCGAAGGACCAGGCCGTCGGATTCGTGGAGAACAGCGCCGATCCGGAGGATCTCCAGGCGTGGTGCGATGCCTGCGAGCAGGTCTTTCTCGCCGAGGGCGGTTTGACCGAGGCCTTCCGCCAGTTCAACGATTTCCGGGTCGTGTGTGACTTCTGCTATGCGGCGATGCGCGATCGCCACAGTCATCTCGAAGGATGATCCCGATGCCTCATTCGCTATCCCTGCGCTTCGCCTCCGAGCGGTTCGACTATCGCAGCGAACTTCCCGAGACCTTCAACGCGGGCAACCGCTTCTACGGGCGCGATGTCGCCGAGTGGCTGGCCGGCGGACTGAGCGGCGCAGGCTTCCCCGCCACCTTCTTCGACGAGGACTGGGGCTGGCTGGTGACGGCCGCCGCCGGGGCGGGGGCGCCGTTCGAGATCGCCGTGTACAACCTCGCGGAGCACGGCGAGGGTGGCCGGCCGGGCATCGGGGCATGGGGGCTCGTGGTGAAGGCGTACGAGCGGCGCAAATGGCTCGGCCTCCTCGCGAAGAACGTCGAGGTGGCGGTACCGGGCGCGTTGGAGGGCGCGGTTCGCAGCGTGTTCGCGGAGGCGGGGATTGCGCTCGAACCTTGGGCGGACGGGCCGGGGTAGGTGTGGCCGTTTCCCGGGCCTTTGGCCCTGGGCGGCCAGGCCGCATGGCGTACCAACAAGGGGAGGGCCCCTTGTATATCCCCTCCGTGGTTCAGCTGCGCTCCGCGGGTGTGGTTTCCGTAGGAGGGGCCCATGGCCCCGAAAGCGATGAATGCAAGGAACCGCTTCGACCGGAAGGTTCGTTTCCGCGGGAACGGGTCGTTCCTACGAAAGCACGACCCGATCGCCAAGTCGGCCGTGATGCCGACGCTCAGAACCGGACTCCCACGCTCGAGCCCAGGATCCAGTCCGGCGTGGCGTCCGTGAATCCCGTGGCGCCGTACACGCCGAGTCTCAGGAGGTCCGTCAACCTGAACTGCAGCGTTGCCCGCAGTTGGCTGAGCGGGGCGCTCTGGGGCAGGAGCTTCTCGCGGTAGAGGTAGTCGATGTCCAGCGTGGTCACCGTGGAGATCTCGGTGCCGACGCCGATCCCGAAGTAGAGCGGGTCGCGGAAGTCCACACGGCGACCGGAGATGACCTGGCAGCGGGAATCGCGCCGGACCGGGTCGCCGCGCTTCGTCCATCCGAGCGTGAACGACGGTTCGAAACGCCCCACCGGCCGTGAGAGCCGCGCTTCCAGGGAGTAGTCGACCTCGCCGTTGGTGATGAAGCAGTCGTCGGCGGAGGACAGCGGCACCTTCACGCGGCCGCCCGCCTCAAGACCGAACCCGGCCTGCGCGGGGGACAGTGCCTTGTAGAACGCGGAGAACTGGCCGTCGCCGAGGCCGGTCGCGGTGCGGGCCGCCTCGGTGGCGCTGACGACGGGGCCGCCGCCGAGCCCGCCGCCTCCGCCGTCATCATCGTCATCGTCGTCATCGTCGGGATCCAGGGTCGGATCGGCGGTGCGCCGCGCCTCCCGTTCGATCGCGTTGGCGACCCCGTTGATCCGCGAGAGGTCCGATCCGGCGCGAAACACCCAGGATCCGGCGGCGTGCCGCACGGCGAAAGGAATGCGGAGTTCCTCCGTGCTGCTGCTGCGGCCGTAGTCGCCCTGGCGCAGCTCGACGCCGGTACTCAGGGTGGTCTGGGCATGCGCCAGGAGCGGGGAGATGGTCGCGAGGGCGAGCAGGGCAGCGGGCAATCCCGCCGGATACGTCGGGATGCCGGGGCGCGAGCGGGTCAAGGCGAGGATCTCCGGGTTCGGGGCTGACCGGAATATAGCGCGCCAGCCCGAGGCCCGGCGGTCAACGCGGAGGGTCGGCGCTCCGCAACGCGGCTGCCTCGTCGGCGGCATCGAGCGGCGGGCTGGCGCCCCGTTCCGCCAGGAATGCATCGAGCAGGCTGCTGCCGGCGGCGGGGCTGAATGTGTCACCGCCCGGCTGCATCGCCGCGAAAGCCACCGACCACGTCCCAGCGGCCCGACAGGCCACGCCTGCCACGGCGTCCGCGCCCTTCGTCTCGAGGCGGAATTCGCGGCACAGGTGACCGCTTCCGTCCCGGAAGGTGGCGGTCACGGAGACCGAACTGCCGGGATGCAGGGTCCGTGCACTGCCGGCCGGCGCGGCTGCGAGGGCCTCTTCGAACGCCGCGCGCTCCGCGCCGGGGGCGACGACCGCCAGCCCAGGCCCGATCGACGGATCGCCTTGCCGGGCACCGGCGAAGTAGGCGCCGACGGCGACGGCAACGATCGCGACGGACGCGGCGATCGCG
>VYME01000171.1_pt1 | contig 27167 bp, 26 predicted proteins | sample 5115281 | NCBI WGS metagenome assembly VYME01 (sample SAMN12291780, study PRJNA351875) | freshwater metagenome | isolation source: freshwater lake | place: USA: Michigan, Wintergreen Lake | collected 2013-08-08
GAGGAACGCATCGCCCAGGCCGAAGCTGTGGCACGGGCTGGCGCGAATGCCAAGGATCTTTTCGCGAGCGCCTTCGACGGCCAGCAGCGCATCCCGCTGCCGGGGGACGTCACGAACGAAGTGGCCGTGAACCCCGTGGCAGGTACCGTGACGGTCCTCGCCACCGACCAGCAGCAGGGCCTCGTGCAGGAATACCTCGACTCCGTGATGGCCGCATCCCAGCGCCAGGTGCTCATCGAGGCCACGATCGTCGAAGTCACGCTATCGCGAAGCTACCAGTCCGGCGTGGACTGGGGCCGGATCGCCGGCACACCGGGGTCGGGCATCGAATTCCGCCAGCAACTCCTCGGGACGGCGCGCCTCGCGACCACGCCGTTCACCGCCCTCACCTTCGGATCGACTTCCCAGTCGGGAATCTTCGCCGCCATCAAGCTGCTGGAACAGTTCGGCAACACGCGCGTGCTCTCGAGCCCGAAGGTGATGGCCGTGAACAACCAGACCGCCATGCTCCGGGTCGTACGCAATCTGGTGTACTTCCAGGTTCAGCAGCAGACATCGCAGGCAGCCAATTCCGGCAACCTCCAGTCCATCACGACCATCGCCCGCACCGTGCCGGTCGGTCTGATGATGTCGCTCACGCCGCAGATCAACGAAGCGGGCAACGTGACGATCACGGTGCGCCCGACCATCGCGAGCGAGGTGGACTTCGTGCTCGACCCGAATCCCCTGCTCACGATCGAGAACCGGATCCCGATCGTCGAAGTGCGCGAGATCGAATCGGTGCTTCAGCTCGCGAGCGGCCAGACCGCCATCCTCGGCGGGCTCATCAAGGACGAGATCAAGCGCGACCGGGACCAGATTCCCGGCATCGGCAACACCCGCATCGGTGACGCGTTCGCGTATCGCAACGAGCAGGCCGTCAAGACGGAGCTGGTGATCTTCCTGCGGCCGACTGTCGTCAAGAATCCGTCGGTGGACTCCGAGGAACTGCGGTTCCTGCGGGATCAACTGCCGAAGCCCGACAGCTTCACGTCACCCGCCACCGCCCAGCCGCCACGATGAGCCTGCTGCTGAAGGCATTGCAGCGCGCCTCGAAGAATCGTGAGGGGCTGCAGGAGGGGACTCTTCCCGAGGCCCGGGGCGCGCTCGCGATCGAACTCGAACCGGGCGAGATCGAACCGCCTCGCGCCCCCCGGCGGGATCCTGATCCCGGGGTTCGCAACCGCAGCAGCCTCGGCGTGGGCGCCGGGGCCGGCGATCCGGATGACGCTCCCGCGCGCGGTGTCCGTGAGGACCGATTCGAGGTGATGGAATGGGTGCGGGACCATCCCGTCCACCTGTTCGCCGGCGCCGCACTCCTCTTCCTTGTCGGCTACTTCATCTACGTCTACATCGCGATCAGCAACCCCGCATTCTTCGCGGGTGGCGGCGCGAGCCGCGACGCACCTGCCGCCCCCGCCAGACCAGCACCGGCCCCACAGGAACGACGGGCGGAAGTCGCGCGTCCCGAACCGCCAGCACGGGCGCCCATGCCGGCCGTGGACACCTCACCGGTGCAGTCTCCGACAGCAACACTGCCGGCGCCGCCGCCGGCAGCGGTCCCCGCACCTCCAACGACACCGCTTCCTGCCGCGGCACCGGCAGACGCGAGCGGATCCCTCCGTGAACCGCCTCCCAGGGTCGCGCCAACGGCGGTCGACACCGGAAACGTCATCGCCCCCCGCCCGCGCCGGGTGCCGCGGACGGTACCCCGCGCTGCCCAGCCGCCATCCATCACGGAGGCCGGCACGCGGGCGAACGACGCCCCGCTGCAGGAAGGCGTCCGCGTGCGGCAGACCGACGCCGCAGACGCCACGCAAGCCCGCCTCGCGGAAGCCTACGACGCGCTCCAGCGACGCGATCTCGAGCGCGCACGGACCCTCTACGAATCGGTGATCGCCGCGGACGATCGCAACATCGACGGGATGCTGGGGCTCGCCGCCACCTCATGGCAGCAGGGTCAGGCCGACCGGGCGTCGGACCAGTACTACCGTGTGCTCCAGCTCGACCCGCAGAATGCCGCAGCCCAGGCCGGCCTGATCGGACTCTCCGGACAGGTCGACCCGGTGGCCAGCGAGACGCGCCTGAAGCAGCTGATCTCCCGCGATCCGTCCGCCCTCCTCTACGCCTCGCTCGGGCATCTCTACGCCTCGCAGGGACAGTGGAGCAACGCACAGCAGGCCTACTTCCAGGCGCACCAGCTCGAGCCAACCAACCCGGACTACGCCTACAACCTGGCGGTCGGGCTGGAGCACGTCGGGCAACGCGGCATCGCGGTCGGCTACTACCGCAAGGCGCTCGACCTCGCGCGGTCCCGCGGCCGGGCGGGCTTCGACACGGCCCAGGTCACCGCGCGCGTGGCAAAGCTGTCAGCCGCCGTAGAATGAGTGACATGGCTCCGCCTCCTCCAGCCGCCCTCAAGACGGCATCGAACGCCTCCGCCGAAGCCCGCCGCAAGGCCCGCCTCGGGGAGTTGCTCGTCCAGCAGGGGTTGATCACCGCCGACCAGTTGCGCATCGCCCTGACGGAGCAGCGCTCGCAGCGCATGCCGATCGGGCGGCTGCTGGTCCGGCTGGGGTTCGTCACCGAAGGGGTGGTGCGCGACATCATGGCGCGCACCATCGGGCAGGAGGCCATCGACCTCGCCCAGGTGGTCGTGGATGCCGAGGCACTGAAGCTGGTACCCCAGGAGTTCGCACGTAAGCACCATGTGCTGCCCATCGCGTTCGACACGCAGGCCCGGGCCCTGGTGGTCGCGATCACCGAGATGTTCAACGTGGTCGTCATCGACCAGTTGCGCGCCTCGCTGCCGCCCGATCTGCAGGTCCGCACCGTGCTCGCGGGCGAGGCGCAGCTCGAGGAGTACATCGACCACTTCTACGGGTACGAGCTTTCGGTCGACGGGATCCTTCGAGAGATCGAAACCGGCGAGCTCGACTGGCAGAGCCTGCAGACCGGCGGCGACGAATACACGCAGCCGATCGTCCGCCTCGTGGGTGCGCTGCTGATCGATGCGGTGAAGCGCGGGTCCTCCGACATCCACTTCGAACCCGAAGCCGCCTTCCTGCGCGTGCGCTACCGGATCGACGGCGTGCTGGAACAGGTGCGCAGCCTGCACAAGAACTACTGGCCCGGCATCGCGGTGCGCTTGAAGGTCATCAGCGGCATGAACATCGCCGAGGTGCGGGCGCCGCAGGACGGTCGCCTGTCCCTCAACCTGAACGGGCGGCCGGTGGACTTCCGGGTGTCGAGCCATCCGACCATCTACGGCGAGAACATCGTCCTGCGCGTGCTCGACCGCGAGAAGTCGATCATCAGTCTCGACCAGATGCGGCTTCCCAAGCAGACGCTCTCCCGGCTGAATCTCATGCTCGCGCGGCCCGAGGGGATCCTGGTGATCACCGGTCCGACGGGCAGCGGCAAGACGACGACGCTCTACTCCCTGCTGTCGCAGGTGAACGTCGAGGGCGTCAACATCATGACCCTCGAGGACCCCGTCGAGTATCCCGTCGCGCTGATGCGCCAGACCTCCGTGAGCGAAGCCGCGAAGCTCGATTTCGCGAACGGCATCCGGTCGATCATGCGGCAGGACCCGGACATCATCCTGGTCGGCGAGATCCGCGACAAGGACACCGCGGACATGGCGTTCCGTGCCGCGATGACCGGCCATCAGGTCTTCACGACGCTGCACACGAACTCGGCAATCGGCGCCTTCCCGCGTCTTCTCGACATCGGGATCCTTCCGGACATCATCGCCGGCAACGTGATCGGCGTGATCGCGCAGCGGCTCGTGCGGGTGCTGTGCACCCAATGCCGCGTCGAGTACCGCCCGTCGCTGGAAGAGAAGCACATCCTCGGGCTGCCCCCGGAGAGCAACGCGTCGATCTTCCGTGCCCATGACGGCGGCTGCCGGCAGTGCAACCACCGCGGCTACCGCGGGCGGCTGGCGGTGCTGGAGATCCTGCACATGGATGCGGACATCGACGAACTCGTGGCCCGACGGGCGACGGCCCGCGAGATCCGGCGCCTGGCGGTCGAGAAAGGCTTCCGGACGCTCGCCGAGGACGGCATCACGCGCGTGCTGGACGGCAGCACGAGCATCGCCGAGCTGTCCCGGGCCGTGGACCTCACGGGCCGTCTGCTCTGACGGGCAGGCGCCTCCGCCACCCCGGACCCGCCCTTCACCGCCCGCCATGCCCACCTTTCGATACAAGGCCATGGACGGCGTCGGCCGCATCGCCAACGGGCGGATCGATGCCATCAACGACGTCGATCTCGAACTCCGGCTGAAGCGCCTCGGTCTCGATCTCGTCACGGCCCGCGAACTCCGCGGCTCGGCCGGCATCCGCGGCGTCCGCGTGGACCGCAAGGACCTCATCAGTTTCTGCTTCGACATGGAGCAGATGACGCGTGCCGGCATCCCGCTCCTCGACGGGCTTCGCGATGTGCGGGACAGCGTGGAAAGCACGCGCTTCCGACAGGTCATCGCGGCGCTCCTGGAAGACATCGAGGGCGGCAAGATGCTGTCGCAGGCGATGGCGCCGTTCCCGAACGTCTTCGACGGTGTCTTCGTCAGCCTGATCCGCGCGGGCGAACAGACCGGGCGCCTCACCGACGTGTTCGAGAGCCTGTGGAACACGCTCAAGTGGCAGGACGAACTCGCCTCGGAAACCAAGAAGCTGCTCATCTATCCGATCATGGTGTTCCTGGTCGTGATCTGCGTGATGCTCTTTCTCCTGATGTATCTCGTCCCGCAGGTGGTGGGCGTGCTGCAGACCATGCGTGTCGAACTCCCGTTGCAGACACGGGCGCTCATCGCCGCATCGGACTTCACCGTGCACTACTGGTGGCTTGTCCTGGGCTTTCCGATCGTTGCCACGATCGGATTGGTGGCAACAGTGAAGTCGAACGAGCGCGCAGCCTTCGCGTTCGATCGCTTGAAGCTGCGCATCCCGGTGCTCGGCCCGATCCTGCAGAAGATCATCCTGGCGCGCTTCGCCAGCTTCTTCGCGCTCATGTACCAGTCGGGGATCACCATCCTCGATGCCATCCGGGCAAGCGAGGGCATCGTGGGCAACCGCGTCGTGGCCGAGGGCCTGCGGCGGGCCGGGCAGCAGATCAATGCCGGCGAACCGATGTCCGACACCTTCCGCAGCCTCGGGATGTTTCCGCCACTGGTCATCCGCATGCTGAAGGTGGGCGAGAACACCGGTGCGCTCGACCGCGCGCTGCTGAACATCAACTACTTCTACAGCCGTGACGTGAAGGACGGCGTGGACCGGGCGCTGAAGGTGATGGGGCCGGCCCTCACGGTGGTACTGGGCGGGCTGATGGGGTTGATCCTGTTCTCCATCCTGACCCCGATCTACGATCTGATCGGCAAGCTCAAGTTCTGACATGGCCACACGCCTTCTCGTCTGCATCTCCGCTGCCAGCGTCACGGTGGCCCTCTGGAAGGGCAGCCTCGGCACGTGCCTGCGGTTCGATCCGGACGAGCACGGCGAAGCCGAGTTCTCCCTGCTGTTGAAGACGATGCCCGGCGTGCCGGTGCTCTTCATGGTCGACACGGTCGACGAGGACTACCGCCTCGAAACGATGCCCCGGGTACGTGCCTCCGATCAGCACGCGATGCTCGACCGGAAGCTCCGGCAGACATACCGCACATCGCCTTTCGTGTCGGCCCGCCTCCAGCGTCGCAAGCGCGTCCGCGGCCAGCGGAACGACGACACTTTCCTGCTGACCGCGCTGACGGAAACGTCGGCGGTGCTGCCATGGATCGAGATCGCGACGGAACTCCGCATGCCCATCGTCGGCGTGTACACCGCACCCACCGTGACCCCCATGGTGGTCAGTCCGCTGGGACTCACCGGACGCGCGCAGCTGATCGTGTCGCGCCACGCTGCGGGGATGCGCCAGACGTTCCTGCGGGACGGACAGTTCCGATTCTCCCGCCTCACCCCCCTGCGCGGCACGAACGACACCTCCGTGGGCGGCAGCACCGGGACCGAGATCATCAACACGCGGATGTACCTGAATGCCCTTCAGGCCACGACCGCGGACGAGGTGGTGGACGTCGTCATCCTCGACCAGGACGACTCGCTCGAACCCCTGCGCGAAACTGTCGCTGCGGCCCAGGTGCCGGTGCGCACCCGACGCATCGGCCGGCAGGAGCTCGCGAAGCGTCTGAAGATTCCGCTGTCCGCCCTCGAAGCCACGCCGGACGCCTTGCCGCTGCACCTCCTCGGCAGGACGGCCCCCGTCGAGAACCTCGCGCCGGAGGCGCTCCGGGAGGGCTATCGCATCCATCAGGCCGGCCGCTGGCTGGTGGCCGCCGCCGCGGGCGTCGCCGTAATCGGCAGCGCGTGGATCCTGATGAACATCACGACAGCCCGACGTACCGAACGCGAGACTGCAGCCCTGGCTCGGGAGACGGCGGAGCTCCAGACGACCTACGCGGAACTCACGAGGCAGTTCCCGGCCTCGCCGGCGCCGGCGCAGACACTGAAGCTGGCCGTGGACGCGTTCGATCACCTGCGCGAGCGGGCGCGGACCCCCGAAGATCTGTTTGCCCTCGTCAGCAGCAAGCTCGAGACCCATCCGACGATCCGCCTGAATTCCATCGGCTGGCGTCACAGCCGGGCCGTGGACGCTGCCGCAGCGTTCGCGACCGTCATGAGCCCGGCGGGGGGCGAGGGCACGCCGAGGCAGTTCGGGCTCCTGACCGGCGAGGTCACCCCGTTCCAAGGGGACTTTCGCATCGCCGTCGTGACGATCCGGGAGTTCGCCGAGGATCTCCGGCGCGATCCGCGCGTGGCCGAGATCAAGATCATCAAGCTCCCGCTCGACGACAGTTCCCGCCAGTCCCTGTCGGGCAGCACCAACGCCCGCGTCGAACAACAGGTCGGCGCGCACTTCGAGCTTTCGATCGTGCTGCGCGAACCGGGCGGGACGTCCTGATGAAGCCGGATCTGCTCCGTCAGCTCGGCGGCCCCTTTGTTCTCTTTGCCCTCGTTGCCGGCATCATCGTGGGCGGCGTCATCTATACGGAGCGCGCGGAGGACGACGCCGAGAATCGCCGGACCGCCCAGCAGCAGATCCTCTCCGGCGCGCGGGCCCGCAAGGCCAACGCCGGCCTGGAGAAGGACCTCATCATGCGTTTCGGGCCGGTCTACGAACGTCTCGAGGACGTCGGCTTCATCGGTACGGAGCAGAGGCTCGACTGGGTCGACAGCCTCCGGACCGCGAACAGCGAGGCCCACCTCTACGGTGTCGAGTACCAGATCGGCCAGCAGGAAATCTTCCCCGCAGCAGCGCTCGGCGCAGCCGGCCTGGACATGCATCAGTCGTCGATGCGGGTGAGGCTCCAGCTCCTGCACGAGGGAGACCTCATGGACTTCCTGAAGCGGGTGGCGGAGAGCCGGCGCGGTATCTTCATGATCACGGGCTGCACGCTCACCCGCATCGCGACGGCCATCGGCGCGGAGCAACCGAACCTGAACGCCGAGTGCGATCTGAACTGGATCACGGTCGACGAGACCGCCGCGGGAGCACCACCATCGTGATCACCGGTCACCGCTGTGCCTGCGCCATGATGGTCGCGCTCGTGATCGTGAGCGCGACGTCGGCGGCCGCCGAGGAACGGAGCTACGGTCGACTCTTCTTCACACCCGAGCAGCGGCAACAACTCGATGCGGGCCGCCGCGAAGCCATCGCGAACCGCAATCGCCCGGCGCCCGCAAAGGAAGCGCCCGCGGCGCCGAAGGCCGCCCCGCCGCAGGTGGTCACTCTGCACGGGGTGGTCAGACGCAACGACGGCGAAACCACGGTCTGGGTGAACGGCCGGCCGGTCAGCAGTCGGTTCGGCGACGCCGACATCCACGCCGGCACCATCACGCGCGACAGCGTGGGCTTCGACATTCCCGGTGCGAAGCGGCGGGTCCGGCTGAAGGTGGGTCAGTCCGTGGAAGCGACGTCGGGAACGATCGAGGAGGGCTACCGACGGCGGCGCACACTACCGAGCGCCGCGGTGCCGGTCGAAACGCCCGCCGGCACCGCCAGCGGCAACACCGTAGCACCCCGTCCAGTGACGCCGGGGAATCGCCGAGGTAGCCAGGACGAGGAATCCAGCAATGCGGACGCCGGCGGGAATTCGTAGACGGCACGCCGGCCCCGCCCGACAACGCGGCCTGGGGCTTCTGGTCTTCCTGATCGTCGCAGGCGTGCTCGCCGTGGTGCTCGTGGGCAACGTGCTCGTCGACAAGCAGGCGGATGCGGCAAGGGAACAGGCCACGCGGGCGGCGCTGGCTGCGGCCAAGGAGGCGCTCATCGCCTATGCCGTCGGGCAGATCGATGACGCCTTCGGAAGCGTGCCCGACACACCTGGCCACCTCCCCTGCCCCGCGATAGCCCCACCGGCCCCGCCAAGCTTTCCCGAAGGGTCATCGTCAGGCACCTGTGGCGACGCCAACGATACGGCCGTCGGACGTCTTCCATGGCGAACGCTTGGCATCCCTACGGCGCGGGATGGCACTGGCGAGTGCCTGTGGTACGCCGTTTCCGGGCGCTTCAAGCACAGCCCCCGCGGCAGCGAAACCTTCAACTGGGACTCCGAGGGCCAGATCCGGGTGCTGAATGCCGACGGGAGCCTGCTCGCGGACAAGGTCGCCGCGGTGGTCATTGCCCCCGGGCCACCGTTGGCCCAAGCACGCGCGCCAGGCGCCAACGCCGTCCTTTGCGCGGGCAGCCACAACCCGGCCGACTACCTGGAAGCAGCGCGGGGCGCGAGCAATCACACGATGACTGACAGCAACCCGGCCAGCCAGCCGGCGGTAACGACGATGATCGCCGGGGGTGTCGACCCAGCAACCGGACTCGAGGCGGTGAACGACCATATGGCGATCATCACCACCGACGAGGTCGCTGCGGCCTATGTCCGACGCAAGGATTTCCAGGCACGTCCAGACGTGTTGGTCCAGGGGCGCATCGGAAGACTGATGCGGGTGGTTGCCGGGTGTCTGGCATCCTTCGGGAGAGGAACCGACCCCAACGACCGCCGGCTGCCGTGGGCGGGCGGTCGAGTCCAGACGAGTCCCATCACCCAGGGAGGGACGACGACGACGGTGCTCGACATCCGGTCGGACAACGGTCTGCTGGCGGGGCGCGCGCCGTCGAGATACGACTCTGCCACCGCCGGATTCGGTAACCAGGTCAATCCGAGCTTTTTCGTCATTCAAAGTACATCCGATAGTCCATGCGTTCCGGACGACGCCATGAGGGCGTGGTGGAACCAGTGGCGAGATCATTTTTACTATGTCGTATCCCCGGATTTCTCACCCGCAGCGCCGAAGCCGGTCACCGCGTGCGCGTCCTTGTCGCCGAACCGATGTCTTCGCGTGAATGGAAGCGATGCCAGGTACGCCGCCGTCCTGATCTTCGCAGGACGACGGCTGTCGAACCAAAACCGGCCGCAATGGTCGGCCGACACGACGAGCCCGATCGATGCGCGACAGACCTACGCCAATTACCTCGAGGGCCTGAACCTCGACAACATTGCGGCGGCGCCGACGTCGTCCTCGCCACCTTCGCCAGCCGGAACCGGCTACACATACCGGAGCGACGCTGCAGCCAGCGCCACGCTCGATGACTTCGCGTTCTGCATCGAAGTCACGCCCACAACCACCACGGTGAATCCATGCCCGACGCCCTGATGTCCAGATCCAAGCGTCACGGACTACCCCGCAATCGGGGCTTCTCGCTGATCGAGCTCGCCATCGGGCTGGTGATCGTGGCCACCCTCCTGTCAGCGCTGCTGGTGCCGCTCGCGACCCAGATGGACCAACGACGTGTGAGCGAAACCCAGAAGCAACTCGAGATGGCCCGCGATGCCCTGATCGGCTACGCGATCTCGGCCGGGCGCCTTCCATGTCCTGCTACGGCAACGAGCAATGGCGTCGAAAAGTTTGTCGAACCGCTGGGCAGTGCAGTTTCCGGAGAGTGCCAATCGATGAACGGATTCCTGCCCGCCGTGACGCTCGGACTGTCGCCGCTGGATGGCAACGGTTACTACCGGGACGCCTACGGCACCGCAAGCAATCGCATCCGCTACGCGGTCAGCACCTCCAACACCACATTCTGGAATTCGACCACCTGCAGTTCCCCGGGCGCGACCGCCTCTCTCCGGGCACTCACGAGGGTCAACGGGATGAAGGGGGACGGCATCATGCGGACGGTCACCCAGACGGCGGAATGCGCCCAGGTGTTCCTCCGGGTGTGCACGACGGCCAACTGCTCCGGCACCGGCAATCAGGTGCTGTCGAACGGCGGTGCCGCTGCGGTGGTCTGGTCAGTCGGACGTAATGCGGCCGACACGGCACGAACGATCCCGGCCGACGAGCTCGAGAATCTCGACCTGGACGACGATCGGGATTTCGTCGCCCGCGAACGGCGCGACACCACCGGCAACGAATTCGACGACATCGTGCTCTGGATCTCGCCCAGCGTGCTCATGGCCCGGATGGCGGCAGCGGGCGCGCTGCCCTGAGTCAGTCGGGGAGTCGCGAAAGCACGAACCGCACGTCGCCGTCCCGATTTTCAGCGAGCGTGAGGTCGTGTCCGGCGGCGGCGGCCTGGCGGGACACCTGGTAGAGCCCGATACCCAGGCCACTTTCCGACGCGACGGGCCCGGAGAACAACCGGCTCGCCACAGTCGCCGGGACGGCAGCGCCATCGTCGCGCACCGAGAGTCGGCAGTGGCCCCCTGCGTCCCGGTCGAGCAGCAGGGCGATGGTGCCGATGGGCCCCAGTCGCCGCTTCTCCAGCGCGTTCTGCAGAAGGTTTTCCGCGACGCTGTCGAACAACTCCGCGGGGAGCTTGACGGTCTCATCGAGGGACTCCGCCGTGAACCGGATGTCTTCGTGGGCGTAACGCTGCGCGAGCAACCTCAGCCAGTCGACCGCCACGACATCTGCCACCGAAGACTGCGGGCGTGCCTCCAGTTTCTCGAGCGTGTTCTGCAGACGCTGCGCGACCTGGGGCAGTTGCCGCTGGATGAGACGGCGCAGCGATGCGTCGTCGGCGCCAGCCTCCGAGTCCACCGCAGCGCATAGCGAGCGCAGTGACTGGAGCAGGTTCTTCACGTCGTGCGTCACGCGCGAGCCGGTCTCGTAGATCGCCTGCAGGTAGGCGGTGTCCCGCTGGGCCTGTTCGCGCACTTTCATGTCGTGATAGTCGCCAAGCAGGCGGGCGAGCAGGTGCATGTGGAGCATGAGGGCCGGCCCCGGCCTCCACTTGGTGTGCAGACGGATCTTCAGCCCGCGAAGCTCGAAGGCGGTCTGATGCTGGGTGGGTTCGCCGGAGCTGCCATGGGTGCCGCGACGGCTCGACCACTCCACCTGCGAGAGCCATGGCAATTCCAGCATGCGTTCGGCAGCGAGCGTCATGAAACGTTGGGGATCCCCCTCGCGGCCCGCGAGATCGGCAAGGTTGTGCATCCACTGCTCGAAGGGCACGCCGAGGCTGAGGAAGTAGCGCGAGACCAATTGGCCGAAGCCGGCGTACCCGCCTCTCGGGTCCCAGAGCCAGGACAGGAGGAAGAGGACGGCGGCCAGGCCCATCACCGCCTTCGCTAGCGCGATCGGATAGTCGCTGCCGGTGACCTGCTGCACGAACAGAGCACCCAGCGTGAGAACGATCACCATGAGAAACAGCAACACGGTGGAGACCGGATCGATGCCTTGCGCCGACTGGTCGCGCGGATCGCCCGGCAGCATGAGGATCATCACGAGCGGCGCAGGCAGGCCGTATCGCACGACGACAGCGAGGAACGAATCGGTGGCGACCGGATGGAACAGGTTCGGGACGACCCACACGAGCAACGCCACGAGCAGGTAGAGCGCGGCGACCAGCGGCGCGATGCGCGGGCGCAGCGCCCGCATGCCGGGGACGTTTCCGCCGATCAGTGCGAAGAGCAGTGCGATCCAGATACCCAGCAGCCACCACGTGTCTGCCCAGGCCAGCAATCCACCGCCGGCGACCACCATGAGGGCGCGGCTGGCAACGAGGCGTCGCGTCCCTGACCACACGGGCTGCCAGAGCAGAAACAGCCCGAAGTGCGCGAGGAGCATGGCGCGTGACGCCCCTGTGCCCAGCCCCAGGACCAGCGCCGCATGCAGCGTGAGCAGCATGAGCGCGAGCGAACGATTGGGGCGCGCCTGCAGCGACGCGGCCTGCATCTCCGCCGTCCTCTGGGGCTCATCGTTCAGCATCGGGTTGAGTGGGGGGGTCGGCAATGGGTACCCTTGGAACGTCTGATGCCGCGGAGTCGAGGAACGTTGTGGCTCCGCCCCAGGCCGCACCCACCGGATCCGGAAGCTTCACCCATGACCAGCACGCCAAGTATCGCATCGGCCCGCAGCCGCATCGCCGCCATCGCAGCGATGACGTGGCTGGAGGCACGGCGCACGCGGCTGCCGTGGTTCGCCGGCGGCGCAGCTGCCGTGCTGCTCCTCCTCAGCTGGTTCGGGAGTTCGCTGACCATCGCCGAGGGCGCCCGCGCGCAGACAGCGTTCGTCGCTGCAGGATGCCGCATGGCCGCCGTGTTCATCCTCTGCCTCCACACGGTGGGCAGCCAGGTCCGTGAAGCGCAGGACCGCGGCACCGAGCTGCTGCTGTCGCTCGATCTGTCGCGAGGCCACTACCTCGCCGGTCGGGCAGCGGGTCTGATGACTGTCGCCGCAGCCGTGTGTGTGGTCTTCTGGCTGCCGGTGGTGATGGTCGCGCCGAGCGGCGCCGCGTTCGCGTGGCTCGCCTCCCTCATCCTCGAAGCCTGGATCGTCGTCGCGGCTTGCCTGTTCTCTGCCGTGACGATGGCGGGTGTGCTGCCCGCGGCCGCATTCGCGCTCAGCCTGTACATCCTGTCGCGAAGCATCGGAGCCGTGGTCCTGATCGCCACCGCGAGCCCGTTCGTGACGCCTGGCTGGTCGGACCGCGTGTCGGGGGCGCTCGCGCAGGGACTCTCGATGCTGTTGCCCGATCTCTCGCGCTTCACGCGGATCGAGTGGCTCGTGGAAACACCCCCCGGCGTCGCGGATCTCGTGGCGGTCGGCGTCCAGGGGCTCGCGTGTATCGCGGTGCTGCTCGCTGCGGCAGCGTTCGATCTGTATCGGAAGAACACATGAGGTTGCGTCGGCGCGACTGGGAGCGCCCGGTGGCCGCCGTGCCGAGGTGGGTGCAGGTTGCCTTGGCCGTTGGAATCCCACTCGAGATTGGTCTGCGGGTCGTCATCGGGAACCCCGGTGCACGGGCGGTGGATCTCGAACCTCCTCCGGGGGTCGGATACCTCCGTGTCGCCGCCATGGGGGAACCGGTTGCGCTCGGCTACGGGGCTGCATTGCGGCTCCAGTCATTCGACAATCAGCCGGGCGTGAGCGTGCCATTTGCGTCGCTCGACTACACGCGCGTCGAGCAGTGGCTGGCGACGCTTCTCGCCATCGATCCGGCATCTCAATACGCGCTGATCATGGCCTCGCATGTCTACGCCCAGGTGTCGGGCAGCCCGGAACGGCAGCGCGCCATGGCGGAATTCGTGTACCGGGAGTTCCTGCGCGACCCCGCCCACCGATGGCCCTGGCTGGCCCATGTCGCGATCATGGCCCGCCATCGACTTGGCGACATGCCGCTCGCGATCCGTTATGCGGATGCCATCCGCGACCACGCCGATCTGCCCGAGGTCCCGGCGTGGGCCCGGCAGATGCACATCTTCCTGCGGGAGGACGCCGGCGAGCGAGACGCCGCCCGCGCGCTCCTGGGGGGTCTGCTCGCGAGCGGGACGGTAACGGACCCGCACGAGATCGCGTTCCTGACCTCGCGGCTGGAGGCGATGGAGAACGTCGAGAATTCGACGCCGGTGACGAAACCCTGACACGCTTGGTCGGCGCTTGCCGTCGGGAAGCGCCGTCACCAAAACCCAGATTGCATAGCGGCATCAAGGCCCTGAGAGTGACTCGGCGAGCATCTCTTCAGAGTCAGGAGCGCGCCTCGCGCCCCCGAACCTGACAATACGTCCGATTACTGCTCTGGCACGGACTTCGCCAATAGAAGCAGACCGGCATGCTCCGGCATCATCATTCGGGGACCCACCATCATGTCCAGAAAACAACATCAGCAGGGCTTCACCCTGATCGAGATCGCGATCGTGCTCGTGATCATCGGTCTGCTGCTCGGCGGCATTCTCAAGGGTCAGGAACTCATCACCAGCGCGCGCGTCCGCAACCTCATCTCCCAACAAGACGGGATCAAGGCTGCGTTCTATGGCTTCCAGGACCGCTATCGCGCGCTGCCCGGCGACTATTCAGCGGCACCCGCCAACCTCGGCGGCACGGGGACGATCTCGCGCGGCAACGGGAACGGTCAGATCGAGGCTACCGCCACAGCCGACTCCGGAACACCGGCGTCGGTAACGGACGAGGACAAGCTCGCCTGGGACCACCTGAGCCGCGCCGGCTTCCTGAATGGGAACTTCGTCTACGGTTCTGCGGATGCAAGCCCGAAGAATCCGTATGGGCAGACGGTCCAGCTGGCCTATGACCAGATCTACGGTGCCGGCACGACGTCATCGACGACGCCTTCGAAGCGCCACAACCTGAAAACCGGCATCCTCGTGCCCGTGGAGATCATGGCCGAGGTCGATCGGAAGACGGACGACGGCGCGCCTTACTCAGGGTCGTTCCAGTTCTCGGGCTTCGGAACGCCGGAAACGGCATGCCTGATCGGCGACACCACGAAATCCTGGAACCTCCAGGGTGGCGCCACCAACTGCGGGGCCGCGACATTGCTCTGACCCTGATACACACGGCGTGACCCGGAACGGAGGCTTCAGCCTCCGTTTCTTTTGGAAGTCTCGACCCGTCAAAATCTATCGTTTTGGCACATTCTCTGCTGCCACCGCCTCCGATCAGATCATCGGGAATCGGCGTGCAGGCAGTGGCAAGAAGGACGGGACAACAGGGCTTCAGTCTTGTTGAGTTAGCGATCACTCTCGTGATTGCAGGCCTGCTCGGCAGCGCTGTGCTTGCCGCCGCCGAACTGAGGTCCACTGCGCGCAGCCGTGGACTGATGCAGCAGGCGGACGCCCTACGCGCCGCGCACTACGGGTTTGTCGACCGCTATCGGGCCCTGCCCGGTGACGCGCCGAGAGCCACCACCGACATTCCCGGGACGACCGTGAATGGCAACGGCGACGGGCTGGTGGCTTCCACCGCCGGTGTATCGGAATCGGTCGCCGCTTGGGAACACCTCGCGCGCGCAGGCTTCCTGGCCGGTGGGTATCGCTACGGCAACGGGACCGAAACGCCCGAATCCGCCCCGCTCACCCCGTTCGGCGCCACGCCACGGATGGCGTCCGACAACCGCTACGCCGGTGCCGGGCCTGTGAGACTGAATCTGCATCTCGGCAACCTGATCCCCGCATCCACACTGGCGGAAGTCGATCGAAAGCTGGACGACGGCCTGCCGGACCATGGCTCGATCCGCTTCTCGTCGATCGGGACCACGGGGGGTGCGCCGGACGCTGCGCGTTGCCTCACCGCAGACGCCGCCGCGTGGCGCGTCGCCCCCTCGCCGGAAACCAACTGCGCCGCCACCTGGCTCATGCAGTAGGGGAGCACCGCGCGGCTCAGGCGGGCTCGGGTGTGGTTCGGGAACGCCCCGAAGACATGCCCTGGAGCAGCACCATCTCCGCCACCGCCAGTTCGGATTCGCGACCTCTCAGCACAACCACATCGCCTTCCGACAGCATCGCGTCGGACGTGGGATCGAGGCTCCGGATGTTGCGGCGGCGGATCGCCGTGACGTCGACGGGAATGGCCGCGAGATCAAGTTCAGAGAGCGTCCGCCCCACCGCACCGGCGCCCGGTGGCAGCAGAACCGAGTGCAAGCGGATCGGCTCGCCCGCCTCCTCGCCCTCGTCGGTCGCCCCCGGAAAGAAGCCGCGGAAGAGGCTGTAGCGCTGCTCGCGGGTCCGCCGGATGCGTCTCAGCACCCGGTGCAGCGGCACGCCGAGCAGCATGAGCGCGTGCGAGGCGAGCATCAGGCTTCCTTCCATGATCTCCGCGACGACCTCGGCGGCTCCGGCTGCCTGCAGACGCTCGATGTCCGCGTCGTCGACCGTCCGAACGATCACGGGCAGATCCGGCCGCACCTCGTGGGCGTGGGCGAGGATCCGCAAGGCCGAGGTCGTGTCGGCGTACGAGATCACGAGAGCGGCGGCGCGGGTCAGACCCGCGGCGAGCAGCACCTCCTTCCGCGCGGCGTCGCCGAACACGACGGACTCACCCGCGATCGCCGCCTCCCTCACCCGCTGCGGATCGAGGTCCAGCGCGATGAACTGGAGGGCCTCCTGCTCGAGGAGTCTCGCGAGGTTCTGGCCGCTTCGGCCATACCCGCAGATGATGACGTGCCCTTCGGTGCCCATCGTGCGCACCGCGATCTCGTGCAGCGCCATCGCGCGCCGCATCCACTCCGAACGTACCCAGCGCCGCACCAGACCATCGCTCGCCTGCACGATGAACGGCGAGGCGAGCATCGAGATCAGCAGAGCGGCCAGCGCTCCCTGGAGCGTTTCCGCCGGGACGATGTCCAGTTCCCGACTGCGCGCGATCAGCACGAATCCGAACTCGCCGGCACCCGCCAGCGCGAGGCCCACGCGAACGGCGACACCCGCGTCGGCGCCGAACAGTCTGGACAGCCCCGCCGCCACCACCGCCTTCAGCACGAGAAACGCGACCACCATGACGCTCACCGCGAGCCAGTGCTGCGCGACGAGACGGAGATCGAGCAGCGCCCCCACGGTGATGAAGAAGAGGCCGAGCAAGACATCCCGGAACGGCTTGATGTCGTCCTCCACCTGGAGGCGGTACTCGGTTTCGGAGATCAGCATCCCGGCGAGGAATGCCCCGAGTGCGAGCGACAGACCCGCGGACTCCGTGAGCCAGGCGAGCAGGAGCGTGAACAGCAGGACGTTGAGGACGAAGAGTTCGGCAGACTTCTGTGCGGCCACCAGATGGAACCACGGCCGGACCAGCCGTTGACCGAGACCGAGCAGAAGCGCCAGGACCACGCCCGCCTTCAGGAACGCGATCGAGAGTTCGCTGACGAGGCTCGCCGACGGCGCCGCGAACGTGGGGAGGACGATCAGGAGCGGCACGACGGCAAGGTCCTGGAACAGCAACACGCCCATGATCTGGCGACCATGCAGCGAACCGAGTTCGAGTCGCTCGGCGAGCATCTTGCCGAGAATGGCGGTGGAGCTCATCGCCACCGCGCCGCCCAGGACGATTCCGGCCTTCCATCCGATGCCTGCCGTCATGGCAACGGCGACGCCAGCCATCAAGGCGATCAGGACCTGCAGCCCACCCAGTCCGAACACGAGATGACGCATCGCGACCAGCTTGGACAGGCTGAACTCGAGCCCGATGGAGAACATCAGGAACACGATCCCGAACTCGGCGAGATGCCGCGTCCCTTCGTCGTCAGGCAACCAGCCCAGCGCATGCGGACCGATCGCAAGACCGACCACCAGGTAACCCACGAGCGGCGGCAGCTTCAGCAGCCGGCAGGCCACCACCACCAGGACGGCAGTCGCAAGGAGTACGAGGGCGATATCGAGGGGAGCGGTCATTGCCGACCGAATCTATCACGCGACCGCGCGACCTCATGTCACCGCGAGTCCCTGGGCTATACTCGTGCCATGCACGCGCCACTCGGAAAGCTCACCGCAGACGAGGCCATCGCGCTCGGCAAACGCGTGCTCGACATCGAATCGCGGGCGGTCGCCGCCCTTGCATCCCGCCTCGACGAATCCTTTGCGAATGCTCTCGCGATCCTCCTCGCCTGCAGCGGCCGCATCGTCGTGAGCGGCATGGGGAAGTCGGGCCACGTCGCGCGCAAGATCGCCTCCACACTCGCCAGCACAGGTACGCCCGCGTTCTTCGTCCATCCGGCGGAGGCGAGCCACGGCGATCTCGGGATGATCACGTCCGGGGACGTCATGATCGCCCTCTCGAACTCGGGCGAGAGCGCGGAACTCCTCACCATCGTTCCACTGGTGCGGCGGCGCGGCGCGAAGCTCATCGCCATGACCGGCAACCCGGCGTCCTCGCTCGCGCGGGAGGCCGATGTGCATCTCGATGCGCGCGTGGATGAGGAAGCCTGCCCGCTCGGCCTCGCACCCACGGCGAGCACCACGGCCGCGCTTGCCCTGGGCGACGCCCTCGCCGTCGCGGCGCTCGAGGCTCGCGGGTTCGGTGCCGACGACTTCGCGCGGTCGCATCCGGGCGGCAGCCTCGGCAGGCGACTTCTCACCCACGTCCGCGACGTGATGCGCGCCGGCGATGCCGTCCCTCGCATTCCCGCCGGAGCCGCCGTCACCGACGCGCTCTTCGAGATCACCGGGAAGGGCCTCGGCATGACGGCCGTGGTCGATCCCGACGGTCGCGTCGCGGGCCTGTTCACCGACGGCGACCTCCGCCGGGCGCTCGCCCGCAAGGTCGATCTCGCCGCCGCGCGGGTGGACGACGTGATGACACTGCGCCCGCGGTGCATCGGACCTCAACGGCTCGCGGTGGAGGCGGTCGAGGAGATGGAACGTCACCGGATCAACGGGCTGCTGGTGGTGGACGACGCCGGGAACCTGGTCGGCGCCCTCAACATGCACGACCTCTTCGGCGCCAAGGTGGTCTAGTCCATGACCACCGACATCGAATCGCGCGCCCGCGGCATCCGCCTCGCCGTCTTCGACGTCGATGGCGTGATGACCGACGGCACGCTCTTCCTGGACGACCTGGGCAACGAGACGAAGGGTTTCAGCGTCCTCGACGGGCTGGGCCTCAAGATGCTGGCCGATTCCGGCGTGCGCGTGGCGATCCTGACGGGCCGACGATCACGGTGCGTGGAACTCCGGGCCGCCAGCCTCGGGATACAGCTTGTCTGGCAGGGCGTGGAGGACAAGCGCACGGGTTTCGCGGAGATCCTCGCCGCCACCGGCGTGGCGCCGGAGGCAACGAGCTACATGGGGGATGACGTCGTCGACATCCCGGTGTTGCGCCGCTGCGGCCTTGCGTTCTCCGTCCCTGGCGGGCACTCCCTGGCCAAGGATCATGCACACCATGTGACCGTCGCCGGTGGTGGCAGAGGCGCGGTTCGCGAAGTCTGCGAACTCATCATGCGCGCCCAGGGCACCCTCGACGCGCGACTCCAGGCCTACCTCGCATGAGGGATCATCTTTTCCGGTGGTATCCGGTGGTGCTGCTTGCAATCCTCGCGGCCATCACGCTGTGGATCGACCGCCGGGTGCAGGCGCCCCCGCAGCCTCGCGACGGCAGCACCCGTCACGACCCGGACTTCGTCATCGACAACTTTTCGGCCCAGCGGATGAATCCTGACGGCTCCGTCCGATACGCGATCAAGGGCAGCCAGATGCAGCATTTCCCGGACGACAAGAGCACGAAGGTGCAGACCCCGCGATTCGTGCATTTCGACCCGAAGACCGCCCCCGTGCATGTGCGCGCCCAGGAAGCCTTCATCTCCGCCGACGGCGAGGCGGTCGACTTCGTCGGCGATGTCAACATCGTCCGGGACCCGTACGATGGCAAGCCCGCGATGTCGCTCGACACCGAGTTCCTGCACCTGCTGCCCGATCAGGACCTCGCGACGACGGACAAGCCGCTCACCATGATTCAGGGGGAGAATCGCGTCACTGGCGTCGGCATGAAATTCGACAACCGCGCCCGTGTTCTGGAGATCCTGTCCCGAGTGAAGGTCACCTATGCCACGCCCCTCAGTTTGCCCTCGTCCGGTCGTAAATAGCCTCGCGCACGCGGCGGTGGGCCTGCTCATCGGGCTCCTCGCCGGCGGAGTGCCGTCGGCTCGCGCGGACAAGTCGGACCGCGAAAAGCCGATGAACATCGAGGCAGACCGCATGCTCGTGGACGACGCCAAGAAGGAGTCCGTCTTCGAGGGCCATGTGGTGCTGACACAGGGCACGCTGAAGCTGGAAGGGGACCGGGTGAATGTTCGGCAGGACGCGGATGGATTTCAGTTCGGGGTCGCCTATGGGCGGCCGGCCAAGTTCCGCCAGCGGCGCGACGGCACGGACGAATACATCGAGGGCTTTGCCGACCGCCTCGAGTACGACGGCAAGAAGGACATGCTCCAGATGTTCGGCGTGGCCCGTCTCCTCAAGGGGACCGACGAGGTGCGCGGCGACTACATCTCTTACAACGCCAAGACCGAATTCTTCCAGGTGCTGGGCGGCGGCAAGCCGGCAGCCACGCCTGCCAATCCCGACGGACGCGTCCGTGCGGTCATCCTGCCCAAGTCCAAGACGCCACCGGACGCCCCACCACCCGCAGGCACCCGCCTCAAGCCGGCAGGCAGCCTGGAGAGCAAGGCACAGTGAACGCCCCCGCCGCCGACGCCTCGCTCTCGCCATCCGCGGTGGTGAGCGAATTGAGCGCGTCCCATCTCCAGAAGCGGTACAAGGCACGCACCGTGGTCAAGGACGTCTCCCTGGACGTGAAGAGCGGGGAGGTCGTGGGGCTCCTGGGGCCGAACGGCGCGGGCAAGACGACCTGCTTCTACATGATCGTGGGGCTGGTGCCCGTGGACAAGGGCGAGATCCTGCTGGATGGCCAATCGGTCTCGCGCATGCCGATCCATCGACGCGCGGCGCTCGGGTTGTCGTACCTCCCGCAGGAACCGTCGATCTTTCGCAAGCTCACGGTCGCCGAGAACGTACGCGCGGTGCTGGAGTTGCAGTCGCTCGGCGCGAGCCTGGACGATCGGCTCGACGAACTGTTGCACGACCTGCATGTGAGCCATCTGCGCAACAGCCCGGCGATCAGCCTGTCGGGCGGCGAACGGCGCCGCGTGGAAATCGCACGCGCGCTGGCAAGCAACCCTCGGTTCATCCTGCTGGACGAACCCTTCGCCGGCGTGGATCCGATCGCCGTCATCGATATCCAGCGGATCATCCGATTCCTCAAGGAACGCGGGATCGGGGTGCTCATCACCGACCACAACGTCCGGGAGACCCTGGGCATCTGCGACCGTGCGTACATCATCAACGACGGCTCCGTTCTCGCCTGCGGTCACCCGGAGGAGATCGTCTACAATGACGCAGTGCGCAAGGTATACCTCGGTGAACACTTCAGGCTCTAGTCCTCAACCCTCGCGCTCCCGGCACGTCAGCATCCGATGAAACCCTCCCTGCAGCTCAAGCTGTCCCAGCACCTGACGCTGACGCCACAGCTTCAGCAGTCGATCCGTCTGCTTCAGCTGTCGACACTGGAACTCAATCAGGAGCTAGAACGCTTCCTCCAGGAAAATCCTCTGCTCGAGCGGGAGGAGGAAGAGGGCGAGGAAGGTGCCGCAGCCGCCGCGACGGCCGCCGCCGAAGCACAGCCCACCGGAGAAATTCAGGAGTTCGACACCGCCACCGCGACCACGAGCGAAGCCCCCGCCGACGACTACGAGGCGCCTCCCGATGTCCCGGAGGTGCCGGACGTCGGCGACGAGCCCGCCCGCGAGGCGATGGACGATGCCGACTGGGTCGACGAAGGCTCCTATGCCGGCAGCGGCGGCAATGCCGATGGCGAGGATGGCGATTTCCCCCAGGTGCCCACGGGCAGTCCGTCGCTGCGGGAGCACCTGTTCTGGCAGTTGAACATGACCACCATCCCGGACCGCGACAAGCGGATCACGGAACTCCTGGTGGACTCGCTCGATGACGACGGCTACCTGAAGCAGGACCTCGCGGAACTCGCGGCGCTGCTGCCCGAGGAACTCGGCATCGACGAGGAAGAGCTGCTCGTCTGCCTGCGCCACCTGCAACAGCTGGAACCGGCCGGCGTCGGCGCAAGGACCCTCGGCGAATGCCTGCAACTGCAACTGCAGGCCATGCCCGAATCCACCCCGTTCCGGCAGCAGGCGCTGACGGTGGTGAAGAATCATCTGGACGCGCTCGCCACCCGCGACTACGCGAAGCTCAAGAAGGCCCTGCGCTGCGAGGACGATGTCCTCCGCGAAGTGCAGCGGCTCATCATCGGATTGAATCCCCGCCCCGGTCTCTCGTTCTCCAAGGAAGACGCCCGCTACGTCGTGTCGGACGTCATCGTCCGCAAGATCAAGGGCGCCTGGATCGCGTCGCTGAACCCGGACGCGATGCCGAAGCTGCGGATCAATCGCATGTACGCGGACATCCTCTCGCGCAACCGCGATTCCTCGTACCAGCAGCTGTCCGGGCAGTTGCAGGAAGCCAAGTGGCTGATCAAGAACGTGCAGCAGCGCTTCGACACCATCCTGCGCGTCTCGCAGTGCATCGTCGACCGGCAGCGGCACTTCTTCGAGCACGGCGAAGTGGCGATGCGCCCGCTGGTGTTGCGCGAGATCGCCGAGATCCTCGGTCTGCACGAGTCCACAGTGTCGCGCGTCACGACGCAGAAGTTCATGCTGACGCCCCGGGGCATCTTCGAACTGAAGTACTTCTTCGGCAGCCACGTCTCCACCGAGACGGGTGGTGCGTGCTCGGCGACCGCCATCCGCGCGCTCATCAAGCAACTGGTGGGTGAGGAAGACTCCAAGCATCCGCTGTCCGACAGCCAGATCTCCGAGATCCTCGGCAAGCAGGGCATCGTGGTGGCACGTCGTACGATCGCGAAGTACCGGGAGTCGCTGCAGATCCTTCCGGTCAACCTGCGCAAATCCATCTGAGGAACGGATGAATCTCCAACTCACCGGACGCCATCTCGAGATCACGGATTCCCTTCGCGAGTACGTCACCACCAAGCTCGCGCGGGTGACCCGTCACTTCGATCACGTGATCGACGCGAAAGTGATCCTCGCGGTCGAGAAGCTCGTGCAGAAGGCCGAGGTCACGCTGCACGTGCCGGGCCGCGACTTCTTCTGCGTCGCCGAGCACGCCGACATGTACGCCGCCATCGATGCCCTCGCGGACAAGCTCGATCGCATGGTCGTGGAGCACAAGCAACGGCAGGTGGGGCACCACGGCGAGCCGAGCCTGAAGCACCTCGCCCCTTAGAGATCACGCCCCCGCACGTCCATGACCCTGGTGTCCCGCCTGCTGCCGGAGTCCCGAGTTCTCGTCGATCTGGATGTCACGAGCAAGAAGCGCGTCTTCGAGCATGCCGGACTCGTGTTCGAGAACTCCCTGGGGCTCTCTGCCAGCGGCGTCTTCGACAGCCTGTTCGCGCGGGAGAAGCTGGGCTCCACCGGGCTCGGTCACGGGATCGCGGTGCCCCACGGGCGCCTGAAAGGGTTGAAGGACGCCGTCGGCGCGTTCGTCAGGACGCGACAACCCATCCCGTTCGAGGCGCCTGACGGGAACCCGGTGAGTCTCGTCTTCATCCTCCTCGTGCCCGAGAAGGCCACCGACGTCCACCTGCAGATCCTGTCCGAGCTCGCCGAGATGTTCAGCGACCGCGCGCTCCGCCAGCAGTTGATGGACGCCCCGGACGCCGTCGCGGTCCAGAAACTGATCACCACCTGGGATCCCCATGCCCCAGCTCAGCATCGCGCAGCTCTTTGAGGACAACCGCACCGAACTGCGGCTGTCCTGGTTGCAGGGCGACCGCGAGCATGTTCCCGCGCTCGACTCCGGGCGCATCAACAGTTCCGGCAAGGGCCTGATCGGGCACCTGAACTACATCCACCCGAACTGGATCCAGATCTTCAGTCACACCGAGGCCGAGTATTTCGCGAGCCTCGATGCGGAATCGCGAGAGAAGGTCATCGCCAACCTCGCGGCGAGCGGCGGCTGCTGCATCATCCTGAGCGACGGCGAGAAGCCCTCGGACCTGCTGTTCGAACTGGCGAGCCGGATGGGCGTCCCGATGCTCTCATCGCCGGTCCCCAGCCTGCAGATCATCTGGGTGGTGCGTACCTACCTCGGACGGGAACTCGCCGAGTTCGTGACGCGACACGGCGTCATGCTGGACGTCCTCGGCATGGGCGTGCTGCTGACGGGCGACAGCGGCGTGGGCAAGAGCGAACTCGCGCTGGAACTCATCACGCGCGGCAGCGGGCTGGTCGCCGACGACGTGGCCGAGCTGTACCACATCGCGCCGCAGACCCTCGAAGCACGCTGCCCCGAGATGCTGAAGGACTTCCTCGAGGTCCGCGGCCTGGGCATGCTCAATATCCGCACCATCTTCGGCGAGACGGCCGTCCGGATCCGCAAGAACCTCAAGCTCATCGTGCAACTCGAACGCCCGGTCCAGGGCCAGGTGCCGGGGCTGGAGCGCCTGCCGCTACACGCGACGACCGAAGAGATCATGGGCGTCGCCATCCGGAAGGTGCAGCTGCCGGTGGCCGCCGGGCGGAACCTCGCGGTGCTCGTCGAGGCCGCGGTCCGGAACTATGTGCTGCAGTTGCGCGGCATCGACAGCACGCAGGATTTCATCCGTCGCCAGGAGCAGCATCTGGGCGACGACGCCGGCTGAGCCCCGGCCCGTGCGTTCCCGGAAGGAAAATCGGATGGAGACTGGACAAGCAGACCGTGTCGAATCGACGAACGACTCTCTGGCCCGACGTGTCAACAGGTCCGTAGAATGCAGCGCGAGTACGACTATGGGCACTTCGGCAATCCGGCCGCGCGGTAGATTCCTTCACGAGTCCTGAGCCCATCCATGCGTCTGGTCCTGATCAGCGGTCTGTCCGGTTCCGGGAAGAGCATCGCCCTCAACGTGCTCGAGGACAGCGGTTTCTACGTCGTCGACAACCTCCCGGCCAAGCTGCTCACATCGCTGGTCGATTTCCTCGATCAGGCGGGATACGCCCGCGTGGCGGTGAGTGTCGATGTCCGCAGCGGCCAGGGTCTCGACGAACTGCCACGGACGATGCAGGCGTTGCGGGGTCGCATCGGCGACGCCAAGGTTCTGTTCCTGGAAGCGAAAACCGACACCCTCGTGAAGCGCTTCTCGGAGACCCGGCGGCGCCATCCGCTCTCCGACGGGATCAGCACCCTCCCCGAATGCATCGAACGCGAACGCGACCTCCTCGACCCGCTCAAGGAAGCCGCCCACCGGATCGACACCAGCGACCTGTCGGCGAACGCCCTGCGCGCCTGGGTCCGGGAGTTCGTCGATGCCACCGGTTTCGCGGGGCTCACGCTGCTCGTGGAATCGTTCGGCTTCAAGCACGGCAGCCCGCTCGACGCGGACTACGTGTTCGATGTGCGTTGCCTGCCCAACCCGTTCTACGACGAACGTCTCCGCCTGCTCACCGGGCGCGACAATGCGGTCGTGGAGTTCCTGAGTGCATCGGAAACGGTGCTGGCGATGCGAGATGACATCCAGGGCTTCGTCGAACGCTGGCTCCCCTGCTTCGAGCGCGACAACCGCAGCTACCTGACGATCGCGATCGGATGCACCGGTGGACGTCACCGCTCCGTGTTCCTCGCCGAGTCCCTGGCGGCCCATTTCCGAACCTCGCGCCCCGTGCTGCTCCGGCATCGCGAACTCTCCGCCGCCGAGCTGCTGCCGCGGAAATGAACGCGCGGCGCATCGGCGTCTCGTGGGCCCTCGCGATGCTCGCCGCGGGTACCGCCTCGCTGGAAGCCATCGCCGCCGACTGGGCCCGCGTCGACGCGAGCGGGGCCGATCAGCACGCATATGATCGTTCGATGCTCGCCATCCGCGGTGACGAGATCACGTACTGGCGCCGCGTGACGTTCTCGAAACCGGTGCGGACCCGCACAGGCATGGCGAAGAGCGCGATCTACCAGGAGCGTATCCACTGCCGGGACCACACGGTGCGGGCGCTCGCGTGGCAGGTCTTTGCCGACGAGGGCGTCACGCTGGAGAGCTCGACCGCGGCCGACGCCGAGGCCGCCGCCATCGTCCCGGAGACCGTCGGGGATCGCTTCGGCAACGTCATGTGCCAGTTCGTGGAGGCGCGGCGCCGGCGCGACGCGGACCTCGCCCGCGAGGAAGCGCAGCTCGCCGCAAGGAAGAAGGACCTCGAACAACTGAAGGCGGAGATCGACCAGCTCGAGGCTTCGGTGTTCCGCCTTCGGCTCGAGACGGCAAAGTCCCAGCCTGCCCAGGTACCGACCGCCGCGGCAGTGACGACATCGGTCGAGCCGGCCATCGTGCCGGCGACTGTCCCGGCACCGATGCCCACCGTCACCTCGACCGTGACGGAATCACGATGATCCCCGCGGCCCGCCCGAACACCGTCACGCTCGCCTTCACGGGGGCGTCCGGCATGGTCTACGGACTGCGCCTGCTCGAGTGCCTGCTGAAAGCCGACGTGCGCGTCTGGCTCATCTATTCCCAGGTGGCGCAGATCGTCGCCCACCAGGAACTCGATCTGAAGCTCCCCGTCCAGCCGCGCGAGGCCCGACGCTACTTCCTCGATCGCCATGGCGTCGCGGACGATCGTCTGGAAGTCTTCGGGCGCGACGACTGGTACGCCCCCGTCGCCTCGGGCTCCAACGCCGCCGACGCGATGGTGATCTGCCCATGCTCCATGGGAACGCTGGCGGCAGTGAGCGCCGGTCTGGCGGACAACCTGATCGAACGCGCCGCAGACGTCAGCATGAAGGAGGGGCGGCCGCTGATCATCGTGCCGCGCGAGACGCCGTTCTCCGTGCTGCACCTCGAGAACATGCTCCGCCTCGCCAAAGCCGGCGCGGTGATCCTGCCCGCCAATCCCGGCTTCTATCACCGGCCCGACAGCGTGGGCGGGCTCGTGGACTTCGTCGTCGCGCGGATCCTCGATCAGCTCCGCGTTCCGCATGCGCTCGTGCCGCGCTGGGGTGACCGGGAAGCGCGCGACGATCGCCCCATCGACTGACGCCGCGATGCCGACCGACCGCCGCAGGGATGTTCCGCTCTTCCCCTTGGGCACGGTGCTGTTCCCGGGAAGCCGCCTCCCGCTGCGCCTGTTCGAACCCCGCTATCTGGCGATGTTCCGAGACTGCCTGCGGGACGGCGCCGGCTTCGGCGTCTGCCTCATCCAGGAAGGCAAGGAGGTCGGATCCCCGGCGATGCCGGCAGACATGGGTTGCCTCGCGTCGATCATCGAGTGGGAGATGCCCGAGCCCGACCTGTACC